>ERZ779621.624-NODE-624-length-13109-cov-12.705148_pt1 | contig 13109 bp, 11 predicted proteins | sample MGYA00514215_ERZ779621 | MGnify/ENA primary metagenome ERZ779621 (study PRJEB29562, sample SAMEA4376715) | mouse gut metagenome | isolation source: Cecum | study: EMG produced TPA metagenomics assembly of the A DSS colitis mouse model was used to assess the...
AAAAGCCGCTCCAAGGCCTCCGGCGGCACCGGTTTGGGGCTGTCGATTGTCAAGCATATTGCGCAGTATCATCACGCGGAAATCAGACTGCAAAACGGAATTGGAAGAAGCGGAACCAATATTGAAGTCTTATTTGGCTTGAGGAAAATGAGAGATTCTTGAAACTTACCCTTGACAAAAGCTCTCTGAGGACAATGTGACGGGCAAACTAACAGATGAACGGTTTGCCAAACTGTCCGCAACCTATGAAGCGGAGCAGGCAGAATTGAAAAAGTCCGTTGAAAGTCTGAGCGTCATTGTTGAGGCCGCTGAGGTGCAAGCCGTCAATGTTAAGAGTTTTCTGAAAATCGTAAAGAAGTACACCGAGCCGACAGAGTTGACCCCTCAGCTTCTGCATGAGTTTGTGGAAAAGATCGTTGTCCATGAAGCTGACAAATCCAGCGGCCACCGCGTACAGCGGATAGACGTACACTACAATTTTATTGGAGAAATTGATTTTTCTCCGGAATATCGCAAGTAAAAGAAGTAACAGCATGGCGCTGTTACACCATGCTGTTACTTCTCCGCAGATTTACAAAACATTCTTTATGCGTGTTAATCCTTGTTTGTAGTGGTAATAGCTTTCGCTTAAAATATCTCAGATTTGCAAAATCGCTTTCTCTGGCTATATGGCTAGAATGGGTGCTAATGATGAGTTGAGTAGCAAAATCAGGATATTTCTTAAGGAAGTCATGGTTAGTTAGAACTTTATACGCTTGTCGGATAAAAACTTGCTGTACTTGCATATGGAGATGTGCTTCTGGCTCTTCTATTAGCACCAAGTGTAATGGTTCCCTTGCAGTGTCAGTATTGTCAACCTTTCCTTCACGCATCCAGGTATCCCTAAATTCCATCAAATCAAAAACCATGGATATTAGATTTTGGTATCCAAGGCCGTTGTACTTTTCCGGCAGTTTTAGTGTTTCATCGCTTTTACTAAGCGAATATTGTACAGCGGATTCATGTTTCAAGGTTTCACTCGTTGTAACCTTAGCTTCGATTGTTAGTTTCGGATCAGTAACACCTGGATAGCCTAGTTCCTCTAACTCTTTAATGGCCGGTGCAAATTTAAGCGCAAGTGTTTCGTCAAAGGCTTTTCTGGCACCTTCAGTTACTTTTAAGATGTTTAAATCTTCTGGAGAAGGACTTCTCTCTGGATTTAAATGCTTATCATAGTAACTACGCATCTGCGAAGATAATTGTTTTCGCGTTTTTTCCGCTCCATCAGCATTATCAGGATCTGAAAAACCACGCTGCGCATTGATCATATCCACTTTAACAATACCTTTTAAGGGATTATCTGTAAGACATTCGAGTTCAAATAGCGTTGGCTGCGGCAAATCACTTCCAGAATAAGCAGGACCAAGAATATACGCTTTGATAGAAAAATACATGTTCAACTTTTTCCCTAGAAACTCACAGAGGTCTTTAGGAAACAAATTGAATGTATCGCTGTTCTTGGTGTTAGCCTTTTCAGTTATGCGGGCTGCAAAATAAGCTTCTCGGTACTCAGCAAATAACTTCTCAATATCTTTTGGAAAGAGTGCCAGCCGAACACCTAATCTTCCGCCACGCTATTTTAATGTTGGGATTATATCTGCAACGTAGTGCATTTCGTTACGTGATACCTCATAATATATAATTTGATGTAATTATCAAGGAGATTTTGTGGCAGGTTCACCAAATTCCAACTAAACATGCGCATAAGTGACATTATAAGCAGGCTCTGTCTACTGTTTTCATACGGGCCTATAACCGCTTTGGACTTCAAAAGTACCTCTATCGTTCCGGACATCCAGGCCCTTCTGTCCCCTTTTCTGTGTTTGACTTCCTTTAACCGCGCATTTGGACACTTCCCATCGGAAATAAAGTCTTTACCTTTTCTGCTTTTTTTGCTATAATATGCTTTGTTTACGAAATTGGCCGGCACACAATCCGGGAGAGAGGGGAATGCCCAATGAAATACGCCAGATGGACGGGCGGAGACTGTGATGAAGCCGCCGCGCAGAGCCTTTGCGCGGCGGGATATCCTATGCTCCTCTCTCAGCTGCTCTCCGTCCGGGGCGTTTCCTCCCCGGAGGAGGCCGCCCTTCTCCTGGACCGGGAGCGGGAGCTGAGCCATTCCCCCTATCTGATGAAGGACATGGACAGAGCCGCCGATCGCATCCGCCGCGCTCTGGCGGATGGGGAGCGGATTGCGGTGTTCGGGGACTACGATGTGGACGGCATCACCTCCACGGTGCTGCTGGTGGACTACCTCCGTTCCCGGGGAGCGGATTGTCTTAAATATATCCCCCGCCGGGTGGAGGACGGCTACGGCCTGGGGAAGGAAGCCCTGCGCGCCCTCCATGACCAGGGTGTGACCCTGGTGATTACCGTGGACTGCGGCATCACCGGCGTGGAAGAGGCCCGCTGGGCCCGGGAGATCGGGCTGGACCTGGTCATCACCGACCACCACGAGTGCCGGGAGGTCCTTCCCGACGCGGCGGCGGTGGTGGACCCCCGGCGGAGCGACTGCCCCTACCCCTTCAAGCATCTGGCAGGGGTGGGCGTAGCCTTGAAGCTGGTGCTGGCTCTGGACGAGCAGAGGGAGGAGTCCCTCTTCGCCCGCTACTGCACTCTGGCCGCCATCGGCACGGTGGCGGATGTGATGCCCATGACCGGCGAGAACCGGACCATTGTCTGCCGGGGGCTGGAGGCCATCGGCAGCACGGATTTCCTGGGCCTGCAGGCTCTGCTGCGGGAGACGGGGCTGGCGGACCGGGAGGTCTCCTCCATCCAGATCGGCTTCGTCCTGGCCCCCCGGATCAACGCCGCGGGGCGCATGGGGGCGGCAGAGCTGGCCGCCGACCTGCTATTGACCGATGATCCCGCCCGCGCGGAGGTATTGGCCCGGGAGCTGTGCGGCCTGAACCGGGAGCGTCAGGCGGTGGAGCAGGAGATTTTTGCCCAGGCTGTAGAGCAGATCGAGTTCCTCCCGGACGGGGAGCGCAGCGCCCTGGTACTCTCCAGCGAATCGTGGCATCAGGGCGTGGTGGGCATTGTGGCCAGCCGCCTCAGCGAGAAATATTCCTGCCCCAGCTTTATGATCCATCTGCAAAACGGGATTGGCAAGGGCTCCTGCCGGAGCTACGGCGGATTCAATCTCTTCGCCGCTCTGGAGTCCTGCCAGGACCTGCTGGTGGATTTCGGCGGTCATGAGCTGGCGGCGGGCTTCAATATCCGGGAGGAGGACATCCCCGCTTTCCGGCGGCGGATGAACCGCTGCGTGTGCGCGTTCTGCAATGGTGAGAAGCCTGTATCCTCCCTGGCCTTGGACGTGGTGATCCGGGACCCCGCCTGTGTGACGCTGGAGGAGATGGAGGCGCTCTCCCGCCTGGAGCCCTATGGCTCCGGCAACGAGCGGCCCGTCTTCGCCATGATGGGCGTCCGGGTGGAGAGTATGCAGGGCGTGGGCCAGAACCGGCATTTGAAGCTGCGCCTGGCCAAGGGAGAATACCGGTTTGACGCCATCTTCTTTTCCGCCACCGCCGCCGCCTGCGGGGTTGCCCCGGGGATGAGGGTGGACGTTGCCTTTCACTTGCAGGTGAATGAATTCCGGGGAGTCAGCAGCGTCCAGCTGCAGCTGGTGGATCTGCGCCCCGCCGCAGGCCCCAGCCAGCGGGAGCGGGAGTGTCTGGAGCTGATCGGGCGCCTCGTGGAGGGACTGCCTGTCTCGGAACAGGAGGCAGGACGCCTGCTGCCGGAGCGGCGGCAGTTTGCCGCGCTGTGGCGGGCCATTGAGCGCCTGGAGCCGGAGACAGAGGGCGCCGTGTCCCGGCTGCCCGCCCTGCGGCGTCTGGCTGGAGCGCTGGACGGAACAGAATCCTTTCTCCGGACCGCCCTGGGGCTGGAGGTCTTCGCCGAGCGGGGCCTTGTCACCCTGGAGTGCCGGGAGGATATGATGATAGTGCGCCCCAGGCCTGGGTGCCGGGCCGATCTGGAGCAGAGCGCCTACGTGCGACGGCTGCGCCGGATCCTGGGGCAGGACGAGAAGGGAGCCAAGTGACCTATGGTCTCAGTGGAAGAGCGGTATGAGCATCTGGAAAAAACCATCCGCGGATACAACATCTCCGCGGATCTGACCCAGATCAGGGCCGCCTATGAATACGCCAGGGAGCATCACGGCGAGCAGATGCGTCGGGACGGCTCTCCCTATATCACCCACCCCATCCATGTGGCCCAGATCGTAGCGGAGATGCGCCTGGACAGCGAGTCCATCATCGCCGCTCTGCTTCACGACTGCATTGAAGACACCGACTGTACTTACGAGGACATCGCCAAGCGCTTCGGCGTCACGGTGGCGGACATCGTGGACGGTGTTACCAAGCTGACCCGTGTAAAATACTCCACCATGGAAGAGGAGCAAATGGAGAACCTGCGTAAGATGCTCTTCGCCATGAGCCGGGATATCCGGGTGATCCTCATCAAGATCGCCGACCGGCTTCACAACATGCGCACCATGGAGTACCAGACCCCCGCCAAGCAGAAAAAGAAAGCCTTCGAGACCATGGAGATCTACGCCCCCATCGCCCACCGGCTGGGTCTGGCGAAGATGAAATGGGAGCTGGAGGACCTGTCCTTAAAATATCTGGACCCGGTGGCCTACGATGAGATCAACCGGAAGCTGGCCCAGGCCAGCGCGGAACACGGCCAGTTCATGAGCCGGGTCCAGGAGGAGATCAGCTGCCGCCTGCTGGAGCTGAATGTCCCCCACGCCACCGTCTACGGCCGGGTGAAGCACCCCTACAGCATCTATCGGAAAATGTACCTCCAGGAGAAGACCATGGAGGAGCTGTACGACCTGTTCGCCTTCCGGGTGCTGGTGGACACGGTGAAGGACTGCTATAACGTCCTGGGCGTGGTCCACGACATCTACAAGCCCATTCTGGGCCGGTTCAAGGATTATATTGCCACACCCAAGCCCAATATGTACCAATCTCTCCACACCACTGTCATCGGGGAGGAGGGCATTCCCTTCGAGGTGCAGATCCGCACCTATGACATGCACGCCATCAACGAATACGGCGTGGCAGCCCACTGGAAGTACAAGCAGGGCATCAAGAAGGAGGGAGGCGAGGCGGACTACGAGTGGATCCGCCGCCTGCTGGAAAATCAGGAGGACGCCGACGCGGAGGAGTTCATCCACTCCCTGAAGGTGGACATGTTCGCCGACGAGGTCTTCGTCTTCACCCCCCGGGGGGACGTCATCAACCTCCCTGCCGGAGCGACGCCTATCGACTTCGCCTACTCCATCCACTCCGCCATCGGCAACACCATGGTGGGTGCAAAGATCAACGGCCGGATGGTGGGCTTCGACTACCAGCTCCACAACGGCGACGTGGTGGAGATCAACACCTCCAAGGCCGCCCACGGCCCCAGCCGGGACTGGATGAAGATCGCCAAGAGCAGCGAGGCCCGCAGCAAGATCCGCCAGTGGTTCAAGCGGGAGCGCCGGGAGGAGAACATCGCCCAGGGCCGGGCTTCCTTCGAGTCGGAGCTGAAGCATGTGGGCCTCACCATGAGCCAGATCACGGCCTCCGACGTGCTGCCCAGCATCCTCAAGCGGGTGAGCTTTCAGTCTCTGGACGAAATGTACGCCGCCATCGGCTACGGAGGCCTGACGGCCCTGAAGGCGGTAAACCGGGTCCGGGACGAGCTGCTCCAGATCAACCGGGCCGCAGCCATGGCCAAGGCCGCCGAGGAGGCCGCCGCCAAAGCGGCCCAGGAGGCCAAGGCCGCCCAGCAGTCCGCTCTGCCCAAGAAGGTCAAGAGCGAGAAGGGCATCGTGGTGGAGGGCCTCTCCAACTGTCTGGTGAAGTTCTCCAAGTGCTGCGCCCCCGTGCCGGGGGACGAGATCATCGGCTTCATTACCCGGGGCTACGGCGTATCCGTCCACCGCAGGGACTGCCCCAATGCCCAGCCGGACCACCATGTAGAGGCAAACCAGGGCCGCTGGATCAAGGTGAGCTGGAGCGATGACATCCGGGATTCCTATACCACCGGACTGGAAGTGGTGTGCAAGGACCGGGCCAACCTGCTGGTGGACATTTCTACCGCCGTGAGTACCTGCAAGGTCAACATCAGCAACCTGAACGTCCACACCACCGCCGACGGCTTCGCCATTTTCCATCTGACACTCTCAGTTGCGGATTCCAGGCAGCTGGACCAGGTCATGCGGAAGATCCATCAAATTTCCAGCGTCATGAAGGTGAACCGCCCGGCGGGATAAAGCAAAACGTTTCACGTGAAACATTTGTTCTTTTTTGAAGGAGCGTTTTTATGAGAGCAGTCGTGACCCGGGTGAAGTCCGCGTCGGTGGAGATCGACGGGAAGATTAACGGCCAGATCGGCCGGGGCTATCTGATCCTGCTGGGGGTCGGCCCCAGCGATACGGAGGATACCGCCGTCAAGCTGGCGGACAAAATATGCAACCTCCGGGTTTTCGAGGATGAAAACGGGAAAATGAACCGCAGCCTGGAGCAGGTGGGCGGGAGCATCCTGGTGGTGAGCCAGTTCACCCTGTATGCCGACACCTCCAGCCGCCGCCCCGGCTTCACCGGCGCGGCCAAGCCGGACCTCGCTGTCCCCCTGTACGAAAAATTCATGACCCATTGCCGGGAGCGGGGCTTTGACGTCCAGCACGGGGAGTTCGGCGCGGATATGCAGGTATTTTCCCAGAACGACGGCCCGGTGACCATTTTGTTTGATACGGAAAGATAGGAGCGGTTTCTATGATATTTGATACCATCCCCGTTGGGCAGATTGACACCAACTGCTATTTGATTGGAGACGAAAAGGAAAAGGCCTGCGCCGTGGTGGACCCCGGCGGGTCCCCGGAGCGGGTGCTGTCCATGATCGAAAAGAGCGGCCTGGAGCCGCAGATGATCCTCCTGACCCACGGCCATTGGGACCATGTGGGGGCCATCCCCGCGCTGCTGGAGAAGTGGCCGGACTTGCCGGTGTACGCCCATGAGAAGGAGCTGTGTCCGGCGGATGAGCCCAACCCTCACTACTTCTTCCCCCACGCGGGAAAGAACCAGCGGACCTACGGCGAAGGAGATACCCTCTCTCTGGGCGGCCTGGCGCTGAAGGTCCTTCATACTCCGGGCCACTCGGCGGGCAGCGTGGTGATCCTGGCGGAGGACGTGATGCTCTGTGGGGATACCCTGTTTGCCGGGACCTGCGGACGGTACGATCTGACGGGGGGAGACGGGGAGCAGATGCTGCGGTCCCTGAAACGTCTGGCGGAGCTGGAGGGGGACTACAAGGTCTGCCCCGGCCACGGGGCGCTGTCCACTCTGGAGCATGAGCGGCGGACCAACCCCTGTGTGCGGCAGGCGACGGGCCGATGAAGCTGCTTTTTAAGGGACACGACTACCGCTATGCCGTGGAGCAGAGCCTGCTGGCTTTCTTCCCGGAGGAGCGGCCCGTCTATGAGGGGGAGGACCCCAATACGGCCCGGGTGGAGCTGTCTGTGAATGGCGGGACTGCGTCCGCCGTCACGGAGCTGTCCGTGGGCGGAAAGACCGCCCGGGGTACGGCACAGACGGACATTTCTCCGGCGGCGGATGAATATGCGGAGGAGCGTCTGAAGCAGCGGGCCGTAAAGCTCAGCTTTTTTGAGGCGGCCCGGGCGCTTACCGGCGTTACCCCCGCCTGGGGCGCCCTCACCGGCATCCGCCCCGCCAAGCTGGCGGCGGGACTGCTGGAGGAGGGGAAGAGCGAGGCCGAGGCGGACGCCATCCTGCGGGACACCTACTTCGTTTCCGAATCCCGCCGGAAGCTGTGCCTCCCCTGCGCCAAGGCTGGCCTGGAGGCCAAGAGGGAGCTGCAAAAAAACGAGATATCCCTGTATGTGGGCATCCCCTTCTGTCCTACCCGGTGCGCCTATTGCAGCTTTGTCAGCAACAGCGTGGAAAAGTCCTTTCATCTGGTGGAGCCCTACTTGCAGGCCCTGCTGGCGGAGGCGGACAGCGCGGCGTCCATGGTGAAGGAGCTGGGTCTGCGTGTCCGTTCCTTCTATATGGGCGGCGGCACCCCCACTACCCTGACGGCGGAGCAGATGGACCGGCTGCTGGGCCGGCTCAATGAAAAGTTTGACCTTGCCGGCGCCGTGGAGCGCACCGTGGAGGCTGGCAGGCCGGACACCATCACGGCGGAGAAGCTGGCGGTCCTCCGGAAAAACGGGGTAGACCGGATCAGCGTCAACCCTCAGTCCATGGATGACCGGGTCCTTGCCGCCATCGGGCGGCGGCACAGCGGAGACGGCATCCGGGCCGCCATGGAACTGGTGAAGGCCGCAGGCTTCCCCCATGTGAACATGGACCTCATCGCCGGACTGCCGGAGGACACGCCGGAGGGCTTCCGGCGGACTCTGGACGAGGTCATCGCCTTTGGTACGGACAATATCACCATTCACACCCTTTCTCTGAAGAAGGGAAGCCGCATCACCCTGGAGGGCACCCGGATTCCTACGGTGGAGGAGGTGGCCGCCATGCTGGATTACGCCGCCCCCGCCTTGAGGGGCGCGGGGTTCGCTCCCTACTATCTCTACCGGCAGAAGTACATGTCCGGCAGCTTTGAAAATGTGGGCTGGTGCAGGCCGGGAGGAACCGGGTGGTACAACATCTATATTATGGAGGAGCTTCACACCATCCTCAGCCTGGGCGCGGGGGGCTCCACCAAGATGGTGGACCCGGCGAGGAACCATATTGAGCGGGTGTTCAATCTGAAGTTCCCCCAGGAGTATATTCAGCGTCCGGAGAAAATTGCCGCAAATCAGGAAGCGTTCCGGGCGTTTTACGCAAATATCATATAGTATAACGCAGCAGAGAGGAGAAGAAATTTTATGGCTTATTCCCTCGCTCAGATCAACGACGCCGTCCGCAGCGATCCCAGTGGCTTTGTTCAGGAGAGCGACGCGGCATACAACAAGAAAATCGAGGCCGCCGCCAGGAAGATTGCGGCCAACCTCAGCAGGTCACGGATCGTTCTTCTGTCCGGTCCCTCCGGCTCCGGCAAAACCACCACCGCCAAGAAAATCGAGGCCAAGCTGGAGGAAATGGGCATTCACTCCCATGCCGTATCCATGGACAACTACTTCAAAACCGTGGATCCGGAGACCGCTCCCCGGAATCGGGATGGGCAGATTGATTATGAATCTCCCTTCTGCATGGATATGGACCTGCTCAACCGGCATTTTGCCGCTCTGGACCGTGGGGAGAAGATTCTGATCCCCAAGTTTGAGTTTGCCCGGCAGATGCGCTCGGACATCAAGAGCCAGCCTCTCCAGCTGGGCAGTGATGAAATCGCCATTTTTGAGGGCATCCACGCCCTCAACGATATTATCACCGGCCGGAACCCGGAGGCGGCCAAGGTGTATATTTCCGCCCGCTCCGACATCCTGGGAGAGGCGGGGGAAGTGGTGTTCAAGCGGACCTGGCTGCGCCTGGAGCGGCGCACGGTGCGGGACAGCAAGTTCCGGGCCTGGAAAGCGGATGTGACGGTACGCATGTGGGCCAACGTCCGCCGGGGAGAAAAGCTGTACATCTCTCCCTTCAAGGACAACGCCAGCATCGTCTTCGACAGCGCTCTGCCATACGAGGTCAGCGTCATCCGGGCCTTCGCGCAGCCGCTGTTTGACCATCTGCGGGTGTCGCCGGACATGGAGCGCTATGAGGAGGTCAGGCAGCTGGCGGAGGCGTATCCCCGGTTTGAGATTCTGGATGAGAGCTATGTGGCGCCCAACTCCCTGATCCGGGAGTTTATTGGCGGCGGTATTTATGACGATTGAGAGTGGAGGAAGTATGAAATTTGAGATTACCATCCATCCCCTGCAGAAGGTCCTGGGATGTGCCGGAGACGCCGCGCTGGATGCGGCCTCCGCTCTCCGGGAGGGAGCCTCCGCCGTGGAACGGCGGGCAGCGGAATCCCTGTCCCAGTTCCGGCTGGAGCGGGAGATCCGCGATTTGCAGGAGGAGATCGGGCTGCAGATGCGTGCGGTCGGGGAAATGATGTACGCTTCCCACAGGGGGCATCCTGCCGGCAGCGGCCAGGTGCAGGAAGTCCTGGAATATGTGGACGGTCTGTACGAGGAGCTGGAGGCCCACCGGCGGGAGCTGGAGACCCTGCGGGGACTGCTGGTTTGTTCCTCCTGCGGCGAGGGGAACAGCGCGGGGAGCCTGTACTGCCAGAACTGCGGGAAGCCGCTCAGCAGAGGGTAGAGCGATCTTCTCTGCCGCCGCTGCGCGGCGGCATGGGGGCGTTTTCTTTTTGAAAGCCCGGGGGCTACGCGCCCCCCGTGGGCCGCCTGCGGCGGCCTTAGCGCTAAAAGCGCCGCCTTGCGGCGCTTCACGGGACCCTGCGCCTACTTTTGGCCCGCGCCAAAAGTAGGCAAAAACGCGCCAGAACCAATGGTTCTGGACTCCTTTCTCGGGGCCGCCCTTGGGCGTCCACCTCGGCGGGGTAGGAAAGGACTGTGGGGCGGGGGTATTGGTTAGGCGAAGCCTCCGAATTTGCAGTTCTCCTTCAGCCGCTCTGGTACTTGTAGGAGTTCGCCTGCCGGCCTTTCAAAGGGGTACTGCGGTGCAAGGGGCACGCGGTCTAACGAACTAGCCAGCAAATCTGCACCCCGGGGAGTTAGCCCCGCTAGACGGTAGGGGGCACCGACAACCACGCTGAAATAGAAACTGAAGTTGCACGAGGCGGACGGCAGTAAGTTTAGACCAAACCGACTGTGCCTCGGGCGCAAACTAATTACCCTCGTAATTCAGGAAGGTTCTTAGGAAACGTAGTTTCCTAAGTGACTTTTTGGATACTTTTTGTTCACACAAAAAGTATCCACAGGGTCCGGGGGCGCGGAGCTACCGGGTTATCGATACGAAACAACTTCCCCCGCCGCGCGGAGCGCGGCGAATCACCCAAGGTTCTGTAACCCCCTTCCCCCACGTATAGTAATACAGCCCCCTCCGGGGGGAGGGGGCATCTAAACCCCGCATTTCAGGAAAAAAGAGGAAATTCCATGTCCAGAGAAAAAAAGCAGTCCTTTATGGGTGGCGTCACGGTGATGGCTATCTCCACAGTGTTCGTCAAGATCTGCGGCGCATTGTACAAAATCCCGCTGAACAATATTCTGGGCGACGAGGGTCTCACCCACTTCAACAGCGCCTACAACATTTACGCCCTCCTCCTGTCCCTCTCCACCGCCGGACTGCCTCTGGCCCTCTCCAAGCTCGTCAGCGAGGCCAACGCCACCGGACGGCGGACCCAGATGCGCCGGTGTCTCAACACCGCCAGAGGTATTTTCACTGTTGTGGGTACTGTGGGCTCCGCCGTTATGCTGCTTTTTACCCGGCAGCTGGCTGCGGCCATGAACAACACCCTGGCCTACTGGCCCATCAAATGCCTGGGCATTTCGGTGGTATGCGTATCCGTCATGTGTGCCTACCGGGGCTTTGCCCAGGGGCAGCAGAACATGGTGCCTACGGCAACCAGCCAGTTTATTGAGGCGTTTTTTAAGCTGGTGGTGGGCCTGCCTCTGGCGTGGTACCTCGTCCATATCGGGCAGAGCCTGGAGATAGGCGCGGCGGGGGCCATCGTGGGCGTCAGCGCCGGAACGGTGCTGGCCATGTTCTACATGGTTGCCAACCACCGGAAAAACCGCAGGCCCATCATGTGGGGCACCGACAAGGCGCAGAGCTATGGGGTCATCGCCCGGCGGCTGCTGGCGCTCAGTATCCCGATTACCCTGGGGCAGGCGGGAATGAGTCTCTTTAATCTGCTGGATCAGGTCATCATCATGGGCCAGCTTCAGGACGTTCTGGGACTGGCGGAGCGGGAGGCTGCCAGTCTCTACGGCCAGTACGGTTTCGGCAGCACCCTGTTCAATCTGCCCGCCAGCTTTCTTCCCGCCGTGGCGGTGAGCCTGGTGCCCGCCGTGACGGTGGCCGTAACGCGGAAGGACCACAGGGAGGTCAACAAGGTGGTCACTACCAGCTTCCGGCTTATTGCCATACTGGCAATTCCGGCGGGGGTGGGGCTGTCAGTGCTGGCGGGTCCCATTCTCCTGCTGCTGTATCCCGCCCGGCAGGAGACCGCCCTTGCGGCAACCTATCACTTGCAGCTGCTTGGGATCGCCTCTATTTTCGTGTGCATCATGCTCCTGACCAACTCCATTATGCAGGCCCACGGGAAGGTCAACTGGCCCATCATCACCATGCTTATCGGCGGCGCGGTGAAGGTGGGGATCAACTATGTGCTGGTGGGGGACCCGGAGATCAACATCAAGGGCGCGCCCATCGGGACGCTTATTTGCTATGGACTGATCGCACTGATTAACCTGGCCCTTGTCAGCCGGCTGCTGGAGAAGAAGCCCAATTATCCGGCTATTTTTGCCAAGCCGGTCATTGCCTCCGCCATCATGGGCGCGGCGGCCTGGGCTTCCCATGGGCTGTTGGGCAAAGTCCTTTATGGGGGGTACATGAAGTCCAGCTTATGCACGATGCTGTCGATGGGCATTGCGGTAGTCGTGTATCTGATTTTAGTGATTACTCTGGGGATGATTACCAGAGAGGACCTGCGGATGGTGCCGCACGGGGCCAAGCTGGCAAAAATACTGCATTTGTGATATTAGGCGAAAAGGACTGTGCAGACAGTCCTTTTCGCCGTTTAACAGGACAGGGATACCGTTGCCCGATAGCGGCGGAGGAGGGGAAAACCCGGCTGGTCTGCGGAGTAATCGGCAGCGGCGGCCAGACCGCAGTCAATAGCACCTGCTTTCCTATGAACCGGGCGGACTTTGAGAGCGCGATCCTGCCGGAATTACGGTGGTACGTGAACGAGAAAACCGGGGAATACTACCTAGGGCCTGTTTACATAAGCGCGTCGACAACTGCATATACCGGACCGAGAGCCCCGTCTGCACGGAGTATTAGCCCCACCCTGCCGGAAAGGAGCCCCACTATTCCACGAGCAGTTTTAGAAGCTGTTTAGTATCTATTCAAAAGCAACCGAATAAAAGCGAGAGAAAA
>ERZ779621.629-NODE-629-length-13040-cov-5.324605_pt1 | contig 13040 bp, 15 predicted proteins | sample MGYA00514215_ERZ779621 | MGnify/ENA primary metagenome ERZ779621 (study PRJEB29562, sample SAMEA4376715) | mouse gut metagenome | isolation source: Cecum | study: EMG produced TPA metagenomics assembly of the A DSS colitis mouse model was used to assess the...
AGAGATGGCAGGCCGGAAACAGACAGCGCATTTATTTTCTTGCGGCATTGTGGGCCGTTTCAAGCATTTTGCAGTAACAATAACTTTCATTATCAAATGCGCAAATACGCGGCTTTAGCCGGTATCACTCCTCCGTCCTCCAAATTATATGGTCTCCATTCAATCAGGCACACATTTGCTACGAATCTGTTAAAAGAAGGCACCAGCCTTTCACTTATTTCAGAATTTTTAGACCATAACGGAGCCTCTGCAACACCGGTGTACCTGAAGGTAGACGATGAACATCTTCGGATATGTGCCTTAGACCCCGATATAGAGGTGGAGCATGAGTAAATACAATACTGAGCTGTTGAAAGTGGCTGTCGAAAACTTTATTGCCGAAAAACGGTTCCTTGGCTACCGTTATAAAAATGAGGAGCAGCGTATGTCCTCGTTCTTAAAATTTGTCGTTGAAAATGAAATTTCAGACCCACTTTCAAAAGAAACTATCCTATCATGGGCCGATGCCGCAGATGGAGTAGCATCCAGAAATTTGAGACTTACAGCCATTCGCCAGTTTGCCCTTTACCTTAACCGATCCAATTTTGACGCACCCGTTTACGTTGTTCCAACCACATACCGTTCCATACATCACAAAGACTTCTGCCCGTACATTTACAGCAAGAAAGAACTCGTCCTATTATTTCAGGCGGCGGACACATTTGGCAGAGTTGGCCAGATACCATATAGTGAAAAGTCCTTCCCTTTAATTCTTAGAATATTGTATGGCTGTGGATTACGAATTTCTGAAGCATTGTCATTGAAGGTCAGGGACGTTGATTTACAAGAGGGTTTCCTCATTATAAAAGATACTATGCCTATGTGAAACACGTTGCCACCGGCTACCCCGACATTATGGCGGCGTATCACACTTTGCCCAGGTTCCGGGAATGGCTGATCGAGGACCTGATGGAGCGCAACTATCAGGATGTTTCTCTTGACCAGCGGGACGCACCTGACCGGCATTCCAAGGACGCGGATGTCCCGGAGTGGGCGAAGGGCGCACCGCCTACGCCAAAACCGCAGTATGTAAGATGGTCAGTCAAAGGGCCTATAGAACGGCAGAATCCCGCCCCGGCTGTTTCCGCTGCGGGCCATTCGGAACCGGAGCAGGACGGGGCCGATACCCCAGTCCCCCCGGAGCGGGAGGCAATCCCCGGCCCCACCGGGGCGGGTGCGCCGGAACAGCCGGAAAACGACGACACCATCCCTGTGGAGCCCGACTTTGCGCCTATGGCGGAACAATACTGGGATCTGAGAGCCCAGCACCCGGACAAGCTGGTGGGTGTCCAGGTGGGGGAGTTCATGATGTTCTACGGCAAGGACGCGGAGGAGGCTTCCGCCGCGCTGGGGACCAAAGCGCTGGTGCTGGATATTCCCGGCCTGGGCCAGACCCCCGCCACCGGGAGCCGGGACGCATGGCAGGCGGTTCTTAAAAAGCTGCTGGAACATGGGCACAGCGTGGTGCTGGCCCGCCCCGACCCGGAGCGCGGCCCGGACGCGCCCTATGAGGTTATCCAGGAAAGCAGCGCCGCCGACTATATCCCCGTCGGCATGGAGCTGATGATGGACGGGCGGCGCATGAAGATCGACAGTGTGGACTATACCAACAACGAGGTCAAGCTGCTGGACCTGGATTTGAAGGGCTGGTTTCCCGTTTTCCGTTCAGCGCCCGTCCCCTATGTGCGGGAATCCGTGGAGAACGCGCTTACCAGCGAGGAGTACATCGCCGCTGAAATGGCGCACCGGCTCAGACAGGAGGAAACGGCAGAGCAGGCCGCTGCCACTAATGCCCCGGATCATGAAGCGGCGGGTGGCCCCGCACAGCCTCCCGAGCCGGAGCCGGAACAGGTGGAAATCGACGGCGGGCAGATCGCACCGCCCGAACCGCCAGCGCCCCGGCCCGCCCAGGAGCGGCACAATTTCCACATCACCGACGATAACCTGGGTGCGGGCGGTGAGAAAACCAAATATCAGTACAATGTGACGGCCATCCGCACCTTGAAGCAGATCGAGGGGGAGGGCCGTCTTGCCACACCCGAGGAGCAGGAGGTTTTGTCCCGCTACGTGGGCTGGGGCGGTATTTCCAAGGCGTTCGACCCCGACGACCCCAAGTGGGCCAAGGAGTACGCCGAGCTGAAGGAGCTGCTGACCCCCGAGGAGTACGCTTCCGCCCGCAGTACGGTGCTCAACGCCCACTACACCAGCCCTACCGTCATCAAAGCCATGTATCAGGCGGTGGAGCGCATGAACTTTCGGCCGGGGACGGTGCTGGAGCCCTCTATGGGCATCGGCAATTTCTTCGGCCTCCTGCCGGAGTCCCTGGCCGGGGCCAAGCTGTATGGCGTGGAGCTGGACAGCCTCACCGGGCGCATCGCCCGCCAGCTTTATCAGAAAGCCGATATCACCGTGGACGGCTTTGAAACAACCGGCCAGCGGGATTTCTACGATCTGGCCGTGGGAAACGTGCCCTTTGGACAGTACCATGTCAACGACCCGGCCTATAACAAGCTGGGTTTCAACATTCACAACTATTTCTTCGCCAAGGCGCTGGATCAGGTGAGACCTGGCGGCATCGTGGCCTTTGTCACCAGCCGTTACACCATGGATGCCAAGGACACCACCGTGCGCAAATATCTGGCGGAGCGGGCCGACCTGCTGGGGGCCATCCGTCTGCCGGAAAACGCCTTCAAAGCCAACGCCGGGACAGAAGTGGTGTCCGATATCATTTTCCTGCAAAAGCGGGACCGGCCCGCCGTAGAGCTTCCCAGTTGGGTTGGGGTGGGCGAGAATGACGATGGATTTAAGATCAACAATTATTTTTTAGAGCACCCGGACATGGTGCTGGGCACCCCCACCTCGGACAGCACCCAGTATGGCAGACAGGACTACACCGTGGCCCCCATCGAGGGGGCAAACCTCTCTGACCAGCTTGCCGGGGCCATTCAGCACCTCTCCCCGCCCGATAGGGAGCTGCTGGAGCTGGACGCGGCGGATGAGCAGACCGGCGAGGCGCTGGAATCCATTCCCGCCGACCCGTCCGTGCGCAATTTCAGTTACACCCTTTATGACGGCAAGCTCTATTTCCGCGAGAATTCCCGCATGACGCCGGTGACGCTGGGCAAGACGCCCATGGAGCGCGTCAAGGGCATGATCGCCATTCGGGACAGCGCCCGGAAGCTCATCGACCTCCAACTGCAAAACGCCGGGGACGATGGAGTCAAGGCGGAACAGGCCAAACTCAACCACTTTTACGACCAATTCACCAAGAAATACGGGCTGCTGAACAGTCTGGGCAATAAGCTGGCCTTTGAGCAGGATTCCGCCTATCCCCTGCTGTGTTCGCTGGAGGTTATCGACGATGAGGGCAAGCTGGAGCGCAACGGAGATGACAGGCCAAGTACGGAGGAGGGCGGGGCACCCGGGCGGGTAGCTGCCGCGCTGTCCGTGGTGGACGGCGGTAAACCGTCCATCCGGCAGGCCCTGCGGGGCTTTAACACGCCCGCCCCGGTACACCCCGGCATGGAGCAGGGCCAGCGGAGGGAGGCGGCGCGGTGAGGCGTAACGAGGGCCGGACAGTGGGCCTATATACGATGGTGTCCCCAAGAGAAAAGGAGGTGATCGACCAGAAGATGGCCCAGCTCGGCACCGCCAACCTGCGGGCCTATCTGCGGAAGATGGCGGTGGACGGCTATGTGGTCCACCTGGACATGACCAGCGTGGTGGAGCTGGTGAAGCTGCTGCGCTCCATTTCCAATAATGTGAACCAGATCGCCCGACGGTGCAATGAGACGCGGAATCTCTACGCCCAGGACGTGGAGGACCTGCGACGGGGGTATGCACAGGTGTGGGACGGCGTCAATAAGCTTCTGAAGAAATTTGAAGCACTATAACGGCAGGGGTAATAGGGGCAGAAATGCACCTATCACCCCTCATTTTAAAAACCGGCTATTGAATACCTTCATTTTTGTTTTGTTCTGCTGGACTAACCTGTTCCCTTACTGAGTTAGAATTACGGCTTATGACTTCTTCCCGATATCCGTCCATTAGTGGTTCTAAATCAGGTTTGTGATTTATTCTGCTTTCCTGGTTAATGCAAACCGTGATAATAAACATACCAATAGAGAGCAGAATAAAAAGAATATCTACGATATCTAGGGCAAAAGTCTCACCATGTACTGTAATATTTTCTTTTAACGTAAAGCCAATGAAAAAGGCTGACGCTAGAAAACCCAAGTGAACGGAACCTGCATTGCGAATAAAGCCGGAGAGTCCTTTCACCCGCTCATCAAGATACCTCAGATAAGATTCATATTGTGTGTTCATACTTTCCCAATTCAAATCAGGATTATCCTTTTCAAAAAAAGTCCTAATATAAGCGGAGATTCTTGAGACGTTCCATTCCATATTGTTTATGACTTCTTGATATGGAATAAGTATTACAAATGTTAGCAGAAATAGATAATGCGATACTTCTAGCCCCAATACAAAAAGCGAAACGAATAGAATGTACATATGGAGCCAAACATTTCTTTTTTGTTCTTGTTTGGAGATAATCTCGTTTCTCAAGTTGCTTAACTCAGCCAATTTTGATTCCATATACACCAATCTCCTTCAAATTTACAGTTCGGATCTTAAAATAATTATATCACGTGAAAATGTCAATGCAACAGAAGAATGGTGATATTCTGACAAGAGAACCAAAAAGCAGATCAAAAAGGCAAAGGGGCGGTATCCTTTTGGAAATAACCCAGCAACATATCCCGCAGAAGTTCATTCCGGTCTACCTCTGTAATGATATGCCGAGCGCCCTTGTGGTTAGTGATGTACGCGGGATCGCCCGTCAGGATGTAACCGATGATCTGATCGTTGGGACGATATCCCCGCTCCATCAGGGCCGCGTACACGCGGCGCATAATCTCTTTTCTCTGTGTCTGGTTCATTGTCTCTTCGCCTCTTGTCAAAACGCATTGTCCCGGACGGCCCCGTCCTTAATTTCCAGAATGTCCTCAATGGGGATGACTGTGCCATCCATGAGGACCACAATGCTCTGTAACGGGTCAATCCTTTTGATCGTCCCCAGGTTGGTGACACAGGCCCCGCCGTCTTTCTTTTTATCAGGCTGGAACCAGGTGAATACGGCCTCCCCGCCCGCTTCAAACAGATACCGAAGTTTTTCATCCAGGATGGTCTTTTCCTCCTCGGTGAGCTCCGCCCGCTCCCCGGTGACGCGGGCAGTCTCCCGGATGGCCGAACCGTAGCCAGAAAGGGCTTGAAAGGGCTGGAACTGCGCCGCCCGGTCCGTCATGGGCATACGGGGGTGTCTGGCGGATGTGGGGCGAGGCAGATCAATGATATCGTCGTAAGTTCTCATTTCTACGATTTATGCCCTCCGATAAGTCCGTTGCGGTGGGCGGCGGTAGCGCCGTCCACCAGATTGGTCCCCTTCAAAATGGCGTTCTTGCCAAATTTGCTTTTGATGCCCAGCATGGCCTCCTGGAGCTTCCGCTCACGGGCCAGCTCCGCCGCCTCAGCCTCCCTCTGGGCCTGCGCGGCGGCATAGTCGGTGAACAGGTCCATTTGCTCCATGACAGGCTCGTCCGATACGGCGGTTTCCTCTGTCACCCGGTTGGCGGCGAGGTACATCCGGCGGATCAGCAGGTTCTTGTCCACGATGCGGTCATATAACTCCAGCACCGCCGCCGTGATACGCTTGGAGGACGCGGTATACTCCTCCAGATTAGCGGTGCCGTGGGCATGTTTGGGAGTCTGCCGCCCGTAGCGGTCCATCTTGACCTCGCCGTGGTACTGTTTGCGCCGCTCCAGGTCACGCAGATTATCAATATCATAGCCCACTGTAAGCGTGAGCTGGTTGGTGGCTAACCGCTGGCCCACCAAATCCAGGGCAAGCTGGTCCGCCATCTCCCAGACCACCATCCGGGCTTTATCAAAGGTGTAGGGACAGGTGAGCACCTGGCCGGAGCCCACGCTTTTCGCCTCCGGCTTGTATGCCTTGATATCGGCCATGGTTACCGGCTCATATCCCCAGGCATGGTCGATCAAGAGTTCCGCGTTCACGCCGAACATTTTGTAAAGAAGTTCTTCATTGTAATAATCAGTGGGCTTGCCGATGGAGCACCGGGCAATGTCCCCCATGGTGTAGAGCCCCTGGGCCTCCAGCTTTTTGGCATAGCCCGGTCCCAACCGCCAGAAGTCTGTGAGGGGGCGGTGATCCCACAGCAGGCGGCGGTAGCTCATCTCGTCCATGGCCGCGATACGAACGCCGCTTTTGTCCGGCTCGGTGTGCTTGGCCCAGATGTCCATGGCTACCTTTGCCAGATAGAGGTTGGTGCCGATGCCCGCCGTGGCGGTGATGCCGGTGGTGTGCAGCACATCCAGCACGATCTTCCGGGCCAGTTCTCTGGGGGTGAGTTTGTAAGTGAGCAGGTAGTCGGTCACATCCATCAGCACCTCGTCTATCGAATACGGAAAAACGTCCTCGGGGGCCACATACTTCAAATAGACGCTGTAGATTTTGGTGCTCCATTCGATATAGTGGGCCATCCGGGGCGGAGCGACGAGGTAATCCAGGGCCAGTTCCGGGTGCTCTTTCACGTCCGGGTCATGCCAGGAGGAGCCGGTGAGCTGCCGCCTTGGGGCTTTCTGCCGCCGATGGGCGTTCACCTCCGCCACCCGCTGCACCACTTCAAACAACCGTGCCCGCCCGGAAATGCCGTATGCTTTTAGGGAGGGCGTGACCGCCAGACAGATGGTTTTGTCCGTCCGGCTCTTGTCCGCCACCACCAGATTGGTGGTCAGCGGGTCCAGGCTGCGCTCAATGCACTCCACGGAAGCGTAAAAGCTGCGAAGATCAATGGCAAAATAAATGCGCTCTTTCATATCCGGCACCCCCCCTACCATCGTCCCACAGGTTATTTCTATTATACACGCCGCCAAAGTAATTGTCCATGTGTTCGATGATAATGGCAAAAAATAAATGCCCTCGGGCATCATGAAAGAAGTGAGCTAACATATCAAGTGTGACCAAAGAGCAGATCGAAAAGGCGAAGAAGTGGGACCTTCTTTCCTACCTTCAAACCTTTGCCCCCCATGAGCTGAAGCGGAGCGGTCCCAACGAATACTGCACCCGGACCCATGACAGCTTGAAAATCTCTTGTGGGTTGTGGTGCTGGAACAGCCGGGGGATCGGAGGGCGGACGGCGCTGGACTATCTGATCAAAGTCCGGGGCTTGGACTTTACGGAGGCGGTGGAGACCCTGTGCGGCTCCCGCGCCCCGCCGCCCCAGGAACTGCTCAAGCCAAAACCGCCGAAGCCCTTTGCACTCCCGGAGGCCAGCCGGTTCCCCACCGCCATGCTGTCCTATTTGCAGGGCCGAGGCATCCACCCGGAGCTGCTGCAAGCGTGTATCCAGGCTGGTACGCTCTATGAAAGCCGGAAATATCAGAACTGTGTATTTGTGGGCAGGGATCCCACGGGCCGCGCCCGGTTTGCCTGCCTGCGGGGGACGCGGGACAGCTTTAAGATCGACGTAGAGGGCAGCGACAAGCGGTATAATTTTTCTCTGCTGGCCGCTGACCCATCTTGTCCCCGGCTGGCGGTGGCGGAAAGCCCCATCGACGCCCTCTCTCTTGCCACGCTGGTGAAGCGGTTCGGGGGCGAGTGGCGGGACAGCCACTATCTGTCTTTGGGCGGGACCGCTCCCCGCGCCATGCTCCAGTTTCTTCATGACCATCCCCATGTCACCCACCTGAGCCTATGCCTGGACAACGATAAGGCCGGGATGGAGGGCATGGAGCGGTTGGAAACAGCGATACGGCAGCTCCCGGAGCTGGCCCAGCGGATGAAGCTGATCCACCACAACCCGCCGCCTGCGGAGCATGGGAAAGATTACAATGAATTTCTTTGCACACAGTTAAAGCAGGAACGGGATGCAAAACATAAAAAAATAGTGGAAAACTGTAGTGCCTTGTGATACAATTCTGGTAGTCATTATAAAAGCGGTCAATATTGGGTATAACCGCTTTGAATGTTCTACTTAAAATTCCCTTTGAGAGGAGCTTTACAGCCATGGAAGAGCAAAAGGTGAGACGCCCTCGCCGCACCGCTGAGCAAAGGGCCGCTGACATCGACGCCAAAATTCAGAAGCTGAACGAGGACCTGGAGGGGGTCGAAGCCAAACGTGCCGCCGCGATGCAGGAGTTTGACGCAAAGGCGGCGTCTGTGAAGGAGCGTATCGCGGCGCTGGAGCAGCAGAAGAAGGAAATTCTTGCTCCCAAGCCCCCGCGCAGGCCCCGTAAAACAAAGAAGCAGAAAATACAGGAGCTTATCCAGTCCGCCAGCAAATCCGGGCTGAAGCCGGAGGAGATCGCCGAGCGGTTGGGGTTGGCTCAAACAGAGGAATGACAAAGAAGATGAGGGCAGGCGCGGCCTGCCCTCATCTTTTGTATCAGTGCCAGTGAAAACAGGGGCTACTCCTCAATTCTCACGATATCCACCGCCGCTTCCAGGAGAAGGTTGATGATCTCATTGCGGGAACGGTTGGAGTTCTCGGCAATAATGTCCAACCGCTCAATCAGCTCATCCCTCATGCGGACCGACACGACCTTGTGCCCATCGTCCCCCCTGCGGGCGGACTTCTTTTTGATTTTGATCTCCTCTGCCATACTGCCACCCTTTCTATAGTTATAGTGTAGCTTGACAGGGGCGATTTTAGTATATTATAATTACATAGTCTTATGAAACTATACTTTTGTAGTTTTGCCAATTGAAAGGAGGGCCCATTGGCAATTTCCAGCCTGTACCCCCGCAAAACCATGCGCAATCGCCAGCGGTTCATGGCGGACCGTCTGGACTACGACCAGAAGGCGGAAAAAACCATCGGCGGCGATCTGGTGTCCTCCTATATGTGTCTGCCGGAGTCCGCCGCCGAGGAATTTGAGACCAGCAAAAAGCTGTACTTCCTGACCACCGGGCGCCGACAGGACCCGGCTCATGATATCCTCATGTACCGCATCATCCAGTCCTTCAAGCCCGGAGAGATCACCCCGGAGGAAGCCAACCGCCTGGGTTATGAGCTGGCGATGAAGTTTACCAAGGGTCAGCATCAGTTTGTGGTGTCCACCCATGTGGACAAGGCCCACATCCATACCCACATCGAATTTAACAGTACCAACCTCAACTGTGACGGCAAATTTCAGAACGTCAAGGATTCCGCTTTTATCCTGCGGCAACTAAATGACGATCTGTGCCGTGTTCATGGCTATTCTGTCATTGAGAACCCGAAGCCCAGTGCCAAAAAGCAGAGAGAGATGGCGGCGGCACAGTACGGCTCCAGCCATAAGGAGCAGCTACGGCGGGCCATTGACCGGGTGCTCCCCGACAGCCGGGACTATGAGGATTTCTTGACAAAAATGCGGGACGAGGGCTATGAGATCAAGGAGGGCAAAGGGTTGTCCTTCCGCGCCCCCGGCTGGGACCGTTTTACCCGTTCCGATAAACTGGGAAGCGATTATACCAGGGAGGCTCTGCGGGAACGGTACGCTGTCCGGCGCGGGCCGTCCGCAGGCGCGAAAAAGCCCTTCCAGCAGGATGGCCGGAAAGTCAATCTGCTCATCGACATTCAGGCGAAAATGGCGGCGGGTAAGGGCGCGGGTTATGAGCATTGGGCGAAGATATTCAATCTAAAAGAGGCCGCTAAGACGCTGAATTTTCTGGTGGACAACGGCCTGACCGATTATGACGAGCTGACGGCTCAGGCGGCGCAGGCCGGGACCCGGTTTGACACCGCTTCCCGCCGCGTCAAGCGGTTGGAGGCCCGGATGGCCCAGGTTGCCCAGCTCAAGACCCACATCATCAACTACTCCAAGACGCAGGATGTGTATGCCGCCTACAAAAAGTCCCAGCACAAAAAGAAATTCCGGGCGGAACATGAGGCCGAGATCGCCCAGCATGAGGCGGCGAAGAAAGCCTTTGACGCCCTGGGCGGCAAACCGATTCCGAAGGTAGCCCAGCTCTCCCAAGAATACGCCGAGCTGCTGGCGGAAAAGCAACAGGAATATGAGGAGTACCGGGCGGCGCGGCAGGATATGATCGCCTATCAGACGGCGAAGCAGAACGTGGATAGAATTCTCGGCCTGACGCCGGAGGAACAGGCGCAAAATAGAGAGCAAAAGCCGGAGCGGTGACTGTGAAAATCTCCCATGCCGCTGGCATGGGAGATTTTTTATACCTATTCAAATCATGATATATGCTCGGCGATATCTTCAAGTTTACAGTCCAGCGCCGTACATAATTTGTCCAAGGTCTTTGTCTCAATATTATCATTAGCACGGAGCCGTCTGACAGTTTTGCTGTCAATGCCGCATCGTTCCCGAAGCTGATATGTGGAAACGCCCTTTTTCTCCATTGTTATCCACAGCTTATCGAATATAATCACAGGATCAGCTCCCCTCATTGACAGTCAATAGTATGGGGGTTATAATCCTTTTTATTAAGGGGATATAATCCCCATATATGGACAAAGGGGGTGACGCGCTGTGCTGACAAAATGCTGTGCGTTCACCGGCCACCGCCCAAGCAAATTTCCGTGGCGGCATGACGAAGCGGACAGCCGGTGTGTGGCATTGAAAGAAAAACTGACCGATCAGATCAAAAAGCTGGTGAATTCCGGTGTGACGGATTTTTTCAGCGGTATGGCGGAGGGGACAGATACCTACTGTGCGCAGATCGTCCTTGACCTGCGCAGAAAAAATCCCACGCTGAACCTCCACTGTGTCCTGCCCTGCGAGGGGCAGGCGGACAGATGGGGCGATTTAGCGCGGGAACGGTATCACACGATTTTGAAACAGGCCGACTTTGTGGAGCATGTGAGCCGGAAATACTATGACGGCTGTATGTTGGCGCGCAACCGGCGTTTGGTGGATCAGGCCGGGATTCTGTTGGCCGTATACAATGGTGAGCGGCGCGGAGGAACGGCGGCAACTGTGTGCTACGCACAGAAAGCGGGACGGGAAATCATCATGATTGACCCGCTTGCTCAAATATGAAAATATGGGCTGAAAAGCCGAGGGGGAACTTATCGTGGCAGCAAATTTACCACCCGAGATTGGGAAGATATTGGAGGGGTTGTTCAAAAAAGCGGCACCGTCGGAAGGCGGTGACTGGATTGCCGAATACGTGGATTTCAATGAAACCGAGGTTCACGGCATTCCCATCCTCCGTGTGAATATCAAGGATGAGGATATGGCGGGTCTTTTGAGCAAACCCGTCGGGCAGTATTCGACGCTTCAGACGGGGCCGCTGGGAAACTATGACGATCTGGAAAATGTCTGCGCCTGCTTGACCGAGGAATTGGACCGCTACCTAACCCCCTATAAGGGGAAAACACTGCTGATCTGTGGAATAGGGAACCGGGATTCCCCGGCTGATTCCATTGGGCCGGAAACCGCGAACAGGATTTTTACCCATGTCCCAATGAAGTCCGCATTTGAAAAGCTGACGGTTTTTACACCGGGCGTGAGCGGCGCGACAAACATCAGCGGGAGCACCCAAATTGCCAGCGTTTCGTCCGCAATAGGCGCGGCCTGTGTGCTTCTGGTCGATTCCACGCACTGCACGGACTATTCCCGCCTTTGCCGCTGTATAGAGCTGACGGACGCTGGGATAAAAATTTATCATAGCGGCGAGGAGCTATCATCCTCCACGATTGGTCTGCCGGTCATTTCCATCGGGATTCCGGCTGCTATCCGTGTCCAGGACTTAGCGCCGGATATTGAAGCGTCCAACCAGGACTTTTTGACCGTTTCCAATATTGAAGCTGTGGTGAGAAGGGCCTCTTTGATGATCGCCTGCGCAATTATGCGGGTGGCCTATCCAGAGCTGGATCACAGCGCCAGTATGATGATCGCGGACTATTCGCTGCTGTAACCCCATGCCTGTATGCTTGCCATATGCTTCCCGCGCGGATGTGCGGGGAGGAGCGACCAACGGGAGCGCAAAGCCACGCCAAAGGCGTGTTCGACTGGACGCGGGAGCGGCCAGTCCGGGGCTTGGGGCGGAGCCCCAACAAGCGAGCGGCGATATCAAAACGATATCGCCGCTCATTGCTTGCCGCTACCCAGCACAACTATTACATTGTGTATCATTAGGCAAATTTTAATATGAAATTACAGGCAACTTAAAGCCTTTAATTAGAAGGCGCTCCAAGCACGCATATTAGTTCGACTGCAGTCTTGTAGGAAAAAATTACATGAAACGACATGGACTTACAGTGTAATTTAAATTATCCTTAAGGTAATCTGTAAAAGAAAGGATGGTTTCCGCAATGAAAAAACTCGTCACCTTGATGTTGTCCGCACTTTTGTGCGTGTCAATGATAGCAGCTTTTCCTTTAATTAAACCCGCCACGGTAGAATTTCCCCCCAGCCCTGTCACCACCGATAACCCGAATGAACCAGTGCAATCAGAGGAACCTGTTTATGCAATATATGAAATGCCTGACCATACGGATAGCGAACACTAAAATGGCAGTGTGGTTTTGATACGCTCTTTGATCTCTGCGTCGATTATTTTCAGGTTATGTTCGTCGCCTACTGCTTTGTAAAGAACGTGGGCCTGGTAGTATAGTTCCGCGCTTTTTTCTGTTTCATTCATAAAGTAATAGCATTCTGCCATAATTGCCAAGAGCCCCGGCAAAAATTGATAGTGTCCATACTCGACACAGGTACGTCTGCCCAGTTCCGCAATTTCTATTGCCTCCTTATAACGTTTCTCTAAACCTAAATCTATGCTATAGTTGTGGGCTATCATAGCCAGTTGCCCGGCATAGCGCGCCAGACGTTGGTTGTGCCGCTGAACATAGCTCAACAGTTGGTCATAGATAGTAATTGCTTTATTCCGCTGCCCCGCCATTGAGTAAGTTGCCGCAATTTCGGTCTGTTGACAAAGTAGCAAAAACAAAAGAAATATGGTAAAATAAGAG
>ERZ779621.636-NODE-636-length-12893-cov-3.855663_pt1 | contig 12893 bp, 7 predicted proteins | sample MGYA00514215_ERZ779621 | MGnify/ENA primary metagenome ERZ779621 (study PRJEB29562, sample SAMEA4376715) | mouse gut metagenome | isolation source: Cecum | study: EMG produced TPA metagenomics assembly of the A DSS colitis mouse model was used to assess the...
GGGCGCAGCGCCATCATTCTTACTGAGCTGGGCCGTGTTCCGGCCGGGGGCTCGTCCCTCCGGCGCCTCCATCGGGCGGCGGGGGGGCTGATGCTGTTCTACCGCGTGGGAGAGTACCTTCAGGAACGTGCGGTGGGCAGCTCCCGTCGGTCCGTAAGCGAACTGATGAGTCTGAGGCCTGAGGCCGTCCATGTGAAAAAAGCCGGAGCCGTAGATGACGTTCCTCCTTCCGAGGTTCTGCCCGGCTCCCTGATTGAAGTGCGCCCCGGCGAACGCGTTCCGTTGGACGGTGTGGTAACGGGAGGTTTCTCCGTGCTGGATACCTCCGCCATGACCGGGGAATCCCTGCCGGTGGAAGCCGGATCCGGAAGCCCCGTGCTGGCGGGGTACATCAACGGGCAGGGTGTGCTGGAAGTGCGTACGGAGCGGGACTGGCGGCATTCCGCCCTGGCGCGGGTCCAGGAACTGGTGGAAGCCGCATCAGGCCGCAAATCCCCTCTGGAGGGGAGGCTGTCCTCATTTTCCCGCATTTATACGCCGCTGGTGATTTCCATAGCCGCTCTGGTATTTTTGCTTTATCCCCTTGTGACGGGCGGAAGCTGGGCGGACGGTCTGTTCCGCGCCCTGGTCCTGCTGGTGATTTCCTGCCCCTGCGCGCTGGTGCTGTCCATCCCGCTGGGCTTTTTTGCCGGAATAGGGAGAGCGGCGCGGCAGGGGATTTTGCTGAAAGGGAGCAACTATCTGGATGCCCTGCGGAAGGTGAAGACGGTGGTGTTTGACAAAACCGGAACCTTGACGGAAGGCGTTTTTTCCGTGGATGAAGTGCTTCCCCGTGACGGCGTTTCCCCGGAGGAACTGCTGTACTGGGCGGCCCATGCGGAACTCTCCGCCTCCCATCCGCTGGGGCGTTCCATTGTGAAGGCATATGAAGGGACTCTGTTTCCGGACCGCGTGGCGGAACTGGTAGAGGTGACGGGCGGCGGCGTTTCAGCCCGCGTGGAAGGGAGACCGGTTCTGGTGGGGAAAAAGTCTTTTCTTCAAGAGGCCGGCGTAAGGACGGAGGAGGGAGAAGACCATGGCGTGACCGTTTATGCGGCGTTGGACGGCATACTTCTGGGATGCCTCCGCCTGTCTGACCGCGTCAAGCCGGGAGCGGAGCGTGCGGTGCGGAAATTGAGGGAACTTGGCGTTTCCAACCTGGTCATGCTGACGGGGGATTCTTCTTCCGCCGGAACGGAAGTGGGGCTTAAGCTGGGGATGGACGGGGTATTCTGCGGGCTGATGCCTGCCGGCAAGCTGGAGCATGTGCGCCGGCTGAAACCTGAAACGGGGCTGCTTGCCTTTGTGGGGGACGGTATGAATGACGCCCCTTCCCTCGCTGCTGCCGACATCGGCATTGCCATGGGCGGCGTAGGGTCCGATACGGCTCTTCAGGCGGCTGACGTAGTGGTGATGAAGGGAGATCCCTTGGCCGTTCCGCTGGGGATGATGCTTTCCCAAGCCACAGAGCGCATCATTGTGCAGAACATCGTTCTTATTTTGGGCGTCAAAATTCTGGTCATGGTGCTGGGTATTCTGGGGCTGGCTGGGATGTGGGCCGCCGTGATGGCGGATGTGGGCGTCTGCCTGCTTGCGGTGGGCAACTCCATGCGTATTTTCCGGGTGAAGCTGGACATGTGACGAAAGGGAACTCTCTTCCTCCCCCTGTTTATGGGAGGATGCCCCCATCCCGATATCCGGATGCTGCCGCGGAATCTTGGAACAGCGGAAGATATCCTGATAAAAAAGCCTCCGTTCCGGCGGGCGGAACGGAGGACGGGGGAAAAACAGGCCGGGCAGAAAATCTTACCGCAGCCCCGTCAGCAGAAGTTCCGCGTTATTCTGTGTCTTGGAGATATTTTGCAGGAGAGTCTGAAGGCCTTCCCAGCCCGGTTTCATGGCGAGCTGGCGGCGCAATTGCATGATTTTGACGAATTCCTGTTCCTTATACAGCCTGTCGTCATTGCGGGTGCCGCTCTGGGAATGGCAAATGGCCGGATAAATGCGCCGTTCGGAAAGTTCCCGGTCCAGGCGGATTTCCAGATTGCCCGTTCCCTTGAATTCTTCAAAAATCACTTCGTCCATTCTTGATTCCGTGTCTACCAGGCATGTGGCGATGATGGTCAGGCGGCCTCCTTCTTCCCCATTCCGCGCCGCGGAAAAGAATTTGCGCGGCTTTTCCAATGCATTGGACCCCAGGCCGCCGGACATGATGCGTCCTCCCGTCTGGTTGGCATTGTAGCCGCGGGCCAGCCTGGTGAGGGAATCCAGCAGGATGACGACGTCTCTGCCCATTTCCACCAGGCGTTTGGCCCGTTCGATAACCAGATCGGAAACCTGGGCATGGCGCCGGGAAGGTTCATCAAAAGTGGAGGCGAATACCGGAGCATCCACGGTTTCTTCAAAATCCGTTACTTCCTCCGGACGTTCGTCCAGCAACAGCACAATCAGTTCCACTTCCGGATAATTGGCCCTGATGGAACGGGCGATTGTTTTCAGAAGAACGGTTTTTCCTCCGCGCGGGGGGGCCACAATCAGGCCGCGCTGCCCTTTGCCGAAGGGCGTCATGAGGTCCAGCACGCGCATGGCGGCGGAATTGACCCCCTTGTTTTCCAGAAGGAGGCGTTCCTTGGGGAAGAGGGGGGTGAGGCGTTCAAAATCGCTGCGCGCCCGGTAGTCTTCCGCAGGGATGTCCTCCACGCTGATGACGGAGGCTGCAGAAAGGTACTTGTCATGAGGCCGCAATTTGCGCAGCCTGACCTTGATCTGCTGGCCTACGCGGAGATGCAGGGGTTTGATGAGATTGCCGCCCAGATAAATATCATCCGGAGAGGTGCGGAAACTTTTCACCGGATCCCTCAGCATGGCGTAATTATCCTTGGCTTGTTCCATGACCCCGGAAACTACGACTTCATGGCCCTTTGCCAGAAGCTGTTTCCCCAATTCAAAAACCAGCTGGGACTTGGTGAGGGAGGCCGCGTTCCGGATGAGCAGCCCTTCCGCCATTTCCTGAAGATCGTTCAGGGGGCGTTTCCGCAGTTCATTGATGTCAATCTGCTCCAGAACAGGGGCTGCTTCCTCCTCCTCCCGGACTGCGTTTCCACTATTTTCCTCCGGAGCGGCAGCCGGCTGTTCCCCGGCGGTTTCTTCCGGCGCGGGCAGGGGCTTGGGGAGGGTTTCCTGCGGAATATCTCCGGCGGGGGAAGGGGTGTTGTCGAGTTCTTCAGTCATGAAAAAAATGTTGGTAAAGTCTTTGGGTTTGCTGGCGGAGCAGGTCCGGGGGGCCTTCATTCCAGATGACGAAGTCGGCCGCAGCCACTTTTTCCATGATAGGCCGCTGGGCCGCCAGAATGGCTTCAATCATATCCTCCCGGAATCCATTCCTGATAGCCAGGCGGGTTTTCTGCGTTCCCCTGGAAACAGCCACCACGCACACGGCATCTTGGCAATAGCGCGCCGAAGTTTCAAAAAACAGGGGCACGTCAATGACAAACCCGTCCACCTCCGTATTCTGACGCGCCGCCAGCATTTGCGCAAGACATTCTTGATGCAGCAGGGGGTGAATGATCCCTTCCAGCGTTCTGCGGCTTTCCGGATTCCGGAAAACAAGCTCCCGCAGAAAATGCCTGTCAGCCTTTCCGGAGGAGTCTACGCTGGCTGGGCCGAAGACGCTGGAGAGGGGGGCTTTCAGCGTACCGCCATCCAGCAATCTGCCCGCCTCCGCATCACAGTCAAACAGGCGCAGGCGCGCGCCTCCCGCCTTCATCAGCAGACGGATGAATGTAGATTTCCCGGTGGCTATTCCTCCGGTAACAATCAGGGTTTTCATGGGGGGAAGGGAAAGTAAGGCGCTTCTGGGATATAAAGAGCGGGTGAAAGGGTTACCCTTTCACCCGCTCCAATATGGACGTTATGCACGCAGCCTACATGGGAGGCAGCAGGCCTTCGGAGGCGGGAAGGGCGCTTTCCGGAGCGGCCGCAGTGGGAAGGGCATTGCCGCGTACGGGCTGGCCCGTGGCGTCAATGATCTGTCCCGTTACGAAGATCATCAGATTCTTCTTGATGTGGTTGTCGGAGTTGCTGCGGAAGAAGCGGCCGATGAGAGGCAGGTCACCGAAGATCGGCACTTTGTCTTCCACCGTCTGCACGTTTTCCGTGATCAAACCACCGATTGCCACGGTATGGCCGTCGTAGATGAACAGGGACGTTTCAACGGACCGCTTGGAGAAGATCGGCTGCTCGATGCGGTTTTCCGTCAGCGTCAGGGACATCGGCTTGCCGTCGGAACCAACGCCGGTGGACTGGATCGGGCTGCCGTAGTTCACGAAGCCTTCAAATTCCACGATGCTGGGCTTGAAGTTCAGGTCGATGATGTACTTGTTGTCGCCAATGGTAGGCGCCACTTCCAGAGTTACGCCGACGGGCTTCATTTCAAACACGCCGGGGGTGGCGGGAGTGACGGGGAAGCTGGATATCTGGGGCTGGATCTGATTGCCCAGCAGGCCGTCCACAATGTTACCGTTGTTCCCATAACCGTAACCGTTGTTATAGCCGCTGTTGCCTACGGAGTTGGGGAGTTCCGGCGGTTCGTATTCGGTGGGATACCAGAATTCGCGGATGATTTCAATCTTGGCGGTTTCACCGGACTTGGCGGTCACGCTGGGGGCGGTGAGGACGTCAGAGCCTTTTTTCTGGGACAGGCCGCGCATCAGCATCTGGAAGGAGCCTTCGTCATAAATGCCCGTCAGGGACATGATGCCGGGAGCGGCGTTTTTCTGGGAGGCTTCAGAGCGGTTGGTGCTGTTCAGCAGATTGTCCACGGAGTTCTTGGTGATGGCGTAGTCACCCGTGCGGTTGCCGCCGGTAACGAGGCCGTTGATGGTGTCGCTGCCGCTGTTTACAGGCCAGCCGGTCACGCCGCCGGGAGACTGGGTAAAGCTGTCGGAAGTGGAACCGGTGCCGTAGTTCGTGCCGCCGCCCAGGAAGGTGCTGCGGTCATTGCTTACGGAGAACGGGGTGACAATCCAGTCAAAGCCGAGTTCTTCCGTGTTTTCCTGGGTTACTTCCACGAACTTGGTCATGATGCGCACCTGCTGGGATTCGCCGCGGGTGTTTTCAATGAGCTGTTCGATCAGGTCCAGGTTGCCGGAAGTGTTGCGGACGACCAAGGAGGAATTGCCGTTGACAAGGAATGCCGTGGCGCCTTCCGGGAAGCTGATGCCGCTCTTTTGCAGCAGGCTGCGGATGGAGGGCATGGGTTTAAGGCCGGAGGAGCTTTCGCCACCGCCGCCAAAGGGGTCGTCGCTGACTTCGCCGCCGCCGTCGCCGACGGTGGTGCGGAGAGCGGACTGGAAGCCCGGGGGCACGGAGAAGGTGCGCTGGTACAGATCCACGTCATTGCCGCCGGCAGGAAGGATGGTCACTGCATAGTCTTCCACCTTCTGGCGCAGGCCGGCATTGCTGCAGATGAAACGGAGCACTTCCAGCATGGGAACATTAGTCAGCTTCAACTGGCCGATTTTGCGGGTGCGGATGCTTTCCTGCGGGGCTGCTGCCGGAGCAGCTTCCGTGACTTCCGCAGTTTCTTCGCCAAAGCCGTCTTCATCAGTTGCGGGAACGGCGGGGGCGACGGCAGCGGGCTGGGAATCATTGATGACAAAGTTGATGCCGCGTTCACCGTTCGGGCCTACCGTGCGGTCCAGTTCAATGGACTTTTTGCGCAGATAGTCAATGGCGTCTTCCACGGTGGTGTCTTCAAAAGAGACGGAGGGGATGATGATGCTCTTGAGCTTCATCAGATTGGCCGTGGCGCCGTTGATGTCCGTGATCGGTGCGTTGTCAGTGCCGTCGGCTCCGGTCGGGACTTCCATCGGGATGGGGCGTTCCCACATCTTGTCCACTTCCGCCAGCATGGTGCTGCGGGTTTCGTCGTAAGCGGCTGCATAGTAAGCCATTCTGCGGCGGTTGACCGTTTCCTGTCCGCGGCGGGCCGCCACGTTGTACGGGTCGATGGAGAGAACCTTGTTGAATTCGGCGATGGCTTTGTCGTAGTCGCCGAGGTCATAGTAACCATAGGCCATGTGAAGGAGGGTGTTCACCTTTTCCACGTTTTTCACGTGTTCGGGGGTGAGCGCCGGATTCGTGCGAATCGGGTCCTTCATGTATTCGAGCGTTTGCTTGGCAAGCTTGGCGCTCCGGGGATTGAGCTTGATGGCATCCTGCAGAAGCTTGTCGGCTTCGTCATAGCGCCCCACTTTGATGTATTCCTGAGCAACGGCGATGCTGGCGTCGCCAATATGGTTGGCGATAGCTTCCTTGCGCTGGTCGTTGATCGGCGCGGAAGGCAGCATGTTGTAAGCGGCGTTGTATTTGTCCAGGGCTTCCTTGTACTTGCCTTCGCGGTACAGGTTGCGGCCTTCCGCAAGGAGCTGCATGGCTTCCTGGGTTTGCGCTTCGCGGCGGGCCATGGCTGTGCGCGCTGCACTGGACTGGTATTGGTAACTGCCCGGTCCGGCGTAGGACGATCCCAAGGCACTGGAGGTTCCGACGGCGCCGCCATCACCAGCCTGCGCAAACGGGCAGGAGGCAGCAATGGCCATCAGCGCGATCAGGGAACGCTTCGGTTGATAAAGTGGTGCGTGGTCCATAGTTAGGTTCTTCTTTTTACATGTTTTTCGGATTTGTGAAGCTTTTTTTTCAGAAAAGTTTAAATCCGGCTCTATTTTTTCTTGCTCAGTGTTGTTTGTTCTCCAGTGGTTTTGTTGGCAATGGTTACGGTCTGTGTAGCATTATCAACGGTTTTCAGCGTGTAGATTTGTTTGGCGTCTCCCGGAATCCGGAAGTCGGAACCTTCCTCTACTTCAAAGCTGGTATCCCGTTCGGGGCCGGCCGTGATAGTAAGGTTTACTTTCTTATCAATGATTGGAATGACGTATTTTGTTCCGCGCCTGATGGTGTAGGTTTGTCCGTTTTTGGTCGGCTTCAAATCCTTGACGACGGCTTCCTCGTCCGTTTCCACCATGTCCAGGCTGGGATTCTTGAATTCCTTTTTGACAACGCTGACAAGTTCGAATCTGGGCTCGTCTTTTGTATTCTTACGGGTACCGAACTTGCCGTTGGTCTGGACGATGTTTTTCCAGATTTCCTGTTTGGCGCGGTTCATGCCCTTAAAGGTAAAGTCATTGCCATCCGCCTGGGTGAAAGCCAGGTAGAAGCCGAACTGCTTGATTTCGTCGACAAAAAGTTTGCTGACCAGGGGAGGATGGCTGTTGGGGTCGTTGGGATGGGTTTTGGCCGCATATTCCTCCTGCACCGTAAATCCATCGTTGTCCGGGTCCCGGGTCAGGACGTCCGAGTAAACGAATTCATTTTCCAGTCCGTTGTCCAGGAACCATTTGTTCGGGATGTTGCCGTGGATAGGCGGACCGGAGATGATGTCAAAGGGTTCCATTCCCCCCTCCTTAATCCAGAGATTGGGGGCGACGAAGCCCACATACTTCTGTGTTTCCTGGGCAATCGGCTTGAGTTCGTGGGAGGCGGAAAGCTCCTGGCCTACTTCTGCGGCTTTCTTGATGCCGGGAGGCGGTTCGATGGCTTTTTCAGAAACCTGCGTGGTGAATTTGTATTTGTCATTCAGTCCCAGAAAGGTCAGCGTACCATAGGCGGCCACTCCCAGGCCCAGGACGATTCCGGATGCCAACAGGATTTTGTCGTAATTTTGTTTTTCAGACATGTTGAAAGTATTTGCTGCGGTTGGTGTTGCCTTGGTTAATCTTCAGACGGTTCCTGAGCCTTGGGCTGGTTGAAGTGGACCAGATTCAGGGAGACCTGGACAAAGACCTGCTCCTTGCCCATGTAAGGCTTGATGACTTGCTGGATGGCCGGGGCTGCAGGTGCAGCCGCCTCATCCGCCGGAGTCAGGGAAGCCGCACCCGTGGCGGGTTGGGCAGCGGCAGGTTTGGCGGCTGCCGGATTGGCGATGGGAGGGGGCATCATCCGTTCGTTGCGGATACGGATGGAGTTGACCGTGAACAGATAGTCCTGCATGCCGGTTATGGCGTTCATGGCTTTCAATACACTTTCCCGGTCGCCCTGGAAGGCTATTTCCAGAGGCATGGGAGTCCATGGAGCCTGGTCGGCTTCGTCCGATTCTTCCGGATTGTTCGCCAGGGTTTCAATGGGGAGCTGGGGGCGGTACACCTTGATGAATTTGGACAGGCCGCATTCCGCCAGTTTGTTGACCAGGCTGTTGATGGCTTTCAATTCAAAACCCAGCGTGGAGGCCGCCTGAACAGAGGGAGCCTGGGTGCTGTAAACCTGGAAGCCGAGCCAGGAGGATGTGTCCGTTATGAGAATGTTCTTTTTCTTGCAGGAGGAGATCAGGGAATCCCTGAATGTTTTCAGTTCATTCTGGAATGCCGTGGGCGTGGTGGGGACCAGCGCGGAGGAGGCAAGGAAGGGCTTGTAGGCCGTTTCCAGGCTGCCCACGGCCTTGGCATAGCGGTTCAGTTCTTTTTCCAGCTCTTCGTTGGATGAGCGGCTCGGAGTGATTTCCGCAGCATTGGCGGACTTGATTTCCTTGGCGGCGATGCTGATTTTTTTGTCCAGTTCACTGCGTTTGGAATTGACGATGTACCCTGTCGCGGATAACCCCAGGAATAAGAGAAGCCCCACGCCCGCGACCATGGCGGCGGGCTTGTTGTCTGTAATCCAATTGCTCATAAAATATGTCTTGTTCGGGTTGGGTAATCTTATTTGTTAAAGTTCACGGGAATGGGCGTTTTTAACGGAAGCACCAGCTTGAAGGGTACAAAGGCCCCTGCCGCCGCGTCCACCTTGGCGTCCTTGGCTCCCAGTTCCATGATCTGGCGGGCTTCCAGTTTGACGTCTCCGGGCTTGAAAGTGAACAGGGATTCCTTGTTCCCGTCTATTTTTGCCTGGAGGTCCTGGATGATTCTCTGGCCGCCCAGGCTGCGCCGGACGAATCCGGTCAGGCGGATGGCGTTGACGCTGTAAACGCCCGCTTCATCCTCGCTGGATGCGTTGGCGGAGGCCTCCGTCCTGATGTCATCCACCAGGGATGTATTTTTGTCCGATGTGAAGGAATCCTTGATGACGGAATATCCCGTAATTTGGGTGGTATCCTCCGGATTGAAGTGGGCCAGCGGTTCAAAATCCGTAAACCAGTAGGGATAATCCTTGTGTTCCGACTGTTCCAGCAGGTGCCTGATGATGTCCGCGTAGCCGTAGCGCTGAAGCGTGAGCTGCTGGTAGGAAGCCAGGGTGGAGTCCAGTTTTTTCAGCTCCTGTTCTTTCTGGCGCAGGGCGGATTGTGCCGATTTGATGGAAGTAACGGTGGGCTGGACGCCGGCGAGGATTTCCTCTGCCTTTTTCTCGCCCATATATCCTGTGACGGCATAAGCTGCGGCACCAAGAACGGCAATGGCTGCCCCGGCGATGATGGCGGGCATTTTTTTCTGGTTGGCCCGCTTTTTGGCAACTGCGGTGGGTTCCAGGTCAATATTGAGGGAGGCTCTGCCGATGGAGTGAATGGCGGTGCCGATCAATCCGCCCAGGATGAAGGCTTCGCGGGAGATGGTGTTCACGTCCACGCCGGAGCCCACGCCCACGTTGTGCATGGGGTTGAAGAAGGAGATCGGAATGCCCAGTTTATCTTCCAGGAATTCCTTGGTATAGGGCAGGGAAGCTCCGCCGCCGCACAGGTATGCCTTGACGGGAGCGCTTCCGCTCATCTGGGCGCGGTAATGGTTGGTGGTCCGCTGGATTTCTGAGGCAAGCCTGGTCATGGCCGTACGGATGACGGTAGCCAGATTGGCCGTGGCGGGATCCAGCCCTTCCGTTTGCCCGTTGCTCATGGAAACGAGCCCGCTGGTGGTTTTCAAGCGTTCCGCTTCCAGGAAGGGAATATTGAATTCACGGGCGATAGCGGAGGTTACGAAGATTCCCCCCGCGGAAATGCTGCGGGTGAAGAAACGTCCCTGTTCGCTGTAAATCAAATCCGTGGATTTGGCGCCGATGTCGATGAGCATGACCGGTTCTTTCTCATCCGGATAACTGTCCACATACGCATTGTACAGAGAGGTAAGCGCGCAGTCCACTTTGCCGGTGGAAAGGCCGTGGGAGACGATTTCATCATTCAGGGAGTCCAGGTCTTCCGCCTTGATGGCAACCAGGATGGCTTCCCGTTCCAGACCTTTGGCGGGAAGCAGATGGTAGTCCCACACGACTTCGTCCAGCGGGAAGGGGACGTGCTGCTGGGCTTCAAAGCGGATGAGCTGTTCCACATCGGTATCGTCCAGAGCCGGAAGCTTGACGAAGCGGATGAAAACGGATTGTCCGGAAACGGAATAGTTGACGACGCTTCCTTTGACGTTGAGTTCCTGGACGAGGTCGGCGATGGCTTCCCCTATTTTCGTCAGGCGCAAACCTTCTGCTGACGGGTCCAGCACTACGAGGCGCGTAGCATAGCGGTCCAGGATAAGGGCGTCTTTGGAAGTCTTGGAAAAGACGCCCATTGAAACTCTCTGGGAACCTACGTTTAATGCGACGATTGGTCGTGAATTAGCCATGGGTGATTTCTGTTAAATAAGATGAAATGATAGAATTAATGGAGCGTTATTCGCCGTCCGCCGGGGGGGCCACAGGAGTACCGAACGGGGCGGGGACGGAACTGGAAGCCGCCTGCTGGCTGTTGGGCCTCATAATTTCCGGATAACGGTCGTACCAGAACACGGAGAAAGGTGTTTCATCCTTGTTCAGCAGGGGGTAATAAGAGGTTTCCACGATGCTGGGGGACTGGATGGTCCACCATTTTTCCATCTTGCCGCGTTCGGAGGAATAAGTGGCGACAATCTTGCCGTTGTATTCCACCACTACGCCCTGGTACTTCACCCATTTTCCTCTTCCTCCTTCCACACCGGTAATGCGCTTGACGGAGGACGGGGAGAGATACACGGAAGCGTACGTGTTTTCTCCTACCGGAACATTGACGTATTTGACTTCCTTATACAGTTTCAGGTACTGGCGGGAGCGGTCCGGATTGACTACCGCGATGTAGAATTTGAACGTCAGGGCATCAATATAGCCGGATTTGGGGGGGGGAGCGGCTTCCACCTTGAAGGGAATTTCAAAATCCGCCCATTTCTTCGGTTTCGGCAGCGGCCGGGGATCGTCCTGCGTCAGGACGTTGGGGGACTGGCGCATATACAGGGACAGCTTTTCCAGGGAGACCCGCACCTGCATTCTGGGATTGCTGGTGGTCTGCGCCGATGCCGCAGGGACGAAAGCACCGCAGCCAGCATGGCCGTGATAGTGTTAAGGATGGATTTCATAGCACAATTCAATTCCCTGATTAGTTACACCAAAAACCGAACTGTGGCTAGCAAAAATCTCTTGTTTCTTTCCATGTAGCGTGTGTGGAGCATGACATGGCTCCGTCCGGCGGTTCTGCCCGGGCGGTCAAGAAAAAAACATGCGGCATGGCTGCAGGCTTGACCTGGCAGAGGTGTTTCCACATGCTCGGCCCATGGCGATTGATTCTCATCTGCTGAAGAAGTTTTCAGAGGCTCACGGTATTTCGGGGCATGAGGATGAAGTGAGAAGCCTGGTGGCTCAGGAACTTGAAGGATATGGGGAATTTTCTTCCGATGGTTCCGGCAGCCTGTTCTGTACCGGCGGAGGGGCCGGCCCCCGCGTGATGCTGGCCGCCCACATGGATGAAATAGGCTTCCTGGTGCAGAATATAGCGTCGAACGGTTTCCTTCAGTTGGTGGGGATAGGTGGCTGGTGGCCGCATACCCTGTTAAGCCAGCGTGTCCTGGTAAAAAACCGCTCGGGCCGCGGCATCCGGGGGGTGATTGGTTCCAAGCCTCCCCATTTTCTGCCGGAAGGCCAGCGCAACAGCGTCATGAGCATGGAAGCCCTTTTTGTAGATGTGGGCTCTGATAGCGCGGAACAGGTGAAGAATGAATTCGGTATTCACCTGGGGGATCCCGTGGTGCCGGACGTGAAATTCTCCCCGTTGGAAAATCCGTTCCGGGTCATGGGGAAAGCCTTTGACAACCGCGCCGGTCTTTCTGTGATGATAGAGGCATTCAAGAAATTATGCCGGGAAGGGCATCCCAACACCCTGATTGCCGCCGCGACGGTTCAGGAGGAGGTGGGCACGCGGGGCGCCAGGACGGCCGGCGTCGCCATGCAACCGGATTGCGTGATTGTTCTGGAAGGGCCGCCGGCAGACGACACCCCCGGGTTTGCCGTGACGGATTCCCAAGGGGCCTTGGGCGGAGGCGTGCAGATCAGGCTGTTTGACCCCACGGCCATCACCAATCCCCGGCTGGCCGCCCTGGCCGAAAAAACGGCTTTGGATGCGGGCATCCCATTCCAGTTGACGGTGCGTCGTTCCGGCGGAACGGATGCGGCGGCCCTGCATCTTTCCGGAAAGGGTGTTCCCTCTATTGTGCTGGGAATCCCCACCCGGTACATTCATGCCCATAACGGCGTGCTGGATCTGCGGGACTACCGCGCCGCGGTGGAATTGACGGTGGCTCTGGCCCGTTCCCTGGACCAGGAGGCCGTGGAAGCCCTTACCCATTACCTGCCCTGAAAGAAACGCTCATGAATCCGACCGTTTACGTACATGACCTGGACCCTGTCATCTGGCAGATAACGGGCTCAATTGCCCTGCGCTGGTATGGCCTGGCCTATTTAACGGGCTTCATCGGCGGGTATTATCTGCTTTCCTGGCTTTCCCGCCGGAAGCTGTATCCTGTCCCCCAGGTCAGGATGGCGGATTTTGTTACTTATGTGTCTATATTTGGCGTTTTGATTGGCGG
>ERZ779621.639-NODE-639-length-12867-cov-28.843896_pt1 | contig 12867 bp, 13 predicted proteins | sample MGYA00514215_ERZ779621 | MGnify/ENA primary metagenome ERZ779621 (study PRJEB29562, sample SAMEA4376715) | mouse gut metagenome | isolation source: Cecum | study: EMG produced TPA metagenomics assembly of the A DSS colitis mouse model was used to assess the...
AAGAAGTATATAATATAATAAAATATGAATAAAGGATAATTGGGGATTATTCTTTTATTATTGTTTTTCTGGATTGGTATAAAATTACTCAATATCATAAAGAAAAACGGTTTGATAAATATGAAGGGCTATATTATGAATTCAGATCATCATATTAAGAAACTTAGGTAAGAAGCAAAGTATGCAGTTAAGATTAAGTTTTTGATAAATAACTGAAAGGTATAAAAATAATGGAAAGAAAAGGATTGGCTGTAATATATGATCCGCATAATTTGTTTCAGTTTGTTTGGTACTTTTGTAACCAGAATAGTGGGAAAAGGTGGGATGCATTATGTTTGCCTAATGGCCAAATGGGTGAATATATGGGTGAGGCGTGTGAAAAAGCATCTATATTTGAGCAGATATATCGTTATAATATCTCGTACGAAAACATGAAACCCATTAAAAAAATATGTATATTTTTAAATATGTTTTTATATGCAATTATAAAAAAGCAAGAAACAATGTGTTATAAAATCATTGAAAAATATGTGAATCCAGATTTATATGATGAAATAGTAATTCTTACAGATTCAGGTATTGTTTCAGGCGCTTGTATGGGATTAGCTGAATATAAAAAAGTAGTAATATTAGAGGATGGTGTTAGTGATACATTGCAAAGGCATGAGAGATTTCAATGGGGTGACGTCTTGAAGACTTATCATCTACAAGGATACATTTTGTCTAAGTTGGGATATGCGTGTCCGGGACATCATTATATATTAAAAACAAGCCATAACTGTATAAAGTATTATAGTAATTCAGATATAATGCCTTTTAAAGGATATAAAGAGATACATCAACTTTTTGATATGGCAAGTATTGACCAAAACCAATATAATCAGATTCTTAAAAGAATATATCCTCAATTAGAGGAATTTTCTTTTGAAGATTATGATGCGATTATCTTTACTAGTCCTCTTGATGATTTTACGGACGAGTGTGAAAAATACATTGAACGAGTGTGTGATTATTTGGGTAAAAGATATCATGGAATTATGATAAAAAAGCACCCCAGAGACAGGGCAGAATACAATTTTAATGACTGTAAGAGAATATGTGACATAAATCAGACAATTCCAGCAGAGTTATTATTTCCATTTTTATCTAACATTGATATATATTTCATGAGTTACACAACAATGGTAATGTATCTTAAATCGTACAATTATAAGGTATCATATTTTTATTTAAATAATTTATATGAAGAAAGTAAAAAGAAAAATGCCGCAGGTGAATACTATACTGAGGAAAAGATGGAAGCTTTTTATCATTACTGGGTAGGAGAAAACAGCCAAAAAATTGTTATTTGATCGTGATTGATATCGAAAAAGATAATTATTCAAAATAGTAAAGTTACTAGAATGATAAATTACAATTTAAAATGGAGGGATATATCATGAGTTTAACAGCGGTTATACCAGTTAGGGCAGGAAGTAGAAGAATGAAAAACAAAAATGTTGCCCCATTTAATGGAACCACTCTTTTGGAGCATAAAATTGAGGTACTTAAAAAGGTGCCCGAAGTTGATAAAATAGTAGTGACATCAGATTCGGATGAGATGTTAAATCTTGCAAAAGAGCACGGTGCGTTGATACATAAACGCCCTGATGAATATTGTGATGAAGTAAGTAAAACATATGGGGAAATGATTAAATATGTTTGTTCACAAATTGAAGGTGACGATATTCTCTGGACCCTCTGTACTACACCATTAGTGTATCCATCGCTGTACTCTGATGGAATACAAACTTATTATAAAGTAATAAAAGAAGGATATGATTCTTTAATGTCCGTGTCTATGTTTAAGCATTTTGTATTAGATAAGAATGGGCCTATCAATTTTGAATTTGGTGTTAAACAAGTTCCCTCTCAATTATTGCCCGAGTGGTATTTAAGTACTTCTGGTATAATAATGGCTCCTAGAAAAAGTATGATTGCATGGTCATATCATATTGGATCAAAAGTGTATTTGTATGAAGTAGAAAAAATAGCAGCTGTGGATGTTGATGACGAGTTGGATTTTATTCAGGCAGAAGCATGGTTAAAATCTAGGCCTGAAATTTTTGAGTGTGAGGTAAAATAGTATGTATACATTTATTATTGCAGAGATAGGAATTAACCATAATGGAGATATCTCTCTGGCTAAGAAACTCATTGATACGGCAGTAGTAGCAGGTTGTGATGCAGTCAAGTTTCAGAAGCGTACAGTGGACAAGGTATACACAAAAGAGTATCTGGATAGTCCGCGTAAGAGTCCTTGGGGCGAGACACAGCGTGCTCAGAAGGAAGGACTTGAATTTGACAAGCGTGAGTATGATGAGATAGACAGATATTGTAAGGAGAAAGGGATTCAGTGGTATGCATCAGCATGGGATGTTGATTCCCAGAAATTCTTACAGCAGTATGACTGTCAATATAACAAGGTAGCGTCGGCCATGCTGACAAAGGACGAGCTGTTGGAAGAAATTGCGAAAGAAAAAAAATATACATTCATAGCGACTGGTATGAGCAATTATGATGAGATTGATCATGCGGTGGCAATTTTCAAAAAATATGACTGTCCGTATGAGCTGATGCACTGTAATTCCACTTATCCCATGCCGATGGAGGATGCTAATCTGAATCTGATTCATATATTGGCGGACAAATATGATTGTAAGGTAGGGTATAGTGGCCATGAGGAAGGTACTTTGGTGAGCACCTGTGCTGTTGCCGCGGGGGCTACGTCGATAGAGAGGCACATTACACTGGATAGAAATATGTACGGTTCTGACCAGAAAGCGTCTATAGAACCCTATGAATTATGCAGGTTGGTCAAGAATATACGCGATACGGAAAAGATTATGGGTAATGGAGAGAAGGTCTTAACGGCGGCTGAGGAAGAGGTCAGAAAGAAACTCAGAGGATAAATAGAAATGATAGAGTTGATTGTATTTGATATAGATGGCGTTATAACGGATGGCTCGGTGATTATTGATTCTAACGGGCATGAGCAGAAACAGATTAATTTGAAAGATATAGACGCCATTTTTGAGTTGCACAGGCGGGGATATAAGCTTGCGGCAATTACCGGGGAAGAGACGGATATCGTAGACTACTTTGAAAGAAGATTTCCCTGGGAATATTTTTACCGTGGTAATAAAACCAAAAAAGAGACAATGCAGCAGATTGAAGCCGGTACGGGAATCAGCAGGGAATATATTTGTTATATAGGTGATGGAAAGTATGATGTGGAACCGCTTACCTATGCGGGGCTGGGATTATGTCCTGCAAATGCGATTGATAAAGCAAAAAATGCCGCGGATATCATTTTACAGAATGATGGTGGGAAGGGCTGCATCTGGGAAATCATCTCGATTCTGGAGAAGTACAATGACGAGGATTCTGCCCATAATTATTTTTTCAGGCGTCTGGAAGAGCACACGCAGATTTTTAAGAAACTTGCTTCCGATCAGTGGCTGACGAATCAGGTTATGGAGATTGGAGATCGGATTATAGATGTCTTTCGTCAAGATGGCGGTTTGTTCTTATGTGGTAATGGCGGCAGTGCGGCAGATGCACAGCATATTGCAACTGAGTTCATCAGCCGCTTCTACAGGGAGCGTCCGGGATTAAATGCGGAGGCACTGTCTGTAAACACATCTACTCTGACAGCGATTGGAAATGATTACAGTTTTGAACGTGTATTTGCCCGGCAGTTGGAAGCAAAGGCGAAGGCCGGAGATATGCTGATTGGTATCAGTACGAGTGGTACATCCAAGAATGTTCTGGAGGCACTGCGTTACGCAGGTGATCATGGTATTATCACAGTCCTTTTGATGGGTGCATTTGAGAATCCGGAATGGAATGATGTGGCGGATTATATTATCAAGGTGCCCGCAGTGATTACTCCCAGAATCCAGGAAGCACATATCTTTATTGGACATGTGATTGCAGAGTATGTAGAGTATAGGATGTTTGGGAAAAAATAATGTGAGGAGGAATGTATGGCAGTCTGCCATATTACTACAGACGATGTTACTGGATAAGTTTAAAATCAGTGGAAAGACGGTTTTGATTACAGGCGGTGCAGGGTTGCTTGGACAGAAACATGCAGAGGCAGTGATTGAAGGGCAGGGTATTCCGGTATTACTGGATATTTCTGAAGGAGCTTTGGAACGTGCTGAAAACAGATTAAAAGATAATTATCCGAAAGCGGAAATATGCACATATCAGGTGGATATTACAAGTCGTGGTGCGTTGGAAGATGTAAAAAGCAAAGTACTTGAGAAATATGGCCATATTGACGTCCTTATCAATAATGCGGCCAATAATCCAAAGGTGGAGGACAAAGGAGAGAATTTTAGCAATATCCGCTTTGACAATTTCCCGTTGGAAACGTGGAATGAAGATATTCTGGTTGGCCTGACGGGAGCTTTTCTATGTGCTCAGGTTTTCGGGACGGAAATGGAAAGACAGCGTTCAGGTGTGATTTTAAATATTTCTTCTGACCTTGGTATCATAGCACCGGATCAGCGGATTTATCGAAAAGATGGCCTGGATGAACTGGATCAGACCATTAAGCCGGTGACATACTCAGTTATTAAGCACGGATTATTGGGGTTGACAAAATATCTTGCGACCTATTGGGCAGATAAGAATATCAGGGTTAACGCAATATGTCCTGGTGGAATTTATAACGGGCAGGAAAAGGAGTTCCTCGACAAATTGACGAACTTGATTCCGATGGGAAGAATGGCAGATAAGGATGAATATAAGGCCACGGTTTTATACTTGATTTCCGAGGCGAGTTCTTATATGACAGGATCTACGGTTATTGTTGATGGCGGCAGGACTTGCTGGTAGGAGGATGAATCAGATGATAAGTATAGGGATCATGCAGGGCAGGCTGACGGAGTCACTGGGCAGGGGTATTCAGTTCTTTCCTTTTGCAGAATGGAAGGAAGAATTCAAAAAGGCACAGGAAATTGGCTTAAATGAGATAGAATGGATTTTTGATTATGATAATTATCAAAAGAATCCATTGTGGACGGAAGAAGGGCAGGTTGAAATCAAAAACCTTATCCGGAATACTGGTATAGAGATTCATTCAGTATGCTGGGATTATTTTATGCGCAGGCCCTTTTACAAGTATGATTCCGATACCAGGGAAGAAGTATTGGATGAGAACAAACAGCTTATGAAGCGGACTTTAGCAGCTATGCATGAGATTGGGGCGGGACTTGTTGAAATTCCGCTGGTAGATGATTCTTCTTTGAAAACGCAAAAGGAGGAAGAGGAAGCGATATCTTTTATAAGATGGGCATGTGATACAGCGGCAGAATATGGTATTGTGGTAGGTCTGGAAACGGACTTCCCCCCGAAAAGTTTTTGTAATTTCCTGTATCGTATTGAGCGGGATAATATCAGGGCAAACTATGATAGTGGAAATAGTTCCGGACTCGGCTATGATCATCAGGAAGAATTACGGAGTCTTAACCAGTATGTCTATAACGTTCATATCAAAGACCGGATAAAGGGCAATGGAACCGTTAGATTAGGAACAGGAAGTGCAGATTTTGACAGTGTATTTGGGACACTTAAGGAGATTGGTTATCATAGGAGCTTTATTTTGCAGGCAGCACGGGGCAAGGATGGAGAAGAAAAAGAGACTATAAGTGAATATATTAAATTTGTGAAAGAAAAACTGGAACAATATCAGATTGGATAAAGGTGTAGTATGGATTTGGGTTTGAAAAATAAACGAGTATTGATTACAGGTGCGTGTCAGGGGATAGGTTTGGCGACAGCGGAAGAATTTCTGAAAGAAGGCGCAGCTGTATGTATAACCGGGAGAGATGAACGAAAACTGCAAGCTGCAAAGAGTCAGCTGGAGAGAAATTATACACCCAATCGCGTTTTTACTTTTTGTGGAGATGCAACGGATGTAAAAGATATTGATAAGCTTCTGCGTATGATTGAGCAGGTCTGGGCTGGGGTGGATGTTGTCATTCCGAACATTGGAACGGGTAAGCCCCTGGACAGTAATCCGCTTGCAATGAATGAATGGAAGAGATTGTTTGAAGCGAATCTTTTGGGCGGCATACGCCTTATTGAAGCTTTTTTAGGCTTGTTAAAAAGCTGTGAGGGTAATATTGTAATGATTTCTTCCATTGTTTCCAGACAGATTTTTGGGACTTCATATGCATATGCAGCAAGTAAAAGTTCGATACTTACGTTTGTGAAATATCTGGCAAAGGACCTGGCGAAGGAGAAAGTCAGAGTGAATTGTGTCCTCCCGGGAAATGTATTGTTTGACGGTGGCAGATGGGAGGAAATTATAGCGCAGAGCGAACAGGAGACATACGAGAATATACAGGCGATTGTTCCTATGCAGCGATTTGGAAGCCCAGAGGAAATTGCGGCTGGAATTACTTTTCTGGCATCTTCCAGAGCTTCGTTTATTACAGGTAGTTTTCTGACCATAGATGGCGGACAGAGCAGTATTATAGGGTAAGAATAATGGATTATAATTTTGAATCATTGAAGAATAAGAATGTTTTGGTTACCGGTGGAAGCGGGGCCATAGGACTTGCAATTGCAAGAGGGTTTAAAGCGTGTGGAGCCAATGTTTATTTATGGGGACACAGGGAGATTGATACAGATGGGGAGTTTGCCGGTTATCAAATTGTGGAACTGACACAAGAGCAGGAGATTCGGGAACAGTTTCTAAAAATACCGGGAACGATTGATGTGTTGGTAAATTGTGCGGGATTTACTATGGGAGAAAAAAGTGAGAAGTATCCTGTTGAACTGTGGCAAAAGACGATTGCAATTAATATGACGGCTCCGTTTTTGATTAGTCAGATGGCTGCAGAGCGTATGATGCAAAAAGATGGTGGGAGTATTATTAATATTACAAGCATAGGGGCGGAAATGGGGTTCCCGAACAATCCGGCTTATGGTGCGAGCAAAGGCGGGTTAAAACAGCTGACGAAAGCTCTGGCCTGTGACTGGGCAGAGTATGGTATTCGTGTCAACAATGTTGGGCCTGGATATACAAGAACGAAAATGACCAATGGAAGTTGGTGTGATGAAGAAAAAAGGAAAGAACGGACAGAGCGGATGATGTTGAAGCACTGGGCGGAACCGGAGGATATTGTCGGTATTGTGCTTTTTCTGGGAAGTGATATGGCAAAATATATTACGGGACAGGATATATATGTTGATGGTGGATGGACGGCAAAGGGAATGTAAGAAAGGTGGATTTATAGGATTATAAAAGAAATTTAGTTTAGAAAAAATATAGGTGTTTAGCATGTCAATGACAGATATTACTTTTTTATTCATATTTATGCCAGCAATACTTATTGCAATTAATTTAAAACCTCAATATAAGAAATATGCTCTTTTAATGCTAAGCTTGTTTTTTTATGCATGTGGTTCACCAGCATATTTTAACATATTTATTATTGCAGTCATAGTAAATGTTGCTCTTGCATATTTGATGCAAAATTTAAATTTGAGAATTAAAAAATATATACTAGTTTTGGGACTTGCTTTTAATACGGGATATATATTTTATTATAAATATTTTGATTCTACGCTGGCACAGCTTAACAATGTATTTGGGACATCTTTGAGTGCAAAAAAACTGTTACTTCCTATGGGAATTTCTTTTTTTACTTTTAAAGCAATTTCTTTCTTAATAGATGTATATAATGGCGAGATTAACTTTGGCAAAAATCCTGTAGATGGAGCTCTTTATTTATCTTTTTTTGCTCAAATGCTATCTGGTCCTATTTGTCGTTATAATATGTTTTATTCTGAACATGCAGATTTTCAACGGGGATGTTATCGGTTTGTTTTAGGTTTTATAAAAAAGGTTCTTTTGGCAAGTATCCTCTCTATCATAACCGTCGAAGTATTTAATATGGATTTGTCTGTAGCTTCGCCGGCAATTTTATGGTTGGGATCAATTTGTTATTCTTTACAGTTGTATTATGATTTTTCGGGCTATTCAGATATGGCTATTGGTATCAGTGAAATATGTGGGATTTCTTGTTCTGAAAACTTTAATTATCCATATATGACTGCTTCTGTGAGTGAATTTTGGAGAAGATGGCACATTTCACTTGGTTCATGGTTTAAAGACTATATTTATATACCATTAGGAGGTTCCAGAGTAAAATCAAAAGTAAGTATTTATCGGAATCTTTTAATTGTATGGTTCTTAACTGGAATATGGCATGGAGCAAAGTGGACGTTTATTTTTTGAGGATTGTCATATTTTGTAATTATTGCACTAGAAAAAACATTTTACATTCCCAATAGATTCCATTCAAATATTATTCGTATGCTATATCGGATTTTTACACTTCTTTTTATTAACTGTCAATGGGTTATTTTTAATTCTTCGGAATTGTATAATGGTTTGCGTTATATTAAGCATATGCTTATTCCATCTGGACGAGGGGGAGAACTAGCAAACCAACGTACTCTAATACTTTTACAGGAATATGGAATTTTTATTGGAGTAGCAATATTTTTTACAATGCCAGTGGTTCCTAAGATAAAAATGTGGATTTGTCAGAACAAAAAGAGGTTGCAAATAGGTAGCATTGTGTTTGCGTTTTTGCTTTCATTTCTTTTTGTATGGAGTATTTCTTTTGTTATTGCAGGGCAAAACAATCCATTTTTATACGGTAATTTTTAGGGAGACTCAAATGTATAATATGATTTTGGAAAAGCGAATGATATCAAAAATATTATTGATTATTATTGTCTGGGGATGTATTAGGAGTAGTGCGTATAGTTATGCAGACGAAATAATTCAATCTATAATTGGAACTATAACTAATACAGATGAGTCAATTCTTTCATATGAAGTAATAACCACAGATTTTTTGAATGAATTACCTTTTAAACAAATGATGATTGATTTGAATGGATATATGGCAAGAAATCTTAATATAAGAGAATTATATGGTGGTTCTGTCTTATCTAATGGCTATGTCGCGGGGATTTTTCCACAAACAACTACGGATTATGAAATTAAAAATATTTTAGAATTAAAATCATTTTTAGATGAACGCGGGATACAGTTATTATATGTAAATGAACCCACAAAATATTTTGATGATAATATTATCCAAGAGGATATAGGAAAGAAATCATACGTTAATGCTAATACAGATCTTTTTTTGAGTAAATTGAAAGATGCAAACATTAATTATATTGATTTGCGGGATACTTTTACCCGTATGGGTGATAATTCGTTTGCCTTTTTTTATAAAACAGACCATCATTGGTCAGTACCAGCTGGGAAAATTGCTGCTCAGGAAATCGCTACAGAATTAAATCAAGTATATGGATATCATATTGATTTAACAATCTATGACGATAATAAATTTACAGTTACACATTTTGAAAATGCGTGGTTAGGGGAACAGGGAAGAAAGCTCGGTGCGTCTTTTGTTGGGATGGAGGATTATGATTTGATTGTACCTAATTATAACACTGATTATACAGTGTTATATGGAGATGGGAATATTTATTCAGGTACCTTTGGGGAAGTACTTGTCTCGCAGGAATTGTATTTGCCTGAAAGAAATAAGGATATGTATAGTGCTCGAAGTTGGCACTATTCTTATATGAGTGGTGGTCTTAATCAGTCTACTGTTATTAATAATTTATGTTCTGAAAAGAAAAAAATTCTGATTGTGGGAGATTCTTTTGAACAGGTTACAGTACCATTTTTATCTCTTGGTGTATCCGAGATTCATACGCTTATATTAAGAAATTATGAGGGGAGTCTGCGTGATTATATAGATGACAATGATATAGATATAGTTATTATTGCGTATGTAGCATCTATGATTGGAGAACATGATGATGAAGCATCCGCAAATTATAAAATGTTTGACTTTCAATAGTTTTTAATATATGCCTTGGTTTAGGCAGAGGAGAAATTAAGATAATGAATAAAAACAAACGTTTTATTGAGGAGTATTGGAGTGTATTTTTAGTTGGACTATTTATGATTTGTACAATGATTTTCGTGGCTGTTAGAAAAGATACAATTTATGTACATATTAATGATTTACTGGATTCTAATATAATGTGGAGTAAAGTAAAAAGGAACGTAATTCTTTCTGGGAGATATGGAAAGGCACATGTCCCTTTTTTAAGAGGAGATGTGTCTTTAGACAGGTTGTTGAAAATATCTTTAAGCCCGGCAGATTGGATTTATTGTTTATTACCACCATTTTATGCATATGTTTTTTGCTTTTATGCAAGAATAGTGATATCGATTTTAGGATGGGTTTTTATGGCAAAGAATATTTTGTCTGAAGATCAGATTACTAAAAATTTTAATACAGTTTTTTTCTGTGGATTTTTATATGGAATAATTCCAACATGGCCAGTGGGAAGCGGTACTTTTGGATTTGCAATTTTGCCTTGGATTTTAACGGATTTTGTATTAATTTATAAAACTGGAAAATGGAAATATTGCTTTGGTGTTATTTTAATCCCATTTTGGGCCGGGTTATCGTTGTTTGGAATATTTATATGCGGTTATGCGCTTATTTTTATGGCTTTTGATGCAATTAAAAATAAAAGAATTAATGTAAAAATTCTATTTTCATTTATTTTGCTATGCAGCACATATCTCTTGCTTGAATATGAAAAGATTATACAAGTAACTGCCAAATCAACTATATATGATAATATAAAACGAGGAAAAACTTTGACGTTAAAAGAATTTCTTGGCACATTTATATCTTTATTTAAAAATGGACGGTATCATTCAGGAGATTGCCATTCATATGTTGTTTTTCCAGTATGTATAATCGGTATTATAATTATAAATATCTTACATATTAAAAAGAAAGATTCAATTAAAAGTATTCTATCAGATACACCTAATGTTCTCTTTTTAGGAATTATATTTAGCGTATTTATTGATACATTATGGAGTGATAACACTGTGGTTGACATTATATGTAGGTTTTTCCCTTTACTCAAAGGATTAAATCTTAGTCGTACATTGTGGTTTACTCCTTTTGCATGGTACCTATGTTTTTTTATCCTTATAATTAGATTAAAAAATCATTATTTTTCCCATTTAGCGGATGTGCTTTGCTTATGTGCTTTTGGAGCAATATGCCTTATGGGAGAAAGTAATTCATTAAATGTTATGTATAATGATATTTCTACGAATTTAGAATTTGCACTGCATGAATGTATAACAGGCGAAAAACCTGACCGTCTAACTTGGAGAGAAACTTATTCAGAAGATTTGTTTGAGAATATAAAAAAAGAAATCAATTATAAGGGTGAATGGGCGATTGCTTTTGGATTTCAACCTGCAATATTAAATTATAGTGGAATTAATACACTTGATGGATACTATTCTGGTTATTCTAAAGAATATAAAGAACAATTTGCAAAGTTAATAAGGCCATATCTTGAGGCAGATTTGGAAAATGCTGATTATTTTAATACGTCTGGAATTAGAGCATATGTTTTTAGTGATGAGGCGGATTATTCTCAAAGTGGGAGATATTTTGACACGGCGGCTTGTGATATGTTAATTGATGCTGATATATTTCGGGATATGGGAGGAAAATATGTTTTTTCCAGAGTTCCAATATCTAATTTTAAACAATTAAAATTTCAATTTATTAAATGTTTTGTAGATGATAATTCTCCCTATAAAATGTATGTATATTGTATTGATGATACAGATGAAAATTAGGTGTCGTTATATATTTGAGAAATACTGTGATGTGCAATTTATTAATGAAAGGGCTAAGTCATGCAAAATACTTTGAATAATATAAACCGCGAAAAAGCTCACATTGAATTTTTGCGTATATTAGGGTGTTTATTGACAATATATATCTTTGTAGAAAATATAGCAAATTCAACAACACGAAATAGTATCTTAACATTATTTTATTATCCTAGTGCATGTATTTTCTTTATGATTTCGGGATGTGTACTTCTTAGCAAAAAAGAATCACTAAAAGATGTTTGGATTAAAAGAATACTTAGAATTGGCTTTATAATATTAGGAGTAAGTTTTCTAATTCTAATATATAGAAGAGATTATGATTTTTTTTCATGGCCTCATAAGATTTTGTTTAATAACGTAAATCCATATCTAGGGTTCTTATATGTTTATGTTATAGATATGATTTGCTTGCCCTTTTTAAGAACAGTAACTAGGAAATTATCTAAAAAAAATTTTGCATATATATTAATACTGAAAGTTATATGGAAAATAGTGTTGGATATCGCTAATTCAGCAGAAATAATATATCTGCCTTATTTAAATTTGTTATTTATTATTATAAATTCAATATTATATATGCTTATAGGACATTGGGTGGAAAATGTTATAGATATTTTCTATAATATTAGATATGTAGATATATGTTTATCAATTATTATTGGAATTTCTGTGTTATCATGTTTTGTTACAAAATTGCATTTGCTAGATGATTTGGTATTTATTAGTACATTTTTGCTTGTAAAGATTCTCTTTCAAAAATATCCTCCCACGGCAAAAAATAGAAAGATTATATGTTTGGGAGGTTCTCTTACTTTTGGTATATATTTACTTATTGGACCTACACAAATTCTGCAAAATGGAATAAGCATATTATATTCCAACGGTTTTACTATAGCAGCGATGGTTGGTACGATAGTTTTATTTATTATCTATGGATTAATTGTGTTTGTATTAAAACGTATTCCGGGCTTGGGACGCATTGTAGAATGGTTTATTTAATATATCCTAATAAATGTATAAAGAATAATCCCCAATTATCCTTTATT
>ERZ779621.640-NODE-640-length-12860-cov-7.991175_pt1 | contig 12860 bp, 12 predicted proteins | sample MGYA00514215_ERZ779621 | MGnify/ENA primary metagenome ERZ779621 (study PRJEB29562, sample SAMEA4376715) | mouse gut metagenome | isolation source: Cecum | study: EMG produced TPA metagenomics assembly of the A DSS colitis mouse model was used to assess the...
TTGAGGTTGTTGCTGGACCGGCGCAGCAGGGAGACCATCTCCCGCAGCTCCGGCAATTCCAGATTGACCACATAGCCGTCCACGGCCATCTTGCGGAGATATGCCGCCATGTTGGTTGTGCCGAGCTGTTCCATCTTCTGCTCAATCAGCGTCCGCTCCGACCGGGTGACGCGGAATTTCAGCTGGACCTCCCGCTGACGGTTCGGGGCTTTCATCGCTCCTGCCCCTTGGACCTGGATTTGCCTGGGACGCTGGGAGCGGCGGAGACGGCGGATTTCTCTTGCAGTTTTTTCTTCACGGAGGGGCGGCGCAGCACCAGGGGCTGAAAGCGGTTTTCGTCTTTGAGAATCAGGGCATAAGTTCCCTTCCGACCCTCCAGCCCGGAGAGGGACAGAGACTGGAAGGGCAGCATGGACATGAGCCGGTCCGTGTCTTTGCTCCCGGCCCGCGCCAGGAAGTCCGGGGAGAACTGGGCCATGTAGTGGGTTCCGTTGGGGCTGTTGGGTTCCCGTTCCTCTTGAAGCCGCTTCAAAATGTGTTCGGCCTCCGCCTTGATGTCCGCCGCCTTGAGGGGCTGTCTCAGCAGAAATTCATGCCGCGCCTGACTGACGAACATATCAAGAAGGCCGGAGTGAGTGCGCGTGATAAGGTAGGAAGTATCCCGTCTGCCTCCCTCAAACACAACGGGAATGGACTGCGCCCATTTTTTGTTAGATTGGGAGACACGCCCATCCCCGCCCTGGGCCTGCACCGTGTTCGCCAGCACATAGAGCATCCGCTCATAGCCGAACCGCTTCACCACATCCCGCACCGCCGCCTTTACATCGAGGCAGTTGTCATGGTAGTGACCGCTGACCGCTTTTTCAATCGCCTCTTTGCAGGCGATGTTGGCGCGGTTGGAGGCAATGTGCTGATCTCCCTCACCATGCTGATAAGCGTACTCATACGATTCTTTGTAAAGCGGGGCCTTGCAAAGTTCCTCCGCCCGCCGGATCACCGTGTCCGCCCGGTCCTCGACTGCCGCCGTGATGTTGTCCATCAGATTGAAGTCCATGTTGCTCCAATTTTTGTAGACATCCGCCAGGGGCGTGGGAGAATCCAGCAGCGCGGACACCTGGGCCTTGGTCAGCTCAATGAAGTCCATTGCCATCAGAATATCCTCGCGGGTGCTGTATTCGGCGGTATGGTTCAGAATTTCCTCCGGGGGCTGGGCCACCAGCCACGCCCGGTATTTATCCTGCTCCGCGCTCATTTTCTCATAGAGCGCGTTTGTCAATTTTTCAGCGTCCAAAATGTTTTCCTCCATTTCATTTTTCGTCAGGTTGTGGTAAAATGAGTGAAAATATCGAAGGTGGGGATGAGCCGTGGCATACAGTGACGAGATGTGGGCAGAGGCCAAAAAGAAATGCCGGTTGAATCAGGAAGATATTGCTCTTGCCAAACGGCTGGGGCTGAATCCGCGCAGCCTTATCAAAAACATCCCCAGCAAAAGCGAACCGTGGAAAGCCCCCGTCAAGGACTGGCTGCATGAGATAGATGCCAAGCGTCAGAAAAAGGCGGCGCAGAAGCAGCGCCGGAAAGAGAAGTCAGGCGGGGGCAGCCCCGCCTGACGGTCAACGCTCCTGCCGGGGGCGCTTGGATTTATCGGGGACCTTCTCCCTGGGCGGAAGGGGCCGCTTCAAGCTGTCCAGCACCGAGGGACGGGCGCTTTGGGCAATAGCCTGCTCCCCCTGGCTGTGGCTTCCGTCAATATTCAGCAGCACATCCAGCTCCGCGAGGCGGGCGGACTTCTCCTTCAGCTCGTCCTCCCGTGGAAAGGGCTTGCCGACTTCGGCCTTTGCCGCCTCCCGCTGGTCAAAGAGGTTTTCCAGCTGGGTCCTGACTGCCTCCAGCCGCTCCGGCATCTTATCCAGGGTGTGGTCAATGCGGACCAGAGCGCCAATCGGGTCCATGCCAAGGGTTGTCCGGTGGGTCATCGTGCCTTTCAACACCAGCTCGCGCTGGAAATTGCGGACCTCGGTGAACATGGTGAAGCCCCGGTAGCTGCCGATCTCCACCATCTCCGCAACATTGCCCGCCATGTACGCGGACAGGAGCGCCTTGCCCGCCTCCTCTTTATCGGTGAAGGTCTCCCCCTGCACCACCATTCCGGCGAAGCCCTGGCTGACCTCTGTGGAGGCGGGACCCTCCAGGGAGGCGGTCTCAGCTTGGGCAGGGGGCACGGATGTGTCCTCCGCCGTCTCCGCCTGTTCCACCTTGGCCGGTTTGGGCTTTTCCTTGACCACGAGGGGATGCGGATGCTCCGCCAGCGTTTTCATATCGTCCTCCAGGCCCTTGATGAAGCCCTGATGCTGGGCGATCTGCTCCGGGAAATATTTCAGAAGATTGTCCTCCATCTGAAACTGCTGGCTTTGGTGGGCGGACTTCATGATTTTGAGCTTGGATACGTCCACATCCAGCTCCATGCGCTCTTTGATACGGGGGTCTCCGGCGCACAGGGCCTTGATCTCCGCATAGGACAGCGCCGCCTCATCCACATCCTCACAGGTCCGGGCCGGGGATTTGCTGGTCATGATTTGAGAAATGAATTTCTGCTTGTTCTCCACGGTCTGCCAGAGGTAAGCGTCGAAGGTCCCCTCCGTGACATAGCGGTAATCGTCCGCATTGACCATACGGGGGTTCACGTCCATTTTGTAGACATATCGCTGCCCCGGTGGGCTGGGCGGTTCAAAGTCCGGCTGGCGCATATCCCGCAGGGTGAACGTCCCGGCCTCCAGCCCAGCCACTACCCGCTGGCACTCGGCTGCGGTCCCTGTAAAAACCAGCTTGTAGGGGGTTAGCTGGTCATTCTGCTTCCGGTACGTCTGAACCGCGCTGCGGTCAACCGTACTGCCAGCACCGAAAATCGGTTCAATTTTATAGACGAGGGCCGCGTCCCACTGGTCGCTCAATTTCTCCAGCCGGTCCCGGAGAACGGCGGTTTCGGGCCGCTCGGTATGCTGGGCGGCATCGTTCAAAATACTGCGGAAACCATTAAAAGAGCCGTTCAGCATGGAGGGCAGCAGGGCCTCCGCCATGTTCTCTTTCTCCCGCAGTTCGGCATTGTTTGGCAGGGGAATCAGACGGGCCTCCTGCAATTCCGCCAGATAGCCGCACAGGTCAGAGACAAACTTCTCCGGGGTGTCGGTCAGCTCCGCCGCTGGCGCGGTCCGCTCCTGGACCAGCCCATCCAGCCGTTCCAGCATGGCCTTAGCGGTCATCAGGCTGTTATGCTCCACAAGATAGGTCAGCGGGCCGCGAACGCCGTCAAAATAGCCGGTCTGCATTTCCGTCACAAGGTCGGCTATGGACTGCTCCCTGGGGTCCAGCGTGAAGGGACGCTCCAGAATCCCCGTCTGATGGAGCTGGTCCATATAGTCGTACAAATCGGCGGCAAACTGTTCCAGCGTATCGGGTCCGGCCTGCTCCGGCTGGGCGGTGAGGTCAATGCCCCGCTCCTTGCAAATCTCGGCAAAGTGCCTGTCGATGGTGTTGATAAGGCCGCTGACGGTCTTGGTGATGGTCTCCAGGCTGGCTTTCAGCTCCGGCAGGGACTTGTCCCTGCTCCACCCGGCGATGTAGCCCATAGAGTTGGCGCTGGTGTCGATGCCGTAATACTGGCAGACGGCGAAGGACACGCTCTCGGCCTCCACCTCCATGGTGTTCTTGTCCTTGGCCTTGGGCGGGTCCTTATCTGTGTTCCCGGCAGCGGCGGAGAGGCGGTCCTTCTCCCGGTCATGGAGGACCGCGTGGCCGATCTCATGGACAGTGGCGCACACCGTCTGCACCTGGCTCATGCCCTCCCGGATGGAGATGGTCTGCTTGGTGAAGCTGCACACGCCGTCCGTATCAGGGGCCAGGGACACAAAGGAGATGGGCATGGGAGACGTGCGCCGCAGGGCCTCCATAAACGCCTCGTACTGCTGCACATCGCCGGTCAGGCCGGTGGCGAGGCTGGGGAGCGGCTTGCCCTCCGTCTGGTCGGCGGTAAAGACCTTCACCGGCTTGAACAGAGGGATTTCCACGGTCTTTTCGTCCATGATGATGTTGCCGTCCCGGTCCCGAACCGGGGCCTTGGTGTCCGGGTCCAGCCGCATCTCCTCGATCTTCTTTTTCAGCGGCGTGGGGGCGATGATGGTCAGCCCCTTCTCACCCTTTTTCACATGCCGCCCGAACTGCTTCCACTTGTTGAAACCGGCGGCGGGCATGGAGGCGTGGGGCCGCTGCATGTGAATGAGGATGGTGTTGTTGACGGAATAGCTGTGGAACCGGGACATGGTGCGGAGGTAGTCAAAATACCGTTCGCTCTGAAACAGGTCCTGGATATTCTGCTCAATACTCGCAACGATTTCCTTGACCCGCTCCCGGTTGCTGGGCTTCTGGTCAGCCATGACAGATCAACTCCTTTCTGTGGGCTGTAACGGTTTAGGACCGCGTTTTAGAGGGTCCGGGGGAAAAGATACGGGCGCTCCCGGAACAAGGCCGGAAACGCCCGGAAACAGCAGGGTTTTCGGGGGCCTAAAGCGTTACAGTTACCCCCTGTGGCGGCGCACCCGGTCACGGGTCTTTCTCCGCCGCTCTCTTTGGGCGCAGAGGCCGCAGTACACGGCCCGGTTGCCTTTGGCGAGGAAGCGCCCGCCGCAGATGGCACACCGCTTCCAGCTGTGGATGCCGCCCAGGACCTCCGCGCACAGCTCCCGGTCAGCGGGGAGGACGGCGGCGCGGAAGTATTTGCAGATCAGGGTGGGAGAAATGAGCTGGGGACAGGGGCAGGGGTCGCCGTCGTCCAGCGGCAGGCAGTTTCCCCCGTCATAATTGGCGCACAAGCGGCGGATGAGCTTTCTGGCCCGCCGGAATTGGTCCTCGTTCATGCGGCGCAGCTCACTCATGGCCGAACACCAGCTTATAATTTGTCCGCTCCCCATCGTCCTCCAGAATGACCGTGGCATCATAGGTCTTTCCGGTTTTCTCCGACCAGCAGCCGGTGAGCTTCACCCGTCCCGCTTTCAGCAGCGAGGCGGCGGCGGATTTTGTCAGCTGCTTCTTCTTGGCGGAGAAGAATTTGCTGTCTTTCCAGAGGACGAAGCGGCACTCCCGATTCTCGCAGAAAAAGCCCTTCTTGCTCTCGGTGACAGCGCCGCCGCACCGGGGGCAGGGGCCGACGGTCTCCCGGTCCGGGGGAAACAGGACCTCCCAGCCGGAGACCGGCTGATAGTCCCGGACCAGATCGCGGACCAGGGCGGCGATGCCGTCCATGAAGTCCTCCGGGGCCAGCGTCCCCCGCTCCACCTCGCCCAGCCGCTGTTCCCATTCGGCGGTCAGTAGGGGGGATTGCAGGGCCTCCGGCAGAACGGTGACGAGGGAGCTGCCCGCCTGGGTGGGCAGGAGGTTGGTGATCTTCTTTGCCTTTTTCCGTTCCACCAGCCCGGATGCCACCAGCTTTTCCAGAATGGCGGCGCGGGTAGCGGGAGTGCCTATACCGCGCCGCTCCGCGTCCTCCGGCATATCCCCGGCCCCGGCGGTCTCCATGCTGGCAAGGATGGAATCCTCCGTGAAGTGCTTGAGCGGGGCCGTCTTGCCGGTCTTGACCCGGACCGCCTCCACCGGCAGCTCCAGCCCCTCCGTCAATCCGTCCGGGAGGGCCGCGTCCTGGGGCAGCTCGGCATAGGTCCGCCAGCCCGCGTCCAGCAGGACCTTCCCCTTGGCGGAGAAGCTGTGACCGGCGCACTCCACCACCACGGCGGTCTCCGCATACCGATAGGGCGGGCAGACCGCCCGGAGCAGGGCCAGCGACACCAGCCGCAGGACCTCCCGCTCTCCCAGGGGCAGGGCGGAGAGGTCGGCGGCAGCGGCGCTTTTGGTGGGGACGACGGCATGGTGGTCCGTGACCTTCCCACTGTTGCAGACCTGGGAGGCCAGCACCTCCCCCGGCGCGTCCAGGCCGCAGACGGCAGCGGCGGCGGAGACCAGGGCGGGGACGGCGCTTTCCATATCGTCCGTCAGAAACCGGCTGTCCGTCCGGGGGTAGGTACACAGCTTCTTCTCATAGAGGGCCTGGAGATAGTCCAGCGTCTGCTGGGCGGTGTAGCCCAGGGCGCGGTTAGCCTCCCGCTGGAGGGTGGTCAGGTCGTAGAGGGCCGGGGGCTTTTCGGACCGCTCCCGGCGTTCCGCCGTTTGGATGGCGGCGGCGCTGCCCTCACAGGAGGCGGCGAGGGCGGAAGCGGCTTTCTTGACGCTGATCCGCTCCCCCGTGGCGGTCATGCCGCCGCAGTCCAGCTCCACCGTGTAGAACGGCTTCGGGGTAAAGGCGGCGATCTCCGCCTCCCGCTGGACAATGAGCGCCAGCGTGGGGGACATCACCCGCCCGACGTTCAGCGTCCGGTTATACAGAACCGAAAACAGGCGGGTGGCGTTGATGCCCACCAGCCAATCCGCCTTTTGTCGGCACAGGGCCGCTTGGTGGAGGCCGTCATAATCCCTGCCGGAGCGAAGGTTGGAGAAGCCCTCCCGGATGGCCCCGTCCTCCATGCTGGAAATCCACAGCCGCTTCATGGGCTTGGTGCATCCGGCCAGATGGTAGGCGGTACGGAAAATCAGTTCCCCCTCCCGGCCAGCGTCGCAGGCGTTCACCACCTCGGACACGTCCTCCCGGCGCAGCAGGGTCCGCAGGGTGTCGAACTGGCCTCGCTTGTCCTGGCCGACGTTGAAGCGCCAGTTTTCCGGCAGGATGGGCAAATCCTCCCGCCGCCACTTGCCGTAACGGGGGTCATAGGCCGCAGGCTCGGCCAGCTCCGCCAGATGCCCCACACACCAGCTCACCAGCCAGCCGCCGCCCTCCATGTGGCCCTCCTTCCGGGCCGTGGCCCCCAGCACCTTGGCAATGCTCATGGCAACCGACGGCTTCTCCGCAATCACCAGCTGATACAAAAGAATCACTCCCTTCTAAACAGGGAGCGGCCTCGATTCCTGTCGAAGCCGCTCGAAAATTATGGATTGTTTTAGATAAAAGGATGGAGTACAATAGAAGGACAAACATATTGCGAGGTGTCTTATGAAAAAATTTGTGCTGTACCGCTCGTTAAAGGGCGGAAAAATTGACCGTGATTTAGGCAAACATGAGCTGGTCGGCGTTGAGTACGGCGAGGACATCGACGCTGTGACCGATACATTGATCGACGTGGTATGCAATGACCTCGCCGGACTTCCAGAGTATGAGCATTGCGAAACCTGGGCCTATGCCCCGGAAGAAATGGAAGATTTCCGCCGTACAAAGCGGTATCAATACTATATGGGCGGCGTTGTGTCCCCTCCCAACGCAAAGGAAAATATCCTCTATGAGTACGGCATCATTGAGACGGAGAGCGGCAGATAACCGTCATACCGGCTGATCTCTCACACTCCGGTAGCAGGGCAGGACGCAGCCCTCGCCATACCGCCTGCACCCGTGGCAGGGGTGGCCCTCCGGGGGCTGGGGCGGGGGCCGGTCACGCTGGGCGCGGGGGATCTGCATCATCACACGCTCCATGGGGCGGTCCGTGAAGTATTTCATTCCTCCCCGTCCTCCGCCGCATCCTGGTCAGCGTCCTCCAGCTCGTCCTCGTCGTCCCCGTAGTCGTAGTCGTCCAGGTCGGTGCTGCCCTTGGCCTCCGGCTTTTTCTTCATGAATTTCAGATAGTACACCGCGCCGCCGCCCGCCAGGACCAGCACCAGGACGATCACCAGCAGGCCGGTATTGCCGCCCTTTTTCTGCGGCTCCGGCTTCTCCGGCTCCGGGTCGGGGTCCGGTTCCGGCGCTTTCCCGGCGCACTCGCTCATATTGACGGAACAGACCGCGCAGGAGGTATTCACCGCCCCCGCCGCACACTTGGCGGAACAGGAACAGACCGCCGGGGCCTGTTCCCCATCCTCCATCAGCGAGAGCAGGTCGGCCTCGTCCACCTGGTTCAAAAAGTGGACGGTGTTCTCCCCGTCCTCCGCCCGGTCAATAATGATGTAAAAATAGCTGCCGCTTTTGGTGACAACCGTGATAAACTGCTTTTCCTCCGGGGTGTTCCCATTCAGATCGTCCACCAGCGTCAGATTGCCCTCCGGGGTGAGTGCGCCGGTGTTCCCGTCCGCGCCGGTCATGCCCTGCATCATCAGGGACAGAAACAGCGTCAGGGACTGTTCATCCAGCTGGCCGGGGGCATTGTCTGCTGCCGGGGGGACTTCCGCCACATTCAGATACTTGCCGCAGACGTAGCCCCTCTTTTCCGTGATAAGGACCTCGTACCAGCCGTTTTCCTCCCCCAGCACCTGGACCTGATCGCCGGGGGCCAGCTGCCCAATCACGGCATAGTCCGTACTGCCGCCGGAGCGGAGATTCAGCCGGGACCCGCCCGTGACCACTGTGCCGATCCGGTCCGGTTCGGCGGTGTCGGCGGTGCTGTCCGCCTCCCCGGAGAACAGCATGGCAAAGAGGCTGTCCAGGTTGATGGTGAAGCTGCCGCCCGCCTCGGCTTGTCCCGATTCTTGGGAGGTCTCCCCGCTGGCGGCAAAGGCCGGGACGGAGAGGGCGGTACAGCACAGCGCCACGCAGAGCAGGACGGACAGGATGTGCTTTGTGAATTTACGCATAATCGGGTTCCTCCTTCTTCTCATTGGACCTCGCGCCCTGGATGAGCGCCGCCAGCTGGTCGGGGGTCAGGCCCATGCTCCGCACCATGCCGATGATGTCCAGATTTTCCAGCTCCAGGCGCTGCTTCTCCAGCTCCCGCTGCCGCTCTTGCAGCTCGGTGATCTTGGCGGCGTTCTTCTCGTACTCGCTGTCGATTTTCTTGATTTTCGGATTCATATTGCGTCTCTCCTTTTAAGGCAGTCTGCCGTAGCAATAAAAGTGATTTTGCCAGTAACTGCTGTTCAAATTGGCGTAAGAAATGGGATTTCCACAGTGAATCATCATGTTATTGCCCACATAAATTCCGCAATGGGTGGGCGCGTTGGGGTCCGGCGCGTCGTAGGTGTTGATGAAAAACACCAGATCGCCGGGGCGGGCGTTGGCGGGCGAGACCGGGGTGCAGAGGTTGCACAGGGCCTTGGCCCCCAGCCGTCCCACGTCCCAGCCGCTGTGATTGATGACCCACGACACAAAGCCGGAGCAGTCAAAGGACGTGGCCGGGGAGCTGCCGCCCCAGACGTAGGGATAGCCAAGATATTTCTCGGCTTCGGCCAGCATCGCGGCAAAGGTCTCGTCCTCCAATGCCTCCGGGGGTACGTCGTAATCCAGATAGTCCTCCCGCTGGGAGGCGTTGGGGTACTTGCTGGCGGGGAACAGGTCCGGGCGGTTGCCCAGGGTCGCCATGTAGGTGGCGTACATGCTGACCTGATCCTCCCCCATGATGTAGATTGGCAGATGGGACAGGTCGAAATTTTCCAGGGTCACGTTGCAGATGTAATAATTGTAGGGGACTTCCACATCGTAGTCGTTGCCCTCGCTGTCCGTCCGGGTCTCCGTCCGGTAGCGCACCTCCACCACCACTTCCTCGGTGAGAATGTACTGCCGGTCAAAGAGCATTTCCAACGTCCCCTGCACCTCTGCCAGCGTCCACTCCCCCCGGTGGTAGGCGGTGAGGATGGAGATCAGCACATAGGGGTCGTGGCCGATTTCGTCCAGGTCGAAATTGTACTCGTCATAGCCGGGGTGCAGGCTGGCATAGTTGTCCAGCTCGTTCTGGAGCGCCGCCTCCATCCCGGCGTATGCGGCCTCGGCCCCCAGCATATCCTCGTCCCGGCAGGGGTAGGTAGAGCCGCCCAGCGCGGTCAGCCCTCCCTCCAGCAGAATGGAGCAGGAGGCCATGCAGTTAAGCAGCAGGCTGACGCAGGCCAGCAGGCCGAGGATAATGCCGATGCCCTTCTTGTGCCGCATGATGAAATTAGCGGTGTCCTTGGACTTCTCCGCCGCCTTTTTCGCGGCCCCGGCGGTGTTCTCCATGGTGGCGGCGGCGGTCTGGCCGGACTTTACCGAGGCGGCGTACTGCTTTTGAATGGCCCGCTTCTGCCGCCAGCGGGAGAGGGGGTTGCTGGCAAGCTGGGGATTGTCGTGGAGATTCTTCTGATACAGTGCGTTCACGTTGGCCTTTTCCAGCTGTTTCTCTGCCTTTGCCGCCTCCCGGTAGGGCCGCAGCTTTTGGGCGCGGTAGGAATGGGCCGCGAGACGGACCCCGCCCTCCGCCGCTTCCTCCAGCCAGTGGGCGCTCTCCAGACCCGTGTTGTCCTGTTCCGCCTCCCGGATTTTCCGGTGGGCCTGGACAGAAGCGGCATTGAAGGGCGCGGACCGAACGGCGTGGGATAATTTAGAGGGGGGCTTGGGCCGGTCCACATCCTCAAAATAGAGGTGCTTTTTGCCCTTACGGACCTTGGCGGACTGTTGCTCGATCATCCGGCGTTTGAGCTTCTTCCGGTCCTTGGGTATCTTCTCCCGCGCCCGTTCTGCCTTGTCCGCCGCCCGCTCCGCCCGCCGGACGTGCCGTTTCAGCTTGGGGGACAGCTCCGCATCCGTGAAGTGGAGACGGGGCTGGCGCTTCATACCGCGACCTCCTGGGGCTTGGTGGTGAGCAGCCGGTACAGCTCCGTGTCCTTGGGAAAACGGTCCACAAAGGGCAGAATCACGTTGCCATAGAACAACAGTCCCTCGCCCTCGCCGGAGTGCGTGACATAGGACAGCTGGTGAGGGGAAATGTTCAGCTGCTTGGCGAGGATCTGCCGGTCTCCGGCGGCTTGATTGAGCATGTAAATGAAATCGCTGTTCTCGAAAATGTTCTCGATTTCCCGCGAAGCCAGCAAATCCTTGATATTCTGCGTGATGCCGGTGGGGATTCCGCCCCACTTTCTGAACCGCTTCCAGATTTCCACGCTCCAGGAGGCCAGCTCCCCCTTCAAGAGCAAATGAAACTCATCCACATAGTATCGGGTGGTCTTTCCCGCCGCCCGGTTGACGGTAACGCGGTTCCACACCTGGTCCTGGATCACCAGCATCCCCAGCTGTTTCAGCTGCTTGCCCAACTCCTTGATGTCGTAGCAGACGATCCGGTTGTCAATGTCCACGTTGGTCCGGTGGTTGAACACGTTCAGACTGCCGGTGACATAGATTTCAAGCGCCGTGGCGATGAAGTGGGCCTCCTTTTCCTCCTGTTTCAGCAAAAGCTGGTACAAGTCCTCCAGGATGGGCATATTCTCCGGGCGGGGGTCCTCCAGGTACTGCCGGTACACCAGCCGCACACAGCGGTCAATGACCGTTTTCTCTATGGGCTGGAGGCCGTCCTTGCTCCCTACCACGATGTCGCAGAAGGACAGGAGGAAGTCCACTTTCAGAGAAAGCGGCGATTCGTCGTCGGAGTAGTCCAGGTTGAGGTCCATGGGATTCACATACTGCCTGCTGGTGGGAGAGATTTTGATGACCTGACCGCCCAGCCGCTGGACCAGGGGATAATACTCCGCCTCCGGGTCTGCAATCAGGATGTCGTCGTTGGTGGCGAGGTCGCTGGGGATTATATCCATATCGTATCCTGCTCTGACCGCCTTTTTCTGTTCTTCAATCTTAGCCCGGTCCAGGTCGGTAATTTTCCGCTTGACCGTCTTGATGGCGCTGACCTGATCGACGGACTGGATGTGCAGATTGACGATTTGGCTGCTCTCCATATCCAGGAAATCCGCCAGCATCCGGTCGTTCAGCTCCGGGGCCATGATCTGGACGAAGGAGGCCGCGCCGAACTTCTTCCCCATGCGGAACATGCGCCCGTTTCTAAACTCGAAGGAGCTGGGGGCAATGAAGTCCTTGGTGGACAGGCCGGAGGGGGCCAGCCAGTCCCAGGAAAAGCGGAAGGTCTCCTGGCCGTCCATGTGGAAGATGGCGTGGAACAGGCGCAGACGCTCCGCGCCGCTCATGGGCGCGGCGGTAACGCCCAGCCGCTTGAAGTTGTTGAGGATGTCGGTCTCAATGCGCTCCAGCCGGGGCTTGGCGGTTCGGATGTTCTCCCCGTCGATGCCGAAGGTGAGATACTTGGTCTTGGCGAGGCCGTTGTTGCCCTTGGACAGCTGGTTTTGCAGCATATCCGAGTATTCCTGCCGCACATCGTCAAAGCGGGGCGCGGCAGAGGCGGGTTATGTACTCGTTGCGGCCCTCGAAGCTGGCAGTCAAATCGTTCAGTATCAGGGCAAAGTTGGTCATGCGGACGGCTACCTCCTGCTCCATCAGGGCATTGGCGACGCAACCGGCGAAGTAGCTTTTGCCGGTTCCCACGCCTCCCCACAGCAGATAGCCAATGTTCTCCGCTTGCATGGTCAGCCAGTTCTCAACATAGAAACGGGCGTGTTTCATCTGCTGGCATTTGCCGTTGTCGTTGGCGAACGTCCACCCCCGCATAGCCGGGTCGGTAAAGCCCCGGCGTTTCAGATCGGCCACAGCCTGACGGTGACGGCGGGCCTCCTGCTCCGCCGCCTCCCGGTCAAGGCGCTCCTGCTCACAGCGGCAGGGGTGGGGCAGCAAACGGCCCTCCAGCGGCGGGGCCTCCATGCGAAACTGTTTCGGGGTGCGGCACTTGCCGCAGTACAAAAGCCCGTCCTCGCCGGTGTAGTCCCCCGGTTCCAGCCGGGTCACGGTGATGCGCTTGATGATGCTGTCAAAATCGTTCATAGGCTCTCGCCCTCCTTGCACGAATAGTCGGATATGCCGCCCTTGCCCTTTCGCCTGTCCTCCTTGGCCCAGCGGCGAATGGTGGCGGCGTGGCTCTTGTAGGTCTTGCCGGTGGAGGCCATATATTCAGACAGTCTTTCGATGTACTCCT
>ERZ779621.643-NODE-643-length-12805-cov-4.355294_pt1 | contig 12805 bp, 12 predicted proteins | sample MGYA00514215_ERZ779621 | MGnify/ENA primary metagenome ERZ779621 (study PRJEB29562, sample SAMEA4376715) | mouse gut metagenome | isolation source: Cecum | study: EMG produced TPA metagenomics assembly of the A DSS colitis mouse model was used to assess the...
GCTACCCTTGTCAAAAGGACGACGACTCAGAGATCGGCTTTTGTGTGTCCACCCCCTTCCCTGCCTTTCGCCGGGATGGAACAGGACCCTTTTACTTTCGGTTGAACCACCAGGGACAATATGTGCAGGAGTGGGTGGAGGCGGAAGATGACGATGACCAGGAGTGAATGGATCGACTATGCGCGAGCTCATCTGGAGGTTCGCCATGCCACCCAAAACGGCGCCTACCGGGCGGGCCGGACCATCCGGCCCGAGGGGTGTGTCAACCACTCCCTGGGGGTCGCCCAGCCCTCGGCAGACGTGATGTACGGCCGCATGGACCGTACCGACGCCGGATGGGGCGTCAACGCCATTTTGGGAGACTTTCACACTGGAGAGGGCCGCATCCTCCTATGTATGCCCTATGACCGGCGTCCCTGGGGAGTAGGCTCCGGCTCCCGGGGAAGCTGGAACGACAGCCGCATCCAGTGGGAGGTCTGCGAGCCCGCTGGCCACACCTATGCAGGCGGCACCATGGTCGGCTACGACGTAGTCAAGAATCAGGACTATTTTGACAGGATGTGGAAACTGCTGGTGGCGTGGAATGTTTTTATGGCGGTCGAGCTAGGCTACGACGCGGCCACCATCAACGATCACGCTGAAAGCTACCGGGCGGGCATGGGCTCCAACCACGCCGACATGGGCCAGTGGCTGCCCAAGCACGGCAAGAGCATGAACCATTTGCGCCACGAGGTGCAGGCCATTTTGGACCAAAAGGAGGAAGATACCGTGACCGAGGAACAAGTGCGCCAGATCGTAGCGGAAGAGCTGAAGCGTCTGCTGCCGCCCCAAAAGATCTATACCCGTGTGGACGAGCTGCCCCAATGGGCCCAGCCCAGCACAGAAGAGCTTCTGGCCGCGGGCATCCTGCGCGGAAACCAAAGCGGTCTGCTCCAGCTCACCGACGATGACCTGAAATGGGTCTCCGCCCTCGCCCGCCTGTTAAACCTGGTAGAACGTACACAAGTATGACCGCAGGTACATTTCTGTGGGTCCATACAGCAAAAGCCGTCTATCCCAAAGGGGATGGACGGCTTTTTTGCAAGCGGGCCCTTCACCTGCGTTTCAAAGGCTTCAAGAGCCAAAGGATGATCGGTTTAAAGATGGCATAAAGGCCATAGCCCAGCGCTCCGCCGATCACATTCGTGATCAGGTCGGTAATGTCCGATGTGCGGTCGAAAAACGGCTGTAGGAGCTCTATGCCAAAGCTCAGCAAAAAGCAAAACAGCACCGTCACACCGAATCGGGCCCTTTTGTCTCTGGTCAGAGGAAACAGGAAACCAAAGGGCAGGGTCATGATAACATTCAAGACCACTTGCCGGAAAAAGTCTCCCCTTCCCAGTGAAACGTCAACAAACGGAACCAGATTCATCAATTTATAGGGGTGGTCAAACATGAATGGAATGGATGCGATGACCGGCATCAGCGTAAAAAAGAGGAGCAACGAAAGATATGCGTACATAAGGGTGTTAACGAGCAGAACATCTCTCCCCTGCCTTTTACACTTCTTGAAAAAGAAGAAAACATACAGGAAAGACAATAAGATAAAATATACGAAATAACGTATCAGGTACTTCATTGCAGACCATCTTCCCGTGTGCCGTCCTGTCTAAACCTCAAATTTGCTGCGTTGATTATATCATGAAGGATATTACATTGCAATTCTGACTGAGTGAGATCATCAAGGCTGACCTGTTCCTCAGAGACATGACACACTCCGAACAACTGCAGAAGTTTGTTCGGACCGGGCAAGGCAAGCTAAAGGGCATCATTACGGGGACGGTGTTGGCGCTTTGTTCAGCCAGCTCCTCGATCTGGTCCTCGGGCACACCCGGATGGTATAGCCACTCCATGCAGATCTCCCTGCCGGTGCACGCCCGCATGGGCTTCTTGACATAGTCGCCGGGTACTTCGGGCGGTGTCCAGGCGGTGTATTTCCGCACTTGCTTTCCCAGATGGTCGCGCTCCAGACAGGCCGTGAACCGATAAGACACCACACGCCCGTTTTTCCTGTTTTCCCGGATATTTGCCATTGCTGATACACTCCTTTTTCAAGGCGTATCAAGGCTTCCCGGCGTTCTCATGTCATGGTTGTGCGCTTTTTTGTGCGCTTTTATATTTCCCCTCTGAGCCAACACCCGAAAAAAGTACGAAAAAGCCTTGAAATCTTACAATTTCAAGGCTTTTCAGCTGGTCGGAGTGGCGGGACTTGAACCCGCGGCCTCTTGGTCCCGAACCAAGCGCGATACCAAACTTCGCCACACCCCGTAACAACCCTGTTATTATACGGAGTTTTCCGCCGGTTGTCAAGCCTGGAAAAGAAGCCGATTGTCCACAAATTTCGCCCGGAGGCGTCCGGCCTCCTTCAGCCAAGTCAGATAGGAGCGCACGGTGCTTCCTACCAGCGCATATTGCTCAAAATTCATCGTCAGCCCATAACGGTCAAACAACGCCTTCAAGACCTCGTCAAAGCTCCTGGGCTTGTCGCACAGCGCAAGGATATCCCCTTGGACCTCGTTGACCTTGTCAATATTATACTGCGCCAGCTCAGCGATTTCTCCGCAGGCCGCCGCGTGGGCTGGGACAAAGGTCTTGGCCGTCATCCCCTTCATCCGCTCCAGAGTGTCCAGATAGGCCGCCACATCATAGATAAACCCGATCCGGTACTTGTCCAGCGTTTCCCGACCGGAGAGGCAGTCGGCCAGATATACTGTGTCATCCGGCGTGCGGAACCCAACCATATCAAAGAAGTGTCCGGGCAGTGGGATCATTTCAAAGCCCTCGGGTAGGAGATCCGCAGTCAGCTCCTCCGCTTCGCTCTCCTGGGCCAGCAAAAATTTATGCCGCAGCTCCCGGGGAGGAAAACCGCCATAGAGAAAGGACGGCTCCAAAATGGGATGGAGGGTAAAGTCGCGTTCAATACCGGGAGCATAGATCCTGCATCCTGTCTGAGCCTGTAAATATTTATTGCCACCAATATGGTCGGCGTTGGAGTGGGTGTTGTAGATGGCGACCAGATGCCAGCCATTGGCGTCCAGATGCTGGCGCACCTTGCGGCCCGCGTCCTTGTCGCTGCCGCTATCAATGAGGCAGATGTCGTTGTCAGTGAGACAAACCAGGCCAATTTTTGCAGGACTTTCAATATAGTAGTCTCGGGGCGAGACCTGTACTAATTCATACACCCTGCGCCGCCTCTTTCTTTGTCTCCTTGGGGTGAATGTCCCCCGCCTTGGTCAAGGCCCACTTGGTGAGGCTGGGGCCCACCAGCTCGTAGATGAGAACGCCAAAGAGCACGATACTGCGCACCATAGAACCCGTTTCACCCATGGCCGCGCCCGCCTGAGCGGACATGCCCAGGGCCACGCCGGCCTGGGGCAATAAGGTGATGCCCAGATATTTTTTCACGTTGCTGGGCTGATGGGAGATGGTACAGCTCAGCGCGCTTCCGGTATACTTGCCAATGGAACGGGCCACGATGTAGAGCACGCCCACCCCCACGATGGCCGCGTCTGCAAACACTCCCAAATCGAGGGCCGCGCCGCTGAGCACAAAGAACAGGGTCAGAAGAGGTGCGGACCACTTGTCCGCCCGGTTCATCAGGTCCTCTGAGAGGGGGCAGATATTGCAGAACACCGTGCCCAGCATCATCAGCACCAGCAGCGAAGAGAAACCGATTTCGGTGCCGCCGAGGTTAAATTTCAGCATGGACAGGGCTACCGCCAGGACAATAAAGCCCGCGATCATGGCCACGCGGTTACGGTTGGAGTGGAAGAGCCCCTCCAGAACGCTGAGACACCAGCCCAGGAACGCGCCCAGGACCAGAGAGAGCATGATCTCCAGCAGAGGCGCTACCAAAATCGCCACCAGGTTGACGGTACTGGCCTCCATGGCCTGGGCCGCCCCAAAGGAGATGGCGAAGATGATAAGACCCACCGCGTCGTCCAGCGCCACCACAGGCAGCAGAAGGTCGGTCACCGGACCCTTGGCCTTATACTGCCGTACCACCATCAAGGTCGCAGCGGGAGCAGTGGCGGCGGCAATCGCGCCCAAGGTAATGACCGCCGGAATGGGAAGCTTGTCACCCAACACAAAATGTAGTCCCAGCAGCGACAGATCCACAAAGATCGTGGCGACCACGGCTTGGATGATGCCGACGGTCACTGCCGCGCCACCGGTCTGGCGAAGGTGGGATAGGCGGAACTCACTGCCGATAGCAAAGGCGATAAAGCCCAGAGCTACATCGGAGATGGGTTGAAGAAGCTGTACCTGTTCAAAGGTGCCAAAGCCCAGCCCCGGCAGGCCCAGCCGCCCCAACAGGCACGGCCCCAGAATCACCCCCGCCAATAGATAAGCGGTCACGTCCGGCAAATGAAAACGGTTCATCAGGCGGGTCATCAGCAGTCCCGCCAACAGGGCGACCGCGATAGAGAGCAACATCATCATAGCTTGATTACCTTCCTTATGTTAGGATTTTCAAACATTCGGTATTGTAGCACACCTTGTGAGAAAGTGCAACAAGTTTTCCTTGCGTCTCAACGCGTTTTTTGGTATACTACCAGCGTGGCAACTTATTTCGCAAAGGGTGATCTCCATGTGGTATGACCAGTCTGTGATCTATCAGATCTATCCTCTGGGTCTGTGCGGCGCACCGGCGGAAAACGATGGCGTGACCGTTCCTCGGATCCGTGACCTGATCCCTTGGGCAGAGCACATCCGCGATCTGGGAGCGGACACTGTGTTGCTCAATCCCATGATGGACAGTGACCGCCACGGCTACGATACCCGTGACTACCGGCGGGTAGACTGCCGCTTGGGGACCAATGACGATCTGAAGGCTGTCTGCGACGCCTTTCATGCCGCTGGGCTCCGCGTTCTGTTTGACGGGGTGTTCAACCACGTGGGCCGGGGATTTTGGGCCTTCAAGGATGTACAGGAAAAGCGCTGGGACAGTCCCTATAAGGATTGGTTCCACCTCTCCTTTGACGGTAACTCCAATTACAACGATGGCTTTTGGTACGAGGGCTGGGAGGGCCACTATGAGCTGGTCAAGCTCAACCTCCATAACCCCGCCGTGGTAGAGCACCATTTTGACGTCATCCGCGGTTGGGTGGAGGAATTTGGAATCGACGGCCTCCGCCTAGACGTGGCCTACTGCCTGCCCCCGGAATATTTAGCCCAGCTTCGCCAGTTCGCAAACGGCCTTAAGCCGGACTTCGTTCTGGTGGGTGAGACCCTTCACGGCGATTACAACCGCTGGATGAACGACAACGCCTGTCACAGCGTGACCAACTATGAGTGCTATAAGGGCCTTTGGTCGGCGTTTAACTCCATGAATCTCTTTGAGATCGGCCACTCCCTCAACCGCCAGTTTGGCAGTGAAAACTGGTGCCTCTACCGGGGCAAGAACCTGCTAAGCTTCTTAGATAACCACGACGTGACCCGGATCGCCACCATCCTGCAGGATAAAAACCACCTCTACCCTGCCTGGGCGCTGTTGTTTGGAATGCCCGGTGTGCCGTCTATCTACTACGGCAGTGAGTGGGGGCTGGAGGGCGACAAGCATCAGGGAGACGCCTCCCTGCGCCCCGCGCTGGAGACACCCCAGAGCAACGAGCTGACAGCCTGGATCACCAAGCTGGCCGCCGCCCGTCATGCCTACCCCGCCCTGCAAAGCGGCTCCTACCGCACGGTGGTGCTCACCAACAAGCAGTACATCTTTGAGCGAGCTATCGACGGCGAGCGGGTGTTGGTCGCTATCAACGCCGACGCGGAGCCCTTCACCGCCCACTTTGACGCCCAGTGCGGCCGCGCCACCGATCTCATCACCGGCGACCTCCATGACTTTGGCGGCGGCAGTGAGCTCCCCCCCTACTCCGCTTACTTCTGGCGTTGCGAATAACATACGTACAACGAAAAGGCTCCATCCTGGCGGATGGAGCCTTTCTGTTTTTCTATTTAGATAGCCGAGGCCAGCGCTTGGGCCAGCGTCTTCATCTGCTCTTGATTTTCCGCGGTGGCGGCAGAGCGGATGGTGATCTTGGGCTCGACGAGGCGAAGATCCTTCAATGTCTCCAGCTCCGCCAGCATGACCCGCATAGCCGTCGGTCCCCAGGAGCCGTTTTCCATCAGCCCCACTGTACGGTCCTTCAGCCCCTTGGACTTGAGCCGCGCCAGGAACTGCGCCATAGGCGGGAACACCCCTGCGTCATAGCTGGACGCCGCCAGTAGCAGACCGCTGAAGCGGAACGCCTGGGCCACCGCCTCTGCCGGGTCATGGCGGGCCAGGTCAATGACCTCTACGCATACCCCTTCGGCCTTCAAAAGCTCAGCCAGCTCCTTGGCGGCCCGGGCGGTGTTGCCATGGATGGAGGCATAGGCTACCAAAACGCCCTTTTCCTCGGGAGCATAGCGGCTCCAGCAGTCATACTTCTCCAAAGCCAACGCCAGACTCTCCCCGGCCAGGATAGGCCCGTGGAGTGGGCAGACGGCCTCAATGTCCAGCCCCTTGGCCTTGCCAAGCAGCGCCTGCACCGAGGAGCCATACTTCCCCACGATGTTGGTGTAATACCGCCGTGCCTCGTCCACCCATGGCCCGGCGGGGTCCGGAGAACCAAAGCGGCCAAAGCCGTCGGCGGAGAACAGGGTCTTGCTGGAGCTCTCATGGGACACCATCACCTCAGGCCAATGGACCATAGGCGCCATGTAGAAGGTCAAGGTGTGGCTGCCCAGCGCCAAGCTCTCCCCCTCCCCTACCGCCAGTGCGCGACCGGAGAAGTCCTGCCCGGTGAAAGCCGCCGCCATGGGGAAGGTCTTGGCGTTTCCTACCAGGGTCATGGCGGGGTATTTCTCCGCCAAAACGGCGATGCTCCCCGCATGGTCCGGCTCCATGTGGTGGATGATCAGGTAGTCCGGCGTCCGGCCGGCCAGCGCCTTCTCCACATTGCCCAGCCATTCCTCCGTCTTGCGTGGGTCCACGGTGTCCAGAATGGCCACCTTTTCGTCCAAAATGACATAGGAATTATAGCTGACCCCATAAGGAACGGTATATTGGCTCTCAAACAGTCTCAATTCCTCATCGTAGCACCCAACAGGCACGATGGCCCGGTCTGACAGCTGAACCATTTCGATCCCAACTTTCTTTTTTACTTCTCTTCAGGCTTCTTTCCACTGTCCAGCGCCGCCTTCAGGGCGCTCAGATTTCCGGCCAACCCCGCCAGGTCGGAGGGGATGATCAACGTGGTGGCCTGACCCTTCGCCATTTCCTCCAAGGTGGCCAGAGAACGCAGACGGATCACCGAGTCGTCGGCCTGAGCGTCCTTGATCATCTGGATGCCTTGCGCCTCTGCCTCCTTGACCTTGCGGATGGCGTTCGCCTGACCCTCGGCCCGGGTGATGGCGGCCTCCCGGTCGGCCTGAGCCTCCAGAATGGCCTTCTGCTTGGCGGCCTCGGCCTGAAGCACGGTAGCCTCCTTGAGGCCGGTGGCCTCAAGGATGCGGGCCTGCTTGGAACCCTCCGCCTTCAAAACGGCCTCGCGCTTCTCCCGCTCGGCGCGCATCTGCTTCTCCATGGCCTCCTGAATGTCGCGGGGCGGAATGATATTCTTCAGCTCCACCCGGTTGACCTTGATGCCCCAGGGGTCGGTGGCCACGTCCAGCAGGGTCTGCATCTGGCTGTTGACCGTGTCGCGGCTGGTGAGGGTGTCGTCCAGGGTCAGCTCACCAATCAGGTTACGCAGAGTGGTGGCCGTCAGGTTCTCAATGGCGGGGATCACATGCTCCACGCCGTAGGTGGCCAGTTTGGGATCAAAAATGACCAGATAAACCACCGTGTCGATCTTCATGGAGACATTATCCTTGGTGATCACGCTCTGGGGCTCGAAATCCAGCACCTGCTCCTTCAAAGAGACGCGGTTGGAAATGCGGTCTACAAAGGGAATCTTGATGTGGATGCCCGCGTTCCAGGTGTGTTTATACTTCCCCAGCCGCTCCACCACATAGGCGTTGGCCTGGGGTACGATGGCCACATTGCGGGCGACCAGAGCGATGACCGCCACGATCAGAACGATAGGAATGATATACTGCATAATGACACCTCCAATGTCAAGTCCAAATGATGCGGTTCCCAGGTCCAGCCCCTCCAGCAAAAAGCCCAGGGGCAGGACTACACACAAAACAATCACCAGCGCGAGCAGCCATCCGTCCCCTCCCCCTCTTGGCGGCCGGGGTGGCGGCGCGATGGGCTGGGAATGGTCGTCTGTGATGGGGTTTGGCCTGCGGGCCGGTGGAACGCGGTACTTGGTCGGCATTGTCATCATCCTTTCTATGTCACGCCGAAGGTCGGTTCCCTAGGTACACTTGCAGTATATCGCTTTTGCGCCAAAGAATCCATTGAAAATTGTTAAAAATTTAATTTATAGCTCCTTGAGGAAATAAGACTGGAAAAACTCGTCAAACGCCGGCTCCAGCTTGAACACCGCCCGGTAGCCCATTTTCTCATAGAAGCCGGGAGCCTGGAAGCTGTAGGTGTTCAGCAGTACCCGCCGCATCCCCTGCTTCCGCGCCTCAGCCTCCACATGTTCCAATAGCGTTTGACCAAGTCCACGGCCACGGCAGGACTCGTCCACGAACAGGAACTCCACCTCCACCGTGTCGCCCACGCTCTCTGCTACGATCCCTGCTACAATTGCGCCGTTCTCTTCCATGTGGCAGGAAAAATCGGAAAAGCCTTTCATATAATTGGAGTTGTAAGCCTGCAGCTGCTTATGGACGTATTCCTTTTGCTCCTCCGAGCTGGGGAAAATGTTCAGCATCTTATTCAAATTCAATGGTGGCGGTGGGCTTGGAGCTGAGATCGTAGAGGACGCGACAGACGCCGGGGACCTCCGCCAGAATGCGGCTGGTGATCTTTTTGAGCACGGCCCAGTCGATCTCAGGCACGGTGGCAGTCATGGCGTCCACGGTATTCACCGCGCGGATAATGACGGGCCAGTCATAGGCCCGCTTGCCATCCCGGACTCCGGTGGCCCGCATATCGGGGACAACGGTGAAGAACTGCCACACCTTGTCCGCCAGACCGGCGGCGGCAAACTCCTCCCGGAGGATGGCATCGGATTCCCGCAGAGCAGTCAAGCGGTCACGGGTGATGGCGCCCAGGCAACGCACACCCAGCCCGGGACCGGGGAAGGGCTGACGCTCCACCATGCTCTCAGGAAGGCCCAGCGCCTTTCCGACCACACGAACTTCATCTTTAAAGAGCAGGCGCACCGGCTCCACCAGCTCAAATTGCATATCCTCGGGTAGACCGCCCACGTTGTGATGGGCCTTCACCCCGTCGCTCTCCAGAATGTCGGGATAGATGGTCCCCTGGGCCAGGAAGTCGATGCCCTCCAGCTTGCGGGCCTCCTCGTCAAAGACCTTGATGAACTCCCCGCCGATGATCTTCCGCTTGCGCTCGGGCTCGTCCACCCCGGCCAGCAGGTCCAGGAAGCGGTCGGTGGCGTCCACATAGATGAGGTTGGCGTCCAGCTGTCCCCGGAACACCTCGATGACCTGCTCACTCTCCCCCTTGCGCATGAGGCCGTGGTTCACGTGGACGCACACCAGCTGCTTGCCAATGGCCTTGATAAGCAGAGCGGCCACCACGGAGGAGTCCACTCCGCCGGAAAGGGCCAGCAGGACCTTCTTATCCCCCACCTGCTCTCGAACCTCTTTTACCTGCTCAGCAATAAAAGCCTCTGCCAATTCCGGGGTGTTGATGCGCTTCATGTCCGCGGGCCTTACATTTTTCTCCATGATCCATCTCTCCTTTTCATATTGCAGAGCATTCATATTGTCCTATTCAAATTCTACCGTTGCAGGGGGTTTGCTGGTGATATCGTAGAGCACCCGGTTCACGTGGGGTACTTCGTTGACGATACGGTTAGACACCCTGTCCAACAGTTCGTAAGGGATACGTGCCCAAACGGCGGTCATAAAATCCGCTGTGGTCACCGCCCGCAGAGCGATGGCATAGTCATAGGTTCGCCCATCTCCCATTACGCCTACAGAGCGCATGTTGGTCAGTACGGCAAAGTATTGGTCCAGAAGCTTGTCCTGCCCGGCCTTGGCCATTTCCTCCCGGAAAATAAAGTCCGCCGCCCGAAGAAGATCCAGCTTTTTCTCGGTAATATCGCCAATGACCCGAATTGCCAGTCCCGGCCCGGGGAAGGGCTGGCGGCTTACCAAATACTCCGGCAACCCTAATTCCCGGCCCAGCTGGCGCACCTCATCCTTAAACAGCAGCCGAAGCGGCTCAATGATCTCACGAAAGTCCACATAGTCGGGCAAACCGCCCACATTATGATGGCTTTTGATCACTGCCGCGTCGCCCAGGCCCGATTCGATCACATCGGGGTAAATGGTCCCTTGGACCAAATAGTCTACCCGTCCGATCTTCTTGGCCTCCTGCTCAAAGACCCGGATAAATTCCTCGCCAATGATCTTGCGCTTGGCCTCCGGTTCGGTCACACCTGCCAGCTTGGACAAGAACGACTCTTTGGCGTTGGCCCGGACAAAATTCACATTCCATTTGGAGAAGGCCGCTTCCACCTCGTCTCCTTCATTGAGACGCATCAGGCCGTGATCGACAAACACGCACGTAAGTTGATTGCCCACCGCCTCCGCCACCAGCGCGGCGGCCACGGAGGAATCCACCCCGCCGGAGAGGGCCAGCAGGACCTTGCCATCTCCTACTTTCTCCCGCACAGCTTGAATGGCGGCGTTTTTATATCCGCCCATGGACCAGTCCCCCGCCGCGCCGCAGACGTCATAGAGAAAATTACGGATCATGGCCAGGCCGTTTTCCGTGTGGTTGACCTCGGGGTGGAACTGCACGCCGTAAAACCCTCGTTCCGGGTCGGCAATGCCCACCGTAGGACAGTTGGCGGAGCGGGCTGTCAAGGCAAAGCCCTCCGGCACCCTCGCCATATAGTCTCCGTGGCTCATCCAAGAGACCCCTTGGTCAGGCAAACCGCGAAACAGGGCACAATCGGTATCATAGAAGGTCTCGGTCTTGCCATATTCCCGGGCGGTGTCTAGCTGGGCGGCGGTGACCTCCCCGCCCAGAGCGTGGGCCATCAGCTGGCAGCCATAGCAGATCCCCAAAACCGGAATACCAAGCTCAAATACGGCCGGGTCGATGTGAGGGGCCTCCTCATCATAGACACTGTTGGGTCCGCCGGTGAAGATAAGGCCGATGGGCGCCATGGCCTTCAGCTCATCCAGAGGCGTCTTATAAGATCTGACCTCGCAATACACCCCGCACTCCCGCACCCGGCGGGCGATCAGCTGATTATACTGCCCGCCAAAGTCCAGCACGATCACGGTTTGACGCTCCATATCACATGCCGCCTTCCAGGGGAGGTTCTTGATCCTTTTTGCGAAAAACAAAATATGGGCTCCAGATCCCGAGCTTGGAGCCGAGCATATGGAAGACGGGAAACAGAACAAAAACGGTGAGTACCTGCGCCAGGAGCACCGGGGTCTCCACCGCCTGGTCTTCGGCCAGCACGGCGGTCTCCCCCACCATGTCCACATAAAAGTCCGTGCGGCTCAGGGGTTCGCTGTACTGGATCTGGTCTAAAAAGGTCTGGTTGGCAGTCAGGTCCTCCATGACCACCCGGCCCAGAGGCAGGATGTTGTCCCCGGAAAAGATATCCTCGCCTGTGGGCTGGACGCTGTCGCCGTTGATCCAGGCCGCCACCAGTTCCCCGGAGGGCAGGGTCAAGGCTTGAAAATACTTGCCGTCATAATAGCCCGCCCCACGGTTTCGGTATTGGATGCCGGGGGAAACGACAGTAAAGGTGTCGTGCTTCAGCAGATCATCCACTGTTTGCGCACGGAACACGCCCTCCCCGGCCTTGCCGCCGATCTGGCCGTCCACAGGCTTGTGGGCCTCCACCTGCTGTGCGTAATGCTTCGCCGCCAGCTTCTCGGTCACCTTTCCCGCTCCAAGGCCCACCAAAAATGCCAGCGCCAGGCACACCCATGCGTCAAAGGAAAGAATTCGTCTTCTCATATCGCGTTCCTTCTTTCGGAAATCAGATTTTGGTAATATCTACCGGCTTCAAATCTGCGCTGCGGCCCTCTGCCCGCACACGGAGCATGGCCCGGGCGGTATCGATGGCGGTGACGCAGGCTACCGAGTGCTCCACCGCGCTGCGGCGGATCTTAAAACCGTCTGTGTCGTGCTTGCGGCCCTTGGTGGGGGTGTTGATGACCAGGTCCACCGAGCCGGAGGCGATCATGTCCAGAATGTTGGGATGGGCCTCGGACACCCGGGCCACCAGCTTGGCGGGAATGCCCGCGTCGTTAAGGGCCTGGCAGGTCCCGGCAGTGGCAAATATCTCGATATCCATGTCCGCGAAGCCTCTCGCGATGCCCAGCAGCTCACCCTTGTCCTCGTCCCGGACGGTGACGATGACACGTCCACCCTTCTTGGGCGCCCGGAGGTTCGCCCCCTTAAAGGCCTTCAGCAGCGCCTGGGGGAAAGACTCCGCCAGACCCAGCACCTCGCCGGTGGACTTCATTTCCGGGCCCAGGCCGGTGTCCACATCCGTAAGCTTTTCAAAGGAGAAAATGGGCATCTTGACGGCAAAGAAATCCCGCTCCGGGTAAATATCCACACCATAACCCATATCTTTCAGTTTCTCCCCCAGCATGACCCGGGTGGCCAGGTCAATGACGGGCACCCCTGTCACCTTGGAGATATAGGGGATCGTCCGGGAGG
>ERZ779621.649-NODE-649-length-12765-cov-4.795437_pt1 | contig 12765 bp, 13 predicted proteins | sample MGYA00514215_ERZ779621 | MGnify/ENA primary metagenome ERZ779621 (study PRJEB29562, sample SAMEA4376715) | mouse gut metagenome | isolation source: Cecum | study: EMG produced TPA metagenomics assembly of the A DSS colitis mouse model was used to assess the...
ACTTAGCGCAGAAGTCGGTCTCGCAGTTTATTTCAACAACAACGCCGATATTGCCCTTAGTCTTAGCCTTTACAACGCCCTCGGCGGCAATTCTTCCCGCCTTCTTCGCAGACTTTGCCAGACCCATCTCACGAAGTATCTTTACAGCCTCATCGCGGTTACCGTCAGCTTCTACCAGCGCTCTTTTGCAGTCCATCATGCCGCAGCCTGTCATATCGCGCAGTTCTTTTACGTCCTGTGCAGTTACATTAGCCATTTTGATTTATCTCCTTTATAATCCGAATATCAAATTACTCTTCAGTTTCCGCGGGAACTTCCTCAGCCGCCGCTTCCGCGTTTCCCTGATTAGCGGAAATAATAGCGTCAGCCATTGCGCCTGCAATGAGTTTAACGGCTCTGATAGCGTCGTCGTTTCCGGGGATAACGTAATCTATCTCGTCGGGGTCGCAGTTTGTGTCAACGATGGCAACAACAGGGATACCCAGCTTTCTTGCCTCGGCAACCGCGATCTTCTCCTTGCGCGGGTCAACTATGAACAGCGCGCCGGGAAGCTTCTTCATGTTCTTGATACCGCCGAGGAACTTCTCCAGCTTCTCGATTTCGAGGTTCAGCTTTACAACCTCTTTCTTGGGAAGCAGATCGAAAGTGCCGTCAGTTTCCATTGCGTGAAGCTGCTCAAGTCTTGCAATTCTTCTCTGAATGGTCTTGAAGTTTGTCATCATACCGCCGAGCCATCTTGCGTTTACAAAATGAGCACCCGCGCGGATAGCCTCCTCCTTAATGGAGTCCGCCGCCTGCTTCTTGGTTCCGACAAAAAGAACCTCGCTGCCGTTCGCCGCAACCTCATGAATGAAGTTGTAAGCCTCGTCCAGCTTCTTTACAGTCTTCTGCAAGTCGATGATGTAAATTCCGTTTCTCTCCGTGAAGATATAAGGAGCCATTTTAGGGTTCCATCTTCTGGTCTGGTGACCGAAATGTACGCCCGCTTCGAGAAGCTGCTTCATAGATACTACTGCCATTTGTGTTTTCCTCCTGATTTTGGTTGTTTTTCCGCCACGCCGAATCGCCCTCCAAACGCTTTCGCGCACCATAGCGGGCTGTCGGGTGTGTGTAATAGCGCTCAAAGAACGGTCAGTGTTCTTCAATCACGCGCTTACCATAGTATTGTACCATAATTAGCCTTTTATTTCAAGTAGGTTGGATTTTTTATTTTAAACAAAATTCGAATATAAATTATCTGAATTTTTGTTTATGTTAAACAAAAGCATTGGCACAAATTCTATATTATTGCAGATTGCCGGTGACTATTTCGTCAGTTTAAAAAACATACCCTCTGGAACAGACTTATTTAAATATATTGCCAAAAGACTTTCCGCGTTTTTTGGAGCAATGCGGAGGAAGCTCGCAGGATACAAGTATGGTATCCTCGCCAATAACCTCTATATCTCCCCACCTTATGTCAATATCATCTTCCCTGCCAAATATCCCAAAGAAGCGCGCTCTTCCGAAAATTATAAGGCGGCAAATCTTGGCGGTGCAGTTGTCAAATTCCAGATCGTCGGGAAAGCCCAGACGTGCTCCCGTTTTTATATCAATTACTTCCTTGCATTTTATGTCGTTAAAGCTGTAAACCATTTCGCTCACCCATGCTTTCATATCAGAGAAGTACTTGCAAACTGTATATAGAGGCAGACAGAAAAGCCAATTATTTAAAAAGTCAAAATTTCCGCAAGCATTCGCCATTCTTTTCACTCACTCCAAGTGATTGCGGAAACCGATCATAATTATCTGCGCAAAATATGACACATTTTAGAGTTTATGCGTTGGCTTTGTGTACATTTGGCTTTTCTATAGACTACTTGTATATACCGTATATGAATTTTATGTGAGAATTTTCGGATATAGAAGCGGTTTTGGAAATTTACCGCCGTATTTGCTGTCCCGCGCCGTTCAAAATCATTTTAAACAGCCTGTCCGCCGCCAACGAACTCACGTCATTTCCGCGGAGAACGCATATATTTCTTGGCGGCAGCGGCTCACTTACTTTTATTTCCCTAATTTTTCCTGAACCTGTATTACGCTTTGCGAAATCCGCGACAACACAGCCGATACCCATATTTCGCGCCGCGAACCCCACTATCTGCGGACTGGTGGCAAGCTCGAATTTCGGGCGGGAAAAGAATCCGCGCTTTTGGAACTCGCTGTCAAGAAATATTCTTGTGCTTGTATTGCACTCAAGCAGTATAAGATCGTCCTTTATCTCCGCAATGCTCACACCGTCAGGGGTATCGCACCCCTCGCCACATATGAAAATATCCTGTATTTCACGAAGAGCAAACACCTCAAAATCTGTTTTGTCAAAAGGTTCGCTTACCGCGGCAAAATCGATTTTGCCCTGTTTGAGAAGCTCCAGTGTCTGCGGCGTGGGATTGTTGGTTATTGCTATTTTTACATTTGGATATTTCCCGTGAAATAATTCAAGATAAGGCAGCAGGCAAAACTCCAGCGTCATATCGCTTGCGCCAATTCTTATCTCTCCCGCGTCGAGCCGCAGCATTGCCGCCAGTCTGCGCTCTCCCTCGGAAAACGCCGAAACGCCCTCCGACGCGAATTTATAAAGAATTTTCCCCTCCGCGGTGAGCCTTACACCCTTAGGCGTACGCAAAAACAGGGAGCAGCCCAGTGCCTCCTCAAGCTGCCTTATGGTCTGGCTGACGGCGGGCTGAGAGATAAACAGTTTTTCGGCGGCTACGGTAATGCTACCGTATTCGGCGGCAGCGCAAAAAATCTTGTACCAGTCGTAGCTTATGTTCATGGAAATACCTCATTTAATATCGTTTCCACGGTAATCCTTGAAAATTATCTGCTCTCGTTTCGGACCGTTCGATATCATGGTTACAGGAATACCTATACGCTCTTCTATAAATCGCACATATTTTTTAGCCGCCTCGGGCAGAGCTTCATAATCATGGATATCCGAAATATCGCTTTTCCAGCCGTCAAGGTATTCATATACAGGCTCGGCGCTGTCCAGAAAATGCGTTTCGGGAAATTTATCCGTTATCACACCATTTATCCTGTATCCAACGCAAATTGGTATTTTGTCAAGAAAGCTTAGAACGTCAAGCATGGTCAGAGTCGCTTCCGTAGCACCCTGCAGCATACAGCCATATCTTGCCGCCACGCAGTCAAACCACGCTATCCTGCGCGGTCTGCCCGTTTTTGCGCCGTACTCTCCCGAATCACCGCCGCGCCCGCGCAGCTCGTCGGCTTCGCTGCCGAACAGCTCCCCAACGAACGCTCCCGCGCCGACGCAGGTGGAATATGCCTTTATGACCGCGACCACTCTGCTTATCTCACGGGGCGGTATACCCGCGCTTACGCTGCCGAATCCCGCAAGCGTCGGGGACGACGTAACAAAGGGGTATATCCCGTTATCCGTGTCGCGCAGCGCTCCGAGCTGTCCCTCAAGCAGAATGTTTTTACCAGCTTTTAACGCGTCATTCATAAAATACGGGCAGTCCATAAGATAAGGCTCGAGCCTGTTCCTCAGCTCCGCGAGATACGCCGTCAAAGCAGCGGCGGAAACCGCGTTTTCCACACCGTAGAACGCTTTGAAAAATATGTTTTTGTCCTCGCAGAAGCGTCTGATTTTATCGGTCAGACTATCTGAATATAATTCGGATATCTGAATGTTTCGTTTGGCGTATTTATCGGAATAGAACGGAGCAATACCAGACAGCGTTGAGCCGAAACCGTTTTTGCCGAGCCGCCGTTCCTCCAATCTGTCCTGCTCTTTGTGTATCGGGAGCAGAAGCTGCACCCGCGACGACACTTTCACCGTCGGCTCGGGAACGCCGCGTTTTTTCAGCATTTCCAGCTCATCGAAAAATTCCTCGGCGTCAAGCGCCGCCCCGCTTGCGATAATATTTTCCGCATGACCGTAAAAAACGCCCGACGGCAGCATATGCAGCACGAATTTCCCGTAATCGTTGATTATGGTATGTCCCGCGTTTGCGCCCCCCTGAAAGCGCGCTACGATATCCGCCCGCGCCGCCAGCAGATCGGTCATTTTTCCCTTGCCCTCGTCGCCGAAGCTTCCGCCCGTAATTGCAGTAACCATCTTAATACCTCCGAAATTTAAATTGTACTTAGTACAATTTAAGTATAACATCTCGGAGCGGGATTTACAAATACATCGTTATTATGGTCGGCATAAGACGGGGTTATGACAGCTGTTTACAGACATGAGCGCCCGTAAAGTGCTCTTTCAATGCTTTAATATTTTCTGATATATCCGCTGTCCGTGTATCTCGTTTATCAAGCTATAACCGCACTTTTCGTAAAATCCCCATGCGCTGTTATCGCTTCCGAGGGTTATGTACCGATAACCGCTTTCTTCGGCGTTTTTCTCAAAAACGGCAAGCAGCGCGGAGGCTATCCCCCGCCCGCGGTACCCCTCTTTGCAGCAGCAATATCCCAGAACAACGCTTTCGGAACTTTCGGCTCTGCCGAGCACAACGGCAGCAGGCTCTCCGCCGATTTCAGCATATATCATCAGACCGTTGTCGGAAAGCTTTTCACGCCATGCCTGCTCGGAATATATATCAGTATTCGGCTTGCCGAGGATATCCCAGCACATTTCAAGCACAGCTTTTAATGTATTTTCATCGCTGATTTGTTTTATTGCGTAATCCATTTTTATTTCCTTATATCCACTTGCAATACGTCTTCTTACCGTATTTTTCCTCAATAACGTCATAGCCGCAGCTTTCGTAAAAGCCCCACGCGTTATTGTAGCTGGTAAGGGTTATTTTTGAGTAGCCGTGCCGTCTCGCGTTGTTCTCGAACGCTCTGACAAGCGCGGAGGTCACGCCCTTTTTGCGAAACCGCTCGCGGCAGGCGGCAAAGCCTATTACCACGCTTTCGGCGCTCTCCGCGCGCCCCAGCACCGCCGCTATCGGCTCTCCGCCGCTTTCCGCGTACAAAAGCAGATAGCTCCTGTCCAGCCGACGCTTCCAAGCCTCATAGGAATACAAGCCCTCATAATGCTCACCGAGTATCGAATAGCACATATCCAGAACGCTTTTCAGCGTTCTTTCGTCGGATATTTGTCTGACGGTGTATTCCATAAGCGGTCACTCCTTAGGTTTTTTGCGAATGAAAAGCATATCAGCGCATATGCCGCGGCAAATGCAAAAACGGGGATAACATCGCAAAGTGACATTACCGACATTCCCTCAAAAAAAATCGGAATATACATCAGCGTGTATGCCATATAAAGCGCTCCCGCGATATATTTTATTCTGATAATACCCGCTGCGGTCAGAATAAACATTACGGTCAGAACCCCTGCTGATATTACCCCGATGATATTCGTCCCTCTCAATTCCGATTGATATGCAGCGATACCCACTATATCAAGCGCGAGCGGCACAGCGAAAACAAGCGGTTTTCTTTTAGCCGAGGGGATAAAGCAGAGAACAGCAAGCGCCGCGTATGAAAGCAAATAGGCAGCGCAATAAAACCGTATACCCTCCGAATATCGGAAAATCAAGTCATATGTATATGTGACATTTTCAAGATTTACGGTGTGGGCAATATCTATATCCGGCTCAGGTACTATTAGGAACGCCGCGAAAAAAAATGACGCGCAGGCAAGCAGCGCTGATATATACGGCAGCGGATTTTTGACTGATATTTCAAATTCAACTCTTTTCATGGCTGAACACCCATATCTTGTCTGTCAGACGGTCGCTTTCAGCTTGTCGTTGATAAAGCGCTCCGCGTCCTCAAACGTGCCGCGGCTGAATTGCGACAGATCCGCGTTTTCTGGGTTTTCGGCAAACTCATCAATAAGAAACGTTGATATCCCAAGCTTTGCCGCGCACATATCCTCGGGTACGCTGTTTCCTATCATTATACACTCATTTGGAGCAGCTCCGACTTTCAACAAAATCTCATTATAATAATTCAAATTCGGTTTGCAGAAGCTGCTGTTATCGTAATGAGTGACAAGTTCAAAATCAGATTCGCCCAGATTTACCCACTTCATTCGCGTGCGCACTCCGTCAAGCGGAAAAATCGGGTTTGTGGCAAGCACAAGGCGCAGACCCAACGCTTTCAGGCGCTCAATCATGGGTTTATGGTCGGGTATGTATTTCAAGCTGGATTTAGCCTTGTCAAACTCCTCGGTGTAAAACCTGTCGCAAAGCGGCTTCGCGTCGGGTTTACCCTCGTTGAGGGCGCAGAAGGTCTCCCAGAAAGCCTCCGAGTTTACGCGGCTTCCGTCATTCTTTATCATAGCCGCCGTTCCCGCCCAAACCGCCTTTATGGTAGGCTTCGGCTCGTATCCCAGCGGCGCGAGCTTTTTGCACAGCTCCGCGAAATAGATGTTCACAAAATCCTCCTGCTCAAAAGGAAGCAGCGTCCCATCAAGGTCAAACAATATTGTCGTTATCATTTTTCTTCTCCGTTCCGCGCTTTTTAAGCCGCTCCTGCTGCTTCAAAAGCTTTTTTTGATAGTTCCGTACCGTTTCCTCGTCGGCTTCGTATACCGTGCGGCTGAGCGTCCAATTATTGTCGGACACCTTTCCGCAGGATATCTTTATAAAAAAATCCCCATGCTCCGTACAAACCGCAACAGTGCTTTTTTTACCTCCGCCGCTGAACACCCATTCTCCCGAAGCAAGGATATTGTCGCACTTCGGGCACTTGCAGTCCCTTACGCGGGCGTCCTCAAAGCACTTCCTCATATTCGCGACGTTCTTTATGATATCCTTTCGCAGAACCGTTCGGATAGGATTAGGCATCTGCGCATACTCCGCGATACCCTTTACCATATCCAGCTTTCTGCACACCTCATAGGTAAACATCGCGTCGTTGAGCGCGTCGTGCGCCTTTGCTTCCATGGGTATCTCAAGCCGCTCTGCCGCGTCGGAGAGCGACCACTGCCTGCGCCCGCCGTCAACCTGCTTATTGTATATAAGCTGAAGATTTATATAGTCCTTTCCGAATTCCGTATCCAACCCGTAGACAGCAAGGTTGTCCGAGAGCATGGCGATGTCGTCAAAGCCCCATGTGATAAATCGGAAATCGTCGCCGCACCACATTTTCAGCCGCTTGAACGCCTGCGGGAAAATTTCGCCGCAGGTGAGCTGCGTGCTGGTTATCCCTGTTATTTTCTCAACGTGGCGGTTCATTATTTTATAATATTTCGGGCATACGCTGATTTTTATCTTCTCAATAAAATTAAAGCTCTCATCAGTTTTTACCGCACCTATCTGGATTATCTCGCCATGCAGCGGCACGGGGGACAGTATCGTCTGCTCCCTCGTCAGCGGCTGATTCCATTCCAGATCCATTATAATGTAATACATCTTTATCAATCTTTCTTTTAAGTGATACTAATTCTTAATCTCGGTACAGACATTTTTGCAAAAATCCAACTCAAATTACTGCGTCAAATCCCCTTAGCGCACATACAGTACGCCGGCGTGGATTCCCCCTGTACTATGTGCGGTCTTTTCGCAAATCTTGTATATACTCAGATCAAAAATTAGTATGAATATATTTCAGCGGTCATTTTCCGCGACGTCATCAATAAAACTACGTAAAGCCGCGTTCGCACCGCAAACCTGTCCTCCGTTAGACAGTAACGGTTAATGTTTGTGATAAAACCGAAAATTTGCGGTTATTTTCGGTTCTATCTTCTCATTGAGCATTTCTCAAAAGCTCCAAAGCCTTTACCAGCACCCTGTCTGTGCCGTTAGCGATATCCCCGACAGACCTTTCGGCGGGGATATCGGGAGCAATGCCAACATTTACATATTCGCTTCCGTCTATCAGCCTGCCGCGGGTGGTGGCGAGCCGCATTTCCCCGCCGAGCGGCAAATCTCTTATCATAGCCTCCGCACCCGAGCCAAACGTAGTCGTTCCGATTGTTTTCGCCCTGCCCGTTATCTTAAAATAAGATACAAACATCTCGGCGGCGCAGGCGGTCAGATGGTTCGCCAGAACGACGGCGGGAGCGGCAAGCTCCGTCTTTGTTTCATCAAAGTCAATATATCCGTCAATTTCGCCGTTTTCGGTAAGGCTCTCATAATATGTATGAGAGGCCACCTCATAAATTTTGCGCTGCCATGGGTCGGAAAGGTCGGGAGAATTTCGGTCGATATACGGCTCCAGCGCGTGATATTTCGCACTGTGAGCAGGAGTTTTATTCTCCGATCTCACAGGATATTTTCCGCTTATAAAATAACGCGCTATTTCGAGCGGCGGGTCGCCCATTCCTCCCGAATTGCCCCTTACGTCAATAACATAACCCGAACAGCCCTTTAACAGCCCGATATTCTCCGCGAACTCCCCTGTAATTTCCGCGTGATAGAAATCGAATATCTCTATCACCGCGATATTGTCATTTGTAAGAGAAATAACAAGGCTTTCGGAACGGAAGCGCTCATCAAGCTGCTCGGGAGCTTTAACACAAAGCTCCGCCCAAAGCGTTTCCGCAGGTTCGCTCATTTTAAAAGTAAACTCTCCATTGTCCGCCGTTACGGTTATCGGCTCGTTGACATCAAAATTGAACATCACGGAAGCCTCTATGCAGTCATAGCAGGCAAAAAGGCTTTCGGGCAGCTCATGCCAATATAGGGGATAAACATATTTTTCAATATATTCTCTTATCGGCAGCCCTTGGATATGAGTTATTTCGGAAAGCAAAAGCTCTTCGCGCCCCGACGGAACAGCCGACAAAAAGAATTTCCCCTCCGCGCGCGTCACGCCGAACGGTACGCTTCTGCCCTCCAGCAGCGCAAAAGGCGGCGTTACCGCGGTGTGTCCGTCGCGAAGCAGCGCGTAGAAACGCATCAGCAGCAGATAAAACTCAAGGTCGCCCGACGCGTTTATCACAAGCGGCAGAAATTTTCTATATTCCGCGTCCCAGTCGATATCGGAGCGTTCCGCCCAAAACGCAAAATTATAATCCGCCTCTTTCCAAAGATATGAAAGCGTATAAACGCGCTCTTCAACCGTCAGCATAGTCCTCTCCTTTCGGTTTAAATCAATCGCAGATCACATAGCGTCCGTTAAATTCACAACATAAAAATCGCTTTGGGTCTTTACAAAATACCATACGGTCTCATCTCCGCCATGGCGGTTCATGCGAACGACCTCGCAGTCACCCACCTCACGCTCCAGTCTTTCCAGAATTGACTTGAACTTTGGATAATTGATTTCCATAGCCTCGACATACTCCGGATTGTTAGTGATGGTATTCCAATCCTCCTGCCAAGTTTCCCACGAAGTTACCCAAAAACCGTTTATTTCGTCAAGCCACTCGCCCCGTGTCAGTTCCGCGAAGCCCGTTTCCAGAATGTACTCTTCGTCAAAGCCGCAGGAATAGCTATCCTTCCACTGCGAGGAGTTCCGCGCATGCTCCGTTATTTTCCTTCGCCCCGCCTCGTCGGCGTATTGGTCGTAGCGAAGTATCGCAAGCAAAGACGTGCGGTAGAGGTACGCCATCCAATCCGCCGACTCCTCCGGCAGACGGCAGCAGCACACACGTATGAACATATTCCAGCCGGAGATACCTTTGATATAGGTATCGTCCGACCACAAGAGAAGCTCTCTTTCCCATCGGTCGCATTTTTCAAACAGGCTGCGCCAGCGCTCACCGTCGTCTTTGCAGTCCGCCAGATCCCTGTCCAGCAAAAACCTCATTATCGAACCGCGACCGTCCTCTCCTAACGCCCGTTCAACACACTCTTTCAATATCATGAAATGTGCCCCCAATATATTACAACATAAGAGAACCGCCAATCTTGTCCTTCCGCCAATCCACAAATTCGTCGTAGCTTCCCTGCCTGTCAAGACAGCCGTTTTCGGTTATCTCGATAATACGGTTGGCGGCTGTTTCAAGTATCTCATGGTCGTGTGTGGCAAAAAGGATATTGCCCTTGAACTCGGAAAGTCCATTGTTCACCGCCGTGATACTCTCCAAATCGAGGTGATTCGTGGGGCGGTCAAGTATCAGCACGTTGCTTTGAAACAGCATCATGCGCGAGAACATACAGCGCACCTTTTCGCCGCCCGAAAGCACGTTCACGGGCTTGAAAACGTCGTCGCCGCTGAAAAGCATTCTCCCAAGAAATCCACGGAGATAGCTTTCAGTTTCGTCTTTGGAATACTGCCGCATCCAATCGATTATTGACAGCGTGCAGTCGTTGAAAAAGGCGCTGTTATCATTGGGGAAATAGCTTACCGAAGTTGTGCTGCCCCATTTGAAGCTGCCCTCGTCAGGCTCAAGCTCCTCGGTCAGTATGCGGAACAGAGTGGTAACGGCTATCTCGTTAGCCCCAACAAACGCTATCTTATCGCCGCGATTAACCGTGAAGCTTACATCATTAAGCACCTTTACTCCGTCCACAGTTTTGGACAAACCCGACACCTGCAGAATATCCTTGCCCACCTCGCGCTCAACGTCGAAACCTATATAGGGGTATTTACGCGAGGACGCGGGCAGCTCTTCCACTGTCAGCTTATCAATCAGCTTGCGGCGGGAGGTAGCCTGCTTCGATTTGGATTTGTTCGCGGAGAAGCGGGCTATAAAGTTCTGAAGCTCCTTTATCTTTTCCTCGGCGCGTTTGTTCTGCTGCTTTATCATGCGCTGGATAAGCTGCGACGACTCATACCAGAACTCGTAGTTGCCGACGTACATCTTGATTTTCCCGTAGTCTATATCCACGATATGCGTGCAGACGTTATTCAGGAAAGGAAATCCTCCAGCCACGCGATAGCGTCCACATCGAGATGGTTGGTAGGCTCGTCCATAAGAATAATATCGGGATTTCCAAACAGGCACTGCGCCAGCAGCACCTTTACCTTTTCATTACCCGTCAGGCTCTCCATCTTCTGCGAGAGTATTTCCTCTGGAAGCCCCAAACCCTGTATCAGCTTTGAAGCGTCGCTTTCCGCCTCCCAGCCGTTAAGCTCAGCGAACTCGCCCTCCAAAACCGATGCGCGCTCGCCGTCCTCGTCGGAAAAATCCTCCTTGGCGTACAGCGCGTCCTTTTCCTGTATAATGTCATATAAGCGGCGGTTGCCCATTATCACCGCGTCCTGCACGGTGAACTCGTCAAAAGCGTAGTGATCCTGCCGCAGCACCGACATGCGAAGCTCCTCGGGCTTGGAAACCGTTCCCTTTGTCGGCTCCAGCTCACCGCAAAGTACCTTTAAAAAGGTGGATTTCCCCGCGCCGTTTGCTCCTATAACTCCGTAACAATTTCCCGACGTGAATTTAAGCTCCACGTCCTTAAATAAAAGCTGTCCGCCGAAGCTGACGCTTACATTAGATACTGTAATCAATTAGTTTCTCCTTATTAAAAAAATTTTCCGCGATCCGCTTGTAAAAGCTCCGCTATACTTCGTCCCGCTCCGCTTTCACGGGCTTACGCGGAAAATTTCACTGCGTGGACGTTTTGTCCCTTTTTTCCGCGTGAGCGGTTTGTATGTCAAATCCTGTAAAACTCACTTAAATTCCTCAAAGTTTTGCTTTCAGACATTAGCAAACGCGTTCTTCAAATCATTGATGATATCGTCGACGTTCTCCAAACCTACCGAGAACCTTATCAGACCGCCGTCAATGCCCGCCGCGGCAAGCTGCTCGTCGGTAAGCTGTCTGTGAGTAGCACTTGCGGGGTGAAGCACGCAGGTGCGTATATCCGCAACATGAACCTCGTTTGAAGCCAGCTTAAGGCTGTCCATAAACTTTACAGCCGTAGAGCGTCCTCCTTTTATTGAGAAAGAAATTACGCCGCTTGTTCCGTCTGGGAGATACTTCTTTGCCAACTCATGACCCTTGCTGTTAGGCAGCGCAGGATAGGTAACAAATTCCGCTTTACCCGTGCTCTCGATGTATTCCGCCACCTTCAAGGCGTTTTCGCAGTATCGCTTCATGCGCACCGCAAGCGTTTCCAGACCCAAATTGAGCAGGAAGGACGAATGTGCCGCGGGATAGCAGCCAAAATCCCTCATAAGCTGCATACGCGCCTTTATGATATAGGGTGCGGCGGGGTAGTCCTTTGTGTAAATAAGCCCATGATAACTCTCGTCCTGCTCGGTCATGCAGGGGAATTTACCGCTTGTCCAGTCGAATTTGCCGCTGTCCACAATAACGCCGCCCACCTGCACCGCGTGTCCGTCCATGTATTTTGAGGTGGAATGTATCACGATATCCGCGCCCCATTCCATCGGGCGGCAGAGTATCGGCGTGGCAAAGGTATTGTCGATTATCAGCGGAACGCCGTGGTCGTGAGCCGCCTTAGCCCACATTTCGATATCCAGCACGGTAAGCGCGGGATTGGCGAGAGTTTCCCCGAAAACCGCCTTGGTGTTTGGCTTGAACGCGCTGTTAAGCTCCTCGGCGGTGCAGCCTTCGTCCACCCAGATACACTCGATGCCCATTCTTTTCAGCGTTACCCCAAAAAGGTTTATCGTGCCGCCGTATATTGAAGATGATGCTATAAAGCTGTCCCCCGCCTCACATATATTGAGGATAGACAGCAGCGAGGCAGCCTGTCCGCTTGACGTGCACATTGCCGCCGCGCCGCCCTCGAGAGCAGCTATCTTCTTTTCCACAACATCGGTGGTAGGGTTCTCAAAACGCGAGTAGATAAGGCTCTTGGTAGGGTCGTCGAATACCGCCGCAACGTCATCTGTGTAGTCGTAAACGTAGGTCGTGCTCTGAACTATCGGCGTTCCGCTGAT
>ERZ779621.651-NODE-651-length-12748-cov-4.737651_pt1 | contig 12748 bp, 13 predicted proteins | sample MGYA00514215_ERZ779621 | MGnify/ENA primary metagenome ERZ779621 (study PRJEB29562, sample SAMEA4376715) | mouse gut metagenome | isolation source: Cecum | study: EMG produced TPA metagenomics assembly of the A DSS colitis mouse model was used to assess the...
CGCGGTAACCTTACCTGTTTGGTCAACCACATACAAAGATATCAAGAACAAGACCCTTAAGCTTGAAAACCTTGGATTTGGAAGCTGCACCTTAGAGGGCGTAGAGGCTGAAAATGTCGAAGTAAGCATTTACTTACAGTTAGGTGCAAATTGGGAACACTGGTGTGCAACGGCAGATTACACTCTGGCAGACGGAGAAGTTGAACTTGATTTAAGCACACTTGCGGCTCAAGGCGTAAAGGACACAGATGTACTCCAGGCAATCGGTTTCCAGTTCAACATCATGGGTACCGTTGGCGGTATCAACGATATGACAATTGGTGATAATATTACCCTTAACGCGGCTGAGCCTAAAATTTCAGTTGTAGGCGAAGAGCCTCCTGCTGAGGAATCCGACTATGATACTGGCAAGGTTGAGACGGTTGATGACTATGTTCCCGCTGAAGCAGGCACTGAGCTTGTGGTAAGATCAATTACTGCTACACAAGCGGCAATATATGATTCCTACACCATTACCGTAAAGGACAACAACGGTAAGACCTACACAACAACCACCTCGGACTGCTACAAGGCGTTCAAGTATAACACCGCTAGCGGCGAAAAGACTGAAGAAGCAAACGGCTACTTCATTATCGTTAAGGTTACCAATGTTCCCGCAGGAACTACCGTTACCGTTACGATAGAACCAACTAAGTAATGGAGGCATATCATGAAAAAATATACATCTCCCGAAATCGAGATAAAGGCTTTTGCCGTTGAAGATATCATCACAGCCAGTGCACCGAGCATGGATACCAATCCCGGAACTCCCATTGCTGATGTAAACAGTGATATCGGTAATACGATTGATTACAGTCAGCTCAAATAAATGTAAAAATTTCTACTGAATGTCGCGGAGCGGCGGGCGCAAGCTTGCCGCTTTGCGGTTTTAAGAAAGGCGAATATAATGTTAAAAAAATTAATTGCCTGTCTGCTCGCGCTGTTCTGCTGCGCCGCGCTCGCAGGCTGCACCAATGAGGACGACAGCTCCGAAAGCTCCATGAGCAGTGACAGCTCCGCAGGCGGCATGAATATCCATGAAATGTGGACGGACGAGCCATGAAGTACAAAATCTGCGGTCTTAATGTAAGCTGCGATTTCCAATTTCCAACAATGACCGCCCGCGCTGAAAAATACAGCGCCGATTTCACGGGGGAAGCGGATATAACAATACCGCACAACGCCGATATATCCGAGTTGTTAGCCAACAATCCCGCCCTCACCGAAGATGACTGCGAAATAATAACCACCGCCGAGAGCTTCTACAATAGCCTTATCCCGCGCGGCGGCTTTATGCTCCACGCAAGCGCCGTAGCGCTTGATAACCGCGCTTATCTTTTCTCAGCGCCAAGCGGCACGGGAAAATCCACCCACACAGCGCAGTGGCTGAAGCTCTTTCCCTCCGCGCAGATACTCAACGACGATAAGCCCGCTATTTTGCTGTCCGATGGTATCTTTGCGTGTGGAACGCCGTGGAGCGGTAAGTCTGATTTAAATTTAAATCTCACTGTTCCGTTGCAGGGGATATGCGTTCTTGAGCGCGCGGAACAAAATTTCATTCACCCACTTCCTCCCGACGAAGCGGTTTTCGCACTGCTCAACCAAACTATCCGTCCCGCCGACGAAAACCTTATGAGCACCCTGTTGGAGCATATTGACAAGGTAGTGAGCAAGGTTGGAATTTTCCGCATGGGCTGCAATATCTCGCTTAAAGCCGCACAAATCGCTTATAACGCTATGTCGCAGCAATAACAACATACTTGACATTTACCGCTATTTTTTGGTTAAAGTGATGAAATTGTCCGCTCAGGAAATTTAACGCCACATAATTGCGCCAACTTGTCCCTTAAAGGCAAAGTTGGCGCTTATTGTCCATTGAAAAAAATCCGATGAGGAGTTATAATAGTGTAAATGGTTTTGAAAGAGGGAGAATATGAAAAAGCAATCGCTTTGGGGCAGATTTTTTCAGGTGCTTATTACTTGGACAGTCTATTTCCTGTTCCGCCCTAAGGTTATATATATTGACAAAAGCCTGAAAAAACGGCTGAAAGAAAAGCCAGCAGTTTTTGTCGCAAACCACACTCATCACTTTGACGGGGCATTTGCCGGAGCGGTTCTCGGACGCTTTAAGCCCTATGTGCTGGTAAAGCGAAGCTGGTACGAAAAAAAGGCTGTCGGCACAATGATATCATGGTGCAGGAGCATTCCCATAAGTCTTGACGAAGCGGACGGAGCGTGGTTCACCGCCGCCGAGCAGGTGATCTCCTCGCAAAAAAGCCTTATAATTTTTCCCGAGGGCGGAATTGCCCGCGAGGGAGTTATACAGGAATTTAAGGCGGGGGCGGGGCTTATTTCCGCAAAAACGGGCGCAGCGGTCGTTCCCTGTGCGATTTACGGTACATACAGCGCGGTTTTCGGAATGCGTCAGAAAATTCTGATAGGCGAACCGATAGAGAGTGCCTGTCCCGAGGATATGCGCCGCTCGAAGTACGCGCGTATACTGATGGAGCGCGCATGTGAAGAAGTGCGCGGGCTTTATGGAGAGCTTGTGCGGCGCTGCGGCGACTGCGGCAGCTATCCTAATGAAAACTTTGACAATTGATGGGAAACCATTAAAAATTTTTATGTGAGGTATTTATCATGAACACAGAAATCGCAGAGAAAATCAAGGCAATGCTGGTGGAAAATCTGAGGATCCCCGCGGACGAGCTGGAATACACCTCGGAGCTTTTCGGCGACGATATCGGACTGGATTCTATCGACTCCATCGAGATTATCGCTGGTATAGACAATCTTTTCGGCGTGCAGATGACGGGCGCGGCAAGAGAGAATTTCCAGTCTATTGAAACTCTTACAAAGTTTGTTGAGGAACATATGGAATAATTAGGATATTAATGCGGCGAAGCAGAACCGCACGATATTCCAAAAAATTTTATTGTGTTTCGGAACAGCCCATAAAACCGGGTATGTGAACCCGAAAGGAGTAGTCAATTATTATGGACAGACGTGTTGTTGTGACCGGTCTGGGACTGGTGTGCGCCATAGGCGACAATACCGAAGCCTGCTGGAGCAGCGCGATAAACGGTGTGACGGGCATACGCGAGGTGATCTCCGTCAATACCGAAAACTGCTATGCCAATAAAGGCGCGGAGGTACCGATAAAGTCCTCAGAGCTTTCGGGGGAAAACTATGACCGTTCCTCGCTGCTGTGCATAAAAGCGGCGGGAGAGGCTCTCGCAGACGCGGGATACGCCGTTACCAAGGAAAATTCTGATAGGATAGGCGTTATTATCGGCAATTGCGTGGGCGGCGCGGCAAGCATAGACAAATATTTTACCGACGAGATAAAAGGCAGCGGCGGCGACAGCTCCGACATACTGAAAATGCCCGCCTCGGCTATCGCCAACAATGTGGCGAAGCACTTTGGGCTGAACGGCACGACCGCTAATATCGTGAACGCCTGCGCCGCGGGAACTATCAGTCTTTCCTACGCCTGCGACCTTATCCGCGCAGGTAAGGCGGACGCTTTTGCCGCGGGCGGCTCGGACAGCTTCTCATCGCTGGCGTTCGCGGGATTTCACGCGCTGCACGCTCTTGACGAGAACGCATGCGCTCCGCTCAACCACAACAGCGGGATAACTCTCGGCGAAGGCGCGGGAATATTGATACTCGAAAGCTATGAGCACGCCAAAGCGCGCGGTGCAAAAATATACTGCGACGTGCTGGGTTCGGGAGTAAGCTCCGACGCGCACCACATCACCGCGCCCCGCCCTGACGGACAGGGACAGATGCTCGCTACAACACGAGCGGTGAAAAAGTCGGGGCTGGATTTCAATGATATTGACTATGTGAACGCTCACGGCACGGGAACGGCGAAGAACGACGACGCGGAATTTCTTTCCGTTCACACCCTTTTCGACGGTAACGACCATCTTTCCGTAAGCTCCACCAAATCCATGACGGGGCACTGTCTGGGCGCGGCGGGATCTATCGAAGCTGTGCTTACCGTCAAAGCGGTATGCGAGGATATTGTGCCTCCAACTATCGGCTACAATGATGAAGACCTTGTTCGTCTTAAGGAAAAGGCGGGCGCGATAGATTTCGTTCCAAACACGCGCCGCGAAAAGCCCGTAAACTATGCGGTGTCCAACTCTTTCGCGTTCGGCGGCAACAACGCGAGCATTGTGTTTGCGAAAAATCCCCATGAGATACCCGACCATACCAACAAGGACAGAATTTTTATTACGGGTATCGGAGAACTTCTCGGGGAGCCGCGCTGTGAAATCGAAGCGGACGACTACAAGGAGCACGGCATAAAAATGGCTTTCTGGCGCAAGCTGGACAGATTCTCGCAGCTTCAGCTCATAAGCGGCATGAGAGCGCTTTCGGACGCGAAAATCACCGTTACCGACGATAACAGCGGCGATATTGGAATTATAATAGGAACTGCCGACGGTCCCATGACGGAAATAGTCAATTTCCAGAAGAACGTTATCGAAAACGGTACGGCTAACGGCTCGGCGTTTTCTTTCCCGAATACCGTGTATAACGCGGCGGGCGGATATTTCAGCATTTTCGCGGGAATAAAGGGCTACAACGCCACCAACGCGAACGGCGTACAGGCGGGCTTGCAGAGCCTTTGCTACGCCGCCGATGTTATCAGGAACGGTGACGAGAGCATAATGGTAGCTTCGGGCACGGACGAAAACACCGACGTTACCGAATATCTTTACGGCAAGCTGGGGCTGGTTCACGGAAAGCTGAGAGAGGGTCTGGGCGAGGGTTCAGTTTCCCTTATTCTGGAGAACGAGAACAGCGCGAACGCGCGCGGCGCGAAAAAATACGCGGAGCTTGCGGGTTGGGCTTCGGCACACAAGTCGGTTGAATTCGGCACGCTGAAAGGCTCGGAGAGCGCTCTCAAAGCGGCTGTTGAAGAAGCATGCAAAGCCGCGGGGATAACGCCCGCGGACGTTGAGCTGATATGCGGATTTGCCGACGGAAACGAAACCGTTGACAGTATAGAAAAGAATATGTGCGCAGAAATGTTCGGCAATATCACCCCAATTCAGCTAAAGCACTGTATAGGAGAATCAAGAGCGGCGGCAAGCGCGGAGCAGGCGGCATACGCGGCAAAGCTGATAGCCGACGGCAAATACAATTGCGTTCTGGCGGCTTCATTCGGTGTGGGCGGCTCATATTCGGCTGTGGTGCTGAAAAGCGTATAAGGCTTGGGTCTAACATAACCCCCAACGCATAACATCACTAATTAAAAATAGCGAGGATAAAAAAGCGATGAATAAGCAAGAAGCGGAGCAATTAGCGACGCCGGTTGTAAAAGAGATCGTAAACTGTATATCCGAAAGACGCTATTCGGATATTGAAAAGTATGCCGAATTTGAAAGCATATCCTTGTCCGATTTTACGGAACTGATTGAGGGCTTTTTGGAGATCAACGAGCTGCCTTATATAGATCGGTTTGAGGTTCCGTGTACCTTTAATCCTCAGTATGAATATCATCAGCTTTCCTGTATCGTATACAGCGACGGACGCGGCTTTCATGCGGATTATGATTTGACAACGGATGGGGAATTAAATGACCTGACCTTGAATATGGAGTTTCTGTTTATAGAATCGGGAGCGCTTGCCGTCAAGATTTCAGACGCGCATGTAATGTGAGAAATCAGAAATTTTCAGTCAGATGTACTTGACGGTTAACCGACCGCCTGAATATTATGATAAAGAATCCGGACAACCGTATATCAACGGCAAAAAGGATTATAAAGAGGCTCTTACGCAAAACTCGCAGAATTTTTGGATATATAAATACAGAGGTGTGATATGGTAGCATTGGTAACGGGCGCTTCCAGAGGTATAGGCAGAGCCTGCGCGGTAAAGCTTGCCGAGCGCGGCTACGACGTGGCGGTAAACTATAACTCCAACGAGGCGAAAGCGGCGGAAGTCGTTGCGGAAATAGAGAAACTCGGCGTGAAAGCCGCCGCGTTCAAAGCGGACACCGCCGATCTCAAAGCGGTTCAGAACATGTTCCGCGAGGTGCAGAAAACTTTCGGGCAGCTCGATGTGCTGGTCAACAATGCGGGAGTTGTGGACGATGCCTATCTTCTGATGATAAACGAGGATTCGCTGTCAAAAAGTCTTGATATCAATATCAAGGGTTATTTCCACTGTGCGCAGCAGGCGGCGCTGAAAATGATGAGCAAAAAATCGGGAAAGATAATCAATATATCGTCGGTAAGCTCGGTGCTTGCCGTGGAGGGTCAGGGGGTATATTCCGCGACAAAGGGCGCAGTGAACTCTATGACCGCCACACTCGCCAAGGAGCTTGCGCCAAGGGGAATACAGGTAAACGCGGTTGCGCCTGGATTTATAGCCACCGAAATGATGGACGCTATACCTGAGGAAAAAAAGCAGGAATACCTTAAGGCGATACCGATGAACAGATTCGGGAGCGCGGAGGACGTGGCAAACACGGTCGCGGCGCTGTGTTCCGAGGCGTTCGGCTATATGACGGGACAGGTGATCGTGCTTGACGGGGGGCTTAGTTTATGATGGATCTTATGGAGATAAACGCCCGCATAAAACAGCGCCCGCCGTTTCAGATGATAGAGCGGGTAACGGAGCTTGAACCGAACATTTCCGCCAAAGGCATAAAAAACGTTTCGGTGAACGAGCCGTATTTTATGGGGCATTTTCCCGACGCACCCATTATGCCGGGGGTGCTTATTATTGAGTGCGCCGCGCAGCTTTGCAGTCTTGTCATCGCGCCCGAAAAAGCGGAGGTGGACAAGCTGTATGTTCTGCTTAAGGTCAAAGACTTTAAATTTCTTAAGCCCGTAATACCCGGGGACACGCTTACGATAGAGGTCAAGTGCACTCTCGCGAGCGCGGCGGCTTATGAATTTTCGGCGGTGATCTCCGTGGACGGAACAGTCAAAGCAAAGGGCAGCATGCTGTTCACCTCAATGGAAAAAAATGCGGTTTATAAGTCTTGATATTATGTTATTATTTGCGGAAACAATTATAACATTGTAATGCCGCGCAGAGCTGTTTTATAACTGTTAAGACAGATTCTGAGATTTGGAGAAATCGGAGAAGACGGAATGATTATACTTATAGCGGGAGCGTCGCATACGGGAAAAACCGCTTTGGCTCAGAAGCTTCTGGTGAAATACGGTTATCCATACCTCTCAATTGACCACCTGAAGATGGGTTTGATACGAAGCGGCAGCACGGAACTTACTCCCACAAGCAATGAAAAGGCGCTTACCGATTATTTGTGGCCGATAGTAAGAGAAATGATAAAAACAGCGATTGAAAATCGGCAGAATCTTATAATAGAAGGCTGCTATATCCCGTTTGACTGGGCGAAAAGCTTTGGGGCAGAATATCTTAATCACATTAAATACCGCTGTCTGGTCATGAGTAAGTCATACATACAGCATCACTATCATGATATAAAAAAGTACGCCAATACGATAGAGGAAAGACTTGACGACTCGGAATGCACGATGGATTCACTGATACGTGATAACGCGGAGGTGCTGAAAATGTGCCAAAAATACGGCCCGGATTATCTCCTGATAGACAACGATTATCAAGTAGATATGGATATTTAAAGAAACTTGGATAACACATTCGTCCCACCCAAACGCGTGAACTTATAGATCTGATAGAGTTACACCTTGCTTTATCTGTTTGATAAATATGGCAAAATATCCGAAAAACCGGTCGGCGACATCAAAAAGAAAAAGGAGCGGTCATAACGTGAAAACGGATTTTTCCGCCTGCATTTTAACGCGTGAGGCGGCTTTGCGAGACAGGCTTGTAGACATTTCGGGAGCTTATTCGCCAGAAAGCGACTGCTTTGCCGTCCTTGCCGAAAAAACGGGAAGAGAGTTTCAAGTGACCGCATGCGGACTGCTGCTTCTGGATAGTTTACTTATAAAGCATAAAATAAACCGTTCCGAGCTTATTATAGTCGGCGGCACGGCTCCACGCATAATCAACCGCTCCGATATCAGCTTTGATATTGCTGCGGAGGAAAGCTGCGTCATGTGCTGCCTTTCATTGGGCGAGGGCGCGAAAGCAGGCTGCCGCATAAGCCGCAGCAGTGTGACCGTTTCCGAAAGCTGCCTTGATATGGGGACAATAACCGCCTGCGGAACAAAATACTTTTACAGTATAGACGGGCAGGAGAGAAATACGCCCTGACGAAAACGCATAAGGCTGTACGCCATCCGAAATTTTATTCAACAATTAAGGAGTGAACTCCCCGTACGGGAGCGGAGTGTGATTAACATGAAAATTCTGGTACTGAACGGAAGTCCCAAAAACGACAGAAGCAACACCCTTAACATAACAAAAGCTTTTCTGGCGGGATTTCCCGCGGACTGCAGCATAGAGTACGTATCGCTTTACAAGCTGAACATTAAGCCTTGCGTGGGCTGTTTTTCCTGTTGGAGCAAAACTCAGGGGCAATGCGTGATAAAGGATGATATGCAGGAGCTTTACGAGAAAATCAGGGCGGCGGATATCATTATAGAAAGCTTCCCGCTTTACTTTTTCGGTATGCCCTCTCAGCTTAAGGCAATGACAGACCGCTGTCTGCCCTTTATGCTGCCGTATATGGGCAATCTGGTCGAAGATAAAAACGCATCTTTTCATGAATTGCGGGACGAAAGCATGCACGAAAAGCGTCTGGTGGTGATAACCACCTGCGGATATGTCGATGCCGCGCCCATGTATCCTGCCCTGCTGAAGGAATACGACCTTATCTGCGGCGAGGGACACTACACCGCTATCCTTTGCCCAGAGGGAGAGCTTTTTATAGCGGAAAAAGCTAAGCGCCAGCGTGAGGGATATCTCGCGGATATAACCAAGGCAGGTACTGAATTTGCGGAAAACCTGTGCCTGAGTGAAGAAACCAAGAAGCGCATAGCGCGCCCAATTCTTTCGCCGCAGGGATTTGAAGCGATAACACTGGCTCACTGGCAAATGAAATCGGAAAGCTGACAATTGAAAGCAAAACGGGAAGCCGCAAATGGTTTCCCGCTATTTTAATAAATTATAATTTAAAGCAGTAAACCGCCATAACATAAATCTTCCGCACAACAACAACTTACAAAGCAAATCGTTGCTGTGCGGGAATATTTTTATAATTGTTGGCTTCGAGTCAACATAGCATAAAATAATTGAAGCAGACTATCAACCAACATATCACACAACCGCCGAATAGCGTTCACTGTTCACCACGTTTTCCATTATGCACTCAGGGGATAGCTCACCACAAAGAGCCATGTCAAATAAAGCGGGAGTGCAGCCTGAAACCAGCGCCGCGCCCGTCTGCGACATGCTTATGGGAATATTGCCTTCCTTGGCGCGGCTGTTGACATTCCAGAAAATTATATCTGGCAGCTTGTAGCCGTAACGGGCAAATCTGCGCTTCATAGCTTCAAATACCGTCAGCTTGTTTCCACCCTCAACGCAGAAATCAAATTCCATGTCCGAAATTATGTATATTCTTTCGGGCAGCTCCGACTGCTTCGCCCTGTTATGCACCGCCGCTGAAAGTATAAGCTCAAAAACAGCCTCAATATTTGTATTGGAAATTTCGTTGAATGTAGAGCAGAAGCGCGCCTTTTCTGCGATATTGCTGCCCTTTATTTCAACAAGCCGTGGGGTGTGCGAGAATGTGATAAAATGATTTGCAAATGCTCCCATGTTATGCTCCGCAAAGTAAATTCCCAGTGACAGCGCTACGTCAATGGGACGGACGTTCCCGCCTGCCGCGTAGCTCATAGAGCCTGAACCGTCAATCACCGCAATTGAATTGCCATTCTTGCCGTATACCGGAAGATTTTTCCACGTTACGTCCAGCGAAAGAGTCTGCTCTTCGGACATACCGCGTTCAAGACAGCGACGGATTATCTCATAGGGGTACAGCGTAACTGTATTTATCTTTGCCTCGCCGCCGCTCACCCTGTTAAGATATTCCATGTAGCGCTCCTCGTCGTTACGCAGGAAAGCCTTGCGGTATTTGAACATCGCGCAGGATGGCTGCTTTTCATAGTCAAATGTGTAATCGCATACCCTGAGTCGATTTTCCAGTATGTCGGAATATCTGCGGAGCTTGGAGAGAACCTTGCGGTATCCCTTTTCGGTGTATCCCAGTTTTTTTGCCAGATATCTGCCCTTTGCGCGGCTATCTGCCGAAGATGTGTTTACAGAAGGGAGCCATTTCGCGAGAAGTGAAACTTTTTCCTCCCGCTCCATTGCCGCGATATCCGCATTAAGCTGTGCAGCTATCTCACTAACCGCCGCTTTTTCAGCGGAAGTGCCAAGCAGCTCCGTAAGATCGTCATATCTGCCATACTCCGCGAAAAAGGGTATGTTCCTCTCCACCGCCGCGGGTGCAAAATCCGCAAGAGCCTTTACCGCGGCTCTGAAAAATCTGCGCTCCCCCAGACCGCCGCGAACGTCGCGAGCAAAAAAGATTATTTTCATGGCCTTTTCGGGGTCCTCCGCGTAGGCGCGGGTAACCGCTGCCGCTATATCGTCCTGCGACGCATTGCGCATAGCACCTGCTCCGAAAAACAAGTCAAGGCAGTATGAGCCGCTTGTTCGGTTTGTGACCGCTCCGTTTTCGGTATATGTTATATTGCTTTCTCTTTTCAGCTTCTCAAGCATATCTGTACTCCTTATTAAAAAAATTCAAAACTTTTATATGCACGCGTGCACGCGCCGTTCTCACTAAGGTGCTATTTCACGACCGCATTTTCCGCAAGAGATTGCTCCCAAGGGGCAGGATTTGAACCCACAATTACCAATAAATTTATGCTGTTGCGGTCATTCTTTGTCGCAAACCAGCGATTCTCCCGGCACAATCTTAACTAAACAGAGATTTTCAGTCATCTGCCCAACTTTTGTTGTAAATACCAATTATCTGTTTTATATCACTTAGGGAATTTCCCCCAATGGTATTTACAATTTTCAGCGTGCTTTCTCGGCTCATTTTTCGATGCTCTGCCACTGAGCTACGGATATATCCGGCGGGGATCGAACCCGCGACAATCTGCTTTTTATGCTGTAAGAGCCAACGCGACTTTTTCAAGGCTCATATTCCATAAGCGGCACCCTGTTTGGGCACTCCGCGTCCCAAGGATATATGCTGTCAGAGCCTTTCACGATTTAAAAGCCGCTTTAGCTTCCTGACTTCTCAAGACCCTTCAATTCATTTTGAGATGAAAGTAAAACATACTGCGGTATAGGTCTTAACAAGGCTCGTGGATAATACGGCGTCCTTGCGGGCAGCTCCGTCGGGTAGATATCGTTTATGCTGTCAGAGCCTTAATTTTAATCATGATAGCTCAGCGCCACCGCAAGCTTCGGGTCTATGTACGCATAGCCCTCGTGGGTAGTGGTGTAGAACAGCGCCGCTCCGCCGCCGTCGAGAAAGGCTACGTCGTCAAGCCCGAAGTCGGTAACTTCAAAAGGCGCGTTTTTGTCGGGAGTACTGCGGAAAAAGCCGTCGTATTTCCTCAGGTGTTCAAAAAACGTCCCGTCCGCACGTATCGTATATTTCAGTGAACCGCGCCCGCCCTGTATCGTGCCGTGCCATCGATTGACACGTTCCTTTTTTATAAGAAACGGCGTTGCCTCCTTTATAAGCTCCTCGTCACCGCCGCATATCCTCACTATCTCTATAACGCGCGTCCTTTTTTCGAGAGCGTCCAGCAGCTCCAGATGCTGCCGGTGTGAAACGAGCCATAACTCAATCAATTTCGTTTCAGCTTTCATTACACCCATCTCCCTCTTATCCCTTGATAACTCCCACAGTGAACAGCCGCTTTACAGGCTCGGTGAGATCGGACTGATTTTTCATTACCTGATCTATGTCCTTGTAAGCAAAGCGAGATTCCTCCGCAACGTCGGACTTTTTATTTTTGGCGAGCACGACGCGTTGTTCTTTCAGATCCCTTATTACACTTTCCGCAGAAAATTTCTCCGTTGCCTTGCTCCTCGAATACTTCCGCCCCGCACCGTGCGACGAGGACATAAAGCTCTCGGAATTTCCCTTTCCGCGGACTATATAGCTGTAAGAACCCATAGCCCCTGGAATTATTGCCAGCTCACCCTCACGCGCCCTTATCGCGCCCTTGCGGTGAACGTAGAGATTTTTCCCAAAATGGTTTTCAAGCGCTGCATAGTTGTGATGGCAATTTATTTCGCATGAAAATGTCGGTTCCATGCCGCAGTATTTCAACAAATATTTTGTGAAAGTATCCTTTACCTTTTGCAGCATTATCGCACGGTTTTCATAGGCGAAATCCATCGCGAGAGACATCCACTCCAGATAGCGCTTTCCCTCGCTGGTATCCGCCGGAAGAAACGGAAGATTCCATTCCGCCTCCACCTTTGAGTACCACCGCTCGTTAAGCTCACGCGCAAGGCGGTTGAAATACTGTCCTACGATATTCCCGAAGTGACGGCTGCCTGAATGGAGCATTATGCAGCACATTCCGTCCTCGTCCTGTTGAAGCTCAATAAAGTGATTTCCGCCGCCCAGTGTTCCCGCCTGAAAGTATCCCTCATCTATCTGGGGAGTCAGTGCCTTGTCAAACTGATATTTTTCTCCCTGCTGCTTTGCGCGGTCAAGCACCTCCGAACGCTGAGGCTGCTGGTAGTGGGCAAA
>ERZ779621.653-NODE-653-length-12740-cov-5.116200_pt1 | contig 12740 bp, 11 predicted proteins | sample MGYA00514215_ERZ779621 | MGnify/ENA primary metagenome ERZ779621 (study PRJEB29562, sample SAMEA4376715) | mouse gut metagenome | isolation source: Cecum | study: EMG produced TPA metagenomics assembly of the A DSS colitis mouse model was used to assess the...
TGCCCTTATGGCATAATAAGGACAAATCGGAAAACCCTTGCGGTGCAAGGAGTTGGCGGCTTGTCCTTATTCTTTTTCCACTAAAAAATAGCCTTGAAATGGGGTCTACGGGAGGGGGTGATAAACGAGGGCTACACTTAAGGGACAAATCATTTTAGATTAAGATACGTGACTGAATTGAGATTCTTTGACATTATTGTGAGAGCCTAAAACTTAAAGTCATAGTAAACACGGTCTGTCCAAAATATACATCAGTTGGCTGGTAAGCATAATTTGCTCAACAGCTTCACGCTTTGTGTATGGGAGATTTGCATGAGCGGCCGGATTTCGATATGCAGCAAACATACCATCAAATAGCAGTTTAACACCCCGCCTCTGATCTTTTCCACTGACCGTTGATGTGTCACAAAAATGAAAAACCCCATTGTCGCCCAGTAGTGCACCTACTATATCTCCAATTTTAGTAGGAACACCTGCACCCGATTTTAGCTGCTGGAACAACTCTCTTAATCGAGTTTCAAGCTCTTTTATGGCTTTTTCTGCGGCGGAATCAAAGTGTCCATCACAAAATACATCTTTTGATTTTTGAACAATCCTTGGGTGAATATTTGTCCAGCATTGGATATTAATTGGTTCGGAAAAAAGCTGCTGTGTAATGATATACAATTCACCAAATACCGCAGAATTTAGGGTGAACCCGCTAAGCCGGTTGCCAGAAAACAATCTTTGCGAAATCACTGGTAGATGTGAGGCATAAAATGGGTATTCTTCTTGGATACAATTTGCAATAAAGCAAATACGCTGACAAGTTACCTGAACTTCTACTTCAGTATGTAGAAAAGAGAGGCCTGTTCCGAGCTGGTAATCTGTGTTTTCCACCCATTTGTGCAACTCAGCAATTTCATTTGTATAAGTGTTTCTCATAGATACTCCATGTAAGTGTCTCTCTTATAAGCAATAGCGATATGAGAATACACTCCGACCGGAAATTTTTCCGCTCTCATATATCTCATAGCCATCTACGCGCAAGAGATTATTAATATCCTCTTTGACACTCTCCCAGTCGCTTTCTTCGGATCGTACAACGGGGTGAAACATTTCGCACAAGAATTTTAGCAAATTTTCATCGCTTCCAGAATCCAAGTGCAATCTGCTGTCATGAAAGACCCATCCATACTCAAAATCATGATTTCGGATGGTGTGTTTAATGATTTCGTTTTCAAAAGTCAACGCTTCATCAGAAGGTAGATTTTCTACATCGTATAGCCTTGATAAAAATGTTAAATCATCTCTACGACCAGAGTAATAGAAAACTCGCTCCGGCTCCTGAGAGGAGAACGTTTGCTGGTAAACATAGGCGTTAAGTTCTTCTCTATTGCGATCAATCAGATAATCAAATATCGCTTCACGGGTTACTTCTGTAATTCGGTTTTCTTTACCGCAGTTCGTATTCGCATTTTCTTGGTGTTGAGGCATCAAAATGCTTAATAACTCGTCACAAGTTTGAAATCGTTCATTGGGATCACTGGACAGGCATTTCAGAACTATACTACATTGCAATTCCGTTACGTCCGTTACGTTTCCAGATTGCATGAGAACCCTTTGCACGTCTGCACCGACTGGTGAATGGCCAACAAGCAGATAATACCATATGGCTCCTACAGAGTAAATATCACTTCGTATGTCACGGAGCTTAGGGTTTTCCATTAAGCGCGGGTCCGTGTAAGCTCCTCCAACCACTGATTCCCCTGTCTTTGTCAATTTAGTGTGATTTTCAGTTTCTAAAAATGCGCTGATTCCGAAATCAATAATCTTAAATTTGCCCTCTTTTGTTACCATAAAATTTGTCGGCTTCAAATCTCTATGTATGATTCCAACACTATGAGCATAACTCAATCCCGATAGTAGTGCCGTTATTGGCTTGACAGAACGATCAAATGAGACTGTTCCATGTTTTGTAACAAAATCCTGTAATGTATATCCATCAACATACTCCATTCGGATGAAAGGCTGCCCATTTGCTCGCCCAATATCGTAGACCCTAACAATATTTTCGTGGTTCAAGCTAAAAAGGATTTTGGCCTCGCGAAAGAAGCGGTTTTCGCCTTCGATATTTTCCTGATTGGAAACAAATATCGGCTCAAAGAGCTTAATTGCAAAATCCATATCAAGCAGTCTATGATGGTATTTGTAAACGGCTCCAAAACCTCCATTGCCAAGCCGTTCACCTACATCATATACCAAAGGATCATATGAGAAGCTATCCGTCCCATCCTGAATACTATCCAAATATTCAAAGATAGGATTAAGCTCCTCATTGATGTATGATCTGCGCTCCGCATAGCGGTTAAATTTTGCTTGCATATCTCGTCTGAAATCTGAAGTTGACCTGTTTGCCCGTATAGATACTGGCAACATTTTCTCAACCCACTGATCAGATGTAAGAATTGAAATATCAGATTGAAAGTCGCTGTCTCGATATTCCCCGTCAGTTGCCTTTGCCAACAATCCTTGTTTGAGGCGTGTTGCAGCTTCAAGCAAAGCACGTGCTTCCATAATTTACACCGTCTCTTTTTATTATGTCAGTTTAAGAAATCAAAGCAAAATACCCGATAAACTCAGTTGCATTATACCGCATACTAACGCTTTGTTCAACAGAGAATTACGAACAGATTCTTGATATGGCTCATTACGCACACCATATAGACGTACTTACTATCAATATAATTGTAAAAGCCGTTTTCACGATCTACAACTTTGCTAACCCCTTATGTCACGCGCAAACCAAAAGCAAGATTTTTGTGCTTCTTTAACAGTTTTCTCGTCCGTGTGTTGTGCATATACAATAAAACAGTGTCTGTGAATATGCGAAGATCTTCCGATAATTGGCTGATTCTGTGTAAAAATGACAGCGTAAGTGTGCCCTTATGGCATAATAAGGACAAATCGGAAAACCCTTCTGTTCCTGTTCACAGGGACAAAAGTTGAACCTACCCCAGATATTGCGGAGCGGGCGGCGGAAGCCGCCCGCTCCCTTCCTTTTTTGCCCTTACGCCAGCATCTTCGCGAGTTCCTCCACCGGCGGGATGGATGGAAGCAAATGCTGCGGCGGACATTCCCCCGGCTCCATCTCACTGTCCGTACACCCGATATCCCGGTAGATCATCTTGATGCCTTGGGCGAAATGTGAGCCCTTCGGGGGCCGTGCCCCGATCTCGATGCGCTGGATGAACAGCCGCACCAGCTCCGGCGTGAGCTTATCAATGGTGATGAACCGCTTCGCCTTCTCGATAAATGCCTCCACGCTTGCGGTGGACGCTTTCTGCTTCTCCAGCCGGGCCTCCTTCTCCGGGATAGCCTCTTGCAGCGCCTTCTGCTCAGTGTTATAATCAGCGGAAAGCATTCGGAACTGCTCGGCGGTGATCCGCTGGAGGACATGATCCTCATAGAGCCGTTTGAACAGCGCGGACAACTCACCGTCCCGTTTGTGCATAGCATCCAGCTCCTTTTGGAGCGCGTTCATCTCCCGCCGAAGTTCTTTGCTGTTCTTCTGATTGATGTACGCCGCGAATTGCCGCTCCTTCATCCGGGCGAAGTGGGTGATCCGCCGAATGTCGTCCAGCACAATTTTGCACAGTTCGTCCTCCTTGATGTGGTGGGACGAGCACTCGCTTTTACCCCATTTCCCATAGGTGTAACAGGTAAAATTGTACTTTGTCTTTTTCATCGTACTGGCCCGGTGAAGGACCATGGGCTTGCCGCAGTCAGCGCAGAAGGCCAACCCAGAGAAAAGATTCGGTTCCTCCATCTGTTTGGGAATGCGCTTTTTGTGCTGCCGCACGTCCTGCACGATCTCCCACAGCTCCTGGCTGACCAGCGCCGGGTGGGTGTTCTCCACGATGACCTGCTCACTCTCCGGCTTGCGAACCAGTTTCTTGTTTTTGTACGAGAGGGATGTGGATCGCAGTCCCGCCGTGTGCCCGAGATAGACCTTATTGTTCAGAATTCCTGTCACAGAACTGCAGCTCCAGCGGTAAGGCCGGGTGGTGTCCATGTGGTTGTGGGACTTCCCCATTTTTTGATAGGCGTAATTGGCGGGCGTCAAAATCTGCTCATCCGTCAAAATTCGGGCAATCTGGCCGGGGCCTTTGCCGCCGGCGCACAGCTGGAAGATGCGCTGGACGATGGGAGCGGTTTCCTCGTCGGGGACAATCTCTTTGCGGTCCGAGGATTTTTTGCGGTAACCGTAAGGCGGCCTGCCGCCGAGACGTTCACCCCGCTCCGCTTGGAGCTTTTTCACAGCCCGAACTTTCTTGCTGGTGTCCTTGGCGTGCAGCTCGTTTGCCCAGTTCCTGATGGGATTAAAATCTGTACTGCTCTCCACCAGGGAATCCACCCCATCGTTGATGGCGATGAAGCGGACGCCCTTCGCGGGCAGGTAGAGCTCCGTCAGCTGGCCCACCTGCAGATACTCGCGGCCCAGACGGGACATATCCTTGACGATCAGCGTTTCCACCTCGTCCGCTTCGATCATCTCAATGATCTTTTTCCAAGAGGGCCGCTCGAAATTCGTCCCGCTGTACCCATCGTCTGCCAGGAACAGGGTGTTTTCAAACCCATTGGTTTGAGCGTATCGTTCCAACAGCAGACGCTGATTGACGATGGAATTCGAGTCCCCTGCCCGGTCGTCCTCCTGACTGAGCCGCCCGTAGAGAATGGTATATTTTTGGCTTGCCATGTTATCGTTTCCTCCTTTCCGGGGGCAAGCCGGTACGGTACGCACATCATACCGCACCGGCCCGCCAAAGTCTACTGAAACTTTATCATCTGTGGGCTTCTTTTTTCAGCTCGGCATCGATGAGCTCCAGCATCTTGTCCGTGGGAGTGGCGGCGGGCTGCTCCGGGAATACGGACATGATAAAAAATTCCTGCTGGTCGATCAGCATCTGCCGCTCTCTGACGAGATATCCATCTCGCTCCCAAAGGCCCGCATCCCGGAATATGGTGTGCACACCGTCCTCGTCATAGCGCACGAATGTTTTATCCGGGTGGTAGGCACCCATCATTCCGGTTTCCAGATACTCGTCCATATCGTTTCTCATAAATATCCTTTCTCCCTGCTCTACAGGGTCTGTTCAAAATTATATTCTTGCCCGCCGCTGAACTTCTGTCCCATGGCCATTTTCTTAATGGCCTCGCGGCGGCGCTGTTTGCTGTCTGTCCAGGTGGGCGGCGCGGGGAGCTGCCATTCCTCATCGCGCTGCAGCTCCGCCGCCACACGGAACCATCCAGCGGCCAGCTCGCCCAGCCAGCCCTCGTCCGGCTCCACCGTCTGTGGACGGAAATCGGTGGCCTGCCGGAATAGAAACAGCATCTCCAGATTTTCTTTGAGGAAGGTTTCATCGTGGAGGCTGCTGTCCCGGCATTTGCGCCCATTGGGACAGGTGAAGGTGATGTGCTTCCGGGTGTCCGACCAGGAAACCTCGTAACCTTCCACCTTCATGTTCTCGATGAAGCTCTCCCGGCTGGTGGCGTATTCCAGCGCCTCGTTGATGGCCTGGATCAGATCCAGCTTCCAGCTGTCGCCGCGCAGACCGGCCTGGTATTCACCAGGCTTCATGCGCTTCTTTTTCTTCTGGGAATCGCACCCGTCCAACACCTGCAGGCCGTGGGCCAGACAGATTTCATCGTTTGCCCTGCGGTGCGCCAGCAGATCACTGTAGCTTTGGTGGAGCTTGTGACCGTCCTTGTGGCTGACGCTGTTCACCACCATATGGTTGTGCAGATGGCCGGTGTCCACGTGGGTGGCGACCACAACCTCGAAATCCGGGAACTGCTTCTGTGCGAACTCCAATCCGATAGCGTTGACCTCCTGGGGTGTGACATTGTCCTCCGCAGAAAAGGACTGGACGAAGTGGTAGAACTGTGTCCCTCCTGTTTTGCGGAAGCGCTCCTTGGTCATCTGCATCTCAATGAACGCAGACTGGGGGACGCAGTTGCTCCCGGTGACCAGCCATGCGTCGCCCAGGCGCGTCTTCTTCTCCTGCTCCACGTAGTCGAGAACGCCGCGCATCGAACTGGCGGACTGCTTTTTACACTGGATCGCGGTGAAGGTTGCCATCAGCGCACCTCCCGAATTAGTGTGCTCAGCGAATTACACAGCCGAATGTACTCTTGGACGAGGTCATCGCCGCGCAGGACGGTGATCCGCCCCATGTTGGCCAAGGTGGTGAGCTGGTTGAGGTTGCGGCCCTGGGCCTTCAGTTCGGAGAGTACCGCGTCCAGTCCTTCCACCCGAGTGATCTCTTGTCCGAGCCCGCAGATGATCAGGTAGTTGGTGAGGGTCATATTTGCGTCCCGCGCCCGTGCCTGGAGCTGGCGCTTGACCTCCGGCATCATCCGGGCGGTGACGATCGCTGTTTTCTTCTTCTGCATTGAATTCCTTTCTCCCCTTTAGGGGCAGGGGGTGCCGGGGCATGGCCCCGGCGAATGCGGACGGCGTATAGCCGGACGCGATGCTTGCCCTACCCTAAAGGGTAGGCCTCCGCCCCAACGGGGCGTTTCTGTGGTGCCCTAAACCGGGTGCTCCCCACAAACGGCCCACAAAGGGCGCACACCGCGCCCGAACCGTTTTGTGGGTCATTCCTCGCCTCGCCCCGCAAAAGCGGACACGGGGCCGCACACGGGCCGACACAGGGACACGGCGGGCAAGGAGGCAACCGGGCAATGTCCTTAGCACTTTACCCCCTTACCCTCTTGCGGCAGATATGAGTACCAACGGTCGCCACGGCGGACGGCGGTCACACCAAGGTTCTGCTTGGCGATTTTCAGCGTCCGTTCTGAGATCCCCATCGTGGAAGCGCGACGCACCAATTCGTCCGATGCCAGCTCACCTCCTACCAGCAAATCTTGGAGAAGCTGCTCCGCCTGTTCCGTCTTGGTCGTGCTGGGACCGCTGCCGGAGAGCAGCTCGCTGGCGGTGGCGTCGCAGAAGCCCTTCCACTGAAAACCCAGGTCTGAATCCAGAGAGAATAAGATTGCCGGGCCCTCTGGCGCGAGACTGCTCTTGTCGTGAACCACCACGCGCAGGTCATCGTCATCTTTGGAGTGGCCTACCAGCAGCACACTCCGAGCCGCCGCCCGGAAATCGATGGAGCCCAGACCACGGTACGCGGACTTGGCGCCCTGCATCTTGTTCATGTGTCCCACCAGCACGATGGCGCAGCCGGTCTGCTCCGCCAGCTGTCCCAGCCGTTTGAAAATGGGACGCACCTCGTTGGCCCGGTGCATATCCACGTTGTTGCCGAGGTACGCCTGGATGGGGTCCAGCACTGCCAGCCCCGCGCCCGTCTGCCGGATGGCCTGGGCCAGCCGCTGGTCATCCAATGTCAGCTCCCGTTCGCTTTCATCAATGACCAGCACCCGGGAGCAGTCCGCGCCCAGCACATCCAGCCGGGGACGGATCGTGTCCGCCAGACCGTCCTCCGCCGTCTGATAAATCACGTTCATGGGTGGTGCCGCCGCACTGCCGCCCGGCATCGGAAGCCCCTGGGTCAGCAGTGCCGCCAGCGCCAGCACAAAGGTGGTCTTGCCATCGCCGGGGTCACCCTGGATGATGGTAATCTTTCCCCTGGGCAGGTATGGCTCCCACAGCCAGCGCACCTGCTCGGCGTGGATGTCGCTCATGGTGAGCAGCTTGAGTTGTTGTCTCATGATCTTATCCTCCGTTCGCGTGTGTTGGAGGGGCACATCGTGTTTGGAATTTGTGCCTCTCATTGACTTAGGACACTCGGAACGGTTTTGTAAACCATGGTGTGCAAAAAAATTGAACCGCGCTGTCAGACGACAGCGCGGTTCAATTTTCGGTTCAGCGTTCTCAGCCGCTTTGAGATGGCCATTCTGGATACGCCCAGCTGCCTGCCGATTGCCTCCATAGACAATTCCTCGTCGTATCGGAGGGAAATCAACCTGCGATCTCGCTCACCCAGTCCGGCCACCACTTCCCGCAGTGTTTCAAGCTGGAGGTTCTTCAGCGCGGTATCCTCCGTCACACGCTCAACGTCCCCATAGCTGGACAGCACCGTTTCAAAATCCCTTCTACTCAGGTGCCTCTGATCCCGCTTGTACTGTGCTCGCATACGGCGGCGATCCCGCTCTAAAAAGTCTGCGACCTCCTTTGGCACTGATACTTGCTGGCCTTGATAAGTAACGACCGTGTCGTTCATAGACGTCCTTTCCGCTTACACGAAAAGGCGCACACCCGCGCTGCCGGCACAGCGCCAAATACTGTGGAACACTCATGGATATTTCATCGTACAGTGGGGTTCAAATGCCCTGTGCGGCCCATGAATGTCAGAGGTCACACATCGGTGTGAACCTCACCGGAAAGCTGCGGAGATTGGCTTTCGCCCAACTGGTATTATATTCCTTCCAACAGGATTTGTCACGGAAATTGTTTCGACAGGGTTCGACATATGAAGGACGAAAGCAAAAGCCGCTCCGCCTTGTGTGCTGAACGGCTTTTGCCGTGACGCGTTCGATCAATTGTCGTCTTATTTCGGTCATGTGGTTTTTCAGGGATATCATCCCTACGGTCCACATGATCGGCTTTTTTGAACAAGGTCAAGCCGAAGGCCTTGTATACTGCTGCAGCGATGTGAACAGAACACTGTTATTTTTTGCAAAAAGCTGGATAGACTTCCCGCTGGCGCCATACAAGCGGACGGTCAGTGAGGCTATGCCGTCAATATAGAAGATGCCCACGGACCCCTCTTGAACGTATGTAAAGGAATAGGTTTCCCCCGGCTCTAAACTGACCGCCGTCTCGGTGATCAAGGTGTCCCCTTCATTGAACCAGAGCTGGAGCTTATTTTCAGCGGGATCGACCGCAACGAACTTGTTCAGCCCAGAATCTCCGTTAAAATCGAAGCTCAACCCAAAGGTGCCCTCCTTCTCATAGCGGAATTCGCCGCTGAGCAGGAAACTTTTATAGCAGGTAAAAACATCGGTATAGGCGTAGGTATCCTCACCTTCCACAAGCACATGAGGCTCCTCGATGGCCAGGGCCCGGCGGGTTGTGAAGGTATCAGCGACAGCGTCCACCGGAGCCAGCACCAGATCTCCATTTTCTTTCCGCACGATCTTCTGTACAGCAAGGTTGCCCGCCCAGTCGGTGACACCTACGGTGGAGGACATCGCGTTTGACCGGCGCACCCAGCCCACCATATAAGCATAATCACCGTCTTCGACATGTTTGGCGGCATAGAACAGCTTGCCATCTATGCGTTTCGCCTCGCCATAGGGACCGTATGGGGTGCTGGAGCTGGCAAACCAGAGGGTGTCGTCCTGCCCTGAATAGGTGATGTACCAGGTATCACCGATGCGGAACGTGTCGCTGCATTCCAGGTTCCAAAAATCGCCCGTGGGGTCGGTGAAGATGATCCCATCATAGACGGCGTTTTGCAGATCGGCGCTCAACGTGAATTTCAAGATCCGCGCCACGCCGTCCTGAGCGGCGGTCACGGTCAATGTGATGTTCCCAGACTCCGGATCATAGTAGGCCTGCGGGTCCCGGAAGTCTCGCTTCTGTCCCAGCTCATCGGGGGGGATGAGCTCCCAATCCGCCCGCTTTGTGAAGGCCAGGGGACTGTCGCCCACCGCCACCATGATCTTTTCTTTGTATTCCAGCAGTCCGTCGGTGTGGCCGGTGTAGAACAGATAGTAGGTCCCTCCCACGTTGACCACAGAGCCGGTGCCGATCCAGTCATCCTGCGCGCTGGGGGTGGACTCCAGCACCACATCGTCATATTCGGTATAATTCATAAGATCCGTGGTCGTGGCCAGATAGATCGAATGGTTGCGGGAATCCCCCTGATCCTTCAGATAGTAGATGTAGTAGACGCCATCCTCGTAGAACGGCATGGGATCGCCCACATAGGGCTGACTGCTGCCATCCATGGCGGGACGAAAATATGCTTGATAGCGGTAAGCGGCTTCCTGAACTTCCGGTGAGGTCAGATTTGAAAACTCCTTATCGTTGCCCAGCCCCGCGATGCTGTCTCCTCCCATATCCCCTGTTGGGATCATCGGCGGAAGGGACGGTCAGCCGGTCACCCTGCCGATCAGCGCCTCCACCTCCGCCTTCTCCGGCATGGAGCGGATCGCGCCCTTCCTGGTGGTGACCAGATAGGCGGCGGCGTTGGCAAAACGCAGCATGGCGGTCAGATCGTCCTCAGACAGGCCGTCCACGCCGTGCTCCAGCACAAAGTCCAGCACACAGGCACAGAAGGTGTCCCCCGCGCCGGTGGTCTCGATGGTGCCGCCCAGCTTGACGGCGGGGACGAACACCCGCTGGCCGCCGCAGTAGGAATAGCTGCCCTCCGCTCCGGCAGTCACATTCAGGACGCGGATATTGGGGTACTGCGCCTGGAGCATGGCCGCGCCCCGGTCAAAGTCCGTCTGGCCGGTCATGAACTCCAGCTCGTTGTCGGCAATCTTCAGCACATCGCACTGGCTCAACCCCCAGGCGATCTGTGCCCGGGCGTCCTCCAAATCGGTCCAAAGAGGCGGGCGGAGGTTGGGGTCAAAGGACACAATCACCCCGGCGTCCTTCGCCCGGGTCACGGCCTTTTTGGTGGCCTCCCGCACACCCGGATGGGTCATGGACAGGGTGCCGAAATGGAAAATCCGGCTGCGGGCAATGGCGGCCTCGGGCACCTCGTCGGCGGTGAGTAGCATATCCGCGCCGGGGTCCCGGTAGAAGGAAAAATCACGGTCGCCGTTGGGGAAGGTCTGGACAAAGGCCAGGGTGGTGTGGGCAGCGGGGTCCATCACCAGATGCGTCAGGTCGATGCCCGCCGCCTCCACCACCTGGCGGAGCTGGCGGCCAAACATATCGTCCCCCACCTTGCCCACGAAGGCAGTGGATCTCCCCAGTTTTTGGAGCATGGCCAGCACATTGCAGGGCGCTCCGCCGGGGTTAGCCTCCAGCAGGGGATTGCCCTGCTGGCTGGTCCCGTTTTGTGTAAAGTCGATCAGTAGCTCTCCCAGGGCCACAACGTCAAATCGGTTCTCCATTGCCATCCTCCTCATCCCATGTCCAGATCGTATTTTTCCACGTCCATGACGACCTTCCCGTCTGCGAGGAACTTGAACCTGTCTGCGGACTGGTCGGTGTACATGGTGGCGGACAGGACCTGCTCTCCGTTGTTGACGAAAACCTCCACGCTGAACCGATCCAGGATCATGCGGAAGGTGAGCCTGCCGCCGTTTTTGGGCACCTTGCACCGGCGCTGGTGGATGATGGCCCGGCGGGAACCGGAAAACTTCCGGTCGATCTTTAGGACGGACTCATAGGGCCGGAAACTGATTCCGGTGTGATGGGTGTCGTCCTGCCCGAACCAGACGGCGAATTTTTTGTAGGCCTGCCCCTCGTCGCTGGGGCGCAGGGTGATGGTGACGTCCACCGTCCGGCCCTTGACGCCCTCCAGAGTTAGCTCCCCCTCGAAGGCTACGTCCTGATAGGAGATGTGGCCGCTGCGCAGGGCATCCAGCTCCCGGACCGGCCATTGGTACAGCCTGCCATTTTGGACGGACAGCTCCCTGGGCAGGGTCATCTGGCCGAACCAGGGGGCCTTCAGGGAGGCGATGGAGAGGGTGTCCCAGTTCTGCATCCAGGCGATCATGACGCGCCTGCCGTCGGGGGTGAGCAAGGTCTGGGGAGCATAGAAGTCGATGCCGTAATCGACGGCCTGGTCGTGCTCCTCCCGGAAGGTCTTGCTCTGCTCGTCAAAGCTACCGATCAGGCACAAAGTCCCGTTGCCGTTGTGGTACTCAAAGCCGCTGGGCAGCATGTCCTGGGGGCTGGTGAGCAGGACATAGTGCCCGTCCAGCTGGAAGAAATCCGGGCATTCCCACATCAGGCCGAAGCGGTTCCTGTTCTCCGCCAGCACGCTCTCAAATGTCCAGTGAAAGCCGTCCGGGCTGGAGTAGAGGAGGATCTGGCCGCTGCCGTCCGCCGGGCGGTTGCCAACCACGCAGCGGTAGGTGCCGTCCGCCTCCCGCCAGACCTTCGGGTCCCGGAAATCCACCGGGCTGCCGCCCTCGGGCAGGTCGTCGGCGGTCAGGACTGGGTTGCCGGGATACTTCTCATAATTCACGCCGTCCCCCACGGCGATACACTGGGTCTGCCTGTCGTCGCTGGTGCCATCGGGCAGTCTGGGGCCGGCGGAGACGCCGGTATACATCAAAAGCTGCCTGCCGTCGGCCAGCTCCACCGCGCTGCCGGAAAAGCAGCCGTCCTTGTCGGGGAGGGTGTCCGGCGCCAGGGCGGCGGGGAGATACTCCCAGTGGAGCAGGTCCTGGCTGACGGCGTGGGCCCAGTGCATGGGGCCCCACTTGGATTCGTAGGGGTAATACTGGTGGAACAGGTGATATTTTCCCTGGTAGTAGGAAAAGCCGTTGGGGTCGTTCATCCATCCCACGCGGGAGGACAGGTGGAACCGGGGGCGGGCATGGTCGGGAATCAGCTGCTCGGCGATTTCCTCATGCCTGCGCGCCTCTCTTAAAATATTGCTCATAGAAACCTCCATAAATGGGTTTTTTTGAAAATCCCCCGCCCCCCAAAGGGGAGGGCGGGGGAGGGAGGAGGGAAAACCTGTGCTCAAAAGCGATTACTTCTGAGCCTCCAGGTAAGCGTCGAAGTACTTCTGGTACAGGGCCACGTACTCGTCCAGCTTGTA
>ERZ779621.655-NODE-655-length-12725-cov-6.532755_pt1 | contig 12725 bp, 10 predicted proteins | sample MGYA00514215_ERZ779621 | MGnify/ENA primary metagenome ERZ779621 (study PRJEB29562, sample SAMEA4376715) | mouse gut metagenome | isolation source: Cecum | study: EMG produced TPA metagenomics assembly of the A DSS colitis mouse model was used to assess the...
CGAAAGGAGGCGCGCAGTATGCTGAACGTTAGATTTGTATGTGTATGTGAGGCTGGACTCAAGACCGCTGAGAATTGTCACAGGGGACAGTGGGAATTTTTGCGCGCCTGCGGGATGGGATAGGACTCTCCTCCTGTTTATTTTGGTATGCCGCTTCCCTCTGTCTCTCAGAGTGAAGCTTTTTTTGCGTCTGTTTTTAGGAGGAAGAGCGTATGGAATCACAGATGAAACTGACCCCCAGGGAAAAGACCTCCATGATTATGGAGCAGCTCCGGGGGAATTGGGGCTTTTTTGCCGGGGCGCTGGTCCTGGCCTGGATGAACACCGCCTGTAACGCCGTCATCCCTCAGATCATCGGGGTGACGCTGGACTCGGTGCTGGGGGACAAGGAGCCCGGCCTGCCCGGCTTCGTCCAGGCCCTGCTGCCCCTGGACCGGCTGCGGGCGGACCCCTGGGCCGCCCTGTGGGCGGCCGCCGGGGCGGTGGCGCTGGCCGCCGCCGTCCGGGGCCTGTGCATCTTTGGGATGCGGGTCAACCTGGCCCGGGGCTCCGAGGGCTTTGTGAAAAAGCTCCGGGACAGCCTGTACAGCCACATTCAGCGGCTGAGCTTCCAGTGGCACACCGCCCACGCCACCGGCGACATCATTCAGCGGTGCACCTCCGACGTGGAGGTCATCCGCACCTTTGTCTGCAACCAGCTGATGGAGGTGCTGCGCACCGTGTTTCTCATCGCGCTGTACACCGGCATCATGCTGGCCATGAACTGGCGGCTGGCCCTGATTCCCCTGGCCTTCATCCCGGTGACGGGGCTGGCCTCCGGGGTGTTCTACGGCAAGATCTCCGCCCGGTTCCAGGTGGCCGACGAGGCGGAGGGGGAGCTGACCACCTGCGCCCAGGAGAACCTCACCGGGGTCCGGGTGGTCCGGGCCTTTGGCCGGGAGCGGTTCGAGATCGACCGCTTCGCCCAGAAGAACGACCGTTTTTCCGCCCTGTGGGTGGAGCTGGGCAAGGTGCTCAGCGTGTACTGGGCCTCCGGGGTGTTCCTGGTCTGCCTCCAGATCATGGCGGTGGTGGCGGCCGGTGCGGCGGCGGCGGTGAACGGGTCCATCACCCTGGGGGATTTCCAGGCCTTCGTCATCTACAACAGCGCCATGGCCTGGCCGGTGCGGTCCCTGGGCCGGGTGCTGTCCGAGATGAGCAAGGCCGGGGTGTCCATGGACCGGGTGGGCCACATCCTCAAGGCGGAGGAGGAGGCCGACCGCCCCGGGGCCAAACGCGTCAAGCTCGGCGGCGACATTGTGTTCGACCACGTCACCTTCGGCTACGAGGGGCAGGAGGTCCTTCGAGACGTGTCTTTCACCATCCCCTGGGGGTCCACCTTCGCCGTGCTGGGGGGCACGGGGTCGGGCAAATCCACCCTGGTCCACCTGCTGGACCGGCTCTACGACCTGGAGGAGGGCCAGGGGCGGGTGACTGTGGGCGGGGTGGACATCCGGGATATCAGCCGGGAGGACCTGCGCCGCCAGGTGGGCCTGGTGCTCCAGGAGCCCTTCCTGTTCTCCCAGACCATCCGGGAGAACATCGCCGCCACCTGGCCGGAGGCCGCCGGGGAGGAGCTGCGCGCCTGCGCCCAGATCGCCTGCGTGGACGAGGCCATCGCGGACCTGCCCAACGGCTACGAGACGGTGGTGGGGGAGCGGGGGGTCACCCTGTCCGGCGGCCAGAAGCAGCGGGTGGCCATCGCCCGGATGCTGCTGCAAAACGCCCCGGTGATGGTGTTTGACGACTCCCTGTCCGCCGTGGACGCGGAGACGGATACCAAAATCCGGGCCGCGCTGAAGGAGAGAATGTCCCAGGCCACCGTCATCCTCATCTCCCACCGGGTGACCACCCTGATGCAGGCCGACCGCATCCTGGTGCTGGACGGGGGACGGGTGGCGGATATTGGCACCCACAATCAGCTGATTTCCCGCCCGGGCATTTACAAGGAGATTTACGACATCCAAATGAGCAGCGACGACCGCGCTCTGGTGGAGGAAGGAGGGAATCAATAATGGCGGCTTTTGACGAGAAAGAATATAACCAGGCCTTTGACTGGTCCATCTGGAGGCGGCTGACCCCCATTCTGGCCCGGTTCAAGGGGCGCTACCTGAAGATGGTCGTGTTCACCGGCTTGACCGACCTGCTGGACGCGGCCCTGCCCCTGTTCCAGCTGTACGCCGTGGCCCATTTCATCCAGGCGGGGACCCTGGAGGGGCTGGCCCCCTTCGTTGGGGTCTATTTGGCCGCCATTCTGATGGAGAGCGTTCTGGTCATTGCCGCCACCCGGCAGACCATGCACATTGAGATGTACCTGGGCCGGGACCTGCGCCGGGACCTGTTCACCCATTTGCAGACCCTGTCCCTGTCCTTCTACAACGTCACCCCGGTGGGCTACCTGCTCACCCGGATCACCAACGACACCAACCGCATCGCCGGCAATCTGGCCTGGGGACTGAACGACATGGTGGACGAGATCATCTATGTGGTGAGCTCCTTTGCCATCATGTTCGCCCTGGACTGGCAGCTGGCGCTGGTGGTGATGCTGGTGGCGCCCTTTGTGGCGGCGCTCACCGTGTACTTCCAGCCCCGCATTTTGGACTGGAACCGAAAGGTGCGGAAAATCAACTCCAAAATCACCGGGGCCTTCAACGAGGGCATCACCGGGGCGAAAACCGCCAAAACCCTGGTGATTGAGGACCAGAGCATCAAGAACTTCAAGGATTTGACAGGGAGCATGAACCGCTCCGCCGTCCGGGCCGCCCGGCTCAACGCGGTGTATATCCCCGTGACGCTGTTCTTCTCCACCCTGACGGTGGCCATTGTGCTGCTGCGGGGGGGCTGGCTGGTGAAGGAGCAGGTGCTGGGCATCGCCACCCTGTCCGCCTTCATCTCCTACGCCATGAACATCTTTGAGCCCCTTCAGCGGATGACCAACAACCTGGCGGAGTTCATCGCCGTCCAGGCGTCCATCGAGCGGGTCACCGGGCTGCTGGATGAGAAGCCCCAGGTCACCGACAGGCCGGAAGTCGTGGAGAAGTACGGCGACTGCTTCGACCCCAGGCGGGAGAACTGGGAGCCGCTTGTGGGAGAGATCGAGTTCAGGGACGTGACCTTCCGCTACCCCGACGGCGGGGACAACGTGCTGGAGCACTTCAATTTGAAAATCCCCGCCGGGGCCACCGTGGCCATCGTGGGGGAGACGGGGGCGGGCAAGTCCACCCTGGTCAACCTGGCCTGCCGGTTCTTTGAGCCCACGGAGGGTCAGATCCTCATCGACGGCCGGGACTACCGGGAGCGCAGCCAGCTGTGGCTCCACTCCAACATCGGCTACGTGCTGCAAAGCCCCCACCTGTTCTCCGGCTCCATTCGGGAGAACATCCGCTACGGGCGGCTGGACGCCGCCGACGCCGAGATCGAGGCGGCGGCCAAGGCGGTGTCGGCGGACCAGGTGGTGGCCAAGCTGGACCAGGGCTGGGACAGCGACGTGGGCGAGGAGGGGGACCGGCTGTCCACCGGCGAAAAGCAGCTGATCTCCTTCGCCCGGGCGGTGCTGGCCGACCCCCGCATCTTTGTGCTGGACGAGGCCACCTCCTCCATCGACACCCAGACCGAGCAGTATATCCAGAGCGCCATCGACCACCTCCTGCGGGACCGCACCTCCTTCCTTATCGCCCACCGGCTGTCCACCATCCGCAAGGCGGATATGATCCTGGTGGTCCGGGACGGAAAAATTGTGGAGCAGGGCACCCACCAGTCCCTGCTGAAGGCCCGGGGCTACTACCACGACCTGTACAGCAAGCAGTTCGCCGAGGAGAACGCGGCCAAGGTGCTGGGGGCTTAAGGAGGAATTATTAATGATAACAATTGAGGAAATCCCTGTGGAAAGAGCGGGCGAATTTTGGGAAATTCAATTTGGATATCTGGTGGACGATGGAATGTTGGTCACGGAGGAAGAAAAAGCGTACTTTTCCAGCCGTGAATACCGGGGCCATCTGGAAGGGCTGATGCGGCGCGATCCGGACAAGCTGCACATGGTTTACTTCGTTCGGGACGGCGCGCGGATCGGGGCCTCTCAGTACTGCACCTATCAGAGCGAGGATGGAAAGTGCTTTATCCTGGATTTCTGGGTTTTTCCAGAATACAGGGGCGGCGGAACAGGCCATGCCTGCTTCGATGCCCTGACCGCTTACACAAAGGCCGATGGGGCGCTTTACTATGCCTTGAACTACGCCAAGGAGGATTCTCACAGGTTCTGGCTGTCAAACGGCTTTGCGGATAACGGCGAGGACGAGTACGGCGTAAAGCTTATGATAAAAAAGTAAAGGAGGAGCGCCCGCCGCCCGGCGGGCGCTCCTGCCTTTTCCCATGGTTTTTTGTGAAAAAAGGTTGCCAGCGGCGGGGGGATGTGGTATTTTAGTATGTGATTTTTGGCGGGCGTCCCGCCGGGGAGGGGATTATTATGGCGAAAAATACCAGCAAAACCTATCGGAATCAGGTAATGTATTCCGTTTTTGTCCGCAATCACACCGCGGAGGGCTCCTTTGAAGGGGTCCGCCGGGACCTGGAGCGCATCAAGGGGCTGGGCGTGGACGTGGTCTGGCTCATGCCCATCCACCCCATCGGGGAGGTCAACCGCAAGGGAAGCCTGGGCTGTCCCTACGCCATCCGGGACTACCGGGCGGTGAACCCGGAATATGGGACTCTGGAGGACTTCCAGCGGCTGGTGGACGGCGTCCACAAGCTGGGGATGAAGTGCGTCATCGACGTGGTGTACAACCACACCTCCCCCGACTCCTGGCTGGCCAAAAACCACCCCGAGTGGTTCTATCAAAAGCCCGGCGGCGGCTTCGGCAATCGGATCGGGGACTGGTGGGACGTGATCGACCTGGACTATTCCCAGCCGGGGCTGTGGGACTATCAGATTGAGACGCTGAAATACTGGGCGTCCATGGTGGACGGCTTCCGCTGCGACGTGGCCCCCCTGGTGCCCCTGGAGTTCTGGCTCCGTGCCCGGGAGGAGGTGGAGAAGGTCCGCCCCGGCTGCCTCTGGCTGGCCGAGTCGGTGGAGCCCTCCATGATCCGGGAGTGCAGGGCGGAGGGGATCAGCGTGCTGTCTGACTCCGAGTGCTATCAGGCCTTCGATATCTGCTACGACTACGACATTTTCAACACCTTCCAGGACTATCTGGAGGGGAAGGTTCCCCTGGAGCGGTACGCCCAGGCGGTGAACGCCCAGGAGTCCATCTACCCCGGCAACTTTGTCAAGCTGCGCTTTTTGGAGAACCACGACCGGGCCAGGGCGGCGTTTCTCATCCCGGAGGGGATGGCCCTGGCGAGCTGGACGGCGTTCCTCTACTTCCAGAAGGGCATGACCCTGCTGTACGCCGGACAGGAGGCGGAGTGCACCCACCGGCCCGGCTTGTTCGACAAAGACGGGGTGGAGTGGCGCGGCGGCGAGGGCGTGACCAGGCTGCTGAGGACCCTGGCGAAGCTGAAGCGGAACCCCATCCTCGCCGACAGCCGGTACGAGGTAAAGGCCCTGCCCGGCGACATCCTGTACGCCGTCCACCGCAGGGGGGACCGCCAGCTGGTGGGCCTGTTCAGCGTCAAGGGGAACGCCTCCCCGGCGCGGGTGGAGGCCCCGGACGGCTTCTACCCCAATCTGCTGGACGAAAACGGCCAGGAGGTGGAGGTGTACGAGGGCATGGTGAGCGTCAAGGGCGCGCCCATCGTATTTGAGGCCCCCTGGACCGGGGACAAGCAGAGCTGAACGTCACTATTTTAAGGAGAAAAAGAGATGAAGCGAGAAAATTTCCGCTCCCGGCTGGGCTTCCTGCTGGTGAGCGCCGGATGCGCCATCGGCATCGGCAACGTGTGGAAATTCCCCTATGTCACCGGGGAGAACGGCGGCGGCGTGTTCGTGCTGTTCTACCTGCTGTTTCTGGTGATTATGGGCATACCCGTGCTCACCATGGAGCTGGCGGTGGGCCGGGCCAGCCGGAAGAGCGCCGTGCTGGGCTACCGGGCCCTGGAGCCCGCCGGGTCCAAGTGGCACATCCACGGCTGGTTCTGCCTGATCGGCTGCTACCTGCTGATGATGTATTACACCACCGTGTCCGGCTGGATGCTGGGCTACTTCTTCAAGTTCGCCGGGGGCGCCTTCGAGGGCCTGACCCTGGAGGCGGTGGACGGGGTATTCCCCGCCATGCAGGGCGACCCCATTGAGATGACCGTTTGGATGGCGGTGACGGTGCTGGCGGGCTTCCTGGTGTGCTCCCTGGGCCTCCAGGGCGGCCTGGAGCGGGTGACCAAGTGGATGATGCTGGGCCTGCTGGGCCTGATCGTGGTGCTGGCCGTCCACAGCCTCACCCTGCCCGGGGCGGGGGAGGGGGTCAAGTTCTACCTCCTGCCCGACTTCGGCCGGGCGGTGGAGCAGGGCCTGGGCAAGGTGGTCACCGCCGCCATGAACCAGGCGTTCTTCACCCTGAGCCTGGGCATTGCCGCCATGGAGATCTTCGGCAGCTACATGAGCCGGGACAACACCCTGGCCGGGGAGGCCGCCCGGATCTGCGGGCTGGACACCTTCGTGGCCGTCATGAGCGGCCTCATCATCTTCCCCGCCTGTTTCTCCTTCGGGGTGGAGCCCAACGCAGGCCCTGCCCTCATCTTCGTCACCCTGCCCAAGGTGTTCACCAACATGGCCGGGGGACGGCTGTGGGGCTCCCTGTTCTTCCTGTTCATGTCCTTCGCCAGCTTCTCCACCGTCATCGCCGTGTTTGAAAACCTGCTGGCCGGCTGCATCGACAACTTCGGCTGGAGCCGGAAAAAGGCGGCGCTGGTCAACGGCGTGTTTGTGCTGCTGGCCTCCATGCCCTGCGTGCTGGGCTACAACCTGTGGTACTTTGAAGCCACCCTGCCCAACGGCGCGGTGGGCCAGGTGCTGGATATCGAGGACTTTTTGGTGTCCAACCTGCTCCTGCCCCTGGGCTCCCTGATGTACCTGCTGTTCTGCGTCACCAAGTGGGGCTGGGGCTTTGACAAGTATCTGGAGGAGGCCAACGCCGGAAAGGGGATCAAAGTGCCCCGGGCGCTGAAGCCCTACTTCCAGTTTGTGCTTCCAGTGCTCATCCTGGTGATCCTGATCCAGGGGCTGCTGAAGTGAAACAGGCCCGTCCCGCCGGGGATCATCCCGGCGGGGCGGGCTTTGACATTTTGCGCCATCTCTTGCGAATTCTTTAAATTTTGACGCAGACATTGCATTTTTTCCCTTCCTATGGTATGATGGGTCACATCTGAAAAGGGGCCAAAGGGGGCGGAACGGCCCCCGCTCCGCCCTTACATGCCATAGGAAGTGACCCATGATGAATCGACCTTACACCGGCTACACCGGGCGGAAAAGCCTGGGGGGACCGGCCCTGTCCCTCCTGTTTTTCCCCGCCGCCGTCCTCTACCACGAGCTGCTCCTCCGGGCCTTTGACCGGAGCACTCCTTTCTTTGACCTGGCCCTGCTGCGCGTGGCGCTGTTTTCCATCGCCGCCGGGCTGTTTATCGGCCTGATCCTGGATCTGCTGCCCTGGAAGACCCCGGCCCGCGTGGCCGGCGGGGTTCTGCTGGGGCTGGGCACGGTGCTGTTCTGCGTGGAGCGGGGGTGCCGGGCCACCTTTAACCTCTACTACGGCGTCACCTTCATGGGGGACATGGCGGGCGATGTGGCCGGGGGGTTCGGCTCCACGGTGGCGTCGGTGGTGCTGAGCATGATCCCGTTTATCCTGCTGTCCTTCGTGCCCCTGGCGGCGTTTATCTTTCTGCGCAAAGGGGTGGTCCCCGACGAGGGCGGCGAAATGCCCGTGCGGATTATCCTGGCCGCCGTGCTGGTGGCCTGCCAGCTCACCGCCTACCTGCTGTCCACCCTGGGCCCGGCGAAGAGCTACTATACCTATGAGTTTACCGCCAACGCCGCCATCCCCCACTTCGGCCTGCTGACCTCCGTTCGGCTGGAGCTGGAGTACGCGGTGGCGGGCACCCCCGCCCCTCCGCTGGGGGAGTTCATTGACGACCCGGTGGACACGCCCGCCCCCGGCGGGAGCGCCCAGCCCTCCGCAGACCCCTCTGCCGACCCAGGACCCGACGCCTCCAAGCGCCCCGCCGCCACCGGCCCCAACGCCCTGGACATCGACTTCGAGGGAATGGCGGAAGCGGAGACCAACGAGACGCTGAAAAGCATGCACCAGTATTTCGGCAGCCTCACCCCCTCGGAGAAAAATGAGTACACGGGGATGTTTGAGGGCAAAAACCTGATCCTCATCACCGCCGAGGGCTTCTCCCCCTACGCCATTGACAAGGAGCTCACCCCCACCCTGTACAAGCTCACCCGGGAGGGCTTTGTGTTCCACAACTTCTACCAGCCGGATTGGACCCAGTCCACCTGCGGCGGCGAGTTCGCCGTCACCACCGGGGTCATTCCCAACTGGGTCAAGAGCCAGTACGGCAACCTGGCCGCCCAGGCCAGCATCGAGAAGTCCATGCCTATCACCCTGGCCAAGCTGTTCGCCCCGTTGGGCTACAACGTCCCCGCCTGGCATAACGGGCAGTTCGATTACTACAAGCGGAACCAGTACCTGACCAATTTCGGCTATGACTACAAGGGCTGTGAAGGCGGCGGATTGGAGCTGCCCTACAACGGCTGGCCGCGCTCCGACCTGGACATGATTGAGGCCACGGCGGACAGTTATATTCAGGCATATGTGGACAGCGGCACCCCATTCCACGCCTACTATATGACCATCAGCGCCCACGGCTGGTACTCCTGGGCCGACAACAACATGTGCAAACGGCACCGGGAGGAGGTCGAGGCCAAATACCCCGACCTGTCGGAGTATTGCCAGGCCTACCTGGCCTGCAATATGGAGCTGGATCTGGCGCTGGAGCGCCTGGTAGACAAGCTGGAGGCGGCGGGTATCGCCGACGACACCCTCATCGTCATGACCGGCGACCACTACCCTTATATGCTGATCGAGCGAGACAAGGTGGACTACTATAACGAGCTGCGGGGCTTTACCGACAGCGAGGACGACACCTCCCGCTACCGCAACACCCTGCTGATGTGGTCCGGGGCCATCCAGGAGCCCGTTGAGGTGGACACCCCCTGCTCCTCCATCGACATTGTGCCCACCATCTGCAACCTGTTCGGGCTGGACTACGACTCCCGGCTCTACTCCGGCCGGGACATCTTTGCCGGCAACTATGAGGCGGACCAGTATTCCAACTGTATGCCCCTGGTGGTGTTCGCCAACAAGGGCCAGGGCAACGCCTGGAGCACCGCCGCGGGGACCTATGAGTGCTCCACCAAGACCTTCACCCCCAGCGAGGGCGTTGAGCTGGAGGATGAGGAGGGCTACGTCAAGCGGGTCCACCGGCTGGTGGCCGCCAAGGTGAACTACTCCAAGCTCATCATCCAGGAGGACTACTACGCCCATGTCCAGTTTCCGGAATAAGCGAAAGGGCAGGGTCAAGGGCGTTCCTTTTCTTTGAAAAGAAAAGGAACCGAAAAGAAACTTTTGAAAGCGAAACTCCGTTTCGCTTAAGGAACCCCTGAATAAATCCGCAAAGCGCCGCATACGCATTTGTTCAGAGGTTCCCTAAGTATAAGGCATATTCAGAAGCAATAGCAAGGCCCGGCGGGAATCCCGCCGGGCCTTTGTTTGTGGAATGTTTTGTTTCCGGGCGGTGACGCTGCAGAGGGGAACTGTCTCCGCAGCGATCCAAAAGTTCTTTTTGCTGCTTTTTCTTTCAAGAAAAAGCAGTGCCCTTACTCCTCTGCGGGAATCCCACAGGCTATCGCCAGCGCCTGGGGCAGATTTTTGATGTGGGTTACCGCCTGTTCCCCGCCGAACTCGCCGTCCACCGTCCAGGCCGCGGGCCGGTCGCAGGCAAAGGTGATGTCCCCGGCAGAGAAGCCGGTCACCGCCCCCTCCGGCACCAGCTCCAGGGTGGTGAGCGCGGTGAGGATGGACTGCCAGTCCCGGCCGTTCTCCGGCCGCCGGATCAAAATCACCTCAAACCGCCCGTCGTCCAGCAGCACCTTGTCCCGGGGCAGGTTCACCAGCCCGCCCACCGACACCGTGTTGCCCACCATGCCGTAGATGTAGTCCCCTTCGATCTCCCGGCCGCCGCCGGACACCTTCATGTGAAAGCTGGGGATATTGGATAGCTTGCCCATCCCCTCCAGCACGTAGGCGAAGTGACCCAGCAGGTTTTTGCTGGCCTGGGGGGTGGAGTAGGACACGTCGGTGAACAGCCCGAAGGCGGCCACGTAGGTGAAGGGGTTTCCCTCCGCCATCCCCACGTCGATGGCCCGGGGCGCCCCGGCCCCCGCCACCTCCGCCAGCTCCAGCGGTGTCTTTGGCAGCTCCAGGGTGCGGGAGAAGTCGTTGGTGGTGCCCGCCGGGATGTAGCCCAGCACCGGCCTGCGCTCCGGGGGCAGCTCCAGCACCCCCCGGACGGTCTCGTTCAGGGTGCCGTCCCCGCCGCAGCACACCACCCGGTCAAACTCAGGGCCCTGGTCCCGGGCGGCGGCAGCGGCGTCCCCCCGGGCCTGGGTGGGGTGGACGGTGATCCCGTAGCCCTGGCGGGCGAACACCTCCAGCACGTCGGACAGGTTGATTTTAGCGGTTTTCCTCCCGGCGGCGGGGTTGTAGATGTACAGTAATTTTTTCATGGCGGGTCACGCTCCATAGGGCCCGGTCCGGAGGGGCCGGACTGGTATTGAAGAGTATTATAGCCAAATCCTGCCTGGAATACAATGAACAATCTGTAAAACCCTGCCCTTGCCACAGGGGGAGGGTTGACGGTATAATGATTGTGTCAATTTTCCCGAGGAAGTGACCGAAATGAACCGAAAAACCCTGGCCGCCGCCTTTCCCCACACCATGCCCGTGCTCATGGGCTACCTGTCCATCGGCATCGTGTTCGGCTGGATGCTGTCGGCGGCGGGCTTCGCCCCCACCTGGGCCGCCCTCATGTCCGCCGCCATCTACGCGGGCAGCGGGCAGTACCTGGGGGTGGACCTGCTGAAGGGGGCCTCCCCCCTGGGGGATGCCGCCTTTCTCACCCTCATCATCAATTTCCGGCACCTGGTGTACGGCCTGTCCATGCTGGAGAAGTTCCAGGGCATGGGCTGGCGGAAGCTGTACATGATCTTCTCCCTCACCGACGAGACCTACGCCCTGCTGGCCGGGGTCCGGGCCCCGGAGGGAGTGGATGAAAAGGACTTTTACTTTACCATCGCGGTGCTGGACCACCTGTACTGGATTGCCGGCTCTATCCTGGGCGCGGTGGCGGGGGCCCTCGTCACCATCAACACCGAGGGCATCGACTTCGCCATGACCGCCCTGTTTCTGGTCATCGCCGTGGAACAGTGGCAGTCCAATGCCCGCCACGCCCCGGTGTTCCTGGGGGCGGCGGGCACTCTGGCCTGCCTGCTGGTTTTCGGGCCGGACAACGGGCGGTTTCTCATCCCGGCGCTGGTGATTCTGGTGGCGGGGCTGCTGCTGATGCGGCCCCGCCTGGAAGGGGGGGAGGGACAATGACCACCGCGCAGATCGCCGCCCTGGTGGCGGTGATGGCCGCCGTGACCTTTCTCACCCGGGCCCTGCCCTTCCTGCTCTTCGGCCGGGGCGGGGAGCCCCCCAGGGTGGTGCTCTACCTGGGGCGGCTGCTCCCCCCGGCGGTGATCGCCATGCTCATCGTCTACTGCTACCGCAGTACCAGTTTTGCCGCCCCCGGAGGCTGGGCCCCCGGCCTCATCGCAGGGCTGGCGGTGGTGGGCCTCCACCTGTGGAAGAAGAACAACATGCTGTCCATCGTGGGGGGGACCGTCCTCTACATGGCGCTGGTCCAGGCGGTGTTTTAAGGAACCCCTGAATAAATCGGCAAGAGCGATTTGCGAAAAAGATCCGTAAAGCGCCGCAGACGCATTTGTTCAGAGGTTCCTTAGGCTGTTACCAGGGCCAGCCCCCGGCGTCCCGGGCGTCCAGCACATCCAGCATGGCGGACAGCATCTGGGCGGACTGGGCCCGGGTGAGGGGCTTGGACAGGTCGGTGCTGCTGCTGATTACCGACACCGCCTCCATGTTCACCACGGACTGGTAGGCCCAGGCGGGGGCGGTCTCGGCGGAGAAGGCGGAGGAGGAGCCGGACACGTCCCCGGTGGCCAGCAGCCGGTCGATGATGACGGCGGCCTCGGCCTGGGTGATGGGGCTGCCGGGGGTGAACACCGTCTGGCCCAGGTGGTTGCGGGAGCCCTCCACCGTGCCCACCACCAGGGCGGCGGACACGTAGCCCTTGGCCCAGGCGGAGATGTCGCCGTCGTCATAGAACCCGGTGAGGGTCACGTCGCTCAGGGGGGCTTTGCCCGCGGCGGTCATGGCCATGGCCAGGAACTCCTCCCGGGTGAAGGCGGCGTCCGGGTCGAAGCAGTACAGGTCTCCCACCTTCCGGCCGGTATACACCCCGGCTTCCGCCAGCCGCAGGGCGGCGTAGTGGGCGGGGTCGCCGGCCAGGTCGGAGTAGCTGACGGCGGTGGTCTGCTTCTGGATGGACACTTTCACCGTGGCGGGCTTGGAGCTGTTGCCCTTGGCGTCGATGGCCACATAGGTGAAGGTGTCCTTGCCCTTCTTGCCCTC
>ERZ779621.658-NODE-658-length-12710-cov-5.210352_pt1 | contig 12710 bp, 14 predicted proteins | sample MGYA00514215_ERZ779621 | MGnify/ENA primary metagenome ERZ779621 (study PRJEB29562, sample SAMEA4376715) | mouse gut metagenome | isolation source: Cecum | study: EMG produced TPA metagenomics assembly of the A DSS colitis mouse model was used to assess the...
GGACTGAACAGCTGGATCGCGGAGGAGCTTCTGGAAAAGCGGATGTGGGTGGATGTCAACGACTACCATGCCCTCAACGCCTGCGTAGAAAACGGCGCGGTGGATGTGGCCAAGCTGCTGTTGGACGGCGGGATGGACTTCGGGCAATACCGGCAGTGGTTTCCCAACAGCGGCAGCTCGGATACGATCCAGGCACTGGAGGAACACTGGAACGCGCTTCACCCCCCGGCCCAGGAGCCAGCGGAACAGGAACAGGCGCAGGAAGGCGCGGGACCTGAGATTGGAGGGATAAATCTTGGCTGACCCCATCACCATAGCCAGGATCGGCCTTCTGCTGGGTGACGAGCAGAACAGAAAGCGTCTGGGGTGGGCGGTGGCCGCCGTCCTCTCCCCCATCATCCTGGTGGTGGCCCTGCTGTGCGTCCTGGGCTCCGGGGCGGTGGACCACAATATTTCCGCGGCCCAGCTCTGCTTCCAGGATGGGCCCCTGCCTGACGATACCCCCGCCGAATACCGGGCGTGCATCGAGCAGACCCGGACCAGCTTCGCGGAGCTGGACACGGTCATGGCGAACATCCAATCAAATATGGACGACGGAAACAGCCTCGACCCCATCCGGGTCAAGGCTGTGTTTTTCTCCCTGTATTTCGGCGGCGAGGCCCCGTCCCTCAGCCAGTTCGCCCACTGCTTCGCCACCAGCGAGATCCGCACGCGCACCGTCACGGAAAAAGATGCGGACGGTAATGACGTTGAAGTAGAGCAGACGTACACGGTGTTCCTTCCCATTGAGGACATGGCCACAGTGTACGCCAACCTCGCCGCCTCGCTGGGCGTTTCCATCACAGAGGAACAAAAAACAACGCGGACAATGTGTACAGCCTCATCAAGTATGGCTATCCCAGCCCGAACGGGGGAGGCGGTGATGGCGGAGGCTTCGATGGCGCGGACGCACCCTATGTGGGCGCCAGCGGTTTCTGCTCCCCGGTGGGGGCCAACTGGCGGAGCATTGTAACCTCTGAATTCGGCGGACGAATCGACCCCATCACAGGGAAGCGGGACGGCCACACCGGCATGGACCTGGCCGTCCCTGCGGGCACCCCCGTCCGGGCGGCTCTGCCCGGCACGGTGCGGGTGGCGAAGTACGACTCCAGCTACGGCTACTACGTGACCATCGGCCATGAGAACGGTCTGCTGACCCTGTACGGGCACAACTCCCGCCTGCTGGTACACCCCGGCCAGGTGGTCCAGGCCGGGGACGTGATCTCCCTGTCCGGCTCCACCGGGCGGTCTACCGGGCCCCATCTCCACTTCGAGGTGAGGGTCAATGGGCAGAGGACCAACCCAAGATATTACCTGCCCTGAGAGAGGAGTGATTTACCGATGAGTGAACCGATCCAAGTGCCGATGCCCGGAGTGGCGCTCCCGATCCTGATGAAGCAAGAGGGAAAAACGTCGTACAGCCTGAGCGAATTCGGGGCCCTGATCGACCCGGTGTATGATGTGTATGCGGAGCAGATCCGCAGATGCGTCTCCGGCCTCACCGCCTACGCCGCCCAGTGCGCGGCGGCGCGTCATGAGGAGCAGCTCCCCAAGCTGCGTGAGCACATCGTGATGATGGGCGGCTTCTGGGGCATGGAGGAAGACGTCTCCGTAGATCCTTATGAGGTGTCAGAGCGGAAATATGGCCGCTCCTTTGACGCGGTCATAGCGGAAGCCTGGCAAAGCGGCTCCGCGCCCCCGCTGACAGAACAGGCCATGCGAGACGTCCTGACCGGGCTGGAGGTGCATATGCAGGAGATGGAGAACTCGGGAGATATGGACGATCTGATCGACGAATATGGCCGGATGGCCCAGCGATTGCGGACGGAGTGGCACATGGAGCCGCCCGCGTCCCAGCAGACGGTGCTGACGATGGAGGGCATGAGCTTATAAGGCCATCCCTCCTATCGGCCCGCCGATTTGCAGCATAATTTTAACAAGGAGATGAGACAGCATGAAAATCAGAGCCGAAATGGGCCGTCAGCGCACGCCCCTCTGGCCGCGTGAATATCAGGTAGACAAGGTGGTGGAGCTTCCCAACACTGCGTTTGCCTCCTTCATGATCCAGCCTCTGGACCGCTACGACTTCATCGAGCGCAACGAGGTCAAGCCCCACCAGGATGATGGCGTCACCCACTGCCTGCTGCTTCTCAGCGACGACCGGACAGACGGCGTCCTGGTGCAGTGCGGCGACGGACGCGCCATGTATTCCGCCTATGTGGCGGGGGCGCGGGATGTGATACAGGCCAGACTGGACCGGGTGGCGGACTTCATCATTGGCGAGGGGACCCGGCGCACCGCCAGCGGGAGCTGGTACGTCTACTGCGAGGAGCTGGATGAAAAATTCGGCGTGGCCGTCCAGGAGGGCAATGGTCTGGACGCCATACTGAGGGATACGCTGGAGCGCCGCCCCGAGGTGGCCCAGGTGGACATCTCCCTCCAGCACATTGAAACCACCTTCCGCCCGGAGTTCTGCGCCCAACTTCGCGGCGGCGCGGAGAAAACACAGCCGGACATCCGGCTCCGGGATATCCTGCCTTTGCTGACCAACAACGGCCTGGAGTACCCCAGCCAGTCTTATTTTACCCACCCGGAATCCGATGCCCGCGTGTGGCCGGACGATCTGCGGAAGCTCACCACAGCCGGACAGAAGGAGCATGACGCCCTGCTCAACGCCCGGGTGGCGGAGATCAGCCCCGGCCCGGAGGGCACGGAGGTGGTGCTCACCGATGTGGACCCGCAGGAGCTGGCGCGGTTCAACCAGGCATATGAGGATCACCAGGCGGCGGAGCAGGCCATGGGCGATATGACGCCGTAGGGGGTGCAGGGCAATGGATAAATTCGATACCCGCCGTGTTGCCGAAGGGCTCACCGCATATGCCATTGAGCGGCGGCATGGCTGGGAACGTCACCAGCGGGAGGGCGCTCCCACCTGGATGGAACAGCGTCGGTTTTGGACCGACGCCATCCTCCAGGGCATGGCGCGACTGGACGGCGGACAGCCCGACCCGGCGCTGATGGAACGCTTCGACCGGGAACTGGAGCAGGACCGGGGCTGCTATTTGTTCACACCGGCCACCCGCCAAATGCAGAAGGACACCATCCGGGAGCTGCGGCGGTTCGTGTCCGCGCTGAAGGCCACCGGCGACGACCGCCGCCGTCAGGTCGACGTGGTCTGGAAGCTGCTGGAGGATATGTCCTCCCACCTGCCCTGGGCCAGTAAGGACAATGATCTCAGCCTCGCCTGCGGCGAGGCTGAATCCGCGCTCCGGCGCATGACCGCCCAGATGCCCATCCGCTTCACCCGTATCCTTCTGGGCGGGGACGCCGGGCCCCACTGGGCCAGCGGCTTCGCCTCCGGCGCTGTGACCGACGCCGGGGCGGTCAAGCGGACGGCTGTATACCAGGAGGCGGTCCGGGACTATCCGAACGTCAAAAACTGGCCCGCCCTCTGCACCGTTTATGTGGGACGGGACCTCTCCTCCGCTTGGGGGACAGTTGACGCCTGTGACTTCGATCTGGAGATCATGAACCGGATCGGGGACCGATTTCTCAAAGAACCCGGTGTGCGCTGGGTGTCTGGGGCCTGTCAGATGACCATTCCCGTTGAGCAGGCGATGGTCGTACCGGAGATGCCGGCGCAAAGTCCGGACGAGCCAGCTCCGTCTCAGATGGGGCCGACCATGTAAGGGGGACACTATGGCGACAAAATTTAATCTCTCCCGTACCGCCGACGAGCTCACTACATATGCCGCAGAGCGGCAGGCTGGATTTGAACAGCACCGGCTGGGCAATTCCTTCCACCATCCCGGAACCCGGAACGAGTGGGTCAGGGACATCCTGCGGGGCATGGCGGAGGTGAACGGCGCGGACAGCGGCGAACTCACCGCCCGCTTCGACCGGCAGTTGGAGGAAGCCCGGGGGTGCTTCGGCGTGGAGATGCTTTCCCAAGCCGGACAGAAGCACGCCGTCCAGGCATTGAGGCGGTACGCCTCCGCGCTGGAGCAGCTGGGCGGCGACCAGCGCGGGCGGCTCACGCGGGTGCGTGACCTGCTGCAAGACATGGCCGCTTATCTGCCGTGGGACCCCAGGGCCATTGGGATCGATCCCGCCAGGGATCAGGTGGCAGAACAGCTCCTGCGCTTGACCGCCTGGCGCCCCATCCGCTTCACCCGCGTCCTGTTGGGCAGCGGCTTGGACCCGGACGGCGTTGAGTTCCTGCCGGGGATGGTCAACGATGCGGAGTCTGTGCGGCGCACCCAGGAGTTCCAGCGGCTGGCCGTTGAATACCCGAAGCGGGAAGCGTGGCCCGCGCTGTGCGTCGTCTGCCTGGGCGGCGGACGGCGGGAGAACGCCGGTACCATAGACGCGGACGGGCTGGATATGGCGGTGATCCGCCAGGCGGGGGAAGCTTTTATGAAACGGCCCGAGGTGCGCCCGGTGTGGACTCACCAGCTGACCGTGCCCGTCCATGAGCAGATCCGGGTGCTGAAGGTGGAACCGGGCAGAGCCCCGGAGAAGGTCACCATGCCCAACACGCTGGAGGCGTTCCAGGCGGCGGTGGGCGGAGATATCGAAGCGGTGGGGCTGGACACCGGCGCCTGTCTCGTCTGTAATGAGCTGGGCAAGCTGACCGGCCTGCCCGCCAACCGCAGAGTCAACGGAGAACCCATCGCCGGGACCTTCCTCATCGTTGGCTGCGCGGATGGTGAGTTTTGTTCCCTCTCTGACGGGGACGCGGCCTATTATGACCGGGAGTTGTCCGAGCCTGCGCCGTCTTACGACGACCCCGACCAGCCCGCCCAATGGGAATTTCGTGTGTTGTAGAAGGGAGATCACGATGGAAAAAGCAAACATCACCCTGGCCTTCGACCAGGAAAAATGGGACGCTCTGGAGTTCTACCTGAAGAAAGAAAAGACCACCGCCCAGCGGCGGCTGGAGGAATCGCTGGCGCAGCTCTACGAGCAGGCCGTGCCCGCGCCGGTGCGGGAGTATCTGGACAGCCGCTCCGCGCCGCCCCCCAGGCCGCGCCGTCCGCCCAAGGCCGACGCACCCAAGGGGACGGTGGTCCCCGCCGTACAAGTGAAGGAGGAGGACGATTATGGACAGTAGGGACGTCTGGCTGGACAAGCGGTGGTACGCCGCCCTGTCCCGGCGTCTGGACGGCGGGACCGTGGAGGATCAGCTGGACTGTTATCTGAAGAAGCTCATCAGCCAGCTTCCCAAAGAGGAGTACGATCAGATCAGCCGGGAGATCCAGGAGGAAGACCTGCGGCAGCAGGAGATCGAGGTCGCCAAAAAGTTCTCGGCGTTCCATGTGCGGGAGCACGGGCAGGAAGAATACTTCCAGCTGGAGCGCCCCTGGGACGTCCTGAACGCGGCCAGCATCCTCCGGGAGTATCTTCGCAAGGATAAACAGGACTCGTTCTCTGATTTCTGCGGTATCCGCCAGCGGATCACTGGCGGGGAGTTCGACCAGATGGTGAGTGCGCACATGGAAGACCCGAAAAAAGTGACCGGCGCATTCGCGCTGGACTTTGACAAAAAGGAATTCTCCACCGTTGACGCCGAGGACGGCTGGCGGTCGTATTTCATGCAGGACGTGTCCGCGGCGGCCTACCGCGCTTTCCGGGCGGAAGGTCTGTCCGACCGGCAGCGCATGGCCCGGTTCACGGAGCGGCTGGCGGACTGCCAGATCGGATCGGCGGGCCACCTGTCCGCCAGGCAGGTATCCTTCGCGGAGGAAATCTGCGAGATCGACGGCAAATTAAATTTCTACATGGAAACCAATTTTGACGTGGACGCCGTGTTCGGCACCCATGTCTGCACCGATGAAAACGACGACTGCCTGAACGTCTACGCCGACTACGACATGGCGGCGGGGCAGGTGTGCGACGAGCTGGAGGTGGACCTGCACCGGGCCGATGGCCGGGAGGAAGCCGTCCCTTACACCCTCAACGCCGCTGAGAAGATGATCCTGCTACGGAAGATGGAGGCGTACTGTCTGGAGCAGACCGGCATGACGCTGAGGGACTACAGCGCCCAGCTCATGGCCGAGGACCTGGGAGGGTGCCAGCGTCAGGGGGCGGACACTGTCCGTCCTCTCTCTGTATTCCGCGTCACCCAGGATGGCCGAACGGATCATCTGCTGGCGGAGGGCGACGGGGCGATGGACACGCTTCACGCCGCCCTGCGGCTGCGGGCCTACCTGATCAAGAAGGGTGACGGCTCCCAGCGATTCGCTGAGGCTCTGCCCGCGGCGGACCATATCGCCCCGGAGGTGTTCCGGGACTACGCCGACGAGCTCCGGCAGGGCGCCGGGCGGGTGACAGCCGCGCTGGACATCGACCTGGACAGGGGCACGTTCTCCACCATGGCCGGAGCGGACGGCTGGCAGACCTATACCGTCAGCGATGTTCTGGCGGCGGCGTGGAACGCCACCATCCCCCACTGGTCGGACTGGGAGGGGCGCAGGTGCGTCCTCGCGGAGCAGCTGGAGGGCAAGCTGGTGGAGCAGGAGCTCCCCGGCGTGGTCCCGCCCAGCGGGCCAATGATGTGAACTCCCGTCAGGGCAATGCAGAGGGGCGTTCCGCTTCGGAGCGTCCCTCTGCTCGTTCTCCCCCGTGTCGGCCTCTGTGAGCGCCGTTGTGGCCCTCACGGGCGGCGAGGTGGCACACGTACCCATCCAGCTTGTGAAACGCGGCGTCGGCCCCCCTGTGGGCCGCTGTCGCGGAGTGGGGGCCGGGGCCGCCGAGGGCAATCCAGAGGTTCGATTTTTGTGCAGGATAAAGCAGTGATATCACCGCCTCTCACACCGTCCCGCAATGCGGGCCGGGGGATGCGGTTTCACGGAGGCTTTGATGGCTTTGGGTCACGTTTCCGTTACGTCCAACTGCCATCATTTTTTGCGCAGTGCAATCAAAACTGCTATCAGTAGAACAAAAACTGCGACGGCTTCCGCAGTTTTCAAGTATCAGAAATGCTATCAAACCCACTTTTGACCGATATTGGAGGTGCCAAATGACAGACGAAAAAGTAAAGTTTCTAATGCGGATCGACCCTGATACCGACAAAAAAATCAAAGCGGCCATGCCTCATTCCAACTGCCGGAGCCAGAATGAGTTCGTGGAGAAGGCGCTCCAGTTCTACTGCTCCTATCTCTCCACCCAGGATACCACCAAATTCCTGCCGCCGATTTTCCTGGAGGCAATGCGGGGTACGCTCCAGTGCAGCGAGGACCGCATCTCCCGCCTGCTGTTCAAGCTGGCGGTGGAGATGTCCATGATGATGAATGTGCTGGCCATCGGCCTGGAGATCGACGCCAACCAGATGGACCGATTGCGCGGTGAGTGTGTCCAGGCTGTCAAAAGGAGCAATGGCGGTATCTCCTTCAAGGACACAGTGAAGGAGCGGCAGGCGTGATCCTCCGCCCGATCAAAAAATATGCGTGCCGCCAAGGGGGAACTGCGCCCATCCGGTGAACCCAGCCCTGGTTCACAGGGGACCGCCCTGAACGTAGTCTCTCTAAGGATTTAATTCAGAGAAAGAACAACTGGGAGGTGTCGCACAACGCCGCGCGTCATTTTCAAATGCCCGCACATCAAACCCGGCGGCAGCGTGAAGGCTGCCGCCCACCTCAGCAACTACGTCGGCTACATCTCCACCCGTGAGGGCGTGGACCGCATCGACCCTGGTCAGGCGGAGAAGCCCGCCACGAAAAAGCAGGACAAGATGGTCCAGCAGCTCCTGCGGGACTTCCCCTCCAGCCGTGACCTGTTCGAGTACGAGGACTATCAGACCGAGCCCACCCGAGGAAACGCCTCTGAGTTCATCACCCGCGCCATTGAGGACAATTATGAGCAGATTGCCAAGCGGGAAAACTACGTGGACTACATCGCCAACCGTCCCCGGGTCCAGAAGCTGGGCGCTCACGGGTTGTTCAACGGCGGACAGAAGCCACTGGTGCTGTCCCAAGTGGCAGACGAGGTGGCCCATCACCCAGGCGTGGTCTGGCTCCCCATCATCTCCCTGCGCCGGGAGGACGCCGACCGGCTGGGTTACAACAACGCCGACCGCTGGCGTAAGCTCCTGTCCGCGCGCGCCATAAAAATTGCTGAGGCCATGAATATCCCCTATGAACAATTTCGCTGGTACGCTGCGTTCCACGACGAGGGTCACCATCCCCATCTGCACATGGTGTGCTACAGCGCCGACGCCAAGTCCGGCTTCCTCTCCAAGCAGGGCATCGCGGACATCAAATCCATGCTGGCGAAGGAAATTTTCCAGCAGGACCTCATCGCCATTTACCAGCGACAGACTCAGCGGCGGGATGAACTCTCCCAGAAAACCGGGGAGGTCATGGAAGAACTCATCAGCGAGATGCAGACCGGATCACTGGACAACCAACGCATCGAGCAGCTCATGACCGAGCTGGCGCAGCGTCTGCGTGGGCGATCCGGCAAAAAGCAGTATGGCTATCTGCCCCCGGCGCTGAAGTCCATCGTGGACGAGATTGTGAACGAGCTGGAGAAGGACCCACGCATCTCGGCAGCCTATGACCTGTGGTACCGGGAGCAGGAGGAAGTGCTGCGCACCTACAAGGACGATCTGCCGCAGCGCCTCCCGCTGGTCCAGCAGAAGGAATTCAAGCACATCAAAAATATCGTGATCCAGGATGCGGTGCGCCTGGGTGAACTGGCGCCGCCCGGTGTCAAGGATCGGACCGAGCCGGTGTCCGGGCCAGCAGATGAGGCACCGTCAAACACGCCGTGGAGCAGGAGATACCGTGCCGCCCGTCAGCTCCTGCATGGGGATGAAAGCGCTCCCCCAGATTTGGATGCCGCGTTCGATTTGCTCCTGGAGGAAGCCGATGCCGGGGACCCACTGGCTATGGCCGACCTGGGCCGCATCTTTGCAGATGGGCTGGGCCGAAACGCCGACCCCGAGCAGGCGCGGGAGTGGTATGCCAAAGCCCTGGCCGCATTTCTGGAGGCCGAAAAAATCAAACCGGACCCTTACACCCAGTACCGCGTTGGCAAGCTGTACGCCGCTGGACTGGGCACAGATCAGGACTATGAGGAGGCCACCCGGTGGCTGGAGAAGTCCGCCAACGCCGGTTACAAATATGCCCAGTACACCCTGGCCGGACTGTACCGGGACGGCAAAGGCGTAGAACAGGACTACGCGGCGGCACTGGAGCTCTACACCAGGGCGTCCTCCTTTCCTTCCGCCGCCTATGAGCTGGGCAAGCTCTACCGGGACGGGCTGGGCTGCGCCGCTGACGCAGACCGCGCTGAATGGTACTTCCATCAGGCGTTCACCGGATTCCAGGTCATGGCACAGCGGGCACAAGATGATAAACTCCAGTATCGCATCGGCTGGATGCTCCTCCATGGAGTGGGCACAGCCCCGGATGAGGCCGCGGCCCTGCCCTGGCTGGGGAAGTCCGCCGACCGCGGGAACACTTTCGCCAAGTATGCGCTGGGGAAGCTCCTGCTCTGCGGAGAAACCATCCCCAGGAATGTGGACCGAGCATTGGAGCTGCTCATTGAGTGCGCCGAGGCGGGGAATCAATATGCCCAGTACACATTGGGGAAAGCGTACCTGCTGGGCCATGATATCCCGCAGGATCAGACCGAGGCCGTCCACTGGCTGAAGCTGTCTGCGGAACAGGGCAATCAGTACGCCCAATCCTTTTTGGACCGCTTCTACGGCTCCATCTTCTCCTCCGCCACCTCGCTCCTCTACCACATGGGGAACATCTTCCGGGAGCAGCGCCAGCCGCCCTCCAGCGGTATGCGGGTGGAAATGGACAGCAAGCTCAAGCAAAAAATCAGAGAAAAGAAAATCGCCATGGGCCACAAACCGGACGATCACGAGGAGCAGGAGCAGCGGATGTAACACAGTCATATTCCATGGAAGTCTTTTACCGCCCCTTCCCATCCCGCATGAAATCGTGTATAATGAAACGCACTCAGAAAACATGGGGGACTGCTGTATGGAACGGCTCACATTCAAAAACAACTTTGATTCTGCCCAGCGTTTGGATGAAATCATGTACTCATACCAAGGCTGGGGTGGTGGCACCGTGATGACTGCTTACAGCAATCGCTGTCATTGCTGCTGTTCCTGCTGGAACGAGGTGAAATTGTGGTCACCGAACACGTCTTCCCTTTCGAAAACAGCATCAGGGATGATGATGAAATCATGTCGATCTATGGTGTGCTGGCATCGCAAACTCGGTGGAAGCAATCTTTATACACTGAGATGACTGGGATTCGTGCCAATGCGATCAGGCAGATGAGACAAGTTGGCGCTCCGTTTTATGATGACTACATTTGCTACCAGGAGGGACACATCAATGTCCATTGCGGAAACATTGGACCGTCACAGCTCTTAACGCATCTTGCCAAGCATCCAGAATTAAAATCATTTTTCATTTTTTCCTATCCCTATTGGACAGAAGACCATACGGCAAAATATTACCGCTTTGAATTTTCCAACAGAGCCTATAACACTGCGTGCAGTTACCAGGAGATGATTTGGGACATCATGCGGGAAAAATCTGAAGCCAACAGCCCCTTTCGACCTGAACCTGAGTGTGGCAAAACAAACGAATAGTATATAACACCAGCTGAAGACAGAGCATCGTTAAAACGGTGCTCTGTCTTTTTGTTCCCAGGAGGTGCAAAAATGCCCTATATCCATTTCACAGAAGAGCAGAAACGCCAGGCCAACGCGGTGGACCTCGTCGAGTTCCTCCGCTTCAAGGGGGAACCCCTCATCCGCTCCGGGCCGGAGTTCCGTATGTCCAACAACCACAGCGTCACCGTTCAGGGCAATGAGTGGTACGACCACGCCGCCGAAAAGGGCGGCGGTCCAGTGTCCTTCCTCAAGGAGTTCTACGGCATGAACTACCAGGAGGCAGTGCTGACGCTGCTCAACGAGGACGTCAGTCAGCTCTGCTCTCCGGTGACCAAGCCCAAAGGAAAAGTAAAGAAGCCCTTCGAGCTGCCGCCCGCCAACGATACCAACAGGCGGGTGTTCGCCTATCTTCTCAAACACCGGCACCTGGACCGGGACGTGCTCACCACCTTCGTCAAGCTGGGGCTGATCTACGAGGACCAGAAATGCCACAACGCCGTCTTCGTGGGCTGGGACAAGGACGGCACGCCCCGCCACGCCCACAAGCGAAGCACCAACAGCCAGGGGAAGTCCTTCCGCATGACCGTGGAAGGCAGCGACTTCCGTTACGCTTTCAACTGGCCGGGCTCCAGCGGTCACCTGCTGGTCTTTGAGGCCCCCATCGATATGCTGTCGTTTATCTCCAAATTTCACGACAGCGACTGGCCGAAGCACAGCTATGTGGCGCTGTGCGGCACCTCCTCTCAGGCCATACTGGGGATGCTGGAGCGGTACCCGCAGATCGACACCGTCCACTTCTGCCTGGACAACGACCAGGCGGGGCAGCTCGCCACCAAACGGCTGGCGAAGCTGGTGCGGGAGAAAGGGCTGGCGGTGAACGCGCTGGTGCCTGTGCTGAAAGACTGGAACGAGGACCTGTGCGCAAATTTTCAACAGACGGAGGAACAGCAAAATGAACAGAAATTATCGTAGCTACTGCCGCAGATTGGGAGAGGCCATGTCTCTGCGGTCCATTTTTCCCAGATCGGTGCTGGACAACGACGAGCTGATCCGCATCCACCAGACTGCCCAGACCACCGACCCAGACATCCTGCGGCAGACCGCCGCCGAGTTGTTTCCAGAACGATTTCAGGAGGAGCCGCGCCCAGTGAAACAGGCTCTGACCGCGGGACAGGATGAAGCGCACCAAGTCTGCGTCGGCATGGTCCAATCGTATTGAGGAGGTGCGCCATGCCCCAACAATTTATCATCATTCTTTTTGCCGCTGCAGCCCTGCTGGTCATCGGCGGCGTTTCTCTTTTGTCCCGGCAGGGTTCGCTGGATAACATCAAGTCCAAGCCCGTGGGCGACGGCCAGCACGGCACCGCCCGCTGGGCCACAGAGAAGGAAATCAGTAAGACTTTTTCCCGCATTCCTTTCCACCCGGACGAATGGCGGAAAGGGAAAAATCTTCCTAAAACTCAAGGACTGGTGCTGGGCTCCCAAGGGAAAAAGGGAAAAATCACCGCCCTGGTGGACAGCGACGATATCCACTGCGTGCGCTTTGTTCCTTGACAATCTGCGTAGAAATACGCAATAAAACAAGGCAGACTTCCATGAAGTCTGAACTCTATGCTTGATTGAGCAGGGGAAGTACCTGCCAACCCCGGTGTGACGGGTAATCAAAACTCTAATCCTCCGACGTGCACCCATAGTGTCATATGGGATGTGTGAAGCTCGGTGAAGTAGCGGATACGCGGTCTGAGACGGCTGTGCCCGCTGGAGGCTATAAATCGGTCATGTCCAGTATGTTTTGTTGCAACCGACAAATGTCCTGAGTGTACGGCTCGTAAAGGTGTAGGATGATAATACAGCCATCCGCCCCCATGTGGGGTGCTGCCGCCGTTGAAATTTGAAGTAGTGGAAAACGGCAGAAAACCAGTATAGGTCGAATGTCTTTGGCAGAATATCACACAAGCCAAAGATGGCAGCCGGGCTAAAGGGACGGGCTAAAACCGATATGTAAAGCTAAAGCATAGGGAACAAA
>ERZ779621.663-NODE-663-length-12674-cov-4.806007_pt1 | contig 12674 bp, 13 predicted proteins | sample MGYA00514215_ERZ779621 | MGnify/ENA primary metagenome ERZ779621 (study PRJEB29562, sample SAMEA4376715) | mouse gut metagenome | isolation source: Cecum | study: EMG produced TPA metagenomics assembly of the A DSS colitis mouse model was used to assess the...
GAAGGACAGTCTGCTTGTGTACTGCAACGGAGTGCCGACGGAGGAATTTGGCGGGGAGATTGGACAGGGCGTTTTCGGTCTGGACGAAGAAGCGTTTGCACGCACGGTTTTTGTAACTGCGGCGGAAATGGAGATAAGTGCGACAAGCGGTATCAGCGAAAAATTAAACCGTTATGTGGAAAATACGGACAGTACTACCAGTGCAGCTTCCGCCATAAAATTTTTGCACGATAAGCGAAAAGAGCTGAAAGCGGACAGGGGAAGCAATGATTTGCTGACGCGGCAGAGGGAAAAAATCAGCGGCATACAGCAACAGATAGAGAATCTGGAACGAATTTCTGCCGCTTTGGGCGGACAATATGAGGAGCGGGAGCGGCTGGAGCAGCGGATAAGAGAAGCGGAGGCGGAGGAAAAGGAAGCGGGCACAAGGAAGCTTCTGCGCCAGAAGTGGGAGACCTATGACGGCTATCAGGCAGCGCTTACGGCGGAGAGAGAAAAAAGAGCAGCGCTTTTGCAAAAGTATCCGAAGGGTCTGCCTACGCAGGCAGAGCTGCAAGGCTTGCGCAGCAGCGCCGAGCGCCTCAGTATGCTAAAGGGGGAGCGGGCGGCGGTATCCTTTGGCAGCAAGGAGCAGGAATGTTTAGAAGCGCTTGCGCTTCGGTTTGCGGACGGTGTGCCTAAAGCAGAAGCACTCAGACAGGAAGAGGAGCGGCTTGCGCAAATTGGAATTCTCAGGCTGCAGTTGGAGGAATTGAAAAAAGGCGCGCAGACGGAGCGGCAGAGAGCGCTTTCCGAAAAATTTGCCGCCGGCGTTCCCGACGGGGAGGAAAGGAAAGAACTGCAAAAGCTGCTGACTGCGTGTCAGGAAAAAGAAGAAGAACTGGAAACGGCAGGAAAATGTGAGGCGCAGAAAGCGGGCAGGGAACAGGCAAAAAAGCGGGCAGGAAGGGCTGCGGTCATGTTGGAGACTGCCGCCGTTTTATTGCTTGCTGGCGGAGGATTCTTTCTGGCCGGAAAGCAGGATACGCGTATGGGAAGTCTGCTTTTTTTACTGGGAGCAGCCGCGTTTATGGCAGGCATTTTTGTGTTTTGCAGGCAGCGGCGCAAAGCGGCAGCGCTGCGGCACATGCAGGAAAATGCATTTTCGGCTCTCAAGCAGGATTGTACAGATTTGGAAAAGGGGATTCGGGAAAAACTGGCTCGCTACGGATACCACAGCAGGAATGGAGCTGTCTATGATTTTGCCATAATGGAACAGGAAGCGGCGGAGTATGAGGATTTTTTGGCGGAAGCGGAAAGGAAGCGGGAAAGATTTGAAGAAAAAGCCGCGGCATGCAGAGAGTTGCTGGAGCAGTCCGTTTCCTTTTTCGAGCAGTATGGAGAGGATACCGTTCTGCTGCGTGAGGATTTTAGAAATATGCAGACTGCTTTTGGCAGGCTGCGGGAAGACATTCGTGATTACGAGAGGCTTAAGAAGGAAGAGGCGGAGAAAAGAGAGAAAGAGGAGACTTGTCAAAAGCAATATGCAGAAATCAAGGAGCAGATGCAGTCGCTGCTGACAGGCTACCGGCTGGAGATTTCCGGCGACTGGAAAGAGCAGCTTGCCCTTTGGGGCAACGACAGGCGGGAAACAGAGCTTTTGGAGGAGTCGATAGCCAGACAGGAAAGAAGGCTGGAGGAATACCGAATGCAAAACGGGCTCTTCCGGAGGCCGGAGAGGGAAGCTGCAGATATGGAAACGCTGCACGCTCGGCAGTCTCAAATGCGGAGGGAGCTTGCGGAGCTTGACCGCCGGATTGCCGAGTCGGAGGATATGCTGGAAAAGCTGCCGGAAAAGCAGAATGAACTGGCGCTTGCGGAGGAAAAGCTGGAAGCGTACAGAGAAAAACATTTGATTTATGCGGGGGCGGCGAAAGCGCTGGAGACGGCGGAGCAGGCTTTGAAGGATAAGTATATTTCCCCCATAAAGGAGCGGTTCTGTACCTATTCGGCAGCAATTGAGAGAGCCATCGGGGAAAAGATTACCATGAATCAGGATTTTCAGATTTTCTTTGAGAGAGGCGGGGAAAACCGCAAGGACAGGCATTTGAGCGCAGGGGAAAGAAGCATCTGCGCGCTGTGCTTCCGTCTTGCCCTGATAGACAATATGTATGGAAAGGAACAGCCTTTTTTGATTATGGACGACCCTTTTGTGCACCTTGACGCCATGCACATGGAAAAAACAGGAAGGGTATTAAAAGAACTTGCAAAGGACCGGCAGATTTTGTATTTTTGCTGTCATGAAAGCAGGAAAGTCTAAGGCGGTGCTTTGGCTGCCGCCCTGTATCGGTAAATATTCCCCTGTCTAAGCTGCTGTTAAACCATGCAGGCGCATCTGTGTGGAACACGGGTTCCTTCCTTGTATCAGGAGGATGCGTCTGCTGGGAGAAAGACCCACGGAGCAGTTTTATGCTGCCATGCTCATTATGATAGCCGGTACGGTAGTGATAGCGAAAGATTCGTGTGAAAGTTTTTTATCGGGATTCCTTTCGGTCTTCCATTTCCTGCAAAATCTGTACCACAACCTCTCTTTCATCAAAGTGGTACTTTTTACCTTTGATTTCCTGATAATCCTCGTGTCCCTTTCCCAAAAGAAGGATAATATCACCTGATTGGGCATGAGACATGCTGTAGGCAATCGCTTCTTTTCTGTCGTCGATCTCGATGTACCTGCCGCCGCTCTTTTGCAGTCCGACCTTGATATCTTCATTGATGTCATGCAGTTCTTCCAATCTGGGATTGTCGCAGGTCAGTATACACAAATCCGCATATTTGCCGGTGATTTCTCCCATATCATAACGGCGCAGTTTGGAGCGGTTACCGCCGCAGCCGTATACGCAGACGAGGCGCCTTGGATGGTACTGCTGCAGCGCCATCAGCGCATTCTCCGTGCTTACCCTGTTGTGGGCATAATCAATCAGCATGGAATATTCTTTGGAAACAGGAAGCAGCTCCATACGCCCTTTCACGCTTGCCTGCTTCAGTCCGATGCGGATGGTATCCGGCGCAATTCCTGCCAGCCTGCAGACGGACAGGGCGGCAAGGGCATTGTATACGGAAAACTGCCCGGGAAGGAATATCTGGTATTCGCCCTCCAACAAGCCGTTTACCTGAAACTGCATTCCAAGTCTGCCGTCTATGTTGATATTTTCGATATGATAAGCAGTTAAATCGGCATCCGCAGCCGTACAAAAAGTAGTTACTTTACAGGTATGTCCCTGTAATACGTCCTTGTAATGGGAATCATCTGCGTTGAAAACACCTTGCCTGCATTGCCGGAAAAGCAGGCTTTTGCAGGATAGATACTCTTCAAAAGAATCGTGTTCATCCGGACCGATGTGGTCCGCAGAAAGATTGGTGAAGACGCCATAGTCAAATTGGATTCCGGCAGTGCGTCCCAGCTTGAGCGCCTGTGAGGAAACCTCCATAACGACATATTCACAGCCGGCATCTACCATTTGGTGAAACAGGTTGTGAAGCTCATAGGATTCCGGCGTGGTGTTTTTCAGGGGGATATGCTTATCGCCGATGACAGCGCCGTTGGAGCCGATAAGTCCGGTCTTTTTGCCGCTGTTTTCTAAAACACTCCTGATGATGTGGGTAGTTGTGGTCTTGCCATTGGTGCCGGTCACGCCGATTGTAATGAGCTTACGGGCAGGATAATCAAAGAAGGCGGCAGACATATGCGCCAGCGCTTCCCGCGTGGAAGGGACGAAAAGCGTCGTGATATGTGCCGGAATCTGTCCGGCGGCATCTTCCCGTTCGATGACAATCGCGGAAGCGCCCTTTTGGATGGCGTCAGGGATATAGTCATGCCCGTCCGTTCTGGCTCCCGTCAGACAGACGAACATAACGCCTTCCACGATTTTGCGGGAGTCATATACAATATCCTTCACTTCGGTTTCCATGGAGCCCGTCAGGCACCGGTATCGCAGACCGGAACAAATGTTATCTACTTTCATAATCTCTCTTTTCTTGTATAAAATATTTAAAATTCGCCTTCAAAGACGGTGTGGGAAGGCCCTTCCATAATCAGGCGGTTTGTCTTTTCATCCCACTCGATATCGAGGAGACCGCCAATCTGTTCCACCGTGACATGGCGGCTGCAGCGGTTTGTCAGCACGCCGGCAACGACTGCGGTTGCGCAGCCCGTGCCGCAGCCAATGGTCTCGCCTGTGCCGCGCTCCCATTCTCTGATTTTGATATAGTCACGGCTTACCAGTTCGGCAAAGGTGACGTTTGTTTTATTGGGAAACAGGGAAGTCATATATTCCAAAGCCGGTCCATATGCTTCAACTGCCAAGTCCTTCACAGATGCAACATAAGCGACACAGTGGGGGTTGCCCCATGAAACGGCAGTTACAAAAAACGTTTCATCAAGCACTTTCACAGGCTGCTCGATAAATTCTGCAAGGGAAGTGGCGACGGGTATTTTCTCCGTGGACAGGACGGGCTCGCCAATGTCCGCACGGATATTAGAAACCAGTCCGTCCGTCACGGACAGGGTAAGCTGCTTAAAGCCGCCGAGGGTCTCGATGGCAATGCTAGTTTGGTCAGTCAGCCTGTGGTCGTATACATATTTGCCGACGCTGCGCAGGGCGTTGCCGCACATTTCCGCTTCCGTACCGTCGGGATTAAAAATCCGCATACGGAAATCTGCTTTTTCAGACGGGCAGATAAGCACCATGCCGTCGGAGCCTATGCCAAAATGCCTGTCGCTTACAAAGCGTGCCAGTGCGGAAAGGTCGGGAAGCGCTTGGTGAATCGCGTCAATATAGACATAATCGTTGCCGAATGCCTGCATCTTTGTAAATCGCATAGTGCCTCCTAACGCATTGCCTGCTCTAAATCGTTGATAATATCCTGTGCATCCTCCAGACCAACGGACAACCGGAGGAAACATTCCGTAATGCCGAGGTCTTCTTTCAACGCCTTCGGCGTATCCTCGTGGGTCTGGGTGGTCGGATAGGTAATCAGGGTTTCCGTACCGCCGAGGCTTTCCGCAAACATAACCATGCTGACATTTTTTAAGATTTTCTTTACGGTTTCCAGACTGTCCACGGTAAAGGAAATCATGCCGCCAAAGCCCTTGGTCTGCCGCTTTGTGATTTCGTAGCCCTTGTGGTCGGGGAAGCCGACATAAAAGACTTCCTTTACCTTGGGGTGGGTGGAGAGCCATGCCGCTACCTTCTGCGAGCTTTCGTTGTGCCGGTTCATGCGCACCGCCAGCGTTTTGATACCTCTGATAACAAGCCAACTGTCAAAGGGGGAGAGCTGGCTGCCGTGGGATTTGATGTGAATCTGTATTTTCTTTGCAATTTCTTCATTTTCCTTTACCACCACGATGCCGGAAATGACATCATTATGCCCGCAGAGATATTTGGTGGAGCTGTGCGTCACGATGTCTGCGCCGAGCGCCAGCGGCTTTTGGAAATAAGGCGTCAAAAAGGTGTTGTCCACAACAGTGAGAGCGCCAATTTCCTTTGCAATCGCAGATACAGCCTGAATATCAGCAACCTTCATCATGGGGTTGGTAGGTGTCTCCACAAAAAACATTTTGGTGTTGGGTTGAATTGCCTGCCTTACGGCATTTAGGTCAGACATGTCCACGTACGTATGGGTAATACCGTATTTGCCAAAGACGTCTCCGATGATTCGGAAGGTGCCGCCGTAGATATCATTGGATAAAAGCACATGCTCGCCCGGGGCAAGCAGTGAGAAGACAGCCATGTTGGCAGCTTGTCCGCTGGAAAAAGCAAAACCTTTGATACCGCCCTCTAAAATTGCCATGGTCCGCTCCAGCTCCTGTCTGGTCGGATTGTCAAGACGGCTGTAGGCAAAGCCGGTGGTTACGCCGAGCTCTGCGTGGCGGAACGTTGACGACTGGAAAATGGGCATACTGACGGCTCCCGTCAGAGGTTCCGTTCCCAGCGCACCGTGCACCACCTTGGAATCGTCGTGCAGATGCTCTTTTTTGTCAAATACATCGTAACTGATAGGTTGCTTCATAGAAATCTCCTGTCCTTTCTTCATTAGAATGAAAAAAACATATCTGTTACTATTTTACCTCATTGGAGAGAATTATGCATTAATGATTTACAAATATTATAAAATTTGTTAAAAAAATCAAATGCCTGTGAAAATTTGCCGCCCGTATGTACAAATTATGGATATTGTGTTATTCTTAGGTCAAATTGACACCCGAATCCTAATCTATATGAATCAAAAGGAGGAAAGAGATATGAGAGTTCACAGACTTCGGTTTGACATATGGCTCTGCCTTGCCATAAGCGTATTGCTTGCTATGGGGGCTGCTAAAATTGTCAATTCCATGGTGCCGGAGGCATATGAAAATTATGTGGAGGATCATACGGTTGCAGACGGCGAAATTGGCGGCATTGCCGATGAGACGGTCTTTCGCGCGCAGAACGTGGAGGATTTGCTGACGCATGACACCTTTACCGTGATTTCCCCGGGCATTGAATATATGAACAGGGGAGCAGGCTATTTTGGAAGCTATTATTTTTATTCTCTGACGCTTCCTTCGGGGGAGCGGGTAGCGGCGCTCTACAACATGGATTCCGTACAGAATGAGAACGGGGAGGATTCCGACATTTACAGCGGCGACAAAATTCTGCCGGTGGGAAAGGTGGTCTATGAGGATTTGACTGCGAGCGCTTCCTTTTTGGAACAGATAGAACATGCCGAGCCTTTAAGCCGCACGGATTTTTATGTAGACATGCGTGGTGAAGGCGGCAAGATGAGTCAGGAAAATTATGCGGAAGCGCCGGTTGCGCTGGTGCAGATTCTTACGGTTGTAATCAGTTTTCCCTTGTTACATATGCTTGGTTCAAAACTAGGAATTTTCCCTCGGTTTTTTTCCTTCAAAAAGCGCGAGGAGAAAAAGTGGGAGTAAGAGATAGAAAGTATGGGGAGGAGAGACGATGGGAATTTTTAAGAAAATGCGGGCGGCTTTTCATGACGACTGGTGCAGCCAGTGTCAGACGCCCATGGTAGAAAAAGCGAGGCGGCTTTTTGCAATGTCCAATATGACAGTAGGCCACTATGTGTCTCATAAGGAGCCGGCGTATTACCGCCAGAATCTGCGCGTGGTATCGCGCAAGGCGGATATTCCCTCCGGCATGTATGCCTGCGGGCTGATTGCCTATCAGTGCCCGCAGTGCAGTCATCGTACAGTAAAAGCTTCTATATTTTTGCCGGTGCGCGAACAGGAAAAAGTAGAGGAAAATTTGCTTTTTGAAAAAGGGGAGCTGGACGATTTGTTGATGTAGAGGAGAGGGAACAGGATGCAGATATTTATATCGCACTCTTCGAGAAATGCCGCGGAAGCGTCTGCAATCTGCCGTCTGCTGGAAGAAAGCGGCACAAGGTGTTTTATTGCGCCAAGGGATATCCGGACGGGGAAAGAATATGCGGAGGAAATTGTAAACGGGCTGGATGGCTCTGCAGCGGTCATTCTGCTGATGTCAGAAGCTGCAAACCATTCGCCCCATGTGCTGCGGGAGGTGGAAAGGGCGGTCAGCAAATCCATCCCGATTCTGGTATATAAGCTGGAGGAAGTTGCATTATCCAAGTCTATGGAATATTTTCTGATGACACATCAGTGGGTCGGTTTGCAGGATAAGGACGGGTATGCGCGTATTCTGTCCTTTGCGGCTGACTTACAGAAGAGAACGGCAAAAGGTCAGGATACGGCAGCGCAGGGAGCCCAAAAGAAACAGGATAGAGAAGCGGCGGGCGCAGAATACCAAAATGAGCGGCGGACAGAAAGCGCGGATAAAAAACAAGCAAAAATCCGTGCGTTGGCGCTGGCGGCAGCTTTTTGCCTGATTGCCGTAGGATTGCTTGCGGGCTTTCTGCTGCTTCAAAGCGGCAGGCGGACAAAGGTGCAGGTGCAGACGGGTGACACCGTCTTATTTGGCAGCTACAATGGCGAAGAGATAAGCTGGCGTGTATTACGGATTTCGGACGACGGCTCCAAGGCGGTTTTGGTGGCGGCGGATATCCTTACCATGAAAGCGTTTGATGCTGCGGAGGGCGGGCGGTACAATCGGTATGATGAGGTGGATTACTGGGGACAGGAGACTGTGGCGGATACAGATTTGGAGCTGCAGATGCTGGTGCGCGGCAACAATAGCTGGTGTGTTTCCAATATCAGGACCTGGCTGAACAGTACGGCAGAGGTGGTGCTTTACGCGGACCAGCCGCCGGAGGCATCTGCCATGGCGGAAAAAAAGAACGGATATCAGAACGAGGCGGGATTTTTGCATGATTTTACCGAAGAGGAGCTTGCTGCAATCGTGGAGACTGAGATTGTAACCGGCACAAATCCTCTGTATGATGCGGATACCGTGACGACTATGGACAGAGTATATCTTTTGTCCATGGAGGAGCTTGTCTGGTTTGATGAAGCCGGTATCAGCAAGCTTGCCGTTCCTACGCAGGCAGCCGTAGCGCAGGATGGCAGTTACTGGTATATGCTGGACTACACGGAGTATGGCATAAAGGAATACTGCTGGTGGCTGCGGGAGCCTGTAGCGGACACCACAAGCCGGTGCTATCTGGTGGGGAACGGCTATACGGTGGAAAATATCAGGCAGGAAAATGCAGGGCTTGAAGGCTACGGTGTGCGTCCTGCCATTACGGTTGATTTGTATCAGGTATCTTTTAGATAAGATTTGATACAGGCATAAAAAGTGCATCCGACTTCATATGGTATAGAGTATGAAGGCGAGGTGCAGTATCGTGGGAGAACCTGCGCTGCTGTCCGGAAAGGGAATCATGCAGTCAAACTTCAAAACTCTGGTAAAATCGATTGCGGCGCCCCTTGCTGTGGGCGCCGTCTCAGGCCTTTTGGCGCGGGAGGGGATTCAAAATTTTGGGACGGGCAGACGTCCTTTTTTATCGCCCCCGGGCTGGGTGTTTCCGATGGTATGGATACTTCTTTATTTGCTGTCGGGCGTGGGCGCGTATAGGGTAAGGACTTCAAAAGCGGACAAAGCGCATATCGAAGAAGCGGTTACAATATATAATCTGTTTTTGTTTGTGCATTTTCTCTGGGTTATTTTCTTTTTTACCTTTGACCTTCAGATATTTGCTTTTGCATGGTTGATTGCAGTTTGGCTGCTTGCGGCGGTGGCGGCGGTTCTTTTTTACAGCATAAAGAAGCCAGCAGGCGTCCTCATGCTTTTGTTTTTGCTTTGGACGACGTATGCCGGTTATCTGAATCTTTCTTCCTGTATTCTGCAGCTAGGCAGGAATGTGGTTTGAGATAAGAAATCCGGCGGACAATCAGGAAATCTCCATTGTAAATACCTTGCCGTGCATGGTGGGCCGCACGCGGTACAAATCGTGGTCCCATGCCTTTTTTAACCGCTCGTCCGTAATGGGCAGGACCTCTGCGGCAAGGGGAGCGGCGCCGGAAAAGAAGCGGTGGCAAGGCTGCCGATTTGCAACAGCCCGTCCTCTAGAGCAGGCTTCTCATAGGTAATAAAATTCAGCACGACGTCCGACAGGTTGGTGGTGTCCGCAACGACGACGCGGTTTTCTTTTTTGTACAGCGTTACGCTGCGCCGTCCTTTGCGTCCTGCCCCATCAGGGTGGGAAGGTTGTGATTGTCCGCGTTGTCGCCCGCTTTTACGGCAAGGGTCATCAAATTGCTTCTGGTGAGAAACAGTCCCACGCTCTCATAAAAAATATCTTTGTGAGAAGCAGGGCGAAAAGAGCGTGGCGGCAGGGCATATTATTTATGCAGACCCCAATACCAATCTTCTTTATACCAAGACGGCAATCCCGTCCGTGCAGTATCAAATCCGCAAGGGGGAGCAGATTCTGCGCACTGTGGTGGAAGCCGAAATTTTCTAAGGAAATTATAATGCTTTTTTGACAAAGATTGCCTTCATGGGGCACATTTCCTGACAGCAGAAGCAGGAAATACAGCCTTTTCTTTTAAAATGTGCTTTTTTGTCGCGGATATCGATAATATGGGCTGGGCAGCTTTCCGCACATTTGCCGCAGCCGACACAGAGCTCTTTGCGAAGCTGCGGGTAGGATTTTAAAAGCCGGCCTGCAAGCTTTGCGAAGGGCTTTTGTAAAAAGCGGGGCAGACTGCCCGTGAAATCCAGTTTTTTGGTATCCGGCACCTGAAAGGGTGTTAAATTTTCAGGGATGGCATCGCCGGACAGGGAGATATCGTCGGGAAGCGCCAGCCCTTGTTCTACAGCCAGCTTCAGCATCATGATTTCTTTCGGGTCAAGTCCCATCAATCCTGCCGCAAAATAGTCCTGTGTGTAGACATCTTTTGAACCAAGCAGCAGATATAGCGGATGCGAATTGCCGCCGGTCGGACCGTTGCCTTCCATGGCATCAATGGCGTCGATAATCGTTATATCCGGTTTTACCGTCTCGGCAAGTTCCACAAGCATGCGGGAAAAATCCTCGAGGTTTGGAAAACGGTAGTGCATCTGCGGTTTTTCCAGACCGGGAATCACCCCGAAAAGATTCTTGATGCCGCCGGAGTAGCCGGTCATGGCATGGGTTTTCAGCTTGCAGATATTGATGATGTAGTCTGCCTCGCAGATGGGCGTTATGATGTGAAAGGAATGATTCTGAAAACCTGCCGGACAGTTTACGGTTTTGGCGCTAAAGTCCATGTTTAGCTTTACCAGAGGCGCAAGCTGCTGTATACCGCAGACGCGGTATACGTTTTTCATATATTCCCCGTTATAAAGCCCGCCGGAGCTTTCCGCCAGAGTAATGTCCTTAATGCCGTGCGCTGCGAGCCATTTGGCAACCGATTTTATAACAAGGGGGTGGGTGGTGGCAGGAAAGGAAGGGCTTTTTGCCATAACCAGATTGGGTTTTATCACGACCTTGCAGTCAGGGTGCAAATCCTTTTCTATGGATAATGCCTCCATCATCTTTGCAATGGCGAGGTCAATCAGTTCTTCGTTGTATTCCGGTACGTTGTAAAGCGTCTGAAGCATATGGTATTGGTCTCCTTCCACGGCTTTGGCTGTCTTTGCTTTTATATATCATAACACAGAATCTATGCTTTCACCAATAAAACTTGAACAGCATAGATGTGCATAAAAAATGATTTATCCTTTCTTATGGATTTTCAGATATACCTGTATGAGCATCAGTCCACCTCAAATTCCAACCTGCCGCTCAGGGATTTGTTTTATACGGGCAGGGCAGGGTAAAGCGCTACAATGAAGCGCTGAAGGAAAAATGTCCGGCGCTTGGAGAGTATGCGGCATATGTGTCAAGGGTAAGGGAACATGCAAGGGGACATGCGTTACACGAGGCGGTAGTCAGTATGAGTATATTTGAGTACAATCAGGAAGAACATATGCGGATGGAGCGGGAAGAGACGTATGCAGAAGGACTGGCAGAAGGTATGGAAGACGGAAAGGTAAAAGGAGCCGCCTGTAAACTCATTTTTCTTGTGCGAAGCTGGATAAGGCATGGTTTAAAGGAGGAAGAGATTGCAGGTCTGACACAAGAGCCGCAAAAGGACATATTGCGGCTGATACGGACGATAAAGGAGAACCCGAAAGCTGACGATGAGCAGATTTTGCAGTTATGGGGAAAGCAGGCGTAAGATATTGTTGTAAACTGCCTCGGATGCTTCTGTGACAAACCGGTCCATGCGGTGCTCTGTTAAATAGGGATAGTTTCTGTCCAGATTTTCTCTTTTTTTATCGTAAAAACCGGTAATATATTCTCTTCGGTTATCAAAGGCATCCGGCGCAAAAATATCCATATAAGTATTTCTAAAACCAACTGCATTTTTATATATTTCAAAGGCCCTAAAATGCGGCTGACGGGATAAGAAGAGAAAATCAAGGTCATACCAGTCAGCTTTTATTTTCCAAACCAAAGCATTCCTGTCTTGCAAAGCTTCAGCAGCATGAGCCTTGAGGCAGGGGTCGGAAATTTGTTCCTGCCAGAGAATATCCGTTATTAGGTGTGACAGATAACCAAGGTAAAAGGAAAATTGTCTGGTATTATAATTTTTCCGCACAGCTTTTTCAAAATAGCGGTCAAGATAGGGCTGCAGTTGTATTTTTTTGCTTTCATCCCGAAAATGAGATACCTTGGAGGAAGGCACATAGTAGCTCCAGTCTTCGCTGGGAACGCCGCTGTCGGGCGCAATATTCCCCATAATAAAGTCTGTTTTTTCTAAATCTTCGAATTTATCTAATAAGATATCTGCAATTCGCAGATGAACCATCCAGGATGCCATAGGTATTTCCTCTACACGCAAAATTTTTTTATCCAAAGTATGCCGCAGTTGTGCAGATATACGAAATGCTCTGCAATGGGGATGATTGCCGCATAATCGATATCGCCCTCGCAAATCACCGTCTCATACTGCGTGGAAAGTACAATAAGGTCCGCTGCAATCATAGGCGTCACTTTTTGTAAAAAATGTTTTTCTCTGTTCGCAATTACTTCTTTGGATTCGGGTGTCAAAAGCTGTTTACACCGTATTCTTTTTTTCCCGCAACGGTACTTTTCCCCGATCCCATATAAAATATATATTCTGCAGGTTGCTTTTAAGGATATTATCAGTGATATTCAAATGCTTATCCTTCATTTTGCAACAA
>ERZ779621.665-NODE-665-length-12637-cov-6.132650_pt1 | contig 12637 bp, 11 predicted proteins | sample MGYA00514215_ERZ779621 | MGnify/ENA primary metagenome ERZ779621 (study PRJEB29562, sample SAMEA4376715) | mouse gut metagenome | isolation source: Cecum | study: EMG produced TPA metagenomics assembly of the A DSS colitis mouse model was used to assess the...
AAATTTTGTAAATTCGCGGAAGAAAACCCCGAACACCATTGCAACAACAGCGTATACCAAAGCAAGATTTGCATATTTTTTTGTCATGAACACACCTCCAAAAAAATCCCGCCCCATAATGGGGCGGTACACGCGTTAAGTAATCAATATTACATACCGCTCGCTGCAATACCCATAGCTGCACAAACCACGCAAAGCGTGCAGGCAACCATAAGAACGCTGAAAGCGGTGGAAACTATACCGAGTATAAAGCCGATCATAGCCAGCGTTTTGGAATCGGTATCCTCTCCCTGCTTAATACGATTTAATGCCAAAGCGCCAAAAACTATACCAGCGATTGCCGCCAGCGGAGCAACATATCCCACATAAGGGATAAACGAGCCAACAATGCCGACAATACCGCAAATAAGCGCTGTAATTGACATATTCTTTGCTGTCATAATTACTAACCTCCCCTTCAGGAAAATAAGATATTAAGAGGTAAGAGAAAAAATGAAAAAATGTTTATCAATAAAAATCGCGATTACTTCTTATTGACACTCTTACATCTTAATCTCTATTATAACATATTATTTTTTCCTTGTCAATATTTGTCGCTTATTAGTACCGCATAAAACAGAGCCTGTTTTTTTGTGAAAAATACATAAACCGCCCGAAATTGTCCAAAAAATGCAATACCCCGTCCTTTCGGACGGGGCAAATACATCTCAAGTCTTGGATCAATAGCCGCCGGCAGCAGCAACAGCACCTGCCATGCAAACCGTGCAAACAGATGCAATAACACCGATAACCATTATAGCAATACCGATGATAAGTCCCGCCATAGCAAGACCCTTGCCATCCTCAACGCCAGTCTGCTTCATCTTGTTAAGGGCAATTGCCGAAAGAATTATACCCACTATCGGGAATATAAAAGCCAGAACAAGACCGAGTATTGACATTGTTTTATTATCCATGTCCAAACCTCCGTAAAAATTTTAATTATTATGTAGCCGTAATACTACTACCATATTATATCATACTTACAAATGGTTGTCAATATTAGTCGCGCCATATTAACGGCAGATTTTTTGGTCTGTTTTTGTGAATATTTCACAAAGGAGCGGCAAAATGAAATATTGCTTTTTAAGACAAGGTGTGTTATAATGTTAACAGCCTATAAAAATCCCCGAAGTCAAGAACCGCGCTTTAATTGAGGATTAAAGCGGCGTTCAAAAAACAGCTGCAGAACGCCAACACCGGAATTTTCCACAAATCGGTGGTAAAGCGCACAAGGCCTTTCTACTGAGGCTAACGGAACACACCGCAGTCGAATGAAGCGGTGCGGAAAATTCTTTCAGATAAGGAGATATTGTGAGGATAATAAATTCAACGCCCGCCGCGGACGGGTTTTATATGCCTGCGGAATTTTCGCCGCATTACGGCTGCATACTTATTTTTCCCGAGCGCTCCGATTCGTGGCAGTATGGTGCATATGCTGCGCGAAAGGCGTTTGCGCGGGTCTGCGAGGCTATCGCCGAAAGCGAGCGAGTGACCGTGTGCGCAAGCGAAAAGCAGTATGAAAACGCCCGCCGCCTGCTCCCGCCGCATATAAGGGTGGTGGAGATGTCCTCAAACGATTCGTGGGCGCGCGATTACGCCCCAACATTCGTAACCGACGGAAGCGAGATACGCGGCATAAACTGGAGCTTCAACGCGTGGGGCGGTTTGGAGGACGGTTTGTATTTCCCGTGGGACAAGGACGACAAAATGGCGCGCAAGCTGTGCGATCTGTATGAAAAGGATATGTACGATATGAGCGGCTTTGTCCTTGAGGGAGGTTCAATTCATGTTGACGGCGAGGGCACCTGTATCACGACAGAGGCGTGCTTGCTGAGTAAGGGGCGCAATCCCGACATGACAAAGGAGCAGATCGAGCGCAAACTGACGGAGTGCCTCAACGTTAAAAAAGTGATATGGCTCAAACGCGGCATTTACAATGACGAAACCAACGAACACGTTGACAATATCTGTGCGTTTGTGCGCCCCGCCGAGGTGGTTCTCGCGTGGACGGACGACAAGTCCGACCCGCAGTATGAGCTTTCAAAGTCGTGCTATGAAATATTGTCGCAGTCAACCGACGCAAGGGGCAGACCTTTTAAAATTCACAAGCTGAATTGCCCCGCGCCTGTCACGATAACCGCCGAGGAGTGCGAGGGGCTGGACACGATGGATTTTCAGCCGACCAGAACGGCTGGCGAGCGGCTGGCGGCTTCTTACGTCAACTTTTATATTTCCAACGGTGCGGTGGTGATGCCGTTTTTCGGAGACCCTGCCGACGAGCCTGCCCGTGAAAAGCTAACAGAGCTTTTTCCCGAAAGGAAAGTTATCCCGATTTACGCGCGCGATATATTGATAGGCGGGGGAAATATCCACTGTATAACACAGCAGATACCCGTTTTCGGAGGCAAATAATGGTGATAAAGGCGATAAAAAGGGAACAGCTCCCGCTGTGCCTTGAAGTAATTCATAAGAGCTTTGAAACAGTTGCGCACGATTTCGGTTTTACCGAGCAAAACTGCCCCGGTCACACAAGCTTTATAAAAATTGAAAAGCTAAGGAATTTTTGGGCTTGGGGATTTATGATGTTCGGGCTTTGGGACGGGGATGAGCTTATCGGGTATTATTCCCTGTCGGACAAGGGAGACGGACGGTATGAGCTGCATAATCTTGCGGTTATTCCCAAGCGGCGGCATGACGGCTGCGGAAAAATCCTTTTAGATGACGCGAAAAAACGTTCAAGAGAGTTGGGCGCTTCTTTGCTGACGCTCAGCTTTATAGAAGAAAGCGCGGTGCTGAAGCGGTGGTATCTGTCAAACGGATTTGAACATATCGGAACGGAAAAATATGAGCATCTGCCGTTTACTGTCGGGCTTATGGAGTATGCGTTATAAAGTATAGTTGTTAAAGATTAGTGGTTGGTTTACGCTCTCAGAGCAAAGCGATAATCGCGGAACAAAGGGACACTCAAAGAGCAGGCGCGTAACGCCCACGCATGAATTTTCCGCAAGCCGGTGCGGAAATGTGTTTTTGCGAAGCAAAAACGCGCTTTCGCGCTGAGGCTAACGGAGTTTTCGGCAAAGCCGAAAACGAAATGGTGCGGAAAATTCTTTCAGATAAGGAGCAAAAGATGGCTGAAGAAAATACAAATTGGGAAAAATCCGCGGCGGGAGTTGTTATAAGGGACGGGAAAGTTCTGCTTGCGCGGCACACCTACGGCGCTGGCAAGGGAAAGCTGATAATCCCGGGCGGGTATATTCAGCATGGAGAGACCCCCGAAAACGCGGTCAGACGCGAGATTGCGGAGGAAACGGGTATAGCCGCCGAACCTGTGGCAATAGTGGGTATAAGGTTTAACGCGCATGATTGGTATGTGATATTCCGCGCGGAATATATCGGCGGCGAGGCGCGCTCCGACCATGACGAGAACAGCGAGGTGCTCTGGCTGGAAGTTGAAAAAGCGCTTGAAGCGGAGGACGTTGCCGATTTGTCCAAAAAGATGATACAAGCCGCTCAGAGCGGTGCGGCACTGCTCCCCACAGAATATAAGGCGGGAGAAAAGCACGCCCCGCAAAGCCTGTACGGCGCCGTATAAACAAGCCGTCCCGCCCCTGCGCGGAAAAGCAGCGCCCGCAAAGCGCGGCAAAACGCCCGCGCATCAAAGGAGCGTTTAAACAAGAGTAACAGAACGCCCACGCATGAATTTTCCGCAAGCCGATTTGAAAGCATAGCGAAACGAAGTGAAGCGGAGCTTTTAAATCGAGGCTAACGGAGTTTTCGGCTTTGCCGAAAACGGAGTGGTGCGGAAAATTCTTTCAGATAAGGAGATTTAAAATGCGAAAAGTAACAGTTGCCGCCGTGCAGATGTCAATACCCGAAACGCCCGAAAAGTCTGTCGAGAAAGCGGACAAGCTCGTAAGGGAAGCCGCCGCAAAAGGCGCTGATATCATACTTCTGCCCGAGCTTTTCGAGAATTGGTATTTCTGTCAGGAACGGCGCTACGACAGCTATAAGCTGGCGCTTCCGTTAGAAGAAAATCCCGCTGTGCGGCATTTTAAGGGCGTTGCGAGTGAGCTTGGCGTTGTTCTTCCCATAAGCTTTTTTGAGCGGGACAACACCGTGCTTTACAACAGTTTAGCCATGATAGACGCAGACGGGGAAATTCTCGGCATTTACCGCAAAACGCATATCCCTGACGACCACTTTTATCAGGAGAAATTCTACTTTACCCCCGGGAATACGGGCTTTAAGGTATGGGACACAAAATTCGGAAGGATAGGCGCGGGGATATGCTGGGACCAGTGGTTTCCCGAGGCGGCAAGGTGCATGGCGCTCATGGGCGCGGAGCTTCTTCTTTATCCCACCGCGATAGGCAGCGAGCCGATAATCGAATGTGACAGTATGCCGCACTGGCGGCGCTGTATGCAGGGGCATTCCGCCGCAAACCTCATGCCCGTTATAGCCGCAAACCGCGTTGGGATCGAGCGTGTAACCCCCGACGAGGATAACTCACATCAAAGCAGTTCGCTGACGTTTTACGGTAGCAGCTTCATCACCGACGGCACAGGCGCGCTGCTCCAAAGCGCCGACAGAGAATCGGACTGCGTGATTTTGCAGGAGCTTGACCTTGACGCTATCGCGGATCTGCGCATGAGCTGGGGAGTTTTCCGCGACAGACGCCCCGAAGCATACCGGCAAATCACAACATAAAAGACGCAAATTCGCCGCTTGTTGATTATGTTCAAAACGAGTCGTGTTTCTTGTGAAAATATCCAAAAATTTAAAAAATGCTAAAAAAAATTTGTGAAAAGCTGTGACAAACCGCCCGAGGTATGATATAATAAAAACAAGACAGAGTTGTTGATTTTACGGCGTCAAAAATCTGCCGCATACGTTTTTAGACCGTAAATCCAACTTTAACAAAAGGGGGCTTGCATTATGGCTAACAAAATAATCACCATCTCAAGGCAATACGGCAGCGGCGGACGCGAAATAGGTCAGCGCCTTGCCGAAAGAATGGGAATAGAATTTTACGACAACAAGCTGCTTGATGTTGCTTCGGACGACAGCGGCATTCACAAGGCGCACTTTACCGCAAACGACGAAAAGCGGACAAACAGTTTCCTTTACTTGCTGTCCACCGCTTACGGGCAAGGCTCCATGCCGTTTGACGACACGCTTTACTTCGCCCAGCAGAACGCCATAAAAAAGATAGCCGCGGAGCATTCATGCGTGATAATTGGCCGCTGCGCGGACTACGCGCTCAGAGATTTCAACGGCGTTGCCAACGTCTTTATAACCGCTCCGTTTGAGGACAGGGTAAAGCGGGCTATCGAGGTTTACAACATTGAGGAAAAGCACGCCGCGGAATATGTCAAAAAGGTTGACAAGCAGCGTGTGTCATACTATAACTACTACACCGACAGGCGCTGGGGGCAAGTCCAGCATTATCAGATATGCCTTGACAGCTCCGCGCTTGGTATAGAGGGAACAATGGAGCTGCTGGAGCAGTTTCTCAAACGCTACTACAAGGAATAACAGGAAAAAACGCAAACAGCGCGGGGCTTAAATGCTCCGCGCCTTAATTTTGTTTGGTGTGCCGGAAATTATGCAAATGCTTTGGTCCGCCCCTCTTAATCCCTTTTCCCGAGAATTATCCCGCGAAGCTCCGCAACGTCCGCGGCTATGTATTTGGGAGAAAAGCTCTCAAGCTCCTCCCTGCTTCTGAAGCCCCACAGCACGCCGCACGCGTCTATGCCCGCGTTGGCGGCGGTCTGCATGTCCACGCCGCTGTCGCCCACATAAAGCGCCCTACCGCCGAAATGTCTGATAAGCTCATTTGCCGCTTCGGGAGAGGGCTTTACGGGAAATCCCCGACCCGCGCCCGCGATTTCCCTTATCAAATCGCCGTAAACGCTCCTTATAAGCTCCTCCGAAAATTCCTGCGCCTTGTTGGTGTTGCACACACAGGTTATCCCCGCCGCCGACAGCTCAACAAGCAGCTCCCGCATGTCCTCGTAAGGCTTGGTTCTGTCTGATTTATGCCTGCCGTAATACTCGGAAAAAATACCGAGCGCTTCGGTTTCCTCCGACGCGCTGTGCCCCTGAGGCAGCATTCTTTCAATAAGCTTCGGGATACCGTTGCCCACAAACATCTTATATTCCTCCACGCCGTGAAGCGGCTTGCCCATCTTTTCCAGCGCGTAATTCCCCGCCGCCGCCAAATCGCCGATAGTATCCAGCAGAGTGCCGTCAAGGTCAAAAATTATCAGATCGTACATATCATTTTCTCCTTACAATTTCCGCGGGGATTGCAGCATAGCGCGGAAGTCAGCGAGCGCTCGCGAAATAGTTTTTCGAGTATTTACGGCTATTTGCCGACGGCTTCCGTTACCCTTGTAAGCTGCTCGGAGGAAACAAACTCTGCGGTAAACTTCTTTATCTTTTAGGGTGACTCATATGCCTTTATAAATTCAAAGCTGCCGGAAAGCTCGTCAATATTCTCCATAGCTTCTTTGACGCTTATCAGAGTATGCTCCGAAAAATCACACTTCCGCGGGTCTACCCTATGGCACATCACCGCGTAATTGACCCTGTTTTTACAGCGGCACTTCCCACCGCCGTATTCGCCGCAGTATTCCGACAGAAAATCCGCCCTTTTCGAGCTTAATAATATTAGACAACTCAGACATAACTTTGTGACAGTTTTTTAAAAATTTTTTCGCTGCGCCGCTTTTTTATTATTATAACTCTTAAAATCCTTTCTGTCAACCTTGAAATATTTTTTAATATGTGTTATAATAGTAGCAAAACAATAAAGGGCATCTCTAAAAACCTTGCTTGAGCCAAAAATGGCAGAGCACGCCGTCTGCGTTGTCAAATCTCATTGCAAGGCATACCGCGCTTCGCCGGCTGATAGGAAAGCCGACGAAGCCTGCCAATTTTGGCTTTTCAAATCGGTTTTCAAAGGTGCCCTAAAATAAATCCGACAATGATATAAAGCGGATTTAAGAAGCCGCGGGAACACGCGCTATACGCAAAAAAAGTTTGTATCAAGCGGTTTTTGAGAGGAAGGATATTTATGCTGACAAAAAAAGAATTTGACGAAAGACTGGCGGGAATGATAAGGGCGCAGGAAACGCTTATAAGACGCCCGAACCCCAAAACCGACTTCTATAACGGTATATATGACCGTTACGAAAACCCCGTTCTTACCGCGGAGCACGCGCCGATTATCTGGCGCTACGACTTATCCCATGAGGATAATCCCAATCTTATGGAAAGACTTGGGATAAACGCGGTCATGAACTCGGGCGCGGTTTATCTCAATGGAAAATACTGCCTTGTTGCAAGAGTTGAGGGCGCGGACAGAAAGTCCTTTTTCGCGGTGGCGGAGAGCGACAAGCCCACCGAGGGCTTCCGTTTCAGGGATTACCCCGTGATACTGCCCGATACCTGCCCCGAGGAAACCAACGTTTACGATATGCGGCTCACGCAGCATGAGGACGGCTGGATATACGGCGTGTTCTGCTCCGAGAGCAAGGACAAGTCCGCTGCCGACCTTTCCGCGGCAACCGCTCAGGCTGGCATCGTCCGCACAAAGGATCTTACAACATGGGAGCGCCTGCCAAATCTCATCTCGAAATCCCCCCAGCAGCGCAACGTGGTGCTTCACCCCGAATTTGTGGACGGAAAGTATGCCTTCTATACCCGCCCTCAGGACGATTTTATCTCAACAGGCTCGGGAGGCGGAGTATGCTTCGCGCTGTGCGATGATATCACAAACCCCGTGCTGTGCACCGAAGAAAAGGTTATAAGCCCGAGGGTATATCACACAATAACCGAGGTGAAAAACGGCGCGGGAGCCGTTCCGATAAAAACGCCCAAGGGCTGGATACACATTGCCCACGGCGTGCGCAACACTGCGGCGGGACTGCGCTATGTCATCTATGTGTTTGCCACCGACCTTAAAGACCCTTCAAAGCTTATCGCAAGCCCGTCGGGATTGTTTATCGCGCCGCATGGCATTGAGCGCGTGGGCGACGTTTCAAACGTGGTTTTCACAAACGGCGCGATAGTAAGGGATAACGGCGAGGTCTATATTTATTATGCTTCCTCGGACACCAGACTTCATGTTGCCTCCACAACGATAGAAAAGCTGATGGATTATACCTTTAATACCCCCTCCGACCCGCTCCGCTCGGCTGACTGCGTAAAGCAGCGCTGTGAGCTGATTAAAAAGAACCTTTCTAAAGGCACAGTGGGGTTTGACAGGGCATGACCGACACAAATATAGAGTTTTTCGATCTTTACACAGCAGACAGGCGACCGCTTGGAAGAAAAATACGTCGCGGCGAACCTATACCGAGGGGCGAATATCATATTGTGGTGCAGATAATGACCGTCAATAGTGACGGGGAGATTCTGCTTACCCAGCGTGTTCCCGAAAAGACCAGCGGCGGGCGCTGGGAATGCTCGGGCGGCTGCGCCGTATCCGGAGAGACCAGCAGACAGGCGGCGGTGCGTGAGCTTTATGAGGAAACGGGGCTGAGCGTGGAGCCGGAAGATATACGTCTTGAATGGACTCTCACCACAGACAGTATGCTGAGAGATTTTTATATTGTAAACAAAAACGCGCCGCTGGAGGTAATGAAGCTTCAGGCGATTGAAGTTTGTGCGGCGAAATGGGTAAGCTTTGAGCGGCTTACGGAAATGGCAAGTTTGGGGCAGACCACAAGAACAGTCACGAAATGGCTGGAATGCCGTTACGATGAGCTGAGGCAATACACGTTAGAGGTAAAGCGTTAGCGCCGCGCAAAAATCAACAGTTCAAAGTCGCCGAAAACCCAGAGCCGAGTAATGCCCGCACATGAATTTTCTGAAATCCGATTTGAAAGCTTTGCCCTCAAAGCGGGCAAAGCTTTCAAATCGAGGACAGCGCAGTTCTCGGCAAAGCCAAAATAAAGCGGTATGAAAAATTCTTCAAAAACATGCGGAAAATTCTTTTAAATAAGGGGAAAGTTTAGTGGATAATAAAGTTATTGCTAAGATAAAGGCGCTTGCGGAAAGCGGGGAATGCATGGGGCAAACCGATGAGGAAATATTTGCGCGCTGCTTTAACGCCGCAAAAAAAGCTCTGGGTATAACACCATTTGACGAGCAGCTTGCTGCGGCAATATCACTTTCCGCGGGAAGACTTGTACAGATGCAGACCGGTGAGGGAAAGACGCTGTGTGCAGTTTTTGCCGCCTGCCGCGAGGCTCTGAACGGGGGCAATGTTCATATACTGACCTTTAACGATTATCTTGCGCGGCGCGACTTTGAGTGGATGAAACCTATATACGACGAGATGGGCGTTTCAGTGGGATATATCACGGAAAAGACCGAGCGCTCGGAGCGCTCAGAGCTGTATAAAAAGCAGGTTCTGTATATAACGGCAAAGGAAGCAGGCTTTGATTATCTCAGGGATTTTGTGTGCTTCGATACGGCGGAGATGGTATTTCCCGAACAGCTGAACATGGCGATAGTGGACGAGGCGGACAGCATACTTATAGATGAGGCGCGAATACCGCTGGTTATCGCGGGTGATATCGCTGTAAAAGAGGACGGCGGCACCGCGGAGGTCTACAAAAAGGTCGAGGACTTTACAGAATGCGACTTTGAGTACGACGAGGAAAGCAGAAACGTCTATCTGACCGATGACGGAGCGGATAAAGCGGAGGAATTATTCGGTCTTGATATGTATTCCGAAGAAGGCGTACCGCTGCTGGCGAAAATATGCGCCTGCCTGAAAGCGCGGCATATACTCAAAGAGGACAAGGATTATATTGTCAGGGACGGACGGATACTGCTGATAGACGAATTTACAGGAAGAACTGCGGAGGGCAGAGTGTTCCCCGGGGAGCTTCAGGCGGCGGCGGAAGCCAAGCACGGGCTGAAAATAACATCGCGCGGAAGAATAATGGGGAATATTGCGCTTCAGTATTTCGCGCGGCTTTATCCGAAGATAGCGGGCATGACGGGCACGGCAGAATCTGCGGCGGAGGAATTTTCAAAGCTGTATGCGCTGGATATAGACGTTATACCAACCCACCTGCCCTGCCAAAGAGAAGATAAACAGCTGGAGCTGTATTACGACCGCGAAGAAAAGCGCAAAGCGATAATCGCTGCGATATCCGAAGCGTCGGCGGCGCAGCGCCCCGTGCTTGTCGGCACGGAGAGTATAGAGGAAAGCGAAAGCATAGCCGAAGAACTGCGCCGAAACGGAATAGACTGCTCCGTGCTCAATGCCAAGAATGACGCTGAGGAAGCGGGAATAATCGCCCGCGCGGGAGAAAAGGGCGCGGTGACCATTTCCACCAATATGGCGGGACGCGGAGTGGATATAAAGCTGGGCGGCGAGGACTGCCGCGAAAAGGAGTTTGTTACCTCGGCGGGAGGTCTGTTGGTACTTGCTACTTCAATGAGGGAAAGCTCACGGATAACCAAGCAGCTCCGCGGACGAGCAGGGCGTCAGGGTGACATTGGCGAGAGCAGATTTTTCGCGTCTCTTGACGACGAGATAATGACAAGGCTTGACCTTAAATCTCTTGTGCCGGGGCGGCATTATCCCTCGGAAAAGGTAAGCGGAGTGCTGGATGACAAAACGCTGCTGAAAGAAGCGGAGCGTATCCAGCGAATATCTGAGGGAAACACCTGCGATGAGCGGGCAAACCTTATGAAGTACACCATGATTGGCGAAAAACACCGCGAGCTTACCTTCCGCCGCAGAAAGGCTCTTCTCGATGGAAACTACAACAGCGAAATGTGGCAAAAAAACGCAGAGGAAGCATATGGGCAGGCGGCGGAGAAATTCGGCGAAAAGCCGCTCCAGGCGCTCCAGAATAAAGTACTGGCGGCGCTGCTTAACGAGTTCTGGTGCGACTATCTGGACTACACCGCCTATTTGCGAGAGGGTATCCACCTTACGCAGATAGCGGGCAGAAATCCTGCGGAGGAATACAATATAGCATGCGAAGAATATTACGACACTGCCGCCGCGGCTATTCCGGATAGAATGGCGGAAAAGCTGGATGAAGTGCTGAAATGCTCCAAGCTTTCGGAGTACGCCGTCAACGCGCCTACAAGAACCTACACCTACCTGCTCAACGATATGGGAGAGGAATTTAAAGCAAAGCCCATTCTTCTCTCGGTGTTCTCGGACGAGCCGGAAGTCAAGAACGAACAGCTAGAAAAGCAACAAAGCGAAAAAAAGAGTTTTTTCAAGTCGCTTTTTGGGAAAAAATAATTTGAGATTTGGAGAAAATTATGTCAACCGTATGTGCGATAGCTACCCCTGCCGCGGTGGGAGGTATTTCGGTAATACGCATTTCGGGCGAGAAAGCGCACGAGGTCGCCGACAAGGTTTTCAGACCCGTATCAGGACGGCTGCCCTCAGAACTGGAGGGTTACCGCGCGGCCTACGGCAAAATATACGATGGCGGGGAGAGGCTGGACGACGGAGTAATTCTTATGTTCCGTTCGCCCCACAGCTATACAGGTGAGGACGTGGCTGAGATATCCTGCCACGGCGGAATATATGTTACACGCAGAGTGCTGACCGCTTGCATAAAGGCGGGGGCTGAACCGGCGGCTGCTGGTGAATTTACCAAGCGCGCGCTTCTTAACGGAAAGATGTCGCTTACACAGGCGGAGGCTGTTGCGGATATTATATCGGCGCAGGGCGGACAGCTTCTGGCGGCTTCAAACAATCAGCGCGAGGGAGCACTTTACCGCCGCGCGGAAAGTGCTGCGGAAAAAATCACTGAGATAAGCGCGTATATTTCAGCATGGATAGATTACCCCGACGACGATACTCCAACCGTAACAGAGGAATGGCTTGCGAAAAAGCTGACGTCAGTAAAAAGTGAGCTTGACGCACTGCTTGCGGGCTATGACAGGGGCAGACTTATCAGAGAGGGGATATCCTGCGCCATTGTTGGAAAACCCAACGTGGGAAAATCCACTCTTATGAATCTTCTTGCGGGAGAGCAGCGCAGTATCGTAAGCGATATTGAGGGAACAACGCGTGACGTGGTGGAGGAAACGATAAATCTGGGCGGCACGGTGCTGCGGCTTGCAGACTGCGCGGGTATCAGGGAAGCCTCGGACGAGGTGGAAAAAATCGGCGTTGAGATAATGTTGAAAAGATTAGAGCGCGCCGACCTTGTGCTTGCGGTGTTTGACGCTTCCCGTCCGCTTTCGGAAGAGGATTTCTCACTGCTTGACAGACTGGACCGGCTGAAGCATGCGGAAAAAAAGGAAATCGTTGCCATTATAAATAAGTGCGACCTTGACGAAAAGCTGGATCGTCGGGAGCTTGAAAATCGGCTCGGCAATACGGTTTACATCTCCGCGAAGAACAGCTCCGCAGCAGATGTGCTTTCGCGAGAGATAAACTCCCGCTTCGGGCTGAATGAGCTGGACACCAACGCGGGATATCTTGCCAACGAACGCCAGCGAAGCTGCATAACGCGCGCGGCGCGGGCGGTGAATGAAGCGCTGGACGGAGTTTTGGCGGGAGTTACCCCCCACGCAATAGGCGTGATGCTGGAGCAGG
>ERZ779621.669-NODE-669-length-12541-cov-6.261092_pt1 | contig 12541 bp, 11 predicted proteins | sample MGYA00514215_ERZ779621 | MGnify/ENA primary metagenome ERZ779621 (study PRJEB29562, sample SAMEA4376715) | mouse gut metagenome | isolation source: Cecum | study: EMG produced TPA metagenomics assembly of the A DSS colitis mouse model was used to assess the...
CAGGGAGCGGGATGAACCTTCAGCCGCCCAGGGAGCTGTACCGTCAGCTCTCGTTCATCTCGTATTACTTCCACTGGGGCCTGGAGGACGTGCTGGAGCTGCCGCATCTGGAGCGGGAACGCTTCTGCCGCGAGATCAGCCGGATCAACCGGGAAGCCAACAGCCAGGAAAAGAATGTGTTTGACGCCTGAGCCGTAAGGAGGAATATGCCATATGGACCCCTTAGCCGCCTATACCTTCCGCGTCTTTCTGGGCGTGATGGAGTTTGGCTTTTCCAAAGTATCCGGCCTGGGCCGGGAGGCTGAGACGACCGTCTATCAGGAGGGCGGGATCAATGACCGCGTGCATGTGCTGCGCGCCCCCGCCAAGACGCCCGGTACCCTGCGGATGGAGCGCGGCGCCTATGCCGGAGAGTTTTTCCCCTTTTATCTGGCGGGAGAACGACTGTTCCTTCCCATGCGGATTGAGGTACGCTCTCCCGAAGGGCTGCAACTGTTTGGAAAGTTCTATACCGTAACGGGGCTGGTGGTAAAGAAATGGGAGGCTGGTGAGCTGGATGCGCTGCAAAATACAATCCTTATCGACCGATTTGAGCTCAATTATGAGCACCTGCTTGTCTCGCCATTGTAGTATGGCCCGGCTGTCTGCCGGCGTGGGGCTGTCCCGCGCCGGCCGGCACAGCCGCAGCGCCCGGTCTCCAGAACTGGTATACCGCAGCACACGCCCAATCGTGCAGACCGTCCAGCCACCGGCGACAAAGATCATCCAGAACACCGTCCATCAGACGGTGGTGCATCTCCACCAGACCACCCATCAGCACCTCCGCAGCCAGATCACCGCCAGAGCGGGCGGACAGGGCCATACCACGCTGCTGGTGCGCCAGAGCGCAGCCCACCCAGCGGAGGAAAACGTCATGGACCCCTCCCGCCCCGCGTGGACCGCCCGCAGGCTGCTCCGCATTTTGTCTATGGAGAGCGCCCGCCAGACCATGCGCCCCTTTTATCAGCAGATGTTCCAGGGCTTTTGGGAACGGCAGCGGGAGGAGCATCGCGGGAAACCGGCACAGTCCCTGCTGCTGGTGCAGAGCGTATTGGGCCGCCACCAGACGCTGACCACGCTGCGCCGGTTTTACCAGCAGACGGTGGAAAAGCTGGACGGCGCCATTTTCCACAGCCTGATCCGCCGGCAGTATGTCCGCCATATCCGGCAGGAGGAAAACGGCGGCTTCCTTCACCGGTATGCCAGGAGGGAAACGCCTGTGCCGGAGGATCTGCGGTATCTGCCAGCGGCAAAGCGCCTTGCCTCTCCTCCACAGCCCCCACCGGAGCAAGAGCTTGATCGGGAACAGCAGGCCGAGGCGCAGAGGCCAGCGCCGCCGCCGGAGAGCAGTTTCCGGCTGAGCAGCGGTGATTTTCAGATTTTGGTGCGCGGCGTGGCCGACGCCCTGAGCCGTCAAAGCCGGCTGGATTCTCTGCGCCGGGGAGGAATGTGACCGATGATCGTCTATCAGAAAGCTCGGATCTTTGACCCGGACTCACCTAAAAATGGCTTTTCCGTACAGTTCAATCCCAATACGCTGGAATACTCCGCCGGCATAGATTTTAGATCCCAGAAAGGCGTTTCCGAACAGGGCGGCGATGGCCAGATGCAGGTATCCGAGTTCCAGTCGTCTCCTCTGGGAAAGAAGCAGAGCGCGCGGTTGTCCGTCAGGCTCTTTTTCCACTCTTACATCAATGAGCTTACCTATAGCGATGTCCGGCCCACGATCAACCGCATTCGGGCATTCCTGCCCGCAGCGGCAGAAAGCGCGGCCACTGGCAATACTGTGCCGAAGAGCAGCAAGCCCAAAATATCTTTCGCATGGGGCACCATGACCCACACCGGCACGCTGGAATCCTTCCAGGCGACCTATCAGATGTTCGCTTTTGACGGTACGCCGGTCCAGGCGGAGGTCTCCATCACCATCCGGGGGGAAGATCCCGACGTCAGCGCCTCCATCAATAATCAGGCGTTGGGCGACATTTCAGGCACAGATTTTTTACAGCAGGATGATGCGCTCTACCTGTCCAGTCTCTCCTGGCTGTTCCAATAAAGGGGGACTCTGACAATGAAGTTTTCCGCCCTGTACCAAACCTATGACGCCATGCGCGAACCCAATTATGCGCTGAAGGTAGGCGGCAAATCGCTGGACGTCGGCGATGACGCGCGCCTGACCCGGGTGGAGTGCGAGCTGACCTGTACCCGGCAGGCGGGTGTGCTGGCGCTGGAAGCGGTGCTGGACCCGGAACAGGAGCATGGCGCGGCGTGGCTGGATGCGTTCCAGCCCGGCGCGGTGTGTTCGTTTTCCATCGGATACGGAAAGAGCCTGACGGAGGTGTTCTGCGGCTTCCTCTACGACGTGCTTTGGAGCGATCCGTTGAACGGGACGCTCATGCTGCTGGAAGCGGTGTGTCTGGATGTGCGGGGACGGCTGATGCTGACTTCCTGCGCTGACGCGGGAGCGCAAAGGGCAATGTCGCAGATGATCCAGGACATTCTCGGCCAGAGCTGTTATAGCGAGCTGGCAAAGAAGCGGACCATAGACCCGGCGCCGAAAGATTGGGATCTGCCCGCTCTGCGTCCCGGTCCCTCCGATTACGCTGTTGTGTGCGCGGCGGCGGATTTTCTGTGCTATGAGTTTTACGCCTTCGCGGATGAGCTGTACTTTGGAAAGCCCCGGCCAGAAAGCGGCGCTGTACTGACCTTTGACGGTCCCAACGGACTGGTAAGCCTGAAACGCCGCCGGACGCTGGCAGGACAATGTGCGGCCATCGCGGTGGGCGGAACGGACGATAACGGCGAACGGCTGTACTCCCGGCAGGCGCGGAAAAAAGACAGCGGTTTTGGAACGGATAAAATGAGCGGCGTCCTTTCCGGCGACTTCTATCAGCCGGAGCCGTTTGTACGGACCATGGCCCAGGCCCAGTATCTCTCCAAGGCCAGAATGGATTGGCGGCAGCGTCAATCCGGCGGTCTGACCGGGCATGGGGTGGGTCTGCCTGAACTGCGGCCCGGGCGGTTTATAAAGGCGGAGGGTTTGAGTAAACCGGTCAATGGGACCTACTATATTCATACCGTCCGGCACATTTTGGATGAAACGGGCTTTGAGACCTGGTTTGAGGCGGAGGAGTGACAGATGGCGGAGCGCGAAATCCTGCGGGGCAAGGTCCTCTCCTATCCTGCGGAAGAGAATAAGGGGCTGGTGGAGGTGTCCATCGGCGCTTATGACAAAAACGGCGATACCGTTTATGCGCGGGTGGAACAGGGAATGTCCGGGGTCTACTGGCTGCCGGAGATCGGAGACGTGGTTGAGGTGGAGCTTCCCGCCCACCCTGGCGGGGAGGCGAGGATCATCCATATCCACCGTCCCGGCGGGGATGAGCAGACCGCCGCCTGTTGGACGGAGAAAAATGACATCAAGCAGTTTCTGACCCGCTCCGGCCACCGCGTCACCCTGGACGATACCAAGGACCGCACCGCCATCACCATCCATACGTCCGGCGGGCTGGAGCTGAAGCTGGAGGATGAGACGCAGACTGTCACCCTTTGCGCGGTGGAAAAGGAGACGCCTGTTTTTCAGCTGGACGTCAAAAACGATACGATCAAGCTGTCCGCCGGAAAGGAGCTGACCCTCTCCTGCGGCGGGGCCTCCATCACCTTTGACAGCGAGGGAAATATTACCGTCAAGGCCAAGGGAACGCTGGATATGAGCGGGAAAGAGATCAAGGCAAGCGCGACGCAGAAAGCAGCGGTCAAGGGACAGAGCATAGAGGTGTCCGCCGCCCAGAGCGCAAAGGTGGAGGGCAAGGGCAAGCTGGATCTGACCTCCAGCGGCGTGACCCAGGTGAAGGGCAGCATGATTAAACTCAACTGATAAGAGGAGCGGAGGACGTTTTTATGGCGGCAATGGCTTTTCCCTGCCGGTTGGAATCCGGCCTGGGCCGGTTCCGGCTTTTGAGCGAGCTGGAGGAGATCAAGCAGTCTGTCCACCTCATTTTGACCACCCGGCGAGGGGAGCGCCCTTTTCGTCCCAAGTTTGGCGTCAATTTGGATCAGTATGCCTTTGAGCTGATGGACACCACGACCTGCAACCTGATTCGCCAGGAGGTAATTGCCGCGCTCCAGATGTGGGAGCCGCGGATCTGGAACATCCGGGCGGAGTTTGACCGCCAACCGGAGAATGGACAGCTGATCGTCAATGTCTTTTATGAGGTGCGGCGCAGCGGCATCGCCGTCAGTCAGCCGGTCGTCCTCCAGGCGGCCTGAGCAGTATGTTAAAAAATGAGAGGGGGTGACGGGCTTTGGATTCGTTTTGGAGTGCGTATCAGGAATATATCCGCTCCTATCTGCCCCAGTGGCGGTATGACCTGGAGAGCGGAGAGGTGGAATCTGCGGTTTTACTCGCCGCCGCAGAGATGATCGAGGAATCCAGGACGCGCCTTGCCCGCCTGCCCCAAAAGCATGAGCTGGCGTTCCTGCGGGGCTGGGAGCTGACGCCGCTTCCCGCCGATCCCATGCACGCCTATGCCTCCCTGACTTCCCCGGAGGGCGGTTTTGTTGGCGCGGGAAAAGAGCTTTATATGTCCGGCGACGGCGCAAGGCTCTGGCATACGGCGGAGGACACCCAGGCGGAACCCGCCCGGCTGACCGATCAGTTTTTAACCGGCGGCGGGAAAGTGATTCCACTCTGTGTCCCCACCTTGGAGCAGCCCACCCGCCTTTTCGACCTTCAGCTGGAGGGTCTGCCCGGCCCGGAGGTGCGCTTTTCCCATCCGGACGCCCTCTCATCCCAGCATGGCTGTCAGGTGGAGTTGACGCTGCCCCAGGCGTCGCCCCGGCTGCTGGCGCTCTTGTGCGGCGATTCGGTTTCCTGGTCGCTGGTATGCGCCTGCGGGGATATGCTCTCCCTCTCCGCCCCGGAACGGGACGGGGAAAATCTGCGTTTCTCCCTCCCCGCCGCGTCAGGTGGACTGGCCCTTCATGCAGCTGTGCCGTCCGCCAGCCTGCCGGCGGAGGCTATTGGGCCTGTTTTTATCCGCACCCAGCGGCGGGAGATTCCCCTGGATTTGGCATGGGACGGGGACGGCCCCTGCACTGGGGCGCGGTGGCTCCCCTTTGGGGAGGCGCCGGAAACCTGGCGCACCTGCTGCTTGTCATGTCAGGACGTGCTCACTCTGCGGGGCGCGCAGATCACCGTCCGCTTTGCCCTTTCCATACGGGAGCGGGAGGATCTGCTGCCCGGCATGGAGCAACAGCCGGAGTACCGGCCTGTGATGCGCCGCCTGCCCCCGCCCCCTCCGCCTGTCCGGGACGTATGGGCGGACCAGGTACTTTGGGAGTATTGGAACGGCCGCGTCTGGATAATGATACCCGGCACAGAAAGCGATACCGGCAGTTTTGCCGCCGGGGAGCATGGCGCGGCGCTGGTGGAGGTCCAGTTCCGCTGGCCGGAGGATGCCGCCCCTTGCGAGGAGGGGGGGCAAAGCAGGCTGTGGCTGCGCTGGCGGATCGGACGGGCGGAAAACAGCGGCTGGCTGCCCCGGCGCTGTCATGCGCCGGAGATCGCCGGGCTTCAATTCTCTGCGCTGCTGGAAAACGCGCCTGTGTCCGTATCTGTCCGCGGCCAGACCGAGAAGTCCTTTCACCCTTTGGAAAATCTCCGCCTGCCGCTGTTTCAGAGCGTTACGCCGGAGGGGAGCTGCTGGTGGCTGAGCTTTGACCGCCCGCCCTCCGGGCCGCTGATGCGGTTGTATCTCACTCTTCTAAATCGTGTTCCCGGCGGTCAGCTCTCCGCGTGGGAAATCGGGTCGGACGGGCGGGAGCGCCCCCTCACGTTGGAGGACGGGACCGAGGGCCTCTCCCACAGCGGCGTGATGACCTTAAACAACATACAGGGCCAACGGAGCGTCTGCTTCGGCCTGCACCGCTGGTGGCTGTGCCTGCGGGACGACACCGGGCGGCTGTCCCAGGGGCGGCAGTTCCCGCGCCTTGCGGAGTTGGCCTGCGGCGCCGTCCGGCTTCAGACGGACAGCGGGGAGCGGTGCCAAAAGGACGAAACGCTTTCCCCGCTGCGGGGCGGGACGCTCCGCGCCGTCACGCTGACGAAGGGCTTTGGCGGGTCGGCTGTAGAGGACCAGACGGCCCTGCTGCGCCGCGCCAGGGCGCACCAGCACCACTGGGGCCGGTGCGTATCCGCCGCAGATGTGGAGGAACTGATCTGCACCCAGCTGCGGGACGTACTGCGTACCCGCTGTGTCCGGGAGGACGATACCCTCTGCGTCGCCGCGCTCATGCGGGACGTATTTTGCCATGCGGCGGCCTTCGCTTTGCGGAAGGACCAGATCCGCCGCCTGCTGGAGGATACCAGTGTCCTGCCTGCCCTGGGCCTTTCCATCACAGTGCGGGAGCCGGTATTCTACCCGGTGAGCGCCATGGTCTGGCTGCGTCCGGCGGAGGGCGTTCCTGTGGAGACTGTCCGGCATCGGGTATGCGATGCGCTGGACCGGTTTTTACATCCCGCCGCCGGGCATTTTCAGGGCCAGGGCTGGCGGATCGGAAGTCTGCCGAGTGAAATGGAGGCCCGGAACTACCTGCAAGCCTGCCTGCCGAACCTCTCGATTGGTAAGCTGCTGCTGACCGCCGCCGCGCCGGACGGCCGAGAGCTGGACTGTTCCCATGTGGAAGACCCCTTCGCCCTGCCGCTGCCAGGCGCTTACACCGTTCACCTGATGAAAAAGGAGGAGGAATCGCTGTGTACTCGCTGAATCTGGATGGCGCCAGCTGGCAGGAGTTGTATCAGCGCGCCTGCACTCGCATGGCCCAGCTGGTCCCCGGCTGGAGTGACGCGATTCCCAGCGATCCGGCGGTGGCGCTGCTGGAACTGACGTCCTACCTCGCGACCGTGCAGAATCGTGAGATCGACCGTATGCGGGAGGAACACTATACCGCTTACCTGAAGCTGCTGGGAAAAGAACCCCGAACACTGCTCCCGGCCCGCCTGATGGCGGCTTTGGAGGGGGACGGCGCGATATGGCCCGGAATGCGTTTTTACATGGACGGCGTTCCCTTCGAGGTGGAGGAAGCCCCGGAGAACGGCGGGCGGCGTGTGCGGGAAGTTTTGCTATTTCAAGGGCCTCGCCGGAGTATGCTGCGGGAGGATGCGCCCCTGATCGTGGCCCATGACGCGCCCGCCGAATTGGAAATGACGTTTACCGCGCCCCTGGCCGCCCATAAGCCCGCTCCCCTCTGGCTGGAGTTACAACCGGAACCAGGACGGGTTTTGCCGGACGAGCATACGCCGCCCCCCGTTCATCTGATGGCGCGGATATGGGCGGACGGCGCGTGGATGGAGAGCCCCTGCGCGGACGGCACTTGCGGCCTGCTGCAAAGCGGGACTGTGACGATTACCCCTCCAGCGGCCTCCGACACGCTGCGCCTGCTGATTGAGGGCGAGGTGGAGGGCGAACCGCGGATCTCCGCCGCGGCGCTGTGTCCAGTGACGCTGGAACAGCGCCATACCAGGAGCCAGTCCGTTGACCTGACGCCCCCCTACCGCCTGCCTCCGGGCTGGGCCGGGAATTGGACGCTGCGGTTTTTCTCTGTTCGGGAGGACGGCTGGCGGGAGGATTCAACTCTCTTTGTGAAAGACGGCCTGGTATGCGGGGCGCGGAGCGAGACGGCGCAGATCATCCGGGCGGTGGCGGCAGAGCCGGACTTTCCCGCCCTTCATACGCTGCGGGAGCTGCCCGGAGAGGAAGTCAGCCTGGAGGAGGATGGGATACTCCCCGATTCCCTGCACCTGATGATAGAAGAAAACGGTATCTGGCATGACTGCCCGGTGTGTCTGCCCCAGGCGGGGCGGACATTGCCTCGGGGCTGCCGGTGGGACCCTTCGGGCCAGGTCCTCCGGTTCGGGGACGGACGGGATTTCCGCGTTCCCGCTGCCGGTAAAGTCCTTGTGGCCGGATGCGCCCGCACGCTGGGCGCAAAGGCCAATGGCGCGGGCGGCAATATGACGCGGGAAAATATCTCGCTGCGGCCTCTGCGCCCCGCGTGGGGCGGGCAGGACGCCGAGGACGGAGAAACCGCCTTTTACCGGGCGGCAAAGGAGCTGGAGTCCCCCGCCCGCGCGGTGGCCCTCTCCGACTATGAGGCGCTGGCCCGGCGCACGCCTGGCCTGTCTCTGGACCGGGTAAAGGCGATTCCCGCCGCGAGGCTGGGAAAACCGGGGGCGGGCGTGGCGCTGCTGGCAAAGCCCCGGACGCCGGAGCGTCTGCCGCCCCTGACACGCTGGCAAAAAGAGCGGCTGCGGGCGTGGCTGGAGCCGTTTCGGATGCTTGGCACGCCGCTGGAGGTGCGCGGCCCGCGCTACTGCCCTGTTGCGGTGCATATCCGCGTCCAGTTTGGCGGGCCGGTACAGGATCTGCGGCCAGTGGCCATAGCGTACACCGACGGCGTGACAGGACCGCTGGACTTTGGGGCGGAGCTTTCCTATACGGCGCTGTATTCCGCCCTGAGCGCCGCCCCCGGCGTCAAAACGGTGCGGACGCTGGAGCTGCGGGCATTATCATCCATTGGCGCACATCATACCCTCGAGGGCGGGATCAGGCTGGACGCCGACGTTCTGCCCTATCTGGAGCAGTTTGAAGTGACGGAGGAGTAAAAACAGGATGGAGCAGACGATCCGCCGGTACCGGTCCGACTGGGACCTGGCCCAGTGCGGCCAGTTTGAAAACGGCATATTCCGCTCCCGCTGGCATCCGGGGCTGCGGCCCGGCATGGAGTGGCTGCGGCTGTCCTTGGCTGCGTCCGGGCAAGTCCTTGTCCGGGTCTACGCCGCCGACGATCCGGCCCCCGGCTCTGTCTATGAGATGGAACCGGTCTTGGAGCGCACCGCGCCGGATCTTCTGCTCTATGGTGTGAAAGGGTTTTCTCTCTGCTTTACAGTTGAGCCGGGAGACGCGCTTAAAAGCTACGAACTGACCTTTCCGGGGCTTTCCATCGACAGCGCGCTCCCTTCTGTGATGCAGGGGGACGACACCTTGCGGAAGTTGCTGGGGATTTATCAGTCTCTCTACATGGATACAAACCGGGAACTATCCCGGTTTCCGGAGCAGTTGTCCCCGAATAGCCCTGATCCGCTGCCGGGGCTGCACCGCTGGCTGGGCGCATCCTCCTGGATGGGGCTGGGTCTGCCGGAGCGGAAGCTGCTGGCCGCCGCTGTAGAGCTGAACCGGCTTCGGGGCACAAAAAAGGGCCTCCAACTGCTGGTAAGGCTTGTGACTGGACAGCCCTGCGAAATCGCGGAGCAGTTCCAGTGGGAGGATGGGATACGCTCCACACGGGAGCGGGACGACTGTAAGCGGCTCTATGGCGGAGGTGAGTCCGGCGTGACGCTGCTGTTTCCCGCCGGCACCTCCCTTGAAAAGCTGTCCCTGCTGAAAACGGTTTTAGACGACTTTATCCCACTGGGCGTTCCCTATTCAGTGGTGCGGCTGGAAGCAACGGCCGCAATGGATGGGCACAGCTATTTAGACGGCGGCGCTGAAATATTGGACCCGCCGCCTGCCGAACTGGACGGGCCGGAGAACGGCGAATGGATTTTGGAGTGATGGATGATGAACGGCTTTGAAAACAATTCCCAGTGCGTTTTGGAATACCTGGCGCTGTTTCAGGCCCTCTCCGCAGAGGAGATAGACGCGGAGCAGTGCCGCCAGAAGTGGCACATGATTTTAGAGCGGGAACAGTCCTCCGATGGCGTCCAGCTGGCCCCGCCCTTCCTCCGGCGACAATTCCAGCTGGAGGAGCGGGACTTCCTGCTGGCGATGGCGGCGCTGGCTTTGGAGATGGACGGCGGACTGAGAAACACCTTTCGCCGGAAATATGCCCTGGCGCTGCCCACCATCGAATACGGCCTCCAGCTAATCTCTCCCATCTGTCCCAGCAGCTGCGAGACACTGGCGGAGTTGGCGGGAGATACGATGCTGTGTGGGCTGCTGCTCACCACCGCCGAGCTGACCTCCTACCCTTTGGAACGGCCCCTGATCCTGGGCCGCACCGTACTGGCCTTTCTGACCGGCCTGTCCATGGCGGAAATCCCCGGCTGCACCCCCCTGATGGCTGATGAAACACAATGGCTGCCGCTCCATGAGCGCGAACTGGCGCAGGTGGAATCCTGGCAGGCTTTTGGAATGGAAAACACCTTGTATCTTTGCGCCCCCGCCGGGTCCGGCCGGAAAACCCTTTTACGCCGCGCCTGCGGGCATGTGGTGTGGGCCAAGCCGGAGGAGCTGTCCCAGTTTTCACTGCTGGATCAGGATCACGCCCTGCGGGAAATGGCGGCGCTGGCTACCCTTTTAGACGCCCCCATCTGCGCCGCACCTGACCCTGACCGGAGTGTGTTCCGACAGCTGGAGCGTCTTTGCCGGCAGTACGGAATCCCACTGGCCGCTCTGGTGGAGGAGGATCAAGCGCTGGAGGGCGCGAAGGAGGTCGTGCGCCTGCCCCGGCAGCTCTCGGCGGAGCAGCGGCGGGAGGTGTGGGCCGCGCTGGTCCCCCAGGCCGGGCCGGACACAGCGCCAAAGGGCGCCATGACCATAGGCGCTATGCTGGAAACCGCATTGCTGGCCCTGCGGACTGCGGCGGCTGGCGAGCGGCAGACCGTCACCATAGAAGATACCCGGCAGGCCGTGCTCCAGCGGGGCGGGGCCTTAGAGTTTGGGGTGCGGTATCAGACTGATGTGACCTTAGAGGACATGGTGCTGTCCGACAATGTGCGGGAGCAGCTGGAACTGATCTGTCAGGCGGCGCTCTGCGGCGATAAGCTGGCATCATGGGGTCTGCCCCGGCAGCGGGAGGGCGTGACCGCAGTATTCCATGGTCCCTCCGGTACCGGCAAGACTATGGCGGCCTCGGCCATCGCCCACAGGCTTGGGATGCCGCTATTGCGGGCGGACCTGTCTCAGATCATGGACAAGTACGTGGGGGAAACGGAAAAGCATTTGGGACGTCTTTTCCGCAGCGCAAGGGAGAATCACTGCGTTCTGTTGTTTGACGAGGCGGATTCCCTGTTTGGAAAGCGGGCACAGGTGTCCTCCGGGCATGACAAATACGCCAATCTCTCCATATCCTATCTCTTGCAGGAGATAGAGCAGTATGATGGAATCGCGATTTTGTCCACCAACCTCCTCGGCAACTTTGATGAGGCGTTTTTGCGGAGACTCCAATATATCGTGCGGTTCGGCCTGCCGGATGCCGCGCTGCGGGAAACACTGTGGCGTCAGGCGCTGCCGCTGGAGCGGTGTGCGGGGGAGTTGCCCTATGCACAGCTGGCGCAGGCGGAGTTGAGTCCAGCGCGGATTCTGGCCGCAGTTCGGGGTGCTGTGGTGGAAACACTGGGCAGCGGGCGGGAAAAGGTCGATTTGCCTGGCATAATTACCGCACTGAGATTGGAATTGGAAAAGGGAAACAAATCTCTGCCGAAGCCGCTGGCGGAGCTGTGTAAAACCGGGAAAGGCGGGATCGAGTATGGAAGCTAAATTGCAGCAGCAGGCGCCGCAAAAAGCGCAGACATATAAGCCAAATCTAACGGGTATCCCAACGCAGATGAAGCTGGATTTTGAGCGGCAGAGTGGGCTTTCTTTTGATGACGTTCGAGTGCATTACAATTCGGATAAGCCGGCCCAGTTGCAGGCGCTGGCCTATACGCAGGGGACACAGGTTTATGTGGGGCCTGGACAGGAGCGGCATTTGAAGCATGAATTGGGACATGTGGTACAGCAAAAAACGGGAATTGTAAAGCCAACAGCCGTAGTAAATGGAATTAGCATCAATGATTCCTCTGAGTTAGAAGAGATGGCTGATCAGATTACATCTATACCATCAATTATACAAAAGTTCCAAGCGAACAATGGTAATACTAATGTTGTTCAGTGTGCATTGCCATCAGTATCTGTTTCTTTAGTTCCTACTCAGTTATATGGTAAGCCTATGCATGCAGCTGAGTTAATGGTTGACACAATAAATATATCAGGTCGTTTTAATACAGGTTTAATATCAGACACTAATAGCCCAACACAAGGAGATCATATAGTGGCAGATGTATTAGATAAGAGGGCTCAAAAAGCAGCTGTAAAAGGGAAATCTCTTGTTTTTGCACTTAATACTTATTACAATAAGTGCAATGAGCTCAAGACCAACATCACATTTATATGGGACAATATAGTTACGAATATGGTTTCTTTGACATCTTTTTCTTACCAAGACTGTGTTTCCCTTAAAAAATACACTATACCTTCCAATTTCGTGGCATTTGACCTTAAGCAATTAGGATTTCCAGCATCAACATTTTCGAGATTTAGTAGTGCATATGAATGGGCATGTAAGGTACAAAACCACATAAAGCATATATAATAGAAGCACAAAGTCCCGCAATTTCAAGGCTCAAACGGTCAAGGTGTAGGAGTAGTCAAGGAATAAACGACACTCCTACACCTTTTTCCGC
>ERZ779621.671-NODE-671-length-12509-cov-5.212542_pt1 | contig 12509 bp, 7 predicted proteins | sample MGYA00514215_ERZ779621 | MGnify/ENA primary metagenome ERZ779621 (study PRJEB29562, sample SAMEA4376715) | mouse gut metagenome | isolation source: Cecum | study: EMG produced TPA metagenomics assembly of the A DSS colitis mouse model was used to assess the...
GACCATAAAAATCTTGAAATGGTAATAGAGCAATTTGAGCGCTCCAAAATGAACCAAACAAAAACGCTGAAATTACTTATAGATAACGGCGCTGTCGGTTGTCTTCCGCTGCTTGAAAGGGCTGGTTGGCTAAAATTAAACCGAAGGCGGGACGAGCTTATCAAATATGCGGTGGACGGCGGCAAAACGGAATCCGCGGCTTGGCTTATGGATTTCAAGAATCGCACCGCGGATCTCGTCAAGGAGCGTGAACGCGCCGAAAAGAAAATGCAGCGCGAGTTGAACGCCGCCCCCGATTCTGTGACCGCTCTAAAACAGATATGGGGATATACCAAGCTGAACGACGGCACGCTGCGAATCACCAATTACAAGGGCAGGCAAACCGAGGTGACCGTTCCCGAAAAAATAGGCGTCAGCAGGGTGTCCGCCATAGGAAAGGGCGCGTTTTCGGGTGACATTTATGACGCTGCGCGGGCAGACTCCAAGCAGGTGGAGTTTCGAAGAAGCATTACAAAAATAATTCTCCCCGAGGGGATAACCGCCATAGGCAATAACGCGTTTTCCGGCAATGAAAAAATGAGATATGCGGAGCTTCCCGCAAGTGTATGCGATGTGGGGGAGTTTGCTTTTTCCTGCTGTGACGGGCTTAAAAAAATTGTTTTCACGGGAAGAATGCTAACTTTAGGCGATTATGCGCTGAGCGGCTGCGAAAATCTCAAAGAGGTGATATTTGCCGAGGGAACAGAAAAAATCGAATTGGGTTGGTTTGTATTTGAAAACTGCGAAAAGCTGCAAAAACTGGTGCTTCCCTCAACGTTAAAGGAAATTAAAATCGACGAGGAGGATTTTCTCGAGGACTGCCCCGACGCGTACGCAATTGTGCGGAGAGGCTCTTTCGCGGAGGATTACTGTAAAAAGCACAAAATAGAATTTCAATATTCGGAGGAATAATGAAAGATAAATTTACTCCCGAGCAGGACGCGCAGTTTGCCGAAGACACATTTATTGTGAAAACTTGCGTTGAGATATCGGGTATATTTTCAGACCTTGGAAACGTTACATTTTTGCCGCGTGCAATTCAGAAGATCAAGATACTTTCTCCTTCACAGTGTATCGCGGTGATTGATTATCTGTATGAAAACGCGGATAAATGCGGCTTTGACGTCAATAGGCTTCTTTATTATTCGATATTGGGCGGCTGTGAGGAATTTTATGAAGCGCTGAAAGCTCGCGGTGCGAAGCTCCCCGAAGAAGTTAAAAGCGCTGTTTCCGCCAAAAATACATTCCGCGGCGCAAATGTGTGGTGGATGCAGCTTCAGGCGATATTGCACTATGCCGAAGCGGGTGTGCTGATAAGTGCTTTGCGGCTGTTGGGGCGGGAGTTCGGCGAGGAAAAGATCAAATTTACAATGACTTTTTATCATTTCGTGAATTTCATCAACGAAACCGAGGCGTTTAAGCTTGTTCTGGCGCACTTCGATCAGTCAAGAATGAACAAAACGGCGATAATGAAAGATATTATTTCAAAGGAGCTTATCTCTTGCCTTGCGGCAGCGGAACAGAACGGCTGGCTGAACAATCCGAAAAAGCGCGACGAGATGATAAAATACGCGGCGGAGAACGGAAAGACGGAATCGACCGCGTGGCTTATGGATTTCAAGAACCGCACCGCAGATCTTGCAGCGGAGCGCGAACGTGCCGAGAAGAAATTACAGCGTGAGCTGAACGCCGACCCCGACTCGCTGACCGAGCTGAGAAAAGTCTGGAAATTTGAAAAGCGCGAAGATAATACAATAGTTATAACGGGCTACAAAGGCAATCGGACCGAGATTACAGTTCCCGAAAAAATCGGAAATGATGTTGTTGCGGCTATCGGCGAATACGCGTTCTCACCCGACGCCAAGCGGATAAGGGAAGAACAGCGGGATATCAGAAGAGCTATCACAAAAATAGCGCTTCCGGATACTATTGTGAACGTAGGGGAGTTCGCTTTTTTTAAATGCAGAGCGTTAGCACACATCAAGCTTTCAGAAAAACTCACCGAGATAAGCAAAGGTATGCTTAACAGCACGTCTTTGGAGAATATCATTATCGGAGGAAACATTAAAAAGATCGGGTCTGTGGCATTTTATAATTGTTATCGGCTCAGGCACGTTAAAATCTGTGAGGGCGCTGCCGAAATAGACAGCGCGGCATTTTATAAATGCTCCTCTTTGGAAACGCTGGAATTGCCGCGGTCACTGATAAAAATTGCCGTCAGCTCCAAATATGACAGCCCGTTCTGGGGCTGCGGCAAACTTAAAGTCCTGCTGCACAAAGGCTCTTACGCGGAAAGCTATTGCGAAGATAGTAAAATTATTTACAAGTATGCTGAGGAATGAACATGCGCGGGATTTATATGCGGCATCGCCGTTTCGTGAGGGGATTATTTTAAAAAAACGGAGGATATATGAGCAAGGAAATATCTCAGAAACAAAAATCGCGGATATTGGAGGGTGCAGTGCTTGCAAAAACTCCAAAAGAGGTGCTTAAAGTGATGGGGGAGCTCGGCGCGGTCGCGTTTACCTCAAGAGCGATTGGTCTGGCGTGCCGTTACCGAGGGCTCGATATGGTAAAGGCTCTGGTTGATGGCGGTGCGCGCTTTGACAATTACATCGGGACAAACCACAGATACGATAACGTCTGGCTGACTGTAAATAAAGTTTGTGCGCGTGAGGGTCGCGAGGGCTTGCCCTATTACGCGCTTATGCTGCTGGACAACACTCAGGAGGGCTATGACGCGGAGTGCGTGAGCGTAACGGGCAAACGCGAAGCAATACCCGTTACGGCGCGTCTGGGAATAACGGATTATCTTTGCGAAAACGCTGAGAAGTGCGGTTTTGACAGCGGCGATCTGCTGTACTTTTCAATTCTTACGGACAGCGGGGAGTTTTACAAAAAACTGAAAAAGCATGGAGCGGTGCTGAATGAAAATATAAAAACGGCTCTCACCATAGGCGCGGCGGGCTTGGACTGGCAGCGCTTTCAGGCTCTGATACGCTGTCTTGATACCGAGAAGCTTATGAGAGTCATAGGAATGCTGTCGCGCGAGCTTGACGGCGTAAAGATTAAATTCACCATGGCGTTTTATTACGACCATTCGCAAAGATTTGGCGGCGCACCCGAGCTTTTTGAAATTTTCCTTGATTATTTTGATCAGTCAAAAATGAACAAGACTGCCATATTAAAGGATATAATTTCGCGCGGGCTCACTTCGTGTTTAGCTGCGGCGGAAAAGCGCGGCTGGCTTGGGAATACCAAAAAGCGGGACGAACTTATAAAATACGCCGCGGATAACGAGAAAACCGAGTGTACCGCGTGGCTGCTTGATTTCAAGAACCGCACCGCAGACCTTGCGGCGGAGATGGAAAAGGCGGACAAAAAAATTCAGCGGAAGCTTAACGCCGATCCCAATTCATTAAGCGAGATAAAGAAGAACTGGAAATACGAAAAGAAAAAGGACGGAACGCTGATAATATTAAGGTACACAGGACATTCAAAGGATATTATCGTGCCGGAAAAAATCGGAGATGATAGGGTGACGGAGATAGGCGACTGGGCGTTTTCGCCCCATCAGGACAGAACAAGGGAGCAGACAAGCGAATTCCGCAAGACCATAACAAGTATAACTCTTCCTAACGGGCTTAAAAAAATCGGTGAAAGTGCTTTTCGCTGTCTTGTATCGCTGCAAAGCGTAAATATCCCCAAAACGGTAAGATATATTGGAGAAGATGCCTTTCAGGACTGCAATTTGCTGAAAAGGATAATAGTCCCCGAGGGTGTGAGATATATAGACGCTAACGCTTTCTCTGTACAAAACGGCAGGGGAGAGCTGGAGTATGTGGAGCTTCCGAGCACTTTGGAGTATTTTCGGGAAAGCTGCAAATGGTGGCGGGTATATCTTTTTCATAGCCCGAGCTGTCCTAATCTGGTCGTTTCTGTGCCGCGCGCACCTCATGTTGAGGAGTTCTGCGAGCATAACAAGGTGAAATTCATATATAGGGAGGACAAATGATGCTGTCAGACGAGGAAAAAATTCGACGGTTAGAGCAGGCGGTGGTTTCGGAAACTCCCAAGGAAATAAGGCGTATATACGGGGAACTCGGAGAGGTGAGCTTTACTGCCCGTGCACTGGGCACGGCGTGCCTGTACCGCGGACTGGATACTGTAAAGGCGCTTGTTGAGCACGGAGCGACGTTTCTCTATCCCGGGGAAACGGTGCAAATCGAAACAATGATATTTTCTTTTTACAGATACTTCGGAAATAAGTACGAACTTGATTATTCCATAATGATTGTCGGTCGGAACAAGGAAAGTGAGAAATTTTTTGAGTTTTCGGACGAGATGGAGATACTGCCCGTTTCGGAACGTGCCAGAATAATTGATTATCTTTGCGACAATTCGGAAAAAACAGGCTTCCGCCCCGAAAGTCTGCTGTATTTTTCAATATGTAACAGCAACGAGGAATTTTATGACATTCTAAAAAAGCATGGCGCGTATGTCAACGAAAAAAGACGATGGATATTTAAAAACGCCTGCAATTTCACGTGTTCTATGGACGAAAAGGAATTCATGATTGTGTTTGGAATGATAGCGAGGGAGCTCGGCGGCGAAAAGATAAGGGGTAACATGACTTTTTACAGCACCTATATCGCGAATGTTTTATCAACTGAAAGCTTTGAATTTATCCTCAAAAATTTCGACCGAACGGGCATGAATCAGATGAAGCTGATGAAAAAGCTGGTGGATAAGGGGGCGGTCGATTGTCTTGCCATTGCGGCAAGAGAGGGCTGGCTGAAATATCCGAAAAAGCGCGACGAGCTCATTCAATACGCCGCGGACAGCGGCAAGGCGGAATCCGCCGCGTGGCTGCTGGAGTTTAAAAACCGCACCGCCGACCTTGCCGCCGAGCGCGAAAAAGCCGAGAAAAAAGCGGAGCGCGAGCTTAACGCCGCGCCCGATTCGGTAACGGCATTAAGGCAGCTATGGAGCTATAAAAAGCGCGACGACGGTACACTGTCAATCTCAAAATACAAGGGAAATCAGACGGTGGTCAACGTACCCGAAAAAATAGGCAATAGCATTGTGACAAATATTGAGAGCGGTGTTCTGGCGTGCAGCAACGTTCCGCGTATTTCGGCGGAGCAGACGGCAATCCGCAAAAAAATCACAAAAATCATACTGCCAAAAAGCCTGAGGTCGATTGGATATTATGCATTTCTGAAACTGGTGTCTCTGGAGGAGATAAATCTTCCCGATGGTCTGAACGGCATTACTACGGGCGCGTTTATGGATTGTCAGTCGCTGAAAAGCATTGTGATACCCGGCTCGGCAGAAAAGATAGGTGACGGCGCGTTTATGGGCTGCATATCGCTGAAAAGCGTGGTAATTGCGGAGGGCGTCGCCAAAATTGAGGAACACGCGTTTGAGGGTTGCACTGCGCTTGAGGTTATCGACTTCCCGAAGTCGGTGGAGTCTATCAAAAATATAGATAAAAACGGCACCGCCAAAGGCAAGTTCCCGAATCTTACCGCAAAGGTTTTCAAGGGAAGCTGTGCAGAGCGGTACTGCTTGGAAAACGGCATTAAGGTTCTGTATAAGTAGGAAAGAGCAACGCACCGCTCGCGTAGTAAAGCGACGCTCAAAAAAATACGACGTAAAGCCCACGCAGGAAAATTTTTTGCAAGCCGCCGCGAATACGCAGCGCAGCGGAGCATTTGCGGCGGGATAGCGCCGACTTGTTTGGCGCGGTGCGAAAAATTTTTTAAAATAAGGAGCTAATATGAACATAAAGCAAGCAAAAGAGGATATCAAAAACGCGGTTTCCGCGTATCTCACAAAGGACAAATTCGGGAATTTTGTGATACCCATTGAAAAGCAGCGCCCCATATTCTTAATGGGCGCTCCCGGCATAGGAAAAACTGCGATAATGGAACAGATAGCGGAGGAAATGAAAATCGGTCTGGTGAGCTATTCCATGACGCACCATACCCGCCAATCCGCATTGGGACTGCCGTTTATCGTGAAAAAGGAATACGGAGGACAGGAATATACCGTATCGGAATACACCATGAGCGAGATAATTGCCAGCGTGTACGATATGATAGAGTATACGGGGATTAAGGAGGGGATATTGTTTCTGGACGAGATAAACTGCGTTTCGGAAACTCTCGCGCCCGCCATGCTGCAGTTTTTGCAGTATAAGATATTTGGGCGGCACAGAGTTCCTGACGGCTGGATAGTCGTGACCGCGGGAAATCCCCCCGAGTTCAACAATTCCGTGCGCGAGTTTGATATAGTAACGTGGGACAGGCTTAAGCGTCTGGACGTTGAGGCGGATTACGACACATGGAAGGAGTACGCCTACTCCCGTGGGGTGCACGCCGCGATAACCACATATCTTGATATCAAAAAGGACGATTTCTGCAAAATAGAGACCACCGTCGACGGAAAAACGTTCGTTACAGCCCGAGGGTGGAGCGACCTTTCCGAGATGATAAAGCTGTATGAGGAAAAGGGTTTTCCCGTCACCGAGCAGCTTGTGGGGCAGTATCTTCAGAACAAGAAGATCGCCAAGAGCTTCGCGATTTATTACGACCTTTTCAACAAGTATAAGTCGGATTATCAGGTGGATAAGATTTTGAGCGGCAAGGCGGACAGTGAGATAACCGAGCGCGCCAGAAAAGCGGGCTTTGACGAGAGATTGTCCCTTATCGGTCTGCTTATCGACGGTATCATTGATGGGGTCAAGGAGAGCTTTCGGGCGGAGAGTGCGCTTTCCGAGCTGATGAACTGCCTTAAAACCGCAAAAGTGGATTTTATGACCGACAGCGATTTCACCGCTTCGCTGGAACGTCAGACCGCCGAGAAGCAAAAGGAGATATCCGTCGGCAAAGCGGCTTCAAATATTTCCGCTGACAGGGAGTATACGCTGCATTACGTTATGGAGATACTTTCGGAGGAACAGACGCTTATCATTGAAAAATCCCCGAAGAACGCCGCGGACGCTTTCAAGCTGCTTAAAGCGGATTTTGACAAGCGCAAAAAGACTCTTTCAAAGGTTGTGTCAACAAACAGCAGTATGCTGACAAACACTTTCAATTTTTGTGAAGCCGCTTTTTCAAAGGGAAGTCAGGAAATGCTCATTCTTGTTACCGAGCTTACGGTGAGCACCTACGCTTCTCATTTTATTTCGCGCTACGGCTGTAAGGAGTATTTCGACAACAATAAGGACATGATGTTCTACGAACGCCAGAAACAAATTATAATGGAAATAGAAGATTTGAACCTTGAATAAGTAAAATCGACCGCCTGAAATTTCGGGCGGTTTATTTTTTAAAAATTTAAGGAATAATACCAAACCTTTCGATATTTCCCGACACTATATTTACGAAAATGCGAAAAGCAAAATTTCCGATATTATATCTATATAGTTATGCCTTATATCAACTTAAAATAGAAAAAACGCTTCTTTTACAACCGATATAATATCTTAGGTTGATTTTACCTATTTACATCAACTGCTGATTGTGCTATAATACAATCAACACAACCGAAAGGGGAATTGAGATGCCAACAACGCCGACATCATTTTCCGCACAGCTCCAGAAGCTGCGAAAGGAGCGCGGAGCAACGCAGGAGCAGCTTGCAAATCACCTTGGAGTAAGCCCGCAGGCGGTATCGAAATGGGAGAACGGAAGCTATCCCGACGGCGACCTGCTGCCGAAGATAGCGGATTATTTTGAGGTGAGCATAGACTATCTCTACGGCAGGACGGAGCGCGACGTGCCCGTAGTGCAGCAGATAATAAACGAGCTGCAAACCCTGCCGCGCAAGGGAGATAACACTCACGAGGAGTACTTCGATAAAGTGCTGGAGTACATATGGGCTATGCAGATAGCGGGCTGGCGCGACAACAGATATTACTATCCCCGCAATATACCCGGCGGCGACAAAGGTCACACCGCTTCAAGCCTGACGGACAAAATGGGCTTTACCTTTTTGCGAATGAACGAGGATCTGCAATATTATTTTATCGCGAAAACCCCGCCGCAGGGCTTCGCGAAGCGCTTGGGCAAGCCCGAGGCGCTGGCGCCGCTGTTCGAGTTTCTGGGCGATATCATCAATTTAAAGGTCTTGATGTATATGCTGTCGCTGAATGGGGGCGAAGTGGTAAAAGCGTCTACCGTCGCAAAGCAGCTTAATATACCCGTGGAGCGCGCGGAAAAAGCGCTCGGCTTTCTGAACGGGATCGGCGGAGAATGCCGCAACGCGTTTAATGAAATGCTCATAATAAGCGATAACGGCAACGAAAGACCCGAAAAAGCTTACGACGCCGCGGTAAACATCAACTGCATAATGGTGATGCTGCTTGCGGCAGCGGATACGGTGCTCAATCAGCCCGTAAACTACAATATTCAGATAGGAACCACCAGCACGGCATGGCTGGACAGAAGCCGGCTTGAATTTTTAAAAACAGGAGGAGACCATGAAAAAGAAAAACAAGAAAACCGATGAAAAGCAAAATCCTTATCATAAGGAGTACGGGCTTTTCAGCAACGCAAGGTACATACTGAAGAATATGTTCGGGTATGCGCCGATCTTCTGGGTGCTGGTGCCGGTAGGGGTCATCTGCGCGCCGATAATGAATTACCTGTGGACGTTTATAGGGAAATTCGTTATCGATATGATAACGGGCGAAAAGGGCTGGGAGGCTCTGCTGTGGATAATGGTGATGTTCACCGTTATTCAGATGGCATCCACCATGCTTAACACCTGGTATTACAGCAAATGGAGCAATTACGTTTTCGTGCGGTTCAAAATGATGATCGAAAAGAACCGCAAGGCAATGACGATAGACTTCCGCAATATTGAAGACCCCGATGTTATGGACTGCTATCAGAAGGCGGGAAACGCCGCGGGCGGCAATATGGTGGGCATTGAGGGAATGATGCGGTATCTGGTGATGTTCCTGATATCGCTTGCGGTGGCGGTTGTCGGGCTGATCATTCTCGGAACGATGAATATCGTTATCGTGCTGATAATGCTGGCTCTTGCGGTGATAACATTCATAGTGAGGGACAAGACCAACGCCAAGGTAAAAAAGAAGGTCTGGGATCCGCTTGCGACATGGTGGCGCAAAGACAACTATATGTCCAATCTAACCTCGGATTTCGCGGCGGCGAAGGATATACGAATGTTCGGGCTGAGCGACTGGCTGACGGAGAAATTCCGCACCGGGAAAAAGGCGCGTATCGACGCTCAGAAAATGAACGCCAAGATGTGGATACACACCTCGAATTTCACAAACTTCTGCTTTTCGCTGTCGCAGGCTCTGGTGTACGCGTGGCTGCTCTACATGACGGTCAAGGGTGAGATTACGCTCGGCAACTTCAGCCTTTATCTTGCGTCCTCGACCACGTTTTATAATCATGTCCGTAATATAATGGACAACAGCGCCGAGCTTATGGCGCGCAGCCGCGAGGTGGACGACTGGCGCAGCTTTATCGATCTTGACGGCGGCGATCCCGAGGTCGGCAAGCCCGTTCCCGAGATGGACAGCTACGCGTTTGAGTTCCGCAACGTTTCCTTTAAATATCCCAAGGCGGAAAGCTACGCGCTCAAAAATCTGAATTTGACCGTTAAGGCGGGGGAGCGTCTGGCGGTGGTGGGGCTGAACGGCGCGGGAAAGACGACGTTCATAAAGCTGCTTATGCGGCTGTATGAGCCGACGGAGGGCGAGATATTCCTCAACGGCGTGAACGTTAAGGAATACAGCAAAACGAGTTACTATAAGGTGTTCGCTCCCGTTTTTCAGGACGTTAATCTGTTCGCGTTCCCGCTGGCGGAGAATGTTTCCATGCAGGCTCCCGATAACACCGACAAGCGTCTTTCGGAGAAATGCCTTATCGACGCGGGTCTGGGCGAAAAGCTGGCGGAGCTGCCCAAGGGCGTTGACAGCGAGATATTGAAGGTGATTTACGACGACGGCACCGACCTTTCGGGCGGCGAAAAGCAGAAGCTGGCGCTTGCGAGGGCGCTTTACAAGGGTTCTCCCGTGGTAGTCCTCGACGAGCCGACGGCGGCGCTGGACGCTCTCGCGGAAAGCAAGCTGTACAGCGATTTCGACAAGCTGATAGGCGGCAAGACCGCGGTGTATATAAGCCATCGCTTAAGCTCTACCCAATTCTGCAACGAGGTGGCGATGTTCAAGGACGGCGAGATGGTGGAACACGGCACTCACCGCGAGCTGCTGGATAAGGGCGGCGCTTACGCCGAGATGTTCCATATCCAGGCGCAGTATTATGTGGATAATCCCGAGGAGGTGGCAGAGAATGTCTGAAGCTAAAACAAAAAAAGACAAAAAGCCCATTACCCGCGAAACGTTGAAATTCATGATAAAGCTGGTGTGGAAAGAGAAGCCCCATCTGTTCTTTCTGTATTTCATGGATATCGTTCTCGTGACCTCCATGAGCTTGATGGACGTTATCATGCCGAAATTCATCATCGACGAGGTGGCGGCGATGATCGGCGGCGGCGCGGTCGAGGAGCATCTGCCGCGCGCGGCGCTGTTCGCGGGGCTGTATGTGGGGATACATTTGATGCTGAACGTTTTCGACAATATCAACGGTCAGCTTATAGATATAGCCAATGAATGGTTCCAAGAATATATTGACGTAAAAATGGGCGAACACGCCATGAAGATGGATTTTGAGCATACCGAGAACCCAGAGGCGCTCGACGCGCTCAACAAGGCAAAAGAGGGTATGAGCTGGTACAGCGGCGGCGTTCACGGAGTATTGTTCGCGCTGGTGCAGCTTCTCCGCGAGGCGGCTACCCTTGTCGGAGTGGTGGCGCTGATAGCCGCGACCTGCCCGCTGCTGCTGCCGATACAGATAATCTCGCTGATATTTATAACGATATTCAACGCAAAGAACAACAAGATAGAGATGAACAGCTTTTTAAGACTGGCAAAGACCAATCGTCTTTTCGGATATGTGCTGTATCAGCTCGCGGATTTCCGTCTCGGCAAGGACATAAGGCTTTACGACAGCGCGGAGATGATGTGTAAAAAAGCCGAGGTGTATTCCGACGAGTCGGTAGCCGAATGGACGGACAGAAACAAAAAGCAGTGCAAAAATTCATGGTGTATGGATATCATAAACTCCTTGCGCGACGGCGCGAGCTATTTCTACATAGGCTATATGGCGCTGACCAAGGCTATTTCGATAGGCGATTTCTCAATGTGCGTCGGTGCGGCGGGAACGTTCTACTGGAGTCTTTATAATATAGTAAACGGCATTCAGGAGATCAACAAAAAATGCGCCTACGCCCACAGATATATTGAGTTTATCGAATATCCCGCGGCAATGCCTAAGGGCGACAAGCCCGTAAAGCCAGGCGAGCATATCATCGAGTTTGTTCACGTCAGCTTTAAATATCCCTGCTCGGAAAGCTTTGTGCTGCGCGATATCAACATCACCATAAAATCGGGCGAGCACCTTTCCATAGTGGGGCTGAACGGCGCGGGAAAGACCACGTTCATAAAGCTGCTGTGCAGGCTTTACGACGTTACCGAGGGCGCGATACTCATAGACGGGGTGAATATCAAGGAATATTCCGAGGAGGAATATCGCAGGCTGTTCGCGGTGGTATTTCAGGACTTCCAGCTGTTAGCGTTCAGTCTAAAGGAAAACGTCGCGCTGAACGGAGAAGCCGACGAGGAGCGCATAAACGAGGTGCTGAAGCAATCGGGGCTTTACGAGGACTCGCAAAAGCTGGAGAACGGTCTGGACACCTGCCTGTTCAAAAGCTTCGACGAAAAGGGCACCGAGCTTTCGGGCGGTCAGAAGCAGAAGACCGCTATCAGCCGCGCTCTGTACCGCGACGCTCCGATAGTTATACTCGACGAGCCGACAGCGGCGCTCGACCCCGTTGCGGAATATGAGATATACCGCCAGTTCAACACCCTTGTTGGCGGAAAGACCGCGATTTATATTTCCCACAGGCTTTCAAGCTGCAAATTCTGCGACAGGATAGCGGTTTTCGCCGAGGATACCATAAAGGAATACGGCACACACGACGAACTTGCCGACAAGCCCGACGGAATTTACGCGGAAATGTTCGCGGCGCAGGCGCAGTACTATTTAGAGGGATAGAGGTTACAAGAGGCAGGACGGAACGTTTTGCCTCTTCGGTTTGCAAAAATTTTTTTAAAACCTCTTGACACTCTCCCCGCGTTATACTTTATAATTTATTCAAGGAGGCGAAAGCAGATGAAATTTCAGATAGGGGAGACCGCGGCGATGGTGGGGGTCACTATCCGCACCCTGCGGTATTATGACAGGATAGGGCTGTTAAAGCCCGCGGAAATATCGGAAGCCGGCTATCGGTATTATACGGAAAGGGAAATGTCGCTTTTGCAGGAGGTCCTGTTTTACCGTGATCTGGGTTGTCGCCTGGATGAGGTA
>ERZ779621.674-NODE-674-length-12483-cov-4.595912_pt1 | contig 12483 bp, 10 predicted proteins | sample MGYA00514215_ERZ779621 | MGnify/ENA primary metagenome ERZ779621 (study PRJEB29562, sample SAMEA4376715) | mouse gut metagenome | isolation source: Cecum | study: EMG produced TPA metagenomics assembly of the A DSS colitis mouse model was used to assess the...
GAACTGATGATCTTGGATATGTTGCAGACCAATAACTGGGAACGTCCTATTTATTATGCGATCACCGTAAATCCTGACCAGTTTGTCGGTCTGGACGGTTACTTCGAACAGACCGGTCTGGCTTACCAGATCGTTCCGAAGCAGGCGAACAAAGGCACCAACACGGAAAAGATGTACGACAACGTGATGAATAAGTTCAAATGGGGTGGCGTAGACAAACCGGGCGTTTACATCGACGAAAACGTGATGCGTATGTGCAAGAGCTACCGTATGGCATTGTTCAATAAGTTGGCTGAAGACCTGTTGAAGGAAGGTAAGAGTGAAAAAGCGCTGAATGTACTGAACAAATGTATGGAAGTACTGCCGCCGGAGAATGTTCCGTTGGATTATACCGCTCTTACGACAGGCGAATTGTATTATGCGCTCGACCAGGATGAAAAGGCAGAAGAGGTCTTTACCGGAATTGCAGAGAATGCAATGCGTAATATCGACTGGTTCTTCCGTCTGAGACCTTCTCAACTGGCTTCTGTAACGAGAGAGTTGGAACATAACCTGGCTGTCATGAATCAAGTGCTGACGGTCAGCAAACATTATAATCCCGAATTCGCTGCTAAGTATCAGGAAGAGTTTGACAACTACCGGATGGCTTGGGGTTCGGTGCGTGGAAATAAATAACGTATGTTTATAGAACAACCGCCCTGGTTCTACAGGGTCCTGTTCCCAGGGGTAATCTGGCGGATACCGGCCAAGGAGAAGTGTGTATATCTCACCTTCGACGACGGCCCTATTCCCGAGGTTACCCCTTGGGTTTTGGATATACTCGATAAATATGGAGTGAAGGCTACCTTCTTCTGTGTGGGGGATAATGTCCGCAAACATCCGGATATCTATCAGATGGTGCTCGATCGCGGCCACCGGGTAGGGAACCATACTTACAATCATATCCAGGGACTTCAATACTGGACGAAGAATTATCTGGATAACATAGAGAAGGCTGCCGAATATATTCAGAGCGATTTATATCGTCCTCCCCACGGGCATATGCGTTTTCCGCAGGTTGTCGCCTTGCGCCGGAAGTACAAGATCATCATGTGGGACGTGGTGACCCGCGATTACAGTCCTCACATGACTCCGAACGGTGTCTTCAATGTGGTAAAGAACTATACCCGCAACGGCTCCGTCATTGTCTTCCACGACTCCCTGAAAGCCGAAACGAACATGCGCGAAGCCATGCCCCGCGCTATCGAGTGGTTGCAGCAGGAAGGGTATGTGTTTAAGGTGTTTGAATAATCTGTCAAGCCCGTCATGACAGAATGTTGAGGTTCCCATTTAGTTGAGATGCATAGTTTATCCATATTAATAAAGAACAAAGCGAAGGAATTAGGCTTCGATGCCTGCGGAATAGCTGAAGTGGCTTCCGCAGACACCGAAGCTTTGTTTTTTGACCGGTGGATAGCCGAAGGATGTCATGCCGGCATGAAATATATGGAGAACTACCGTGATATCCGGCTTGATCCTGCAGGGCTGGTGGAAGGTGCCCGTTCCGTTATTTCCGTGGCTCTTAATTACTATCCGCCACAGAAGCAATCTCCCGGTTCCCCGCGCATTTCCTATTATGCTTATGGAAAGGACTATCATATCGTTGTGAAAGACAAACTCCGGCAGCTCTGGGAGTACATAACAAGCCTTGTCCCCGTGCTTGACACGGGGCTGCAAGTGAGCAGGCCGCTTCGACCGGAAAATGAGGAGATCAGTTCCTCGGCGGCCCCGTGTCAAGCACGGGGACAGGCTGATTCCCCCCTTCCTGCCGCCCGCCTCTTCACCGACTCCGCTCCCATCCTGGAGCGTTACTGGGCCTGGAAAGCCGGCCTTGGCTGGATCGGGAAGAATACCAACCTGATCATCCCCGGCAAAGGTTCCTTTTTCTTTCTCGGAGAGATCGTCACCACCCTGGAACTGGATTACGACACCCCTCAGAAGAACCGTTGCGGTGCTTGCCGCCGTTGCCTCGATGCCTGTCCGACAGGTGCCCTGGAACGTCCCGGCCACCTGAACGCAAACAAGTGCATCTCTTACCTTACAATCGAGCATAAAGGCGATATCCCTTCCGAACAGGCTTCCCGCCTGGGTGACCGCCTCTACGGTTGCGACACCTGTCAGGAGGTCTGTCCCTGGAACCGCTTTGCCAGTCCTACCCGTGAAGCGGCTTTTTCTCCTTCCCCGGCTTTCCTGTCTTTGAAAAAAGAAGACCTTCGCTGCTTTACCCGCGACGATTATAATCGTATCTTTGCGGGGTCGGCTGTGAAACGAGCCAAATATGAAGGACTGATAAGAACAATAAATAACAAAAAAGAATAAGCCATGAGAAGAACATTCAATCTTCTGCTTCTCTCTTTTCTCTGTACCCTGGCTGCCTTTGCCGCGCCGGGCGAACTGAAGGAGAAGCTTGCCGCCCTGAAAGGGATCACCAGTGTCGAACAACTGGAATCGGACGTTTATCCCGAAAAGTATCTTGTACGTATCACCCAGCTTGTCGACCCTAAGAATCCGGAGGCCGGCACTTTCACGCAGCGCGTTGTTGTTGGCCATGTCGGTTTCGACCGTCCGACCGTTATTGTCACCGAAGGATATGGCGGCGCTTATGCCCTGAATCCCAAATACGAGGAGGAACTGACCAAGCTGCTGAATGCCAACCTGGTCTTTGTGGAGTATCGTTATTTCCTGGAATCCACACCCGAACCCTGCAACTGGGATTATCTGACTGCCGAAAATTCCGCTTACGACCTGCATAACGTCAACCAGACTTTCAAGCAGCTTTATACCGGCAAATGGATCAGCACCGGTATCAGCAAAGGCGGCCAGACGACCATGCTTTACCGTGCCTTTTTCCCGGACGATGTGGACATCTCCGTCCCTTATGTCGGCCCGCTGTGCAAAGGCGTTGAAGACGGTCGCCACGAACCGTTCCTGCGTAAGGTCGGTAGGAAACAGGAGCGCCGCAAGATAGAAGCGTTCCAAAAGGAGGTCTTGAAACGCAAAGAAGAGATTCTTCCTTTGCTGGAGGCTTTTTCCAAAGAAAAGAACCTGGAATACCGTATCCCGATGCCCGAAGTACTCGATTATTGCGTGCTGGAGTATCCCTTTGCCTTATGGCAGTGGGGAACGTCCGTATCTGTTATTCCTTCTCTCCATTCCGATACCCCGACGCTGTTCAAACACCTGATGGATATCAGCAGTCCTGACTATTTTGCGGAGAACCAACCGAATATTTCTTTCTTTGTTCAGGCCGCCCGTGAACTGGGTTATTACGGATACGACACGAAGCCGTTCCGTAAATACCTGACTATCGACAGCAGTAAAGGTTATCTGAACCGCATCATGTTGCCCAAAGAGCTGGTTGGCAAGGTCGAGTTCCGCCCTGCCCTTTATCATAAGATTTATGATTTTCTGAAGGACAATGATCCGAAGATGATCTTTATTTACGGTGAAATCGACCCGTGGAGTGCCGCCCATGCTCCGGTTTTCAAAGGAAAGAAGAATGAACAAGTCTACTTCCAGCCTCGCGGCAGCCATCGTGCCCGCATCGGTAATATGCCTGAAGATATGAAGGAAAAGATCTTGACGCAGCTGAATCAGTGGCTGGCGGAATAACATAAATACTTTGTGTGTGTTTCCTATTGTAAAACTATTAATTAAGAAATGATGAAAAAGAAGCTATTATTTCAACTTCTGTTTGTTGCGAATGTATTTTTCGCAACATCTTGTTCCGATGATGATTCAGTAGAATTGGAGGATGTCACCACATTGAATATGCTCAATGAGGATAACGGAAAAACGTATCTGGGCAATTCGGACATTTATATCACGGATGAAAACAATTTCAGTGGCTCGTCGTGCCTGCTTGTGGAACTTGGTGGTGCAAACGGGATTGGAAAGGTTGTTCCTCCCAGGGTCGGAGACGGACTCGTGCGGAAGGCGGCCGTGTTACCGGGATGCCTTTATCAGGCCTTCAATCGCAATTCGATACTCGAATTTCCTTCCGGAAAACCTGCGATTGCTCTCGAAGCCTCTTATTACCAGTTTTATGTTGAATCTGAAATCGTGAAGGATATAGCGAATACGGGAACGGCAGTCAATGTGGGAGCCGTAGTTAAATATGCCCCCGTCTATCCCGATCCGCAAGGCTTGCCGGAATACGGCAGCGTGATCGGTGAGGTGAGTAACAGCGGTGATGTGGTGGAAATGGATTTTCCGAAAGATGTCGAGTTCTTATACTCAACATCCAATGGATTCGAGATAACGACTGATGGTGGTAAATTGACTGTTACCTATTATTATTGGACCGATTCGAAAGAATACTCCATCTATGTGCGCCGCGGTAGTATCTTTACGGAAGTCATCATTCAGGTAGTATAATAAGGGAAAGAAAGTTTAAAACATTCCCTGCACCTTATATACAAACTCCATCCATACCCAATAGCGGATGGCTTTGCCCAGGAACATGGAGATGGCGACGATCCAGACGTTGGCGCGCAGGAAACCGAGCGCTACCGCGATAAAGTCGCCGATGCCGGGGAGGAAGACGAAGAAACCCATCCAGGAACCTTTACCGGCAATCCAGTCCTGTACCTTTTGCAGCTTTTTGGCATCCAGTTTGAGGTATTTCTCGATCCATTCCACTTTTCCCAGCATGCCGAGCCAGTAACAACTCATGCCGCCCAGGAAGTTGCCCAGTGTGGCGGCGACCATGCAGGGCCAGTAGGCAGAACCAGCCAGTAAAACACCGGTCAGGACGACTTCGCTGCTGAAAGGCAGGATCGTCGCTGCGAGGAAAGAGGCGATGAACACCCCGATATATCCGTATTCTATAAGAAATTCCATAGGCGTAGAAACAAGAGAGCGATAAATAGAACAATGGTGGAATAGAAGGTCCAGAAAACGATCTTACCCCGCATGACGGTGAAGAAATGGGCGATCAGTATGGCAGAGGGGATACAGGCTGTCTCCAGAAACTCTTCCGATGCCTGCTCGTACAGGAAATAGAGTGCAAAGGCCCACACCGACATGCAGATCAGGAAGGACAGGAACTGGCGTGTACGCAGCACATCTTCGTATTCGTGCGTGATGATGTTGATAGCGGATACAGCCGTCAGTATGGCGATGGCGATGATTCCGACCCAGTCGAGCAACCCGATGCCGGCAGCGGCCAGGATGCGTATCTTGAACAGCGTGGCAAACGGAATCGTGAACGGCGTGAAGTCGCGGAACCAGATACACCAACCCAGCAGGAACCAGTAGACGGTACCTACACCGAGCAGGGAGGCTAGAAAGGTACGGATACTCAAGCTCCTGAAGTTATACATCCCTATCCAGAACAGAGGAATGAACCAGAGGATATGTACCCATAGCAGGCTTCCGATCCCGATCAGCAGAGAGGCATTGTAGGCTTTGCTCTTGGCACCGGGGTCGTGGTAAGAGGTGAATAGCTGATAGATGGCCAGAATCAGGCAGAATACGCCGACTGAGGTGGATTTCAGCGGCAGGAAATCCGGGTTGGTACTGATGAACAGTACATAAAACAGGAAAGGCAACAACGTCTTCTCGCGGATCAGCACCAGGACATAATTGGCACGGTGGAGCAGGAAGGCGCCCCCGAACATCAGCAGCATGCCGATGGCATAGGTGAAAGCCTTGCCGGGCAATACCTGACAGATAGCATTCCATAGGGGCGGTGCCGTCACTTCTCCATACACCGGATAGCCGACCGAGTTCAGGTAACTCACGATCCAGCAGGCGACACAGGCCATCAGGGTACAGGCAAAAGTTGCCGGTCCCGAAATGGTGTGTCTGCGAGAATAGCTGTATGTATTGTTCATTTACAAATCGAACCCGATGTCGCTTCGGAAATATTTCTTGTCGAACATGATGGTCTTTGCTCCGGCGAATGATTTGGCCAGGGCTTCTTCCTTATTGGCTCCGTAAGAGCTGACAGCGATGACGCGTCCGCCGTTGGTCATGATCCGGTCGTTGGCGGAGACGGTGCCGGCGTGGAAGATGATGTTGTCGGAGGTGATGTCGTTCAGTCCGTAGATCAGTTTGCCTTTTTCGTAGGCTTCGGGATAACCGCCGCTTACCAGCATGACCGTAACGGCTGCACGCGGGTCTATTGTCAGGGTGCGCTTGTCGAGGTTGCCTTCGGCCACGCCTTCCAGTAGGTCTACCAGGTCGCTCTGGATGCGGAGCATGACTACTTCCGTTTCCGGGTCGCCCATACGGCAGTTGTATTCGATCACCTTGGGATCGTTCTCATTGATAAGGCCCAGGAAGATGAAGCCTTTATAGTCGATACCTTCCGCTTTCAGACCTTCGATGGTCGGACGGATGATCTGTGTTTCCACTTTGGCCATATACCCCTCGTCGGCAAATGGAACAGGGGAAACGGCACCCATACCGCCGGTGTTCAGGCCGGTATTGCCTTCGCCGATCCGTTTGTAGTCTTTGGCTACGGGGAGTACTTTGTAGTTCGTGCCGTCGGTCATGACGAATACCGAACATTCGATACCTGTGAGGAACTCTTCGATAACCACTGTCTTGCTGGCATCGCCGAACATACCGTTCAGCATGTCACCCAGTTCTTTTTTCGCTTCTTCCAGCGTTTCGAGGATGAGTACGCCTTTTCCGGCAGCCAGTCCGTCGGCTTTCAGCACGTAAGGGGCAGGCAGCGATTCGAGGAAGGCGTATCCTTCGGCGATATTTTCGGCTGTGATGCTCTTGTAACGGGCGGTCGGTATGTTATGGCGCATCATGAATGCTTTGGCAAAGTCTTTGCTGCCTTCCAGCTGCGCTCCGGCTTTGGACGGACCGATCACGGGGATGCCGGCCAGCGAGGCGTCGTTTTTGAAGAAGTCGTAAACACCTTTTACCAGCGGATCTTCCGGACCGACAACAACCATGTTCACATCGTTAGCCAGTACAAAATCTTTGATGGCGGCGAAATCGTCCGCCTTGATATATGCATTGGTTCCCACCTGTGCAGTACCTGCGTTGCCGGGGGCAATGAATAACTTATCCACTTTCGGACTTTGGGAAATCTTCCAGGCTATTGCATGTTCGCGGCCGCCGGAGCCTAATAATAGAATGTTCATATCGTTATGTTTATTATATTATCTGATGGTAACTGTTTCCCCTCTTGAGAGGGGGCAGGGGGTGTGTCATTGTCCCGCCTTATAACTAGCTTTAACACACCCCTTATCCCCTCTCAAGAGGGGAAACAGTTACTCTTTGTTCGTATTCTTCAAGTAGTCATCGAAATACCGTGTTATCTTCTCGTAGAGATGCGGGCGGTCTTTGCCTGTCACGTTGTGCTCGTGGCGGGGGTAGACGAAATAATCGGGATAGGTATCTGCATCCACGCAGGCTTTCAGGAAGCCCAGGCTATGTTGCCATACTACTACCGGGTCGATGTCGCCGTGTATCTGGAGGAGATGGCCTTTCAGGTTGCCTGCCTTCAGCTTCAGGTTGGCGTTCTTATACCCTTCCGGATTATCCTGCGGACGGTCCATATAACGCTCTCCATACATGATCTCGTAGTTGCTCCAGTCGATCACCGGACCGCCGGCAACACCGACTTTGAAAACATCGGGATGCGTCAGGATCAGGTTGGTCGTCATGAAGCCGCCGTAGCTCCATCCGTGCACACCGATACGGTCGGCATCCACGTAAGGAAGCGATTTCAGGTATTCCACGCCTTTCATCTGGTCGGCCATCTCGTTGACACCCAGGTTGCGGTGGATCACGCTTTCGAAAGCGAATCCCCGGTTAGATGTGCCGCGGTTGTCGACCGTGAAAACCACGTAGCCGCGTTGTGCCATATAGATATCCCAGCCTCTTACGCCGTTCTGCCAGCCGCCCGTTACCAGTTGTGAGTGGGGGCCGCCGTAGACGTAGACGATGGTCGGGTATTTCTTGTTCTCATCCAGTCCGACAGGTTTGACCAGGCGGAAATGCAGGTCGGTTGTACCGTCGGCAGATTTTATGGTACCAGCTTCTATTTCCGGCAGTTTGTAGCCTTTGTATGGGTCCCGGGCGGTCAGGAGGTTTTTGATCTCCTTGCCGTCTTTGGTCCGGATCAGGTTGATGATGCGCGGGATTTTCGGAGCGTCGTAACTGTCGATCGCATATTTGCCGGAGGCGCTGACCGAAAGGTTATGTACACTTTCCAGGGCGGCATTCGGTGTCAGCAGGGATGTCTCCCCCTTCTTTAGATTCAGCTTCCAGCCGTTTACATTCATCGGAGTGCCGTAATTGAACGAACTCCGTATGTGCGGTTGGGTGGAAGTGATAAACAGGTTCTCGCCTTTGGCGTCGAAACCGATTACCTGGGTGACTACCCATTCTCCCTGTGTCAGTTGCTTTAGTTGTTTGCCGGTGGTGTCATACAGATACAGGTGGTTGTATCCGTCTTTCTGGCTTTGCCAGATGAATTTGCCGGGATCGTTCGGGAGGAAGAGTACCGGATATTGCGGTTCAACGTAATGTTCGTTCGTTTCTGTGAAAAGGACGGCTTCTTTCTTGCCAGTCAGGGCAGAATAGCGAACCAGGTTCATCTCATTCTGTTCGCGGTTCAGTTCGGCAATATAGATACTCTTTTCATCCGGGCTCCAGGCGATGTTGGTAAGGAACTTTTCTTTCGGGGTTCCGGTTTCCAGCCAGACGGTTTCGCCTGTCGAGAGGTTGTACACACCGACTGTTACCTCATGGCTCTTCATGCCGGCCATCGGATATTTAACCGGTTCGGCTTTTGCCTGGCGGGCATCGATATTGACGATAGGATAGTCTGTGACCATGCTCTCGTCCATCCGGTAGAAAGCCAGAGCGGAACCTGCCGGTGACCAGAACAGTCCTTTGCTGATGCCGAATTCACGTTGATGGACTGCCTGTCCGCAGACGATTCCATCTTTTGTTTCACGTGTAACAATACTCGTCTGATTCTCCGGTGAAAGAATCTGTATGTTGTTCCCCACCGTGAATGCCAGGCAGTTATTGGCCGGACAGAAGTTATAGTTCGATCCTTTGCTGTCCAGCTGATAATTGCCAATTATCTTGTTTTCGGCAAAATTGTAATGCAGGCGGTGGCCTTTACTGGTAAAAGCCAGTACCGGCTGGTCCTTATAGGGAACCGAAAATCCGGGCAGGCTGCCTACCGTCGGAAGTCCGGCTGCCGAAAGCGCCTCATTGAGTCGGCTGCGTGTAAAGGCAACCTGCTCTTTCTTTTCGGGTACGCCGCATATCATACTGTCTCCTTTGACATACAGGTAAGTGTCCCCACACCATTGTAGCTGTTTGAGACTGGCCGGGACGAACTTATTGTGTGTCTTCCCTCCCGGAAGCAGGTCGTGTAATGTGAGTTGTTTGTCCTGTGCCATCAGCGTCATGGATGTAGATAAAGCGAACACGCAAAGAACCAGGAAGTGTTTAATCTTCAAAGTCATCGTTGTCTTCTCTTCTGAATGGTTTCTTGAATGGACGGCCTTCTCCGCGTTTTCTGTCTCCGAAGTTCTTTCTGTTTTTAGAGAACCTGTCGTCTTCGTCTTTGTAACGCATTTTGACGGGGCGTTTTTCGCCGGCTTTGTGCAAAATCGGACGAACCGGGCGTTCACCACGTTCGCCTCCGAACTGTTTGCGGGCAGGACGGCCGTCACCGCGTTCTTCACCGAAGAAACGTTTTCCCGGTGCTGCGGATGTACGTTCGTTTTCGTCTTCACTGTGAGCAGCGGCGAAACGACGGTCGGGGCGGTCCATGCGGTCGGTCTTGAAGTTCGGGCGACCTGCAGGACGGGTGTCATATCTTTTTTCTGGGAACGAGGGCCTTGGGCGTGAGGCGGAATCTTCCGTTCTTTCCGCGCCTTCCTCGTTCAATGCTTTCTTATAGTCTTTGTTCTTTCCTTCAAATATTTCGTAACAACGGTATTCGCAGTCGAGCGAGCCGTTGATCAGCTTCATCCGTTCGCTGGGACGCAGGCCGATCTTGTCGAAGCATTCGTCTTTGTAGCTGAGTATCCATACTTTATATCCGGTAAACACATGTTTGACGCGTTCGCCGATCATATTATAAAGTCCCAGCAGGTCGCGGGAGGAGATACGTTCGCCATAAGGCGGGTTGGTTACCAGAATACCCGGTTGCGGCGCTTCCGTATATTGCTGGAAAGGCATCGTTTTCAGTTCGACGTATTTGGCCAGGCCTGCGCTACGGATATTCTTCTGGGCGATCTCGATAGCGGCCGGGTTGATATCCGAACCGTAGCATTTGAAAGTGAATTCGCGTTCCTGGCTTTCGTCGTTATAGATGCGGTCGAACAGTTCCTGGTCGAAGTCGATCCATTTCTCGAAAGCGAACTCCTTGCGGTGGATACCCGGGGCGATGTTCAGGGCGATCATAGCCGCTTCGATCAGTAGCGTACCGGAACCGCACATCGGGTCGACGAAATTGGATTCGCCTTTCCAGCCTGTCTTCAGGATCATACCGGCAGCCAGCACTTCGTTCAGCGGTGCTTCGGTCTGTTCCACGCGGTATCCGCGTTTGTGAAGGCTCTCGCCCGAACTGTCGATAGACAAGGTACAGTCGTTGTGCGAGATATGTATATTGATGTATAAGTCGGGATTGTTCACACGTACGGAAGGACGTTTGTTGTGCTTCTCCATAAAGTAGTCAACGATCGCATCTTTTGTACGGTAAGCCACGAATTTAGAGTGATTGAAATCTTCTGAATAGATCACGGAGTCGATCGCGAACGTCTTGTCCAGTGACATATAGTTTTCCCATACGACCTTTTTCACTTCCTTATAAACCGTATCGGCATCTTTTGCCTTGAAATGATAGATCGGTTTCAGGATGCGTAAGGCGGTGCGGCAACAGAAGTTGGCTCTGTAAAGCACTTCTTTATCTCCTGTGAAGGATACCATCCGGCGGCCAATTTCTATATCGTTGGCGCCTATAGCTAATAACTCACCGGCCAGTATTTCTTCTAACCCGTACAGGGTTTTGGCCACCATTTCAAATGTCTCGTTATTCATTTGCGTGCGTTGTAAGAAAAGATATTTATTTAGTTACTTTATTTTGTGTAATGACAGCACCGGGGGGAACATCTCCGGTGATCCAGACGTTGCCGCATATCGTGGCACCTTTGCCGACCCGTATTTTCCCCAATAGCGTCGCGTTGGAGTAGACGGTCACATTGTCTTCCAGGATGGGATGGCGGGGGACACCGCGGATCGCGTTCCCGTTCTCATCGGGCGGCAGCTTTTCTCCGGCAAGGCTGACACCCTGGAAGATGCGTACGTTATTCCCGATCACACTGGTTTCGCCGATCACGGTACCCGTGCCGTGGTCGATAGAGAAATAATGTCCTATCTGAGCTCCCGGATGAATGTCGATACCGGTTTCGGAATGAGCCATTTCGGTGATCATCCGGGGTATAAAAGGAACGCCCAACTTATAAAGCTGGTGCGCTATACGATAATTGCCTATTGCCCGGAAGCCCGGGTAACAGAAGATAACTTCATTGATGTTTTGTGCTGCCGGATCACCGTTGTAGGCGGCTTCGGCATCGGTGGCAAGCAGACAGCGCATTTCCGGCAGTGTGGAAATGAACGCTTCGGAAAGTTTTTCTGCCTGGCTGAAGATCAGCTCTTCCGCACAGGAAGTACAGCTGGTGTCGGCCAGGCAAAGGCCCGCATAGATTTGACGGCTGAGCAGCTCGTGCAACTTTTCAATATTGACCCCGGTATGGAAACGGATCGTCTGTGTACTGATCCGCGCATTCCCGTAATAGCCAGGAAACAGGATTGCACGGCACAAGTCAATGATCTCCTCCAGTACTTCACCTGAAGGCAATGCCTCTTCATCGCGGTAGGCATGAAACAGTTGTTTGTATGAACATTCGTCCGACAGCTTTTCTACTGTTTCATTCAATACCTTGCTATGCTTTTGCAATCCCATTATTTCGAAAGTCTTATTTTGGGCAAAAGTACATTAAATATCTGATATATGTGTACTTTTAATAGGTTATAACTGCTTTGAAATGCGTTTCCGGCGGCCGTTGATCAGTAAAGAAGTCGGAGAATGTCACCTTAAAGATGATGAATCCGTCTTTTGTATATTCGGCAGCATAGGTTTCTGTCCATATGTTATTCTCTTTATCTATTCGATTGACAGGGTTGGGTAATGCAGTTTGTGCTTCTTTGTCTTCGCCGTGATCCAGATACATGTAACAGGTAATTAAGCCTTCTTTATAAGCATCCTGATATATGTCGAAATCTTTATCGGCAATTCTGTACTCATACATGTAAAAAGGTTCGTTATTACCATTGTCGACTAATTCCCAGTCGCTTGACTTAACTTGTATATCCTTGTCAAATATCCAGTAGGTTATACCGCCATCTTCCCCGTCTCGTCCCGGAGGCCCCATCGGTCCTTCGCATGAA
>ERZ779621.675-NODE-675-length-12478-cov-22.195041_pt1 | contig 12478 bp, 15 predicted proteins | sample MGYA00514215_ERZ779621 | MGnify/ENA primary metagenome ERZ779621 (study PRJEB29562, sample SAMEA4376715) | mouse gut metagenome | isolation source: Cecum | study: EMG produced TPA metagenomics assembly of the A DSS colitis mouse model was used to assess the...
CACCGGATAAGGAAGTGGTGAGGATACATGAGAAACGTGATATTGATCGGATTTATGGGGTCAGGAAAGACTACGGTAGGGTTCAGGCTGTCTTACCGTCTGCGCAGGACGGTCATAGATACGGATAAGGAGATTGAGCGGGAGGAACAACGTTCCATATCGGATATTTTTGCTACAGACGGGGAAGCGTATTTTCGTGACAGGGAGACAATGTGTCTGCGTAAGCTCTTAGGAAGTACCGGCAGTCAGATTATATCCGTGGGCGGCGGACTGCCGCTTCGCCAGGAGAACAGAAAGCTGCTGCGTGAATTGGGACAGGTCTTCTATCTGTGTGCGGATGCAGAGACGATTTATGAGAGGGTGAAATATGATACCACCAGACCTCTTTTACAGGGAGACAACCCGCAGGAGAAGATCAGGACACTGCTCGCGCAACGGGACGGCTGTTATAAAGAAGCGGCGGATGTGATCATAGATGTGAACGGCAAAAGTTTTGAGCAGATTATGTGTGAGATAGAAGAGGCGATTGTCTGAAGGCATAATAGTTTGCAGGAGGGAGAAAAGTGGGTATGAAAATATTGGTAGTGAACGGGCCGAATATAAATTTTCTGGGAATCCGGGAGAAGAGTGTCTATGGCACTCAGGATTATGAGTATCTGCTTCATATGATAGCAGAGAAAGGACAGAAGGAAGGGTGCACCATAGAGGTGTTTCAGAGTAACCATGAGGGGGCGATCATCGACCGGATTCAGGATGCCTATTTCGACGGCACAGAAGGCATTGTGATCAATCCGGGAGCATACACCCATTACAGCTACGCAATCCGGGATGCGCTTGCCAGCATTACGGTTCCCAAAGTGGAGATTCATATTTCCAATATCATGGAGCGGGAAGATTTCCGGAAAGTGTCTGTGACAGCGCCGGCCTGTGACAAACAGATTTATGGGCAGGGGCTGGAGGGCTATCTGACGGCCATTGATTTTATTTTGGACTTTTTTTCTAAAGTGGTTGAAAAATGATATTTTTTAGTATAAACTAGAAAAGAATTATATTTGTGAAAACTTGAGGAGGATTTAGTTTATGATTTCAGCAGGTGATTTCAGAAACGGCATTACCATCGAGTTCGAGGGTAATGTTTATCAGATAATGGAGTTCCAGCATGTGAAACCTGGTAAGGGAGCAGCATTTGTCAGGACCAAATTAAAGAATATCATCAATGGCGGCGTGGTGGAGAAGACTTTCAGACCCACTGAGAAATGCCCCCAGGCACGGATTGACAGAAAGGATATGCAGTATTTATACTCGGACGGTGACCTGTTCAACTTTATGGATACAGAGACATATGACCAGATTGCACTCAATGCAGATGCGGTGGGAGATGCCCTCAAGTTTGTGAAAGAGAATGAGATGGTTAAAATCTGTTCTTACAATGGCAGCGTATTTGCGATTGAACCGCCGCTGTTTGTGGAGCTTCAGATTACGGATACAGAGCCTGGTTTCAAGGGCGATACAGCGACTGGCGCGACCAAGCCTGCTATCGTGGAGACAGGTGCCAAGGTAATGGTGCCCCTGTTTGTGGAGAATGGTGAAGTGATCAAGATCGATACCAGAACGGGAGAATATTTATCCAGAGTATAAGAATATCATCAGTCATGGTACAAGCCTATAAGACAATGTAAGCGGAAGTTTACATTGTCTTTTTTGTGTTCGGAGAGAATGGGAAAGAGGGAAAATGGATTTTAATGTGTTTATAGAAAATATCGTGGATTTACTGAAAAAAAGAATGGGAAAAACGTATGATATCAGAGTTACAACAGTGACCAAGAATAATGATGTCCGGATCACGGGAGTCATTATGATGGCCAGGGATGACACCATTTCTCCAACGATTTATCTGGAAGGCTTTTATGAGCAATATCAGGAGGGTGCAGCCATGGAAAGGCTGGTGGACGAGATCATCAGTATCTATGAGGATCAGATGCGGGATATCAATCTGGATATGGAGTTTTTCCAGGATTTTGAGAAGGTCAGGGACAGAATTTTTTATAAGCTGATCAGTTTCGAGAAAAATGTCAGACTGCTGGAGGATGTGCCTCATTTCAGATGGCATGATCTGGCGATTGTCTTTTATTACGCTATGGAGGAAGAACTGGTGGGTAAGGCATCTATTACGATACACAATCAGCATATGACCATGTGGAGCCAGAGCGTGGATAGTCTCTACCGGACAGCACAGAAGAATATGAAAGAAGGGATGCCGGAACTTCTGCTGACCATGTCGGAACTTTTCAGGCAGATGACCGGGGTGAGGATACAGAAGGATGATGAGATTCCGATGTATGTACTGACAAACCAGGAAAAAATATATGGTGCTGCGGCTTTATTATATTCGGAACAATTAAAGGATCTGGCGGATCGTATAGGATATGATCTGCTGATACTGCCCAGTTCCGTTCATGAAGTTCTGCTGGTTCCGGACGATCATAGAAAGGGTTATGACTTCTATATCAGGATGGTGGATGAGGTCAACAGGACGCAGGTGGAACCGGAGGAGGTGCTCTCTTATAAACTCTATCGGTATAACAGAAAAAGGGCGGAAATAGAGGAAATTTTTTCTTAAAAAATTGATGACTGGACAACGGTGCTTACTTGTGGTATGATACTAAAGATGTAACAAATTTGTAACATTTGTAATATCACTGTGAGCACCCGTAGTCTAATGGATAAAACGTAGGCCTCCGACGCCTTTGATGCAGGTTCGAGTCCTGTCGGGTGCATGGAAAAAGTATTTATGGGGCGCAGATATGGCGCCTCATAAATATGTGAGTTAGAAAGGTTGTTGTGGATGAATACATCAAATAATACAATACAGGATTTCCTCAAAGCAAAGTTTGAAATTCTGAAAGATTGGCTGGTAAGGTATTCCAAGATTGTGCTGCCCGTGATATTGGCAGTCTGTATACTGATCACTGTGGTAACGGCAATCAGTGCCAATAAGAAAAAGGTTGAGCAGGAAGAGATGGCGGTAACGACAGAGGAAACGGAAGTTGCGGCCGAGTTGATTGCGGTACCGTTAGTACCGCTCGAGCAGGATGTTGTACCGGGAATCAATGAGTTTGTACAGAGTTATTATACGGCGATGGTGGAGGGAGACACAGATACACTGTCGAAGATAGTGGAATATATGGATGCCACAGAACTGATCAGGGTAGTGGAGATGAGTAAATATATTGAGTCCTATCCTGTGGTGGAAGTCTATACGAAGAAAGGTCCTAGAGAAGATACTTATCTTGCTTATGTGTATGGAGAAATGAAGTTCTATGATTATGACAGGACGGTACCCGGACTGCGTGTGCTTTATATCTGTACGGATGAGAACGGTGATTTTTATATCAATGAGGATGGCGAGGAGGACGATAACGAACTGCATTATATCCAGGAGGTTAATTTGCAGGATGATGTCGTAGATCTGAATAATAAGGTATCTGTGGCCTACAACGATATGGTGGCTGAAGACAGCGAACTGGCGGCGTTTCTTTTGGAACTGAAGGGCGAGATCGAGAAGAACGTTGGAGAAGCCCTTGCACGTGCCGAGAGCAGTGAACAGACCGGAGAGGAAACGGAAGAAACATCCGGTGAGAGCGAAGAAACAGAAGAGACTGAAGAGGGTACAGAGACACCGTCCATGGTAGTGACCAAAGTAAAAGCAATTGATGTGGTCAATATCAGGACCTCTGACAGTGAGACTGCTGATAAGCTTGGCAAAGCTGCCGTAGGAGATGAGTTCACACTTCTGGAAGAGCGGGGAAACGGTTGGAGCAAGGTAGAGTATGACGGAGGAGAGGCTTTCATCAAGAGTGATTATCTGGAGCCTTCTCAGACAGAGATTGCAGTGGCAGATGATGAGGAGAATGAGACAGAACCGGAAGACGATGATGATAATAACAGTACACCGGCAGCTTCCACGGGTACTGTGACCGTGAAGGAGAATGTCAGAATCCGCAGCGGTGCCAGTGAAACTTCCGAGAAACTGGCAACAGCCTATGCAGGAGAGAAACTGAACGTGATTATGAAGCAGGCAGATGGCTGGACCAAGATTGATTATAATGGCAGGACTGCTTATGTGAAATCCGATTATGTGGAATAGAACTGCCGGATACCGGGTATGATTAAATCGTAATAATTGGGCAAAGCTAAAGAGTATGGGGATTCCCATACTCTTTTTGTGTGTAATAAATATTTTTTAGAAAAAGGGGAAATGATTTATGAAACATGATGACGCGATGATTCTAAAGGAGATTCAGAAAAATACGCAGATGGGCATGACGGCGATTGATACGATTCTGGATAAGATAGAGGATGATGAGTTTTCTTTGCAGTTATCCAGACAGTCCCTGCGTTATTCGGAGATTCATAATAAGGCACTGGATAAGATTCTGGAAAATGACGGGGAAGTATATCGTGGCAGTCAGATTGGAGAATTACTCCTGAAAGGGAATATCCATGCAAGTACAGCGCTCAATATCAGCACAGGACATCTGGCGGAGATGATGATTCAGGGGAGCAGCCGGGGGATTACCAGTATGTGGAAGGCACTTAAACATAATACACTGGCTACGGATGATGCAGTGGAACTGGCACAGGAACTGGTAGACTTTGAAGAAAAAAATATAGATCGTTTGAAGGAATATTTATAAGATTGTATACAAGTATTTTAGTATAATTGTACAATATATGTAAAAAAATTTCGTAAATTTTTTACGCTTTAATCTGCTAAATCGGTCTTGTGGATTTTTTCATGTCATACTATAATGGTACATGGACAAGGAAAACGTGTCTTTTTATACGAAAAGACATGTCAACTTATATACAAATTAAAGGAGGATATGAAAAAATGTCATATGTTGATGAGGTTTACGAGTTAGTAGTAGCAAAAAACCCTGCACAGCCGGAATTCCATCAGGCAGTCAAAGAGGTTTTGGAATCTCTCCGTGTTGTGATTGAAGCGGATGAGGAAGCATACAGAAAAGATGCTCTGTTAGAGAGACTGACCGTTCCGGAGAGAATCGTACAGTTCCGTGTTCCCTGGGTGGATGACAAGGGACAGGTTCAGGTGAATAATGGTTTCCGTGTACAGTTTAACAGCGCGATCGGACCTTACAAAGGAGGACTCAGATTCCATCCGTCCGTAAACCTGGGCATCATCAAATTCCTGGGTTTTGAGCAAATTTTCAAAAATTCCCTGACAGGGCTTCCGATTGGCGGCGGTAAGGGTGGCTGTGACTTTGATCCCAAAGGAAAATCAGACAGAGAAGTTATGGCTTTCTGCCAGAGCTTTATGACAGAACTCTGCAAACATATCGGCGCTGATACAGATGTGCCTGCCGGTGATATTGGAGTGGGCGGCCGCGAGATCGGTTTCATGTTCGGACAGTATAAGAGAATCCGTAATTTATATGAAGGGGTGCTGACCGGTAAGGGCCTTACCTATGGCGGTTCCCTGGCAAGAACAGAGGCGACCGGTTATGGTCTGTTATACCTGACAGAAGAAATGCTAAAGTGCAACGGAAAAGATATTGCTGGTAAGACAATCGCGGTATCAGGTGCAGGTAATGTGGCAATCTATGCAATCCAGAAAGCACAGCAGTTAGGAGCGAAACCGGTGACCTGTTCCGATTCCACAGGATGGATTTATGACCCCGATGGTATTGATGTGGCAACCTTACAGGAGGTCAAGGAAGTAAAACGTGCCCGCTTGACAGAGTATGCGGCTATGAGACCGAATGCTGAGTATCACGAGAAGAAGAACGGCGAGCATGGCGTGTGGACTGTGAAATGTGATATTGCACTTCCCTGTGCAACTCAGAACGAGCTGGATGTCGAGGACGCCAAGGCTCTTGTGGCAAACGGATGCTTCGCAGTGGCAGAGGGCGCTAACATGCCTACTACCATGGAAGCAACAGAGTACTTACAGAAGAACGGCGTGCTGTTCTGCCCCGGTAAAGCTTCCAATGCAGGCGGCGTAGCGACATCAGCCCTGGAGATGAGCCAGAACTCAGAGAGACTTTCCTGGACCTTTGAGGAAGTGGATGCGAAATTGCAGGGTATCATGGTCAACATCTTCCACAGCCTGGACGAGGCTTCCAAGAAGTATGGCAAAGAAGGCGATTACGTGGCTGGTGCCAATATCGCAGGTTTCCTGAAAGTAGCTGAGGCTATGAAGGCACAGGGTGTTGTGTAGGATATCATTATAAAAACATAGAATCCCATATACAAGAGAAATGGCTTGTATATGGGATTTTTGAGGTTACAGGATACATGAATAAGAATTTTTATTATGTGTGGTTTTCACGATTCGTTTCTATTTTGGGAAGCAGTTTAACAACATTTGGTGTCAGTGTCTGGGTTTATGGAGAAACAGGAAAAGCGACTCCTATGGCCATCACCATGCTATGTTCCATACTGCCATCTGTTCTTTTTGCACCATTAAGCGGTATCGTCTGTGATTATTTTAATCGTAAAAGGGTAATTTTTACAGCAGATTCAATAGCAGCAATAACGAGCTTGTTGTTATTGCTGTATCTTATGACGCAAAGATTCGATTTTGGAATCATCTGTGCCTTTACTTTTATTAATGCAACGGCAAATATGCTGGATAACAATGCCTATCAGGCTTCTTTATCTACCCTGGTCAAAGAAAATGCGATAAAGAAAGCGGGAGGCATGAACCAGATCATTGAATCCATCAGCAGTATGATTGCGCCTGTCTGTGCCGGAATATTATATTATCCTGTTGGCTTAAAAGGATTATTGGTGATTGATCTGTGTACCTATATTATGGCAATGTTAATTTTTATAAGAGTACCGGCATGTGTCTTTTCGGATTCGGATAAAGAGAGAAAGGAGCATGAAAGTATCTATGAGAACATTCTGGCAGGATTTCGATTTATATTCTCTGCAAGAGGATTGACCTTATTGATGATATTTTTTGCGTTTTTCAATTTCTTTCTCAATGTTTCAGATTCGTTGACAGAACCACTGGTATTATCTCTGGGTAACAGTTTTGATCTGGGACTGGTAAAGATGGCCGGTGGGATGGGCATTTTTCTGGGGAGTTTATTTATTACCGGAAAGGGCATGAAGTATTCTTACAGCAGGAGTATCTTTGTCTCGGCAATTGTAACCGGCGCATCATTATGTGTTATGGGAATCAGAAATAATATCTGGTCCATTATTTTGGGGGAATTTGTATTTCTGTTCGTAACACCGGTTGTCAATACGCTGGCAGGAACCTTATGGATATTAAAGACCCCGAAGGAATTGCAGGGCAGAGTATACGCGGCCAGAAGCATGGTGGCCAAAGGTATTATTCCGCTTTCTTATTTATTGGTCGGCCCGCTGGCAGATAGCTGGATTCCCATGTTTTTGCAGAATCATCCTGACGCCTGTAAAGCGGTTCAGATAGTCTTAAGGGAGGGAAACCTTAATTATAGACTGGTGTATGTAATGGCTGGAATGATGGCAATTATTTTTGCAGTGCTGTTTTTCTCCCGGAAAGATCTGCGACAGCTGGATTAGAATTGCAATATAAGATTGTAAAAACATAAATAATATTGCGAAATCAGAAATATCAGGATATTCTTTTAAAGAAAGAGAAGTAATCGTGTACAAGGTGGTAGCCTCCCTAGCTTGATAAAAGAAGGGAGGTGGTGCGGATGGAAATGTTTTCGTTTCAGGATTTGATTCTGTTTGCGACGTTTTTAATTACACTGCTTGCCTACATAGATAGGAATAACAAGCGAAAATAAAAATGCCTACCTTTGTACTTGGCCGTGCAGGGTAGGCATTTAACTACAATGTGAGGCTAACCACTTTGTGGGCGGTTGCTTCTCTTTATGCGTATTATAATATAGTGTCGGTAAAGTTTCAAGAGATATATTCAGTTTCTTACCAGATTTTTACCAGATAAATATTTGTAAGATTTCTTTATCTGCGAAGTCTTATTGTTGAAAGGAGGTGGTAGCGTAATGGAGTATGAACAGATATACAGGACCTATTTCAAATCGGTATATCACTATATCTGGAAACTTTCAGGGGATGAGCATATAGCAGAGGAAATTACAAGCGAAACGTTTTTAAAGGCAATGAAATCCATTGGAGATTTCCGCGGCGATTGCGATATACGTGTATGGATTTGCCAGATTGCGAAAAACACATACTATTCATATCTGAAAAAGAACAACAGAACAGTAAGTGTTAATGAAACAGAATTGCAGAGTATAGCAGACCCGAAGGCTTTCGCTGAAGAACAAATTGAAATACAGGACGAAGTCCGGCAAATACGAAAGATTCTGCATACAATGCCAGATCCCTACAAGGAGGTTTTTATGTGGCGCGTGTTTGGGGAATTGTCTTTTAAAGAAATAGGTGCGCTGTATGGCAAGACAGATAATTGGGCTTGTGTTACCTACCATCGGGCAAGAAAAATAGTACAGGACAGACTGGAGGGGATTGATGATGAAAAATGAGTGTAGTGTTGTTCAGGATGTGTTACCATTGTACCTTGAAAATATGGTAAGTGAAGGTACAACAGTATTTGTGAAAGAACACCTTGAGAATTGTTCCGATTGTGCCGCAGAATTTGAACGTTTGAAATCGGGCAGGCAGATTGATGAGGCAGCACCACAAAGAGAACATGATACAGATGTAATAACGGCTGTTAAAAAGAAAATAGCCAAAAAAATTTTTAAAATAGTGGCTGTCGTATGTCTTGTATTTGCTGTCCTGTTTTGTGCAGTATTGTTTTATACGGGTATTAGTTATCCTGTTACGAAGGAAAGTATTTCACTGTCAACAAAAACAGACAGCGAATATACCTATATTATCTTGGAAACCAAAGCAGGAAAATCTCTTTTTTTTGAGTCGAAAACAGAAGATATTTTGAATGACCACAATGAAGTATGTGGTCGGCGGATTGTTTTATATAATGTGCAATATCATAATAGTTTTACGAAAAATACCAGTTCCATGAGCTGGGGAAAACCTTTGAATGATGAAAAACCATATTTGGAAGTGATTGTTGAATTGGAAAATGATACACTGCAAATTTCCAACGCAGAATAATTTGGAAGAGATAATGTCTATGGCACGATAAAGGAGTACTGATGGCACAAATATGGGAATACGTAAAAATTGCCTTGATGAATATCAAGAGCAACAAAGAGCGTTCTATCCTCACCATGCTGGGCATCATCATCGGTATCTCCTCCGTTATTATGATCATCTCCATAGGTAATGGGGTACGAATCTCCGTCAATGATGAGCTGAAAAATATGTTCGGTAGCAAAATTACCATTTACACTAACCGTGGTGTAGAAGGCAATGATGTAAGATTTACAGAGGATGATTTTAAACTGGTGAAAGAAAAGGTGGCACATGTGAAAGGGGCTACAACACAGTATAGTTATTGGGGAGCTACAGACAAGGCACGCAAGGGTGATTTTTCGGCGAATGTTGAGGGCGGCAGTACGGCGTTGCAGTACGCAATCGGCAACGAACCGATTGTCAGGTGCAGGTACTTTTCACAGAATGAGTACGATTCGGCCAGCATGGTCTGCGTTATCAATGAGAGCAGTGCGAGACTGCTGTTTGGAACCACAGACGTTGGATAGTACGGAGGGGTGACAAAACAAATACAACTAAGAAAGGGACTTCCTCAATTCTTAAAAGACTATGACAGTAACAGTTATAGTCTTTTTTCATGTGGTAATTACTGTATGAAATAAACTCCTATTCCCACAAGCGGAGAAATACCCAACAACAATATTCCGCAATCCAATCTTCCCACAATAAACGGAAGAAAACCATATATCAGCACCGAAACCAATCAATCATATCAATCCATATCACAGGAGGGTAAAGACCATGAACAAAAAGCAGGAACAGCAGATTTTAGATTATTACAGCACCACCGACAAATATATCCGTAGCAAGACACACTCCAATGCGCATCAGACTGTATTCACCAAAGAAAGCGACAAATACCAGTGGCTTGTGTTGGAGCAGAAAAGCCAGTGTGAAGTCGAGGTAAGGCAGACCGACAGTCATGGAACAATCACAGCGAGGGATAATTACGAACTGACAAGAAATCTCCCTAAGTGCGTGGGCGTGGAGCGTTTATGTGAGGGCACAAATTTTCAGATACCTTTTAACGCTGATGAAATCAATCTGATTTATCAGTTTGGAGAACTGTCATCAAAAGATACGGTTATCAAAATGTGCAGGAATTTTACCAGATTTACCGCAAATCCTACAACTCCTATATCGCATGTAAGGAACAAGTGACTAAATGGGAAAAAACTTATGGGGATGATAATCAAAAGCAAAATAAGGAAAGTGTGCTTGAGCGGTTGAGGAATCCGCCAAAGAAAACCGCAGATTACCAACAACAAGGGACTCTTAAGGGAAAAGACCGAGGGGCGAGATAGTCCTTTGGTCTTTGTTAAATATAATAACTTTTTGATGATGAACACCCCCAAAATTTGATATAATAGATTTGTAACTGATTATTTACAAGATCCGAAATGGGGTTGTTATGAAAACTTTGATATTGAATGGTTCTCCAAGAATAAATGGTGATACAAGCAGACTTATTAAGAAATTTACCGAAAAAAAGATAGATGAATATAAAATTGTTGATGCATATAGATATAATATTTCGGCTTGCCTTGATTGTCGGAACTGCTGGAAAAATAATGGCTGCTCAATAAATGATGAAATGCAGGAAATATATAAATACATACAGGAATGCGATAACATTTTAATTGCTTCACCGCTCTATTTTTCGGAGTTGACTGGAAAATTATTAGATGTTGGGAGCAGACTTCAAACATATTTTTGCGCTAGATTTTTCAGGAATGAAGAACCTATTGCAAAATCTAAGAAAGGAGCAGTTATATTAGTTGGGGGTGGTGACGGTCATATAGACAAAGCATACAGTACGGCATGTACGCTTTTACATCATATGAACTGCAGTAACATTCATGAAGTTGTATATAGCCATAACACTAATACAAGACCTGCAATAAATGACAAAAACACACTTATGGGATTAAATAGTATATATGATTTTTTTAAGAATAACGAATAAGCCAAGTTGTTTTTTACAGAGTGGATTCAAGAAGGATAAACTTATGAAAGTAGAAGATTATAAAATGCGTATTTTATTTGAAATGGACAAAAAAGATTATGTTCCTGACGGAAGCGTTTATAGCAGACCTTCTGCAAGGGCTGTCATCATTAAGGATGGAAAAATAGCAATGGTATATAGTAAGAAATATAATTATTATAAATTTCCGGGTGGAGGCATAGAAGCTGATGAATGTATGGAAGATGCATTGATAAGAGAAGTATTAGAGGAAACGGGGTTATGTGTTATCAGGGATTCCATTCAGGAATATGGGCAGGTTCATCGTATTCAGAAAGGTACAAAAGAGGATATTTTTATACAGGATAATTATTATTTCCTGTGTAGCGTGAAAAAGGATATAGAACAACAAAATTTGGACAAGTATGAAGCGGACGAAGGCTTTACGCTTGAATTCCTGAAGCCGCAGCTTGCGATAGATGTAAACAGGAAAACGATACTGGATGATTTCACTCAGGTAATGTTGGAACGAGAGGCGCTTGTATTGGAATTACTGATACAAGAAGGATATTTTGAATATGGAGGTAAATTACATGAAAATACCTAAAATGGTATTGTTTGATTATGGCCAGACACTTATTGCAGAAAAATTTGACGGCTTAAAGGGAACAGAGGCTGTCTTACAGTATGCTAAAAGAAATAAGTATCATTTGTCGGCAGAGCAGGTGCAGGCTAAAGCAAATGAAATCAATCAGGAATTCGGGAGATTTGATCCTGAAAAAAGACACTTATTTCAAATAGAAATACCCAATACCATGTTTACGCCTTACCTTTATGAATCGCAGGGAATAGAGATTGCATTAAGCAACTCTGAAATTGATACCGTATTCTGGAATGCCGCTGCTCCGGGAATGCCGACAGAGGGTATCAAAGAATTTTTGGGATATTTGAAAAACAAAGGTATCCGCACAGGCGTAATCAGCAATATTTGTTATGATTTTTCTGTGGTTGCAGAACGTATCAACAGGCTGCTTCCGGAAAATGCTTTTGAATTTATCATTACCTCAAGCAATTATATCTTCCGCAAGCCAAACAAAAGGATATTCGATCTGGCTTTGGAAAAAGCCGGATTAGAGCCGGATGAAGTTTGGTATATCGGGGATCAGTATGAATGCGATGTAAAAGGCGCCTTGAATGCCGGCCTGTTTCCGGTATGGTATATAGGGGCGATCGATCTGCCCTACACAGAAGATACAGATATCTTGACGGTAAAGACTTGGAATGAAATAGAGCGGTACATGGAGGGATAGCGTGTGCAGAGAACAGAAAATG
>ERZ779621.676-NODE-676-length-12476-cov-27.528621_pt1 | contig 12476 bp, 8 predicted proteins | sample MGYA00514215_ERZ779621 | MGnify/ENA primary metagenome ERZ779621 (study PRJEB29562, sample SAMEA4376715) | mouse gut metagenome | isolation source: Cecum | study: EMG produced TPA metagenomics assembly of the A DSS colitis mouse model was used to assess the...
GCACTGGCGGAACTGGAAAAGATCAAGGAGAAATGGGGACGGAAATATCCATATGGGAATTTCACATAAAGTAGAAAAAAGAATATCGGCTGATTACTGCATCAACCGATATATCCTACGAACTTATAATGTATCTTGATATCCCTTACTTTCTGCCCGTCCTCGATATGTACCTCACCAACTTCTATTTTGTCAATCAGTCTCAGAAGCATCTCACGGTCGAGCGTGTCAATATCCCGATACTGGCGGATTAGTGAAATCCATTCCTGCACTTCATTTTTCACCGTCTGCATTTCCGCAAGCCGCGCTTCCAGTTCCCGCCGCTTTGCGGCATTTTCCGTCCGTTCTTTCTGATAGCCGCCCAGAAGCTCCGCACACAGTTCGCCCGGTATCGAGCCGTTTACCTTGTCTTCATAGGCGCTCCTTATCAGCCTGTCAAGTTCCGCCGCACGCTTCTCCAGTGACCTCATGGACTTCTGTATGGCAGAAAGCTCTGCCTGTCCCTGTTTCTGCCTGCGCTCCATCAGACACTGTGCAATCTCTTTCTCATGGTAAAAGACATCTTCCGATTTCACCCAGATGTCACCCAGTACCAGCTGCGACAATACCCGGAGCGATACATTGTGCGTGGTACATGCCGTATGCCCGGAGCGTGAAAAGTTTCCGCAGAAATAGTTTTCATAACAGGCTGTAACGCCGTTTTTCCGCCGTTGCATTTTTATCTGGCTCCGCATCTTATATCCGCAGTCGGCACAGAACAGCAGGCCGCTGAACAGGCTGGTCTCTTTCATGCTGTTCTGGCGCGGGCGGTTTGCCTCCCTGTCCATACTGCGGCACTGTTCCCACACATCCATGCTGATGATAGGCTCATGGGTATTTTCCACCTTTATCCATTCATCTTTAGGCACGGCAAGATTCCGGCTGTCCTTGTATGAGAATTTCTCATTCTTATGCTGCACCATGTTCCCGATATATGCCTCGTTGTGGAGCAGCTGCCTTACCTCCGAAATGCTCCACTTCCCATTGCTTTTCGTGTAAGGGTTCTGTTTCCCTACGGACTGGTAGCGGTATTCCCTCGGCGGCAGTATACCTTCTTCGTTGAGCACCAAAGTGATACTGCGGTAGCCAAGCCCCTCACAGCGCATCTGGAAAATGCGGCGGACTACGGCGGCGGCAGGCTCGTCAATGACGAACTTGTGGCGGTCATCGGGGGATTTCATATAGCCAAACGGTGCAAATGCCCCGATGAATTTTCCGCTTCTGCATGAAGTGTTCATTGCGGAACGGATTTTCCGGCTGATATCCCTCGAATAATGCTCGTTAAAGATATTGCGGAACGCTATGAATATCTCATCATTATTACCGCGGTTCAGGCTGTCAACATTGTCATTGACAGCGATAAAGCGGCATCCGAGGGCAGGAAATTCCAGTTCCGTGTACTGGCCGACTTCAAGGTAGTTCCGCCCGAAACGTGACAGGTCTTTTACAACCACAAGGTTTATCTCCCTGCTGCGCACCTTTTCCATCATTTCATTAAAAGCCGGGCGTCTGTCAAAGTTCGTGCCTGTATAGCCGTCGTCCTTATATACTTCGGCAAGGTTCCAGCCATGCTCGGTGACATACCTTGTCAGCATTTCCACCTGTGTTTCGATGCTTGCGGAGTCGCCCCGCTGTTCGTCCTCTTTTGACAGCCTCGCATAGACGGCGGCGTTATAAATCTTTTCTTCCTGCATATGGCAAGCCCCCCTTTCAGGTCAGCTCCCGGCTGCGTCTCTGGCGCAGCCTTTCCCATAATGTTTCATCACACGGGATTCCAGAAGGCTTTCAGACAGCGCCTGAAAATCCCCCCTGCCAGCATAGATGCTGTGTACCCGGTAGAGGACACCGCCGATTTTCTTCTCCATGCAGTCATTCAGCCTTTTTACGTTCCTGCTGCCTCCGGGCAGGAAACGCAACGCTGCGGGGCGGCGGCTTTCCGGCTCATGGAAAAGGGATGGTATCAGAAACTTTATTCCCTTTAATGCAGGGCGGTTCATATAAAGCGGTCTGAAGGTTTCCAGTTCTGCCGGATTTTTGATTGTCTTTGCAACATCAGTCTTTTTCACATCACAGCGCCATATAAACGGGTACATCCTTTTTACCTCCTCTGGCATGAAATTTTTTATCGTTATATCCGCATAAACCGGGCAGACTGGTCTAACGTTTGAGCAGATGCGGCTTTCCGGCATCCGCCGGGGCGGTTTAACTGCCGCCCCCGGGAACCTTCATCAGACGCATTCGGCCAGTATCCGGCGCAGCTCTTCGCAGTCACTGCCTGAAGCAACTGATTTTATCCAGTCATCCACAGACTCCTCTCTGCCATCGCTGAAACGTATCACAGGGCCATCCCCGCCTTCTTCATAGGACCCGAAATATGTACATTCGTCGAACACATACTCTGGTGAGAACGGCAGAAGTTCCTTCGTCCGGCAGTTTAAGACACCGTTCTCCAACGGCATAAACCCGTGGAAGTAGCTGAGACTGGCCTTTTTTGCAAAGAGGCGCAGCCAGAACTCGACTTCATCTGCATATTCGGCAAAGCCGGCAAATGATACTGACTGATGTGGTGATAATGTGTCGATAATGGGCCAGAGATTACAGGTATAGGTGCCTATGTCCGACTCACCATCGTAGATACCGCTTCTGTCAGCCACATAGAGCATGACATCATATCTGTCAGGACCCTGTAAGCCGGATTCATTGCATTCATATCTGTTCCTGTCAACAACCAGCCTTATATGGCAGAGGGCCATCATGAGCTTTGCTACCTGACAGGCTGTAAGTTCCTCCGGCAGCGGCACCGGCAGGGAACCTTTATCCAGTCTTCCGTTAAACTCCCTGAATGTGTCAGCCGTTTTCTGGAGCAGCCCATTGGCCGCCTCTTCCGGTGCAGGCAGGTTATCCTTATCAAGGCTGTCAAGATAGTCTGCTGTCGCCGCTGCGGTAAGCATGTCTGCTATCTCGATATAGTATCTTCTCTGACAGCGCAGCACTTTATAAATCGTGTCTTTTGATATCCTCCCTGCATCCAGCTGTGCAGCCTGCCCGTTAGTTAAAATGTCTGTGTTTGTTGTTGTCATACGCTTATGGCTCCTTTCGCATTGAAATGTATTTGTTTTTGGTTACATTGTTATATCCGGGCGCAGGTAACGCGCCTTTGTCTTTCTTATGAATCTGTCTTCCATACTGCAATCCGGCATTTTCCCACTGCATCCCACAGCAACACAGCAGAATCCCTGTTTTTTGCTTTTATGGCCGGACGTCTGCGCAGATGCGGCTTTCCGTTATACGGCGGCACCGGGGACGTCACGCCGCGCCCTTATCGGTGCGCTTTCAAACAGCAGCCTTTCCACGTCCTGCTCAGTGAAGAGGTCGATATCCGGCGCGAAGCCCTCAATGACGCTGAGGATATCCGTGGTATAGCGCCCTGCATCCATGCCGTGCGTCTGATAGACGTAGAGGGTGCAGTCGTTCCTTGCGGCGTTCCCCTCATTCCTCCACGGGAGCAGGCAGACAGGGTTTGATTCCCTGACAAGCGACGCTATCCGCTCCGCATCCAGTCCGTCAGTTACGATATTTGTATTAGTCATGCCTTATGGCTCCTTTCTAAAAGCATCTGGTTACTTGTTACACTTTTATATCTGGCGCATGTAAAGCGCCTTTGTTTTTCTATGTTTGGGCACAGGCAGGATGGCGCACCCATGCACGCCGCCCGCCATATGCCGTGGGCCTATATTTCCGGTTCCGGCCCAGAATCCTTTTCCTTCACAGCCGGCAGGACGCCCTGTATAACCGGTGCCGGCGGTGTCCGTTTCTGGAGCGGTTCTCCTGCTTCGTCACACCAGCCGTCTTTCAGAGCACGCTCGAACCTCATCAGCCCGCGGAACCGCTTCTTTGTGGTTGACGGTATGAGCTTGCGGGCTTCATCGCCGCCGTGGTATGTGTCATCACTCCAGCCCTGTATCTTATACTGCTTGATGAGCATTTCCGGCTTATCCATCATGTCTTTGCGGTTTAAATATTTATCCCGCATCCTGCCGTTTGCTTCCGCTTCTTTTGGCGGCACCCACCAGATGTCGCTGGCTGTACGGACAACATCCTGAAGCTGGCTTTTGAAGGTGTTCCTGCCGAGAGGCGCAGAGTCGGGGCTGCACTCATCCATCCATTTCAGATATAAGGCGTGGATGAAGTCGTAGGGGAGCAGGTCCCACACGAACTGTTCTTCCATTTCTGACCAGAACTGCCGCACAGGGTCGTTGGCCTCCTTGTATTCCAGCAGGAGCGCCTGGCAGGCTTCCGGCTCCGAAAGTTCGTAATAATCCATGTTCAGCACACGCCAGAGGATGTACTCAAGGACGTCTTTGCGGGCAAGGTATTCGTCTTTGATGTATCTGCGCTCGGCGCCCTGAAAGTTCTTCAGGAACGGCACAACAAGCTGTCTCCTGTAAAAGGAGTTTGACTTGTCCTTTACTTTGGGCATGCCGTTGATGCACTGCACCATGAAGCCTTTGAACTGGAACGCTATGGGCGCTTTGAATTTCCTGTTCATCTGGAACACGTCGCCCGTTATGACGGCCTTTAATGTGGCGGCCTTATCTATGTAGACGTCGGTGTCGTTCTCGTCGTTGATGATGGCGGATGCTTTTACAAGGGGTTCAAGGGCAAAGTCCCTGCTGAACGCTGAGAGCTGTATGGCCGTGTGGTTCCCGTCCCCGCAGAGATTCCGCATCAGGGCGCAGAGCGTGCCCTTGCCGTTGCTGCCCTGGGTGGAATAGAGCCATGCGGCTTTGTTCCAGCTGACATTGGGGCGGATGCAGGCGCCGATTATCTCCCATATGAGGTCCACGATGCCGTGGTCGTCAGACAATCCGCTGACCCATTCTTCGACTTCCCAGTCTGTGTTATCTTTTGGGTTGTGTATCGCAGGGCTTATGGGACTATTGACATAATCAACGTGGCACTTGCCAAGAAAGACATAGTCTTTGCTGTAAGGTATCAGCTTTTTGGTGTCAAAGTCGAAGATGCCGTTGTTTACGGGCACAAGGTTCTTGGCCTTTGTGCGGAATACACGCCCGCATTTAGCAGAGAGGACCGCTTCCACTTCGTCGATTCCCCTCCGTGTGATTTCCGGCACATATTTGTAGCACAGGCTCCTTATCCCGTACCCTGACACGGAATAGGTCCCCATGTCCGGCCCGTCTTCCTGATAGATGCCAAGCAGGTCATAGTCCGGGTCTGACGATTTTTCCAGACAGCATATCTTTTTGATGTCGTGCATTGTGAGCAGTACTTCGGCAAGCTGGAAGGGTTCCAGCGTCGCAGGTATGTTCATTTTCCGGCTCCTGCTTAGTATTGCGGCGTTGCGTATTTCCAGCTCGTCAGCCACAGCGTTGATGATGGTCGCGCTTATGCGGCCCGGTTCCGTTATGCCCTGCTGTTGCAACACATCCAGACACGTCCGGGTCGTGTCTAAGATAATCTGTCCGCGTGCTTCATCGCCGGTGCCTGCTATCTGCACGGGCAGGGACTGCGGGCTGTTTTTTCCGGCTCCTGCCTGCGGCGCGGCGGATGCGCTGGCCGGATTGTTGGGTTTAAAAGTATTGGAATTAACCATCTTTTTACCTCCGTCGTTTTATTATCCATAGAAGTTTTGTTTTTTCATGGATTCACTTTTTTTACCGGGCAACTGTGTTTGCCCTTTTCCTCCATACACTTTATTTGCACGGACAGCCTCCGGCCCGGCAGGAGATACCGGGATTGGCGGCAGCATCCCCCGGTATGGCCATTCTGCCTGCCACGCAGGCGCCACAGAAGATGGCCACTTATTTAAGTATCTTAGGGGTTAAGAAATGCTGTTCCATTAGTTATCTTTTGTTTTTTATATTTCCGAATTTATCACCGCGTGCGGAGCACGGTTTTTTCTATCTTCCTGAAACAGCATTCCTTTATTATGACAATATATTTAAATAAGTAGAAAAGAGAAAATCCCAAAAATCCGCATAAATACTGGGGATTTCGGGGAAATAAATCCGGAAAATCAGCGTGTTTTGATAGACATATCATATCAGAGATTGACATAAGTATCCCATATGTTATAATCATTATTGGTTCAGAAGGGGGGTAAAAGACATGGATGACAAGAAAGAGGAAAATGATAAGAAACCGCCTGCGGGAGAAGAAGACGGGGATAAAGCGCAGAACTCCAGTACGGACAAGAATTTCTATAAGATATACTTTCCTTATTTCAGCAGATACCTTGACGGGATTATAAACCAAAAAATGAGGCTCGTCCTGTGGCTTATCAGGAACATGACCATTGCGAACGAACTGAAATATTCCTACCGTGAGATTGCGGAAAAGTCCAGCATATCCTACCAGACTGTGGCGGAGACCATGAAAACACTTATGGAAAAGGATTTCATACGCCGCGCCAACAAGAAGACGCTTATGATAAACCCAAGAGCCGTTTTCAGAGGGCGCATTGATAAGAAGATGGGGGCATTAAATGCCTATGACAGATTAGACAGGCCGGGCACTCCCAAAAATATGCAGACAAGCGGGCCAAGCATAGCGGATACAAAAGCCATCAGTAAAGAACTGAGGGAACTCGAAGAAAAAAAGCGGCGCCTCCAAAGCGAGATTAACTCTTTAGAGCTTCAGCTCCTTTTTACAACTAAAGAGAAGCCGGAGAACGGCGGGGAAAGCAAAGACGGCACAGGTCAGACGTCCGAACAGAAGCACAGTCCGAAAGAGGAAGAAAAGGACAGCGCAGGCCGGACGACTGAACAGAAGCACAGTCCGGAAGAGAAAGAAAAAGACTGCGCAGGTCAGACGTCCGAGCCGGAAATATTTTTTGTCTGACAAAAACAAAAAGCCCACGGGCAGGACGGCATCATGCCATCCCCCGCAGGGCTTTTTTCTGTATGTCGGGCTTATGCGGCGGATTCTTTTGCCGCAAGGCGCGCCTCTTTGGATGTCCTGCTCTCGAGCAGTGCGATACTGTCAACAAGGAGCACAAGGCCATAGACCATTTCCCCGCCCTTATCTTTGTAATTGTTGTTCTGCACCGTGTAGGAACAGGACACCAAATCGCCGCAGTCAAGGTAGTCATAAGGGCCGTTGCCCGTCTGTTTCGCCGGGATAAAGGCTTCCAGCGGGATGAACTGCGAACCCCTGTTTCCCCCGCCGTCCGTGAAATGGTCCTGTGCCGCCACGGTAAAGCGTATCTTCCGTGAGCCGTCATTGTTGTTATAGACCGCCGGGTCTTTGGTCAGCCGTCCTGTCACGATTCCGTAATTCCTGATATTCTTCATAGTGATTTCCCTCTCTTTTCTGAAATAAGTAAGTTTTTATCTTCATATGCACAACCGGGCCGCCGTGCGGCCACAGTACCGCCGTAAAGCCTCCCATAAGCCCCGTATATAAGAGAAAACGTAACAGATGCCAATCCCCTGCCTGTCCTTAGATTCACAGCCAGAGGCTGTGGGCCAGCCACCGGGGCTGTGCCCCGGCCTGCCTTTGGGTTTCTGCCGGGGCTGTGGTACAATGCCCCGTAAGACGGCGTGGGCGTATCCTGCCTGTCCCTGAGTTCCCGTGCCGTCGGTAAGGAATATTTCCGCACAGGCACGGCGGAAAGTCAGGGGTGGCGTCCTGCTTTCGTCCGGCCACATGGGGGAGCGTGCATGTTCCTGCCACCGTGCCCTTTAACGGACATAAAACAGGCACATCCCGCATATCCGTTTTGTTCCTTTTTTATCCCCGTTTCACACAGGAAAGGGACTGGTGGACAGATTCCCCGTCCCATTCCTTCAAAATGCACAGGGAAAAAGGGGAACAGCGGAAAATCGGAAAACCCCCGTATTTCCTGCATCTGCGGGCACAAGCCGGAAATGCACAGCCCCGCTTTTTAAGTCACAGGCAGGAATGGAACTGGAAATGGAGCTAAGAAGAATCCAGTAAAATCAAGGCTCCCGGGATATTTTTTATATATTTCCAGTATATTTTTATACATTAGTCCCATTATTTATATATTTTATAAAGCGTATATGCGAATAACAAAAACATGCACAACCGGTATGTGTATATCACCTGTGAAAGTATACAATAAGTACAAAAATAAGAGGGGATATATTTTTATATAAAGGGTTTATGAAAAAAATGGGGAAAAGGGTCTAAATCCCTTTCTGTGCCCATAGTTAGCGGCATACCGTACACTGTGCCATGCGCCAGCGCCAGCAGGGAAACCGTCTGCACAGGAAGACAGGACCCCGGAGCACGGAGTGCGGAGCGGGCGGAACAGAGCCGCAAAGCGGCGTAGTGAAGTAAGGGCCCCGGAGTGCAAAAGCGCGGAGTGGGTGGAGCGGCGACAGCTGCGGAAAGTGCCTCGGCTATGCCGAGCGAACGAAGTGAGTAGCGCTCCCTTATCCTGTTAGCCATATTTTGATGCGTTTTCGTAAGAAAATGCATAAAAGCCACGCGGCACCTGTAAATACGGGCGTTCACAGCCTTCCATAAATTCAAAATGACCCTGTTTTTTCTCTTCCATAAATTCCATAATTTCCATAAATTGATTTAAAGCCCGTATTTACGCCATTTGTTACTGAATTTATGGAAGGACGTTATGCGGCATCGCCCTCACTCTTCCATAAATTCGTGCCTGCGGCATCTTCTGGAAAAAGTTACAAACAAGACGTAAAACAGGACGGCAGGAACCAGACAGACACCTCCCCCCATGACCGCGCGGGGCCGTTCCCATTCCCCGCTATGATGCAACCCGTCCTATCCATTGGGGAAGAAAGAACAGGGAAGCCATTATCCATCCTGTGCCAGTTTGACGGTATTACGTCAACTGTTTGTGTGAGAAATATATTCCCCTTTTGATTTTAAAAGGGAAACAGGGTGGAAGCAGGACGCCCGGAGAGGGATGCCGGAAAAAATAAGAGGGGCATACGCCCCTGTGCCGTTCTGGATAACTGGTCTTTTGATGGTCTTTCCAAAGACCAGCGCTGACGGATATTTCCCGGGTAGTCTTTACATGGGTTTTTTACGGTCTTCACAAAGACCGCATCCCGTTGCAAAAGCGCCCCCGAAAGCCGGATGGTCTTCACGGAGACCATCTGTGGCACTCACAAAGACCGCCATCCTTTTTCTGCCCGTGCATGGGTTTTTTATGGGCTTTGCGAAGACCGTTTTCCGATGTAAGAGAATCCTGCAAGCTGTGTGGTCTTTACAAAGACCGTTTTCAGGCGCATACAAAGACCATCTGCCGGAAAGAAAAAAGCTGCTACCCGGGCAGTCTTTAAAGACTGACAGAGTAACAGCTCCATAAATCAGCTTATATGATTGTTGCTTCCGTGCAGATAACTGCCCGGAACTGTGATTCCCTTATACATACAGAACGGACAGAATAAAAGAGGGGCTGTAAAAGCCCCTGTGCGCTCCCGCAGTCAAGCGGGCACGCGACGCCATAACGGCATCCGGTTTCAGAACTGCGCCCGGCGCCGTAAGGCGCATCCAGTCAGCCGGGAAGTGGGGCAGAAAATCGGACGGAACCGCTCAGACGTCTGAACGGAACAGGAAAAAAGAAACCCCATGCGTCCTGCATGGGGCCCCTCAGCCTTACTTATTTTATTTAGCAGCCGCTTCCGCCTCGATGTCGATGATTACTGTGTCGTTGATAGTGATGTAGCTCACGCCGAGCGTATTGTACATGTAAGTCCTGTCAAGCGGTGCGCCGACTGTCAGACCTGTCGCATCTGCAACGTCGTAGTTGACAGCCCACTTGCCGTCCTCACGCTGTTTGAGGGCAACCTTTGTGCAGGAAACGGCGTTCTTTTCAGAATCCATGAGCGTGAACGTTGCGATTTCCACGCCCTTGTGGGTCACCTTATAGGTGCCAGCACCAGCCTTTGCCAGGGCACGGAAGGTCTCCTTGCCTGTTACCCCTGCTGTTGTGCCTGCCGCTTTAGGTGCGGGTGCGCTGTAAGATGCGCCGCTGTTGCTGGGAGCAGAACTGCCGGAACCGCTGTCATAGCTGTAATTTCCAGAGTCGCCGGAACCGCCGCCGCTGTAATCGGAGCCGGAATCACTGGAGCCGCCGCCAGAGCTGGAACTTCCAGAATCGCTGGAGCTGGAACCGCCACCCAAGTTGCCCCAGTCGGAGCTTCCGCCACCGCCGTTTTCCCTGTCATCGCCGTGATATGCGCCGTCATCGGTATAAGCATGAACAGTCAGTGTTCCCATACCGCTCATTGCGGTGGTGAACGCCATAGCAAGTGCCATAGTTGTTGTTAAAATTCTCTTCTTCATCGAAGTTACCTCCTTAGTTTCTTGAAATATAAGTTGTCTGATGTCACTATGTTCGCCGCCCGTATGCCTGCGTGTGCGCTGCCACACCTCCCTTTTTAGGCACCGGCGGATGTCAGGATAGTTCCCATCCTGTCCATATATGCAACCGGGCTGCCGTGCAGCCTGCCCACCATCCGGGGCGGCTGTTCCCCGGTGTGCCCCTTATTCGGTTCTCTGCCATGCGCCTCCCTTCTGCATCTGGATTCTGAATCATCCATATTCATAGTATCAGACACATGGCATGGCTTTTAGGTTTTGTATCCTTGAAAAAAATAAAAAGACCGTCCCAAAACAGGGCGGCCAGAAAGCGCCGTCCATGTGCGTGTACTTTTCCCTTAACAGTCATCCCAGAGGGGAACAGAGATTCCCGCCCCCTCTGAGTGGTTTCACTGCCGGGATAAATAAAAAGACGGCGCAGGATTCATTTACCCACACCGTCATAAAGTACAGCACACAGACCCAAATCACCAGACTTCCTTATTGATAAAAGGTGGAAAATCTAGTAAAATAGGTATTGGCGCATAAGTATTTATGCTGTGTTAGGAGCTCGCATCTCCTGCATAGGGGCTGAGAGGGCGGCAACCCTTTCAGTCCTGCCTTTTTTATTCATCTCGTATCTTCAATTATACCGCACATGTGTATGTTTTTCAAGGCATAAATGCTGTCTTTCCGCATACAGGGCGGGGAGCGGCAACGCCGCATTCCCCTGTTTCCCATATGCGTTCCGGCGCCTATCCCTGCACACATACAATCTTCACCCTGACGGAAGCATCCTCAGCGAACACGGTCCGCATGAGAAGGTCAAGTTCGTCCGCCATGCTCTGATAATCCGTGTAGCTGTCAATCTCCACAAGGGTGTCGCCCTCACTGTTTGCAGCCTCCAATGTATGTCCTTCTGCATCATCACCGTGATTCTCTGTCTCCATTGTCTCCGTGTCTTCCGGCTCTTCCAGACGGGCAGCGCCGACCTCCGCTGTCCCGGGGCTTTCCGCTTCCTGCATTTCCCCGGTTTCCTGTCCTTCCTCATGGACAGTATCATCCGATACAGCTTCTTCCTCTGCGGCAGGATTTTCAGCCTCCTTTTCCACATCCGGCTTTTTTTCCGTCTCCTGTACGGGCGCAGGCTCTTCCACCGGGGCAGGAGAAGCTGCCACCGTGCCCGGCTCCGGCTCGCCTTTCTTCAGTCTGTTGATAGCCCTTACAGACATATCGGGGCTTACCTGCTGTCTCATGTCCTCGTTCATGCCCAGCATGGCCACGAGCTGGGAAGCGGAATAATTGCGGTAACAGTCAGCGATGCTCTCGATAACCTCCCCGCTTTCATCACGCTCCGCATAGTTCTCGATGATGGAGATGAAATTGCAGCAGGTCGTCTTTTTCAGTCCGTATTCCTTTTCGGCATAATCATAGACATTCTTATAGTCCATCACGCGGAACATGTTGTTCTCACGAATCCAGTGGAGCTGGAAACCGATGGTGATAAAGGCGTTCTGGATGTTGCGCATCTGCTCCCGGATAATCTGCGCACGCTCCGAGAACTCCTGCTTCATGCGCTTTAAGGGGGAGACGGTTATCTGCGCGGGTATCGCTGTGGCGGGCAGCCTTTCCGGCTCTTCCTCCGGCATCTCCCCATCTGTATTCTCCGGTTCTTCCCCGGTTTCCTCCGTGTTTTCTTCTTCCGCTGCGTCCTCTTCACGGGCGCTTTCGCCCTCTGCGGCAGGTTCTTCCGCTGTCTCATTTTCGTGCCCCGTATCAGCCTTCTGCGCTGTCTCAGAGGGCGGTGCAGCCTGCTCCCCGCTATCGGGTTCCTGCACGGCGGACTCCGTTTCAGCGGCAGACATTTCAGCCTCCCCCGGTGCGGTTTCCTGTTCTGATACAGTTTCAGATTCCGTGACGGTTTCCTCTGCTTTCTCCGATGCAGTTTCAGATTCCGTGGCAGTTTCCTCCACTGTTTCCGATATAGTTTCAGATTCCGTGACGGTTTCCTCCACATTTTCCGATATAGTTTCAGATTCTGTGACGGTTTCCTCCACATTTTCCGATATAGTTTCAGATTCTGTGGCAGTTTCCGCTGCTTTTTCTGATGCAGT
>ERZ779621.678-NODE-678-length-12455-cov-5.174677_pt1 | contig 12455 bp, 9 predicted proteins | sample MGYA00514215_ERZ779621 | MGnify/ENA primary metagenome ERZ779621 (study PRJEB29562, sample SAMEA4376715) | mouse gut metagenome | isolation source: Cecum | study: EMG produced TPA metagenomics assembly of the A DSS colitis mouse model was used to assess the...
CCTCCAGGGTGCTCTCCTTCAGGTCGGGGGTAAAGACCTTGTCGGTGTGGATGGTCTTGGTCACGGTATTGGGGACGATCCGGCTGCGGAGCATCTTGCCGAAGGGGACGCACATGCTCTTGCCCAGCACCCGGGGGTTGGTGGGCTCGGCGGGGACCTGGTTGTAATCGGTGATCTTTTTCAGCAGACGGTGGTGGATGATGTCGGAGGACAGGGTGAGCACCAGCGAGCCGGGGAACAGCCCGGCCAGGGCCAGCTGAACCCGTTCGTGGCCCCGGCGGACGGCGGCCAGCACCTTGGGGTTGCGGTTCAGCGGCTCCTGAATGGCGGTGGACAGGTTCTGAATCAGCACCGTAGGGGCGCGCATGTCCACCTCCCGGATGGGAATGTCCCCCTCCCGGGCGACGAAGCCCATACGGGCAAGCAGGCCGTCCAGCCTGTCATCCAGCTGGTTGCTCCAGGGCTTGCAGACGGCGTAAACACACTCCCGCTCCAGCGCCCAGGCGATGAGCTCGCACAGCAGCAGGTGGCCCAGGTCCTTGCGCTGGGGGCTGCTGTAATCCACCCCCAGGGCGGTGATCAGCAGCACATCTCCGGCGGAGCGCAGGCGGATGCGGTCAGCCAGCTCGTTGTCCCCCAGGGCGTCGAAGAGCTGAGAGGTCGTCAGCAGCCGGTAGCACAAAAAGCCCAGGGGGGTGGTGTCTGAGGTTCCCCGGAGCAGGAGAAGCCTGTCTCCCTGGTTCCGGGCGGCGGTCATGCCGTTGGCCCACTCCGGCCAGATGGCGGCCAGGGTGTCAAACAGCCCGTCGTCCAGCTCGTCCACCCACTGGAAGTCCAGCTCGCCAAAGCCCAGCATGGGTTTGTCCTGGCTGTCCCGGAGGTAGAGGCCGTTCTGATAGATGAAGTCCTGGATCACCGGGTCGATGAAGTTGGAGATGTCCCGGTTCAGGTCCACGTTCTCCCGGATGCGGGTGGAGCTGATGTCCTCCAGGTGAGGGGGCAGCTGGAGCTGAATAACCTCGCCGGTGATGGGCAGAGAAGCGGGCAGCTCCGCCTCTCCCGCCCGATGGAAAATGACATGGTTCATTTGGTGGATGGAGAAGGGCTCCGCCGGGGCCTGATAGGAGGAGGCGTTGGCCACCACGTCGCTGCCCGCCACGATATAGACTTTCTGGCCGGGGAACAGCTCGGTCAGCCGCTTCAGATCGGCTGGGTTGGCGATATTCACCGGGATGTCGTCAGGGAACAGGTGGACATGGAAGTCCCCCGCCACCGACAGGTTGACGATCTGCCGGCGAATCAGGTGGGGCTGGGCCTTTTTGGACCAGGAGAACTCGTCCACCGCCAGATAGACCTCAAAGCCCAGGTCCCGGATGGCGTGGACGATGCCCTTGTGGGACAGGGTAAAGGGGTCGAAGGTGCCGGGGAAAAAGGCGATCTTCCGGGGCTTCTCAAAGGTAAAGGGCCCGTGGTCCAGCCGGCGGATGGCGATAAAGCGGTTGATGTGGGCCAGGGCGGCGGCCCGGTAGAAGAAGGTGAGGCCGTCCTGCCGGGAGGAGGACTCCTGGGTCAGGAAGAGCAGCTTCCGGTAGCTGAGGGCAAACAGCCGGGCCGTCTCCGCCATATCCAGGATGGGGCTCTCGAAGAGGACCTTTCCGGTAACCAGCAGGGCCTCCTGGCGCACCGTCTCCCGGTAGTGGGCCAGCCCCTGGAGGAGCAGGCCCAGCAGCTCCTGCCGCCGGGCCTCGTAGACCTCCCGCCGCTCCGGAAACCGCTGCTGGTAGGCGGGGTAGTGCTGGAGCAGCACGGCGATGGTGTTCAGCGCCCCGGCCACGGCGGAGTCGTTGGGGGAGCCCAGCAGGCCCTTGAGCCAGAGCACCTGCTCATCCAGCTCGCTGGGGTGGAGGTAGAGGGCGGCCTCGCCCAAATACTGGGGGATGTACTTAGAAATTTCATACTGCCCCATCTCCAGGCCCTTGCCCAGCTCCACCACCACCTCGTTGCGCTGGTCCCGGCGCAGGTAGGACAGGGTGCGCACCAGGGCGGAGCCGGCGGTGTGCCGGACCACCACCCGCTCCGACACCTTGACCAGGTTGGAGAAGTGGGTGGCGATGTGGAGGATATTGCTGTCCAGTCCATGCTCCACCTGGTCCCGGAGCAGCTCCACGCCGGCCACCTTCACCACCCAGGGGGTGGCGATCTTCAGGTTGTCCAGAAAGACCTCGCTGGTGATGTCGGTGTGGTACAGGGTCTCCTCCAGGGCGGACACATCCCGTCCCGCCCGGCGGAGGATGCGGCACTTGAGAAACACGGTAGTCAGCTGGCGGGAGGGGGTGTCCTCCACAATCTGGGCGATGCGGGCCATCTGGGGGTGGTCGCGGGGGATGTTGCGCACCGTCTCCCGCAGGAACTGGAGGGCGGCGGTGACCAGACGGGCGTCGTCCAGGGCGGTGAAGTGGGCGGCAAAGCGCACCAGCTTTTCCCGGGTCTCCTCCCCATAGTATTTGGGGGGCAGATAGCGGGCCGCGTCCAGCAGGGTAAAGGCGGTGTCCGCGTCGGTAAACTCCGGGTCGTCATAGTAGTCCAGCAGAATGTTCAGGAAGCGGGGAATGTCCCCGGGCCGGGCGTGGCGGAGCATGGACTCCACCGCCAGCTTCAGGGTATAGCTGATGTGGGAGCGCTGCTGGGGGGTAGTCTTGTGGTCGGGAAAGATAATCATGTCCAGATACTGGCTCCACAGGGTAAAGGGCACCTCCTCCGCCGGGTCGTTCTCAGCGTCGGCGGGAACCTCCTTGCGGTAGACCAGGTGGAACCGGGCAATGATCTGGCCGATAAGGGCGCCGGCCTGGCGGCGGATGTCGCCCTCGCGGTGCATCAGCAGCTCATAGAGGAAGGACAGGGCCTGGGTCTTCTGCCGTACCGACAGATAGGTGAAATACTCCTCAAACACGTTGAGGTAGGCCCGCAGCTGCTGCCAGCTCTTGGTGGAGCGGGCGGCCTCGATGATGTTGCCGAACTTCTGCTCGTTGGACAGCATGTGCATCAATTGCAGGTTGTGCTCCACCGACAGCAGGATCAGGCCGTCCAGCGTCTCCTCCGGGTTCATGAGGGAGGGGTCCTTGACAGGAGCGGGGGGCCGCTGTTTGCCGGTGAGGTCCACGTCCACCCCCAGGGAGCGCATGTAGTCCTCAAAGTCATGGAGCTTGCCGTAGACAAACTCGTACCGCCGGCGTTTCTTCCGGTCCACATTGTCCAGCTTGGACAAAATCACCTGGAAGGACTGGTCCAGGGGGTAGAGGACGATGATCTCCTCGCCGTTGGGCCCCCGCTCCGACTTGGAGCGGAAGTCGGCGTAGATCAGCAGCAGAGACTCCACCGACAGCGACTCCAGCTCCAGGTCCCAGGTGGAGTGGTTGGAGGCGATGTGGCTGATGTCCTCCATCTTCCGCTCCAGCAGCCACTGGTCGGTGTAGTAGTAGTGGAGGTAGGGCACCCGCTCGCCGGGGCGGCAGCCGAACTTGCCCACGTCGTGGGCGGCGGCGGCGGCGGAGATCAGGGCCAGGTCCACGTCCACCCCCGCTCCGGCCAGCCCCCGGGCGGCGGTCATGGCGATATAGTGGACGCCGGAGATGTGGCTCAGGGTTTTGAAGGGGGTGTACTCCAGCCCCAGGCGCATCAGCTCATAGAGAAATTCCTCCCGCCATGCGGTCAGAAAGCGGCGGTACTCCCGGGCCTTGTCGCATGTCTCATATTCCTCCTCGGTGAGGAACTCGAAGTCCAGCATGGGGTCAAAGGGCAGGGCGGCGCGCTCCTGGTCCAGCAGGATCTGGAGAACGGTGAGATAAAACAGCGCCCCGCCGCCGCAGCGGTCCGCCTCGGGGGCGAAGCCGCCGTTGGGAAACATGATGGAGCTGATATACTGGTAGCAGAAGGGGCCCCACCCCTTCTCTGGCGGCTCGGGGCAGATTTTTTCCAGGATGGGGGCGCAAAGCTCCAGAATCCCGGCGCAGCTCAGCCGCTCCTTGATGGGAAACAGCGCGGCCAGCCCTTCGATCCAGCCGGGAGCCCTCATCAGCTCCTGAAGGGCCCGGCGGCCGTTCAGCCCCTCCGGCCTCCGGGCGGCCAGGGCCTCGAGGATGTCACGGTTCAGCTGGCGGATCAGTTTGTTCATACCGTCACCTCATTGTCCGCTCCGGACATTGGGAGCGGTGAAATTTTCTCATGATAATTGTAGCACAGTTTGCCCGGTTTGGAAAGGGCGGCGAACAGAGAAAATACGGCCCGAATGTCGGGCCGCAGGTAAAAAATTTTCTTGTATTTTCCGGCAAAATATGCTATCATCGTTTACGAGGCAAATAAAAGGGCAGGACGCGGGGGACTAGCCTCCCCTGCGTCCCTGTACGGGTGAAACGGCACCCACACAACAGCATTGCTGCGCCGACTCTCATTATAACCGAACTTCCCCCCTTTTTCAAGAGGCGCTTTTTTGAGAGTATGTGTCTGAGATATGCGGTGTGGGGTTATAGAATCCCGCGCCGCTTTTGTTTGTCTCGGCGGGAACCCCCGCGGAGGGAGTTCATCCTCCCTCCGCGGGTGGAACCGTTGAGAAAACAGCGGGGCAGCCTGGCATGGCTGCCTCCGGAAATGGTTGTGATTGTATGCCGGACTATAAGCGGATGTACCTGACGCTGTTCCACGCTGTCGAGGAGGCGGCCAACCTTCTGATCCAGGCCCAGCAGAAATGTGAGGACCTGTACGTCTCTTCCTCCCAGACGGAATCAGAGCCCTTCCAGACGGAACAACAACCCTGAAAAGGCGGCGCCGGTTTTTCCGGCGCCGCCTTTTTACCGTTTCAGCCGGTTTTCCAGCGCCCGCCCCACCGCCGCCCCCAGCAGCAGGATATTTCCGCACAGGTAGAGCCACACCAGCAGGATAATCAGCGAGGCCAGCGACCCATAGACCAGGGCGTACCGGGAGGACATCTCGATGAACCAGGAGAACACCGCCGACGCCGCCACAATGGCCAGCGCCGCCCCCAGGGAGGACGCCGCCACCACCGGCCGGCGCACCGCCCCCCGGGGGGTTCCCGCCCGGTAGACGATGAGCACCAGCAGCAGCACAAAGCAGAACAGCAGCAGATACCGCGTCCACCGCCACAGCCTTGACAGGGCGGGCAGGGGAAGCAGCTCCGCCATATACCGGGGCAGCCGCTCCTCCAGCAGCCAGAAAAACCACTCCCCGGTGAAAATGACCACCACCGACAGATAAATCGTCAGCAGGAACAACGCCGACAGCAGCACGCTGAACAGCGCCCGCCGGACAATCCGGGTGTTCTCCACCCCGTGCAGGCTGTCCATGGTGGCCAGCAGGGTGCGCAGCCCCGCCGAGGCGGAGATCAGAATGGTAACCAGGCTGGCCATCAGCAGCGCGTCAGACTGGCTGGCCGCCACATAGCCCAGATAGTCGGTCAGCACCGCCAGCACCCCGGCGGGCAAAAGCTGGTCCAGCGATCGCAGCAGATTTTCCAGGTCCAGGTGGAACAGGCCGATGAAGTAGTTGACGCACACCATCAGCGGGAACAGGGTGAGCACCAGAAAATAAGACAGCGCCGCCGCCGCCCGGGGCGCCCCCGCCTTCATAAACAGCGCCGCCGCCTCCATCCCAAACGCGACCGGAGGAAGGGAGAGAATTTTTTTCATCGCGGTGGCCTCCTTTCCCTCTATTGTACCACAGCCGCCCCGAAAAACAAATACGAAAAAAGCCGTCTGTTGGTTCAGACGGCTTTCCATTTGCGCGCGATCACGCCAGCTTACTCAGCTTGACGGTCATCTTGCTCTTCTTGTTGGCGGCATTGTTGCGGTGCAGCAGACCCTTGGCGGCGGCCTTGTCCACCGCCTTGACAGCCACCTTGTAAGCGGCATCGGCCTCGCTGCGGTTGCCTTGCGCCACCGCGGCCTCAAACTTCTTGATGTCGGTCTTCAGCGCGGATCTCGCGGCCTTGTTCTGCGCGGCCTTGGCCTGAGACACCAGAACGCGCTTCTTGGCAGACTTAATATTCGGCAAACCAAACACCTCCTCCGATTTTCATCCTTAATTTAGGTGACAATACACCCACGCAGATTTGTATTGTAGCACTCCCGCCGAAAAAAATCAACTATTTTTTTCGATTTTTTTATTTGCGCCGGATAGTTTTCCAAAAGCCGCGGAAACTAGGGCGGCAAAGAAAAAATTTCCACAACATATCGCGCGGGAGGGAACAGCAATGCGTATGCGGCGGACAGATCTGGCCCTGGAGGCCAGGGAACTGTGGCAGGAACGGTCCGGGGCGGTAACCGCCCTGGCCGGGGTGGAGGCCCATGACAGCCTGCGGGAGGGCATCCCGGTCAACACCGTCCGGGTTCTGGACCAGCGGGGGGAGGAGGCCCTGGGCAAACCCCGGGGGAGCTATGTCACCCTCACCCTGGAGGGGCTGGCCGGACGGGAGGAGGGCGTGTTTCAGCGCTCCGTCCGGGCGGTGGCCGGGGAACTGTCCGAGCTGATCCGGGGCATCCCGCCAAACGGCCTGGTGCTGCTGGCCGGACTGGGCAACCGGGCCATCACTCCCGACGCCGTCGGCCCCAAGGTCCACCAGAACACCCTGGTCACCCGCCACCTGGTGCGGCAGATGCCGGAGCACTTCGGCACCCTCCGCCCGGTGGCCTCCGTGGCCGCCGAGGTGATGGGCTCCACCGGCGTGGAGAGCGGTGAGCTGGTGCGGGCGCTGTGCGAGAAAATACAGCCCGCCTGCGTGGTGGCGGTGGACGCCCTGGCCTCCCGGTCGCTGAAGCGGCTGTGCAAAACCGTCCAGCTGGCCGATACCGGCATCACACCCGGCTCCGGAGTGGGCAACCACCGCATGGGCCTGACCAGGGACACCCTGGGGGTGCCCGTCATCGCCGTGGGGGTGCCCACCGTGGTGGACGGGGCCACCCTGGCCGCCGACCTGATGGGCACCGATGACCTGCCCGACCTGAACGAGGGCCGGGACCTGCTGGTCACCCCCAAGGACATCGACAGCCAGGTCAGCGACCTGTCCAAGGTGATCGGCTACGGCATCAGCATGGCCCTCCAGCCGGGCCTCTCCCTGGAGGAGCTGGAGCTGCTGCTGAGCTGAGGAATATCCTCCCAAAATTGGGGAATACTAACCGAAAAGCAAAGGATGTGACCGACATGGTGAAGGGTATCACCCGCCAGGTGATTCTGGTAAAATCCCCCGACCCCCGCCTTTTCGAGGAGGCCATCTTCATCGTCAAGGAGGAGGCCCTTGCCCGGGAGGGGGTAAGCGCCGACAAGGTGCTTCAGGAGGCCCGGCAGGCGGCCAACGGCTACCTCAAACAGGGCAAGGCCTGGAACCGCCGGCTGGAACGCCTCCCCGGCCCCGTCTGGGGGACGCTGGGGGCCGCGCTGGCCTCCATGGGCTGGGCGGTCTGGCTGTTTTTGCTGTAACCACTTTCCCGCCAGGGCATAGGATGGTGTGAGGAGGATTCGCGGCGGGTCCTCCCCGACCTCCCAACGCCCCAGCGGCGCTTCCACCAAGGACAGAAAGCTTTCTTCTTTCCTCCTTAAATACAGCTTGCGGCCCGGCGGGAAGTCCGCCGGGCCGCCTTGTTGATTCCCACCGCGGCTCAGGCCCGCCCAGGAGCCTGAACGGGCTTCTTTTTTACCGTTACAAAGACAGAGACAGCAACTGCGGCAGCCGCCAGCGCTATGGCAAGATAGGTGCCGCTCCGATACGCGCCGCGCCTCTTCCATCAACGCCTTACCCTCCGCAAGGTGTTCTTCGCAATAAGCGCCTTTGTTCCTTTGTACAAAGCGATATCGCTTTTCGCTTCATTTTAACACATCGTCTCAAGATTCGCAAGTGCGTTACCGGCGGACCCACTTGCCGAACAGGGTTTTTTTGAATTTCAGCAGCGCCTCCTGGGCGGGGGCGTAGTTTTTGCACTTCTGGAAGTACTCCACGCCCTTTTTAATGTCCTCCGGCACGCCCAAGCCCTCGGTGTAGAGGGTGCCCAGCCCAAAGTTCAGGAGGTTGGTGCTGTAGTCCACCTCCTGGAACAGCTGGAGGGCCCGGGCGGGGTTCTTCTGGCAGCCGTAGCCGAAAAGGTAACAGGTGCCCAGCATGTCGTTGCCCCAGGTATTTTTCTGCGCGTGGGCCTGCTCAAAGAACTGGACCGCCCGGGCATAGTCCTGGGGAACGCCGTCCTTACCGTGGAACAGCAGCTCCCCCGCCCGGTTGGCGCAGCCGATGGCGTTGGGGTCCTGAAGGCCCAGCTCGTAGCACTTCATGGCCTGGGGGCAGTCCTTGGGGACCACCTTGCCCTCCTGGAAGGCCTTGCCAATGTAAAACCAGCTGGACAGCTGCCCCTGCTTGGCGGCGGCGAAGTACAGGTCCAGCGCCTCCTGGGCCCGGCCCTCCTTGCTGATGAGGAAGCCGGCGTACCGCTCCTGCCAGTCGGGGTATCCCTTCTCGGCCCCCCGGCGGGCGATGGCCTCCGCCTTGGACTTGTCGGGGGCGATCACGCCCTCCTCACCGTCGTTGTACAGGTTGTACATGTTCCGCCCCGCGAAGCCCATGCCGCCGGCGAAGGCCTTTTCAAACCAGGGGAGGCATTTCAGCTCGCTCTCCCGCAGCCAGACCCCGAAGGCCTCTTTGGAGGGGAAGTCGTTGGGACCCTTGCCCTCGACGCGCACGATATCCAGCCAGAAGTAGGTGTTGCCGATCATGTTCATAGCGAACAGGCAGCCCGCCTGGGCTTTCTCATAGACCACGTTCCAGGCCTCCCGCAGGTTGGCGAAGGGCATGGCCTCCTCCATCTCCGGGGTGAGCATACCGCACCGCATGGCCCCCAGCACCCCCATGGCGCTGCCCTTCACGATGCTCTGGCGGATCAGCTGTTCCACCGCCTCATCGTTGGCCTGAAAGGGGTGGTAATCCCAGCTGTACTGTGGCCCGGAGACGCACCGGGACAGGATATAGGCCGCGTCCCCGTCGCCGGCGTTGGCCGCGTCGGCCAGGGGCTGGACGGCGGCGGCCGCCTTCTCCCGGTCGTAGGTGTAGTAGATGGCCTCGATCGCGTTGTCTACCGCGTCGCTGAAATACTTGCCCATATTCCTATGCATCCTTTCCAAATTTTATTTCTTTGCCAGCTTTTCAATCCGCTTTGTAATTTCCTTCCACTGTGAGAAATCCGGGTCAAAAACGCCCTCAAACATCTGGAGCAGCCACTCCCGGGCCTGACGGTCAGCGCATTTGGTCTCAAATACCCGGAGCATATCCGGGTCGGGGCGGCTGGCGTTGACGGTGACCCGGCCGTCCAGCTTGCCGCCCGCCTTTAAGTACAGATACCGGGGTCCGGCGAAGAGGGCCACCACAGTGTATTTGCCGCTGGCCAGCCCCTCTCCGGCCAGCTCCACGTCCCGGCGGGTGAAGGAGTCGTAGTCCCGGGTGGCGCCGGAGCGGTCACTGAGGGACAGCCGGGCCCGGGCCTGCTGCCGGGGCGTCTCCACCGCTCGCAGCAGCTGCCAGCCCGCTGTGTCGGGAATCTGGCGGCGCTCCAGCAGGTTGAAGAAGGCTTCCCAGGCCTCCCGCTCGCCCACCGGCTTGGCCACCGCTTGATAGGCGCCGTTGAGCATTTTCATGGTGACCACCAGGGTCAGGCCGGTATTGGTGATCCCGGCGGACAGGCGGGAGAAGCTCACCCCGCTCAGCCCCGGCACAGGGATCAGCTCCACCGGCTCCAGCTCGAAGCGCTGGCCCGGCCGCTTCAGGCTGGTGAGCTGGTCCTCCACCGTCTGGCGGTCGAAGCGGGAGGTCCGCTGGCCCCGCGGGTCGATGAGGACAAAGTCGGGATTGCTCCCGGCGCTGGACCGCTCCTGTTCCGCCTTCTGGGCCAGCCTTTGGTCCCGGCGGCGGGCAACGGACCGGTTGGTGGCCTGCCACTCCTCGTCGCTCTGGCCGGTAAAGTCAGACATATTTTTGTAGCTGTCAAAGAACGCCTCGGGCATCCGTAGGCGCAGGCAGTCCACCGCCGCCTGGAGCTCGGCGGGCTTATGTAAGGTGGTGGCCTGGATCTGCCGGCGGTCATCTACGATATACAGCTCCAGAATACGATGGCTCTGGCGTCGGCCGCCGGCGTGGCGGATGACGATCTCGTCCCGGGGGAACACCCCCCGGACGCGGGCGATGGAGGTCACCTCGTCCCCAAAGACCCACTCTTTGCCGATCGCCACCCGATCGAACCACTGGCCGTTCTCTTTGATGTCCCGGTCCACCATGGCGAACAGCTCCTCCACTGGCGGCGCCTCGTCAGGGTAGGGCAGCTGGGAGCGGATCGATTTGGCCAGCGTGCTTTTGGCGGGGCAAAAGGCGTCCCGCAGGTCGGTGTAGGCCTCCACAACGCCCAGCGCCGTGCCGCCCAGACAGAGCGCCGCGCTGAAAATAGTAAAGGCCCAGTCCTTGATCTCCCAGAGAGAGCGGTCCTCCCGCATCTGCATATAGAAGCACACGCCTCCGGCAAAGCCGAAAAACAGATACAGCAGCGCCCAGAACAGCTTGACCAGCCCCTTTCGGGTCCTCTCCAGGCAGTAGCTGCCCTCCGGAGCGCTTTTAGCCTTCCCCGCCGCCCCGCAGGCCGCCAGAGCCAGCGCCGCCCACAGGTAGCCGATAAAACGGCCCGCGATCACAAATGCGATAGCGTACAGCAGCCAGTTCCAGGGCCACTTCAGCTGAAACTTTTTCTTTCCCTGATCCACAACTTACACCCCCCTTTAAAAAAGTGTCAATTAAATTTATAGATCTTTCGCGCGATCCGGTACAGGGCGATGGACAGCCTCCGTCCCGGCGCGGTGGGCAGGTTGGTGGCGGCGGGGACAGCGAAGTACCGCATCCGGCCATACAGCCTGGGGCTGACCGTCCGCAGATACTCCCACAGCCGGGTCCGCTTGCCCAACGACTCCGGGCTGCCCTCCATGGTCAGGAAAATGGAGGAGATGGCCATCATCATGGCCAGGTAATTGTACATATATTTGGCCAGCTTTTTGCTCTTCTCCGCCACCTCCCCCAGGTCGATGGCGTCAATCATGTGGTAGGTCACCCGAAGCTGCTGGTCCACCCGGCCCATCATCACGCTCTCATTTACGCTCTGGTCCGCCCGGCCGATGAAGTAGCGGTACAGGTCCACGTCCATATAGTAAATGTTTTTTACCAATGGCAGCGGCTCATACACAAAGATGTTGTCCACATAGAATGTATGCTTGGGCAGCTCCAGGCCGCAGTCCCGAAGGATCTGGGCGCGGTAAATCACGCTGTGCATCAACAGGTATTGGGAGGGCTTGAAGCGCCCGATGTGCTTCCAGCCGAACACCCGGCCCACCGGGAATACGTTGCGGTAGGACATGACCCGCTGGGTGTTGTCCTCCACGTGCTCATAGACGTAGTTGGCTATCATCAAATCCACCAGCTTGCCGTCCCGGACGAACTGGCGCAGCTTATCCAACACCTTGTGCAGGGCGTCCACATCCAGCCAGTCGTCAGAGTCCACCACCTTGTAGTAGATGCCGCTGGCGTTGCGGATACCCTGGTTCACCCCCTCGCCGTGGCCGCCGTTGGGCTGGTGGATGACCCGGACGATGTCGGGGTACTGTTCGGCGTATCGGTCGCAGATGGCGGGGGTGTCGTCCTTGGTGGAGCCGTCGTCCACCAGAATAATCTCGATATCCTCCCCGCCCTGGAGCAGGGTTTCGATGCAGTGGTCCATGTAGGCCGCCGAGTTGTAGCAGGGGACGGCAAAGGTTATCAGCTTTTCCATGGTTGTTCTCTCCTTTACGCCAGCCGCTCCGCCAGCTCCAGGGCCCGGGCGGCGATGGCGTCCATGTTGTAGTACTTATATTCGGCCAGCCGGCCCAGCAGATGAAGATTGGGATATTTGTCCGCCTCCGCCTTGTATTTGGCGTAGAGGGCGTTATTCTCGGGGTTGATAATGGCGTAGTAGGGGATCTCCCCCTCCTCGCCGGTGTAGGCCCGGGAGTATTCCTTGACAATGGCGGTCACGCCGGGGATTTCCTGCCCAGTGAGGTGCTTGAATTCAGTAATACGGGTAAAGTCCTGGTCCACGGTGTAGTTCACCGTACCGTGGGTCTGGTAGATGTCCTGGAACAGGGTCTCGAATTGGAAGAACAGGGTCCGATAGGGCAAAGGGCCAAACTTGAAGTCGAACAGTTCGTCGGCCTGACCAGTGTAGATCACAGGACCCCGCGCCTCTTTCAGAACGGGCCGGGCATCCACACTCAGCCGCGCCTCGATGTTGGGGTGGTCCAGCATCCGCTCGAACATCTTTGTGTAGCCTTCCAGCGGCATGCCCTGGTAGGCGTCCTGGAAGTAGCGGTCGTCCTGGCTGAGGCGCACCGGCACCCGG
>ERZ779621.680-NODE-680-length-12445-cov-3.616949_pt1 | contig 12445 bp, 6 predicted proteins | sample MGYA00514215_ERZ779621 | MGnify/ENA primary metagenome ERZ779621 (study PRJEB29562, sample SAMEA4376715) | mouse gut metagenome | isolation source: Cecum | study: EMG produced TPA metagenomics assembly of the A DSS colitis mouse model was used to assess the...
TATGAGGAAACAGAACATTATTATACCCATAAGCATGGCTATAAGCTGTGTCCGGGCCGTACCCAGATCAGCAGCCGCCAGCAGGTTTATGCCTCTGCCCGAGAGCAGATAGGCCACCGTCTCTATCTCAAAGCTTATGCGGTGCTGTGCCCCCATGGAGTAGGCATAGAGCCCCCAGCCCAGGACCAGCACCCCCGCCTCTGGCAGCAGAAGCATGGGGTCAAAGCCCTCGCTTGTGGCAGACGCCTTCACCCCCATTAAAAGGTGCGCAATAGTCGCCATGAGCATGAGAAAGAAAGGGCTCGCCCCCTGACCCCTCAGGAACGCCTGGAACCTGCGCTTCTTCTCCGGCAGCTGAGAAGTGTTATATAGGGTCAGAGTCACGCCGCCAAAGGTCATGCTGTCGCCGATGCGCACAAGCCTTGGGCCGCTTATCCTGCGCCCGTTTACCAGCACGCCCCCTTTCGAGCCGGTGTCGCAGACAAACCAGCCCTCCTCCCGGCGCATAAACACCGCGTGGTCCCTTGAGACCTCGGCCACCGGCAGGCAGATGTCACAGCTGCGGCTGCGGCCCACAGAGTTCTCCCAGTACAGCACGGGAAACCGGGCCCCCGAGCTCTCGTCCAGCAGCATTACCACCGGGTCCCGGCGGCGCTGGCCGGCCTTGAAGGAGGTATAGCACCGAAAGGACACATAGCCCGCCAAAAGGGGGACTATTATTCGGATTATCAGCAGCGCCGTGGGCGCCACCCCTGACTCTAAAAAAGCTCCTATCTGCTCCAAAGCAAACCTCCGCTATCTCCCTATCTTATCCCTGTTATCTCTCCCGCGCGCTTATAAATGCTGTTCTCCGGCACGGCCCCCCGCACCATGGATAGGGGGTACACCCTGCTCCCCCGGCCGATGACGGTCCCCGGGTTCAGCACCGAGTTACAGCCTATCTCCACATGGTCGCCCAGTATTGCCCCGAACTTTTTAAGGCCGGTCTCTATCCTCTCTCCGCCGGGCAGGCCGACAGTTACCAGGGACTTATCCTGCTTCACGTTCGAGGTAAGGGCCCCCGCGCCCATATGGGACTTGAAGCCCAGTATGGAGTCCCCCACATAGTTATAGTGTGGCACCTGCACGCTGTCAAAGATTATCACATTTTTAAGCTCCGTGGAGTTTCCCACCACGCAGCCCGCGCCAACTAAGGCGTTCCCCCGGATAAACGCCCCGGGGCGCACCTCGGTTTCCGGTCCTATGATACAGGGCCCGGCGATGAAGTTCCCCGGAAAACGCTTCACGGTTTTATGGAGCCACACCTGCTCCTCTATCTCCTCATACTCGTCCCCGGAGAGCGCCGCTCCCAGCTCCAAAATGAACTCCCCTATCCCCGGCAGCGCCTGCCAGGGGTATTCGGTCCCCGCCAGCAGGGGCGCGGCGGCGGTATGGGTCAGGTCCAGAAGTCTGTGGGTTCCAAGCTCCATATGCTCCCCCTCTTTCTATGATAATATAGGGCTGTTTACTGTAAAGGCCAGCACCGCCCGGTCGATCTCGTCGATCTGGTTCAAGTCCAGCTGAAGCTCGCCCTTGTCCGTCAGCCTGATATCCAGGACTATCACCGTATCCTCGCCGCCGAACTCCAGCGCCGCGGCCTTCTGCTCGCACAGGTCCAGCACCCTGTCCAGATACAGCTCTGCGGCGGTTTTCATCTGGGGCGCGGGCGTTGGAACCGGCGTGGGAGCGGGCTCCTCGCCCTCCTCCCCATTCCATTCGTCTCCGTCTTCGCCGCCGTCCTCCTGGCCCTCGCCCTCCTGGAGGTTCACCATGCTGGTCCTGTTGACCTCCTCCTGGGCCTGACTCCTGATAGAGGTAAACTCCCCGGTAAGCCCCGCAAAAGTGGTTATGGGCGAGACGGTGACCTCTACGGTATAGCCGGTCTCCACCTTTACCTCGTCCTTCACCTGGTATCTTGCCCCCATCAGCGCCGTGGCCATAACGCCCTCCAGCCGCTCCATCTGCTCCTCGTCAGGGTTCAGGCTGTAGGCGTTGCAGAAGTTTATTGCGGCGTTCTCCACGGTGGTGATATTGTTGGCCTTGGCGCTGTCCTCAAGGGCCTGGGATATGGCCATAAAGGCGCGGTGGTCGTCGTGGTAGCTGCTGTCCAGAAGGGCCTGGATATAGCCGGAAACGTCATAGTCGTTGAACTCCTCAGAGGGCAGAAAATCGCACCCCGAAAGTCCCATGCACATCAGCGCCGCCAGCAGAAGCGCCGCCAATCTTTTCAAAGCTGTCATAACAGAAATTTCCCCTTTCCTCCTCCCGGTTTATTAGAGATGGGTTTATTCATCCAGACATGAATTTTATTCATCTCTTCCGCAGCACTTCTTATACTTCTTCCCACTGCCGCAGGGGCACGGGTCGTTGCGCCCGGGCTTCTGGGCCTTCTTCACGGGCTGGCGCTTTGCGGCCCGGGCTCCCGCCGCGGCCCCCGTGCCGGTCTCCTTGGCCACCTGCTCACGCTTGGGGGCCTCCTTGGTGCGCAGCCGCACGGTTAGTATGGCTTTGGCGGTCTGCTCGCGTATGGCGGCTATCATGGCGTCGAACATATCGAAGCCCTCTAAACGGTACTCCACCACCGGGTCCTGCTGGGCGTAGGCACGAAGGCGTATGCCCTCCTGCAGCTGCTCCATGGCGTCGATGTGGTCCATCCACTCCTGGTCCACGGTGCGCAGCAGCACCACCCGCTCCAGTTCCCGCATGACCTGCGGGGTGAACTCCTGCTCCCGGCTCTCATAGAGCTTCCGGGCCTTCTCCAGGAGGAAATTTTTGGCATACTCCGGCTCCAGGTCCTCCAGCTCCCGAAGGCTGTAATCCATGTCCTCCTCGCCTATGAGCCAGCCCATATAGTGCTCCCGAAGGCCGGTAAGGTCCCAGTCGTCGTGGGGCACGTTCTCGGGCAGGTGGGTGCTGACCTTCTCGCCGATGGCCTCTTCTATCATCTTCATGATAGCCTCTTTCATGTCCCTGCCGTCCAGCACCTGGTCCCGCTGGCCGTAGATTATCTGGCGCTGGTTGTTCATGACCTCGTCATACTGCAATACATTCTTGCGTATGCCGAAGTTCCTGCTCTCCACCTTGCTCTGGGCGTTCTCGATGGCGTTGGAGACCATTCCCGCCTCGATAGGTATATCGTCGTCTATCCTCAGCTTTTCCATCATGTTATAGAGCCGCTCGCCGCCGAACAGGCGCATCAGGTCGTCCTCCAGAGAGATATAGAAGCGGCTCTTGCCCGGGTCGCCCTGACGGCCCGAACGTCCTCTTAGCTGATTATCAATACGCCTTGACTCATGCCTCTCGGTGCCGATGATATACAGTCCTCCCAGCTCCTTGACCTCTCTGGCCTCTGGGGCTATCTGCTCCTCGAACTCCTTATTGAGCCGCGCGAACTCCTCCCGGGCGTCCAGTATCTCCTGGTCCTCGGTATGGCTGAAGGCCGTGGCTTCAACTAAGAGCTCGTCGCTGTAGCCTTTCTTTCTCATTTCAGCCTTGGCCATGAACTCGGCGTTGCCTCCCAGAAGTATATCCGTGCCGCGGCCGGCCATGTTGGTGGCGATGGTGACGGCCCCCTTGCGGCCGGCCTGGGCCACTATCTGGGCCTCCTTCTCATGGAACTTGGCGTTGAGCACCTGGTGCTTCACGCCCCGCTGCTTTAAGAGCTTGCTCAGTTCCTCAGACTTCTCGATGGTGATGGTACCCACCAGCACCGGCTGGCCCTTCTGATGGTGCTCCACAATGTCGTCTATCACCGCCTTATACTTGGCGTTAACAGTCTTATACACCACGTCCGGGCAGTCCTCCCGAATCATAGGCCTGTTTGTGGGTATCTCCACCACGTCCAGCTTGTATATCTCCGAAAACTCCTCCTGCTCGGTCATGGCTGTGCCGGTCATGCCGGAGAGCTTCTCGTACATTCTAAAGTAGTTCTGGAAGGTGATGGTAGCTAAAGTCCTGCTCTCCCTTGCGACCTGCACGCCCTCCTTGGCCTCTATGGCCTGGTGCAGGCCCTCGTTGTACCTTCTGCCGTACATAAGCCGCCCGGTGAACTCGTCGACGATTATCACCTCGCCGTCCTTCACCACGTAGTCCTGGTCCCGGTGCATTATGCCCCAGGCCCGTATGGCCTGGTTTATACGGTGTTGTAGGAGAATATTTTCCGGGTCCGTCAGGTTGTCGATATGAAAGGCCTCCTCGGCCTTCTTAACGCCCCGACGGGTCAAAGAACAGGTTTTCAGCTTCTCGTTTACGATATAGTCATAGTCTGCGTAGAGTTCGTCGTTGTCCTCCTTCTGGTCGGTCTCCTTGACCTTTATGGGCTTCAGTCTGCTGGCGAAGCTGTTGGCAAGAGCATAATACTCATCGGCCTTCTCCCCCTGGCCTGAGATGATAAGGGGGGTGCGGGCCTCGTCGATGAGTATGGAGTCCACCTCGTCCACAATGGCGTAGTGGTGGCCCCGCTGTACCTTTCGGTCCTTATATATCACCATATTGTCCCTAAGGTAGTCAAAGCCAAACTCGTTGTTGGTGCCGTAGGTGATGTCGCAGTTATAGGCCGCCTGCTTCTCCTCCGAGTTCATACCCACAAGGCAGAGACCCACAGTGAGCCCCATAAAGTTGAAGACACGGGCCATCATCTCTCCCTGGTACTTTGCCAGATACTCGTTGACGGTGACGATATGCACGCCCTTGCCCGACAGGCCGTTAAGGTAGGCGGGCAGGGCCAGAGTGAAGGTCTTGCCCTCGCCGGTCTTCATCTCGGCTATGCGCCCCTGGTGGAGTATCACGCCGCCCTGTACCTGCACAGGGAAAAGACGCTTGCCCAGCACCCGGTCCATGGCCTCCCGGCAGGCGGCGAAGGCCTCGGGGAGGAGGTCGTCAAGGCTGCTGCCCTCCTCCAGCCGCTTTCTGAGCCTTGGGGTCTCTCCCTTGAGCTCATCATCCGAAAGCCCCTTATATTTCTCCTCCAGCCTCAGGACCTCGTCTACCAGGGGCTGGATACGCTTCAGCTCCTTTTTGCTATAGTTTCCGAAAAGCTTTGTAAGGAAATTATTAGCCATATCAGTTTTCCTTTCTTTTGTCTCGATAAGGCCTATTATACCATGCCTTTACCATGGATTGCAAGAAAAGCCACAGTTTATTTACATTTTAGCCGAAGTACCAGGTTTCAAACAGCTCCAGGCTGTCCGCGTAGCCCCGTGTGGTGGGCGCGCCGGAGATTATGGGGAAGTAGACGATAAACAGCGCTACGCACCCCACGGCCATGGCCCCCATCAAAAGCTGGGCCCACCGTACCTCTATCCTGCCGCCTATGGTGACCCGCCCTGATAATGGCCCGCTCTCTGAGAGGCGTTTAAAGAGGGCCAGCAGGGCCAGCACCAAAAAGGGCACAGCTGTGAAGTAATGATAGATGAAGGTGAGTCTTGGCACCAGTACCCAGGGCAGGTACACCGACAAAAAGCCCGTCAGGGCCACGGCGCAGTATAGACTTCGCTTTCTCAGCCACTCCCAGAGGGCGTATGCCAGGGCGGGCAGACAGCCCCACCACAGGAGGGGACTGCCCATAGAGGAGATGGTGCTGTACTGTCCCAGCTCATTGCAGGGGTCGGAGCTGAAGAACCAGATGGGCCGCACGTCCAAAGGCCAGTCGTACCAAGGGGAGGCGAAGCTGTGCTCGGCCACCAGGCCCGAGTGGTAGTTGAACATGGTGGTCTGATAGTTCCAGAAGGCCCAGAGCATATCGCCCCGGTTGTGGGGCAGGGTGGTCATTGGCAGGAAGGCGCAGAAGTATATGCCCAAGGGCACCGCTAGGAACAGCAGGCAGCACCAGCCGCAGAGCACCCCGCAGCGCCGGAGCGCCGGGGTGAGCCCACCGGCCTTTTTTTCATACAGGCAGGTGTGAAGGAGCTTTCCGAAGTACAGCACCGCAAGACCCACGGCCCCATAGGCCGCCGTCCACTTGGAGGCTATGCCAAGGCCCATAAATACCCCGCCAAGGGCAAGAGGCAGGAGCAGCTCGCGGAGCTTTGCCCTTACGATATCCTTATGCATGAAGCGCACCATGGCGTCGTACATCAGCAGCAGGAAGAACACTGAATAGGGGTCGATGGTGGCAATACGCGTTTGGGTAAAGTGCATGAAGTCATAGGCGAACATCAGCGTCCCAAGGGCGCACAGCCATGTCTTTCCGAACAGGTCCTTACAGAGGACATACAGCGCCGGGAGCATTAGCACCCCGAACAGGGTCCCCATGAACCGCCAGCCAAAGGGGTTCATGCCGAACACGCGTATTCCCAAAGAGATGATATGCTTTCCCAAGGGCGGGTGGGTGTTTTCATAGGGCTCAAGGCCCAGGATATGCTCATAGGCCGTCCGGGCATGGTATATCTCGTCGAAGTAGCTGGAGTTCTCATAGGTTTTATATAGGGGCACCGTGCCCTGCTCATCTGTGAGTAGCTCCGCCCCCGGGCCCGTGGCGGTAATGGCAGGTATGCTGCCGGAGCCCGCCGGGACTATGGCCATCTCGCTGACAGTAACATTTCCGTCCAGGGCCGTTACCCGCACATATTTACCGGGGACCTCCAGGTACTCTCTGCACCAGGCGAACACATAGGCATTCTCCAGCTCCCCGCAGTCCTCCCAGGTAACTCCATCCTCGCTGGACTCTACCCGCATAGCTGACCCCACCCGGGCCCTATAGTGCCGGCCGTCGGGCTCCAGCCCCGGAAGGTAGTAGAGGATATGGCAGGTGCGGTCCGTCTCCAGCACCACGCTCTGGCCCTCCTCCGGGGTCCAGTTGGTAAGGGGCAGCGACCTGTCCCCAAGCTGCCAGAAGGCCACGACGCCGTAGATCAGCGTGATGCCCAGCATCAGCGCCCAGTCAGGCCCTGAGAGCCGCCTGTCCTCTGGGGGGGTGATGGGCTCCCTGCTCTGGCGGAGGAAGGGCTCCCCCTCCTTCGGCTCCTTTATCCCGCCCATTATATATACGCTGTAGTCCACCCATATCAGATAGAGTAGGGCCGCTATCTGCAGCAGGGCTATTATCCTGCCCGGCTGGCTGTTGGGGTCGTAGTTGTTGCCCTTCTCCCGGAATATCCACAGGGTGTAGCTGACGTTCAGGTAGTTAGCCCCGGCCATGAAGGCGAAGGCCCGGATAAGCCGCCTGTCCCTTGTGAACAGATAGCAGAGCAGGAGGAAAATGAACGCCGGAAAGAGATACCGCTCGTGCATCTTCACACCGAAGATGTACACTATGCCCATCAGAAGCGGCGCGGCGGCGAATACCGCGTCTTTTCTCTTGGAAAACAGCATAAGCCCCCCGCAGGCCGCCGTGGCTATCACCGGCGCGGTCCAGGTCAGCAGGGCGCCACTTATGCCGCCCGGCAGCCCCCACCAGTTGCGGCCGATAAGGGTCCAGAAGTTATAGGCGTTCACCGAGTAGTAGTTGTAGTAGTCCATGGTAGACTGGTACTTCTGCACCAGCCACCAGTAGTCAAAGCTTTTGGTGAAGGGTGCGGCCACCAGCAGCACCGCCCCTATGGCGCATACTATGCCCACGCCAAGGCCCGCCCATTTTCTGCGTTTCACGGCGAAGAAGATATACATGGGCGCGAAAGCCAGCATCTGTGGCTTGCAGATCACCGCAAGGCCGTACAGCAGCCCCGAGGGGATCCATTTTTCCCCATAGAGCAGCAGCGCCGAGCAGACGAGTATCATGGTGCAGAAGGAATCCGCCTGCCCCCACTGTACCGAGTTTACGAATACCGCCGGACAGAACAGATAAGCCGCCGAGACCAGCAGGGCGGCCCGGTCCCCCAGCTTTCTCCGGCCCAGCCACAAAAGGGCCCCGCCGCAGAGCAGGTCCGCGCCTATTGAGGGCAGCTTCATCACAAGGGTGTACATCTGCCCCTCCCAGGCCAGGTGCGTCCACTGGCGTATCTTCTCAAGGAGCATAAGCACGTAGAGGTACCCCGGGGGATAGTCCAGGAACATATCCTGCTGGTATATCTCGGAAAGGCCCACCCTGCCGAGAGTCATGCCCCAGGACTTGAAGGTATCCATGTCCACGCTGAAGCCGTCGGAGTTGTAGCCCAGCGCCAGCCGGAGGGCCAGCGCCCCCAGCAGCAGAAGCCCCGCCCATACCGGAAAGCCCGGGCGCCCTTGTTCCTTCTGCCTTCTGCCGCAGAGCAGGAGACAGAGGGCGCAGAAGACGGCGCAAATATATATTATACCGCTCATCGTATGTTCTCCTTTGATATCTGTTATAGTTGAATACGTTTAGAAAATTTTTGATTTTTTACATATTTCTTATTGACTATTTCCTCGGTTTAGTGTAGACTTCACATATAGGGGAGCTGGAAAAAGCTCCCAAAGCACATAACTTATAGTATAGTGCTTTTTTGGCCGAAAGTCAAACCCTACTACCATTTAAAGAGAAAGGAAAATCCTATGATGATCACCACCCGCTATCATGAGGACCCCTATGCCCTGCACATCGGCACGGAGCCCCCAAGAGCCTACTACCTGCCCCAGACCCCGGACCGCCGCCCAAGCGTCATAAACCTTAATGGAGAGTGGGCCTTCCACTATTTTGACTCCTTCTTAGACGCCGTCGATATGGACGGCAACGTGAAGGAGCCTGAGCTCTGCCCCCTCCAGGTGCCCTCCTGCTGGCAGTGCATGGGCTGGGGCCGGCATATGTACACCAACGTCCGTTTCCCCATCCCCTGCGACCCGCCCTATGTGCCCGAGGAGAACCCCTGCGGCCTGTATGAGCGCCGCTTTGATTTGAAAAAGGGTGAAAGCGCCCGGTATTTCCTCAACTTCGAGGGTGTTGACTCCTGCTTCTACCTGTGGGTGAACGGCGACTTCCAGGGCTACAGCCAGGTGTCACACAGCACCTCCGAATTCGAGATAACCGATAAGCTCACAGACGGGGAGAACGTCATAAGCGCCCTTGTGCTCCAGTGGTGCGACGGCACATACCTTGAGGACCAGGACAAGCTCAGGATGAGCGGCATCTTCCGGGACGTGTACATTTTAGAGCGACCCGCCGCTTTCCTTAAGGACTTCTTCGTCAAGGAGAGCTTTAACGACGACTTCTCCCATGCGGACATTACCGTTGAGCTCACAGTGGACGGCGCGGCCCAGGTCACCGGCACCCTCTTTGCCCCCGACGGCACAGAGCTTGCAAGCTCCGGCCCCGCTGCCGATAAGCTCTGCTTCTCCGTCGACAATCCCGTCCTCTGGAACGCCGAGAACCCGGCGCAGTACACCCTTGTGCTCTCCACCGGCGATGAAGTTATCGAGCAGAAGGTGGGCCTTAGGAGGATCGAGATAAAGGACGACGTTGTGTACCTCAACGGCGTGAACATCAAGTTCAGGGGCGTGAACCGCCACGACAGCGACCCGGTCACCGGCTATACCATCAGCCGGGAGCAGGCCCTTCGGGATATGCTCCTTATGAAGCAGCATAACGTCAACGCCATACGCACCAGCCACTACCCCAACGCCCCCTGGTTCAACCAGCTGGCAAGCGAGCTGGGCTTCTATGTTATCGGCGAGGCGGATCTTGAGAGTCACGGCTTTGCCACCCGCTATGAGGGCCGCTTCGGCAAGGACCACCTGGATACCTATCCCGACGCCATGGACGACCCCCAATTCAAGGAGGCCATCGTCGACCGCAGCCAGCGTAACGTCCATAGGGACAAGAACGACGCTGCCGTGGTGATATGGTCCCTTGGCAACGAGAGCGGCTGGGGCGAGAACGGCGAGGCCGCCGGACGCTGGGTCAAGGAGTACGACCCGAGCCGCCTGCTGCACTACGAGGGCAATATGACCTATCATAAGGAGCGCAAGCCCGACTTCTCCATGATAGACCTCTACAGCCGTATGTACGCCCCCACCGCGGCCCAGGACCATCCCTGGTTCAAGAAGGCCTCCATCGAGGAGTATTTTGACGGGGTTGAGATAGACGAGAATTGGAACGGCCGCAGGCCCCCCTATATCCTCTGCGAGTACATCCACGCCATGGGCAACGGCCCCGGGGACGCCGAGGACTATCAGCAGCTCATCATGAAGCACGACGGCTTCGTGGGCGGCTTTGTGTGGGAGTGGTGCGACCACGCGGTGTACGGCGGGCAGACCCCCGACAACCGGCCCATCTACCGCTATGGCGGCGACCACGAGGAGTTCCCCCACGACGGCAACTTCTGCATGGACGGCCTGGTCTATCCCGACCGCACGCCCCATACCGGGCTTATCGAATTCAAGAACGTGATACGGCCCATAAGGGTCAGGAAAACCGGGGAGAACACCTTTGTCCTGCACAACTACCGTGACTTTACAAACGCCAATGACTTCGCGGAGCTGAGCTTCGAGGTCATGAAGGACGGCAAGATAATCGCCTCCGGCAAGCTGGATATGCCCTCCATAGAGCCCCACGGCGAGGCCGAAATTACTGTGGACGGCCTGCCAAAGGACGGCGACAGCACCGTGACCTTCATCTATACCGCCAAGGCCGGCGTACCCATCCTGGAGCTCGGCCACCCGCTGGGCTTTGACGAGATAGTGCTCTCCGAGGAGAAGCAGGCCCTGCCCGCCGTGGCGGAGGGCAAGGTGGAAATAAGCGAGACCAACCGGGTGATAGCCGTCAGCGGTCCCGGCTTCAGGTATGAGCTCTGCCGCCAGACCGGCCTTTGGAACCAGCTCTCCTATGAGAACAAGTCCCTCTTTACCCGTCCCATGGACTGGAACCTCTTTAGGGCTCCCCTGGATAACGACCAGTACCTCTCCGGCAAATGGAGGGAGTCCGGGCTTGACCGCGTGACCCCCAGGGTCTACAGCATCAAGGCCGAAAACGCGGAGAACGGCGCGGCGGTGATAACCCTGGAGGTGGGCATAGCGGCCCTTATCGTGTCTCCCTTCGTAAAGGCCAAGGTTATTTGGACAGTGGACGCCTTTGGACATATTGCCTGTTCCATGGACTGCGAGCGCGACATGAAATTCGGTGGGTTCCTCCCCAGGTTCGGTATGCGCATGTTCCTGCCCAAGGCCTTCTCTGAGGCAAAATACTTCGGCTATGGCCCCTTCGAGAGCTACAGCGACAAGCACAGGGCCTCCCGCCTTGGCATATACAGCTCCGCTGTAAAGGACATGACCGAGCACTATCTGAAACCCCAGGAGAACGGCTCCCACTACGCCTGCCGCTGGGCCAGCGTCACCGACGGCTGCTTCAGGCTCTGCGCCGCGTCCCCGGACACCTTCTCGGTGAATATCTCCAACTACACCCAGGAGGAGCTTGCCAATAAGAAGCACGACTATGAACTGACCCCGGCGGACGAGACTATAATGTGCCTGGATTATAAGATGAGCGGCGTGGGCTCCAACAGCTGCGGGCCGGTGCTGCTTGAGAAATACCAGCTTAAAGAGGAGAAGTTCTCCTTCACCTTCGGGCTGGCCCCCTCCCGCAAATGAACCGGGAGATAAAGCGCAGGAGAGCCCAGGGCGGCTACTATATGGACCACCCCAATACCGAGAGCTTCACCTGCAAGGCCTGCGGGCATTTGGTCACCCCAGAGGAGGCCGGCACCCAGCACCGAAACCACTGCCCCAACTGCCTATCGAGCCTGCACGTGGACAACGAGCCCGGGGACCGGGCGGCGGACTGCGGGGGCGTAATGGAGCCCATAAGCGTATGGGTCAGGAATAACGGCGAGTGGGCCATCATCCACCGCTGTAAGCGCTGCGGCGCCCTCAGCTCCAACCGGGTGGCCGCCGACGATAACCCTCTAAAGCTCATGTCCATCGCCCTTCGGCCCTTAGCGGAGCCCCCCTTCCCCATTGAGCGGATAAAGGAGCTGACGGAGCTGCTTATGGGCGATAGGCTGGAGGAGTGAGCCCAAGGAGTGCATAGCGGACCTGGGCGGGGCTGTGGCGGACTTTGCCTTGCGGGGTATATGAAGACGCGGTTATTACGGTCTCCCCTCCCTGCTCGGAGATAGCCTTTTGGGACAGGGACAGCATGGAGAGATAGACGGAGACCGCTTCTATATCTCCCCTCGGAACATACCGGGGATAGAGATATGCTCAGGCTGAACCTGACAAACTGAACAAGTTTATAAAAGCAATACCAAATATTATAAAAATGTCAAGGAGGAAAATTTTATGAAACTAGGCATTATCATGCCGCCAAAACCCGAGAGTTTCCAGCAGGCCAAGGCCTTAGGCCTTGACTTCGTGGAGTTCGACTGCAACCCCACAAGCTTCTTCGGCGTGCCGGTGTCCGAGCTGGAAGCCGGCAAGGAGGAGCTGAAGGCCGCAAGCGAGTCCACCGGCGTTGAGGTGGGCGCGGTAGGCCGCTGGGCCAGCCCGGTGCTGGGCCCCGACGGCGAGCCCGACCCCGACG
>ERZ779621.682-NODE-682-length-12423-cov-5.049321_pt1 | contig 12423 bp, 7 predicted proteins | sample MGYA00514215_ERZ779621 | MGnify/ENA primary metagenome ERZ779621 (study PRJEB29562, sample SAMEA4376715) | mouse gut metagenome | isolation source: Cecum | study: EMG produced TPA metagenomics assembly of the A DSS colitis mouse model was used to assess the...
TGCGTCAACTGCGGCGAAAAAGGTGACGCGGGAAAGCGATGTGGCCGGGCGGGCAAACGTGCTGGTGTTTCCCAACCTCCACGCGGGCAATATCGGAGTGAAGCTGATCCAGATATTTGGGAAAGCCAATGCATACGGCCCGATATTGCAGGGATTTGCGCAGCCCATATGCGATTTCTCCCGCAGCGCGCCGGTGGACGAAATGCTGGGCAATGTGGCGATTCTGGTGGTGCGTGCCGGAGACAGCGAGGCGCGGCTATGAAAATTTTTGCCGTCAATCCGGGCTCCACCTCCACGAAGATCGGCCTGTTTGAGGATGAGCGTGAGATATTTCTTCAAACCGTCGGGCATGAGGCGGAGGAGCTGGCGAAGTTTTCAGAGATCTCAGAGCAGCTTCCCTACCGGCTGGATAAGATCCGGAGTCTGCTTCGGGAACGCGGGATCAGCCTGGAGGGAACGGACGCCTTTGTGGGACGGGGCGGCGGCCTGCTGCCGGTGGAAGGCGGGACGTATGTGGTCGATGCGCTGCTGCTGCGCCATGCGCGGGAGGGGGCCATCGGCGTGCGCCATCGCGCGCAGCTGGGGCCGCAGATTGCGGCGCAGCTGGCGCGGCAATATGGCGGGCAGGCGTTTGTGGTCAATCCGCCGGATGTGGACGAGCTGCAGGACGTGGCGCGTATGACTGGTATCCGGGGGGTATACCGGACGGTGCATTTACATGCGCTGAACCTGAAGGAGACGGCAATCCGCCATGGCGCGAAGATGGGACAGAGGTATGAGGACAGCAGCCTGATCGTGTGCCATATCGGCGGGGGGATATCGGTCTGCGCCCACCGGGGCGGACGTATGATCGACGGCTTTGACATCGTGGGCGGCGAGGGGCCGATGGCGCCCACGCGCTGCGGCGGGCTTTCGGCGGCGGAGCTGATGGCCTTTGCCCAAAACCACACCGAAGCGGAGATCCGGGCGCTGTGCACAAAAACCGGGGGATTTGTCAGCCACCTGGGCACATCTGACGCGCAGGAGGTGCTGGCGCGGAGAAATCAGGGAGATCCGGAGGCAGCTATGGTGTGGGACGCTATGCTGTATCAGATTGGAAAGTGCATTGGCGCCATGGCCAGCGTTCTGCTGGGAAGGGTGGACGGCATCCTGCTGGGCGGCGGGCTGGCGCGTTCTGAAGAACTGGTCCGGCGCCTTACGGAAATGTGCGGCTACATTGCGCCGGTATACGCCTATCCCGGCGAATTTGAAATGGAGGCGATGGCCGCCGGGGCGCTGCGGGTACTCCGCGGGAAGGAGCAGGCGAAAAGATATTCCGGCGAGCGCTGCTGGAAGGGCTTTGCATGGGAGGAAAAGAGCAGTGAATAATTTTTATGCGGGCAGCGAGATTATGTTTGGACAGGGAGCGCTGGATGCGATGCCGGAGCTGCTGGCCGGTTATGGGGCGCGGCGGGTCATGATTATTTGCGACCCGGGGGTCCGTGCGGCCGGCGTGGCGGATTTGGTGATTGCCCAGGTGCAGCGCAGGATCGCCCATGTGCTCGTCTTTGACGGGGTGGTGCCCAACCCCACCAACGCGCTGGTGGAGCAGACCGCCGCGCAGGCCAGGGAATTTCGCGCGGATATGTTTGTGGCGGTGGGGGGCGGCAGCAGCATTGACCTGGCGAAGGCGGTCAATCTGCGCATGACGAATCCAGGGCCCATCGGCCGCTATGGGGGAATGGGGCTGGTGGAAAAGCCGGGGCTTCCGCTGGTGGCGATTCCCACCACAGCGGGGACATCAAGCGAAATTACCGACGTGTGCGCCCTGATTGACGAGGAAAAAAAGACGAAATATGTAATTATTGACCACAAGATTACCCCCGATAAGGTCATCCTGGACCCGCTGCTGACCCAATCCCTGCCGCCCGCCGTGACGGCCGCCACGGGCATGGACGCCATGACTCACGCCATTGAGAGCTTTATTTCCAATATGGCGACGCCGCTGACGGAGTACCACTCCCTGCGGGGATTGCAGATATTACATAAAAATCTTCCCCTGGCCTATGAGAACGGCGGAAATCTGGCGGCGCGGGAGCAGCTGATGCTGGGCTGCGCGATAGTGGGCTTTGGGTTTTTGAACGCCAACCTGGGCTTGGTGCACGGCATCGCCCACACACTGTCCGCCCATTTCGGACTGGCCCACGGCGCGGCAAACGCGGCGGTGCTCCCCTATGTGCTGGCGTTCAACGCTCCGGCCTGCGAGGAAAAGATGATAGACATGGCCAAGGCGCTGGAGCTCCCGCTGTCCGGCGCCAGGCAGAGAGATTCGCTGGCGCTGTCCGAGGAGATGGAGCGGCTGATTTACCGGCTGAATATCCCCACCCTGTCTCAGAGCGGAGTTGCGGAGAAGGATTTTGATATGCTGGCGGAGTGCGTGCTGCGGGAGCCGGTTTTGCAATTTAATCCCAGGCAGGGCATTCGGAAGGACGACATACTGGCGATTCTGCGCCTGGCGCTGTAGGCCGGCACAAAAGAGAACTGGAGTGAATCTTATGAAAAAAAGAATGGCGCTGTGTACCGCGATCCCGGAGAGACAGCTGGAGGAGATCCGGCAGTTCTGCGACATTACAATCTGCGGGGAGCTGAAGCACGGCAAGGGACGCGCGGCGGAAGAGACCACGCGGGAGGAGTGCATGGGCTGCGAGCTGGTGGTGCTGGGCGACGAAACTGCCCAGGCGGATACGATCCACGCGTGGGCCGGAAGCGGGATGAAATTCCTGGGCGTGGCGAAGGGAACGCCGGTGACGGTCTCCTTTGAGGCGCTGCGGGAGGAGGGGCTGTCCCTGTCCTATACGCCCGGCCGCAACGCGGTGGCGGTGGCGGAATTCACCATCGGGATGATGATTTCCATGGCGCGGGGCCTGGCGCTGAGCAGTGCCGGACTTCAGCGGGGAGAGCATCTGGGGGAGCCGGCGGAGGATATTTACGCGGTGCCGGACGTCAAGAACGTGATCTGGGGTCCGCTGGATGAAAAGCACCCGTTCACCGATTACGGAATCGGCTTTGAGCTGTATGGGAAAGTGCTGGGCATTGCGGGCTATGGCGCCATTGGCCGCCAGGTGGCGCAGAGAGCGGCCGCCTTTGGAATGGAGGTGCTGGCGTACGACCCCTATTGTCCGGCGCAGGAGATGGAAAAAAACGGGGTGGCCTGCGTTGAGCTGGAGGAGATGCTGGGGCGCAGCGATATTGTAAGCATCCACCTGCCGGTGGTGCCCGCGACGCGGGACATGGTGGACCGCACCTGGTTTGCGCGGATGAAGCCCAGCGCGTATCTGGTCAATACCGCCCGGGCGGCGGTGATCTGCCAGCGCGATCTGATAGAGGCGCTGGAAAGCGGCCGGATCCGCGGCGCGGCGCTGGATGTGTTCTGGCAGGAGCCGATTCCCGCCAACCACCCCTTGCTGGGCATGCGCAACGTGCTGCTGACGCCGCACATGGCGGGGCTGACCACGGACGTGGACGGGTGGTCGGGCCGGATTATGGCGGGAGAAATTCTCGCCTACCTGCGCGGAGAGCCCAGAAAGCATCTGTGGAAGCTGAACTGACAGAGCGCCCGGGCATGATGCCGGGCGGAACGGTGATAAGAGCCGATCAGAACGATACGGAATGGGAGGAACATATGGAGCGGCAAACAGATTTACGCGGGACGCGGTTCCCGGGGCTGCGGCAGTACCCACAGCTGTTCAGTCCGCTGCGTTTGGGGAACATCCGGCTGAAAAACCGGATCATCGCGGCTCCAACCAGCCCCAGCATGATTACCGCGCAGGGCCACTTCACGCCGGAGATGATAGCCTACCTGGAGGAAAAGGCCCGCGGGGGCGCGGCGGTGGTGACTTACGGCGAGGCCATCGTACATTCTGCCACCGGGAAATCCCACAATAAGCAGCTGCAGCTGGACGCGTTCGGCGTCCGGCAGGGACTGGCCCAGGCGGCCCGGGCAATCCATAACGGCGGTGCTTATGCCAGCATACAGCTGTCCCATGGGGGAAAATATGGAGGACTCGCCAGCGTTGGCGGGGACGTGGGATGCTGCGCCGTGGCCTATGGCCCCAGCGCGGAGCAAACGCCGGCGGGCGAGGTGCGGGAAATGCCGGAGGAGCTGATTCGTGAGATTGTATGCGCGTATGGCGCGGCGGCAAAGCTCTGCAAGGAGTGCGGCTTTGACATGGTGCAGATCCACGCCGCCCACGGATGGCTTTTTTCGCAATTTCTGTCCCCAAAGCAGAACCGGCGCACAGACGCCTTCGGCGGCAGCCTGGAAAACCGCGCCCGCATTCTGCTGATGGCGCTGGACGCGGTGCGCGCCGCGGTGGGGCCGGCCTTTCCCATTGAGATCCGGCTGTCCGGCGACGACCTGTCCGACGAGGGGATGACGGCGGAAGAGTGCGTTCAGGTCGCCAAGCTGGTAGAGGGCAGGGTGGAGCTGATGAACATATCCTGCGGGAACCACGAGGACCCGGATTTATTCTGCCGGACGCATCCCTCCGCGTTTTATCCCCGGGGGGTCAATGTGTATTTGGCGGCGAGGATTCGTGAAGCGGTGTCCTGTCCGGTGTCGTGTGTGGGCTCGCTCAACGACCCCGACCAAATGGAGCAGATTCTGCGCGATGGGCAGGCGGATGTGGTGGAGCTGGGCAGAGCGCTGCTGGCCGACCCGATGCTGCCGCGCAAGGCGAAAGAGGGCAGGGCGCAGGACATTACCCCGTGCGTGCGCTGCTACGAGTGCTTTGGGGAGACGGTGAGGTGCGAGTCCATCAAGTGCACCGTCAACCCCAGAATGGGCCAGCAACTCACGGTGCCGGCGGAGACCGGCAGAGCGCCGGAATTCAAAACGGTGCTGGTGGTGGGGGGCGGCCCCGGCGGCATGCAGGCGGCGATCACTGCGGCGCAGCGGGGGCATAAGGTCACGCTGGCGGAGAAATCCGACCAGCTGGGCGGCAATTTGCTGCCCGCCGGTGCGCCGGAGTTCAAAAGAGACCTGGAAGAGCTCCGCCGGGTGCTGATTCGCCGGGTGGAGCAGGCCGGTGTGAAGGTGGTCTTGAACCAATGCGTGGACGATGGGTATGTCCGGCAGGCCGCTCCGGACGCGCTGGTTGTGGCCGTCGGAGCGGAAGAGCTGACGCCGCCGGTTCCGGGGATAGAGCTGCCCATTGTCAAAATGGCGGCTGCGGCGGAACTGGCCCCCCAGGCGCTGGGGCGGAGGGTCGTAATCATCGGCGGCGGGCTGGTGGGCTGCGAGCTGGCCATATCGCTGCACAAGCACGGAAAAGAATGCGTGGTCATTGAGGCGAAGCCAGCGGTGGCGGACGAGGCAAATCCCTTTTACAGGGGTGGGCTGATGCCCCAGCTGGCCCAGGCTGCGGAGGTGATGACCCAAACCAGCGTCTGCGAGATCAGGCAGGCCGGCGTCGTGTGCGTTTCAGACGGCAAACGGCGGTTTGTCTCGGCGGACAGCGTGGTGTGCGCTGTGGGATTTCGCGCCCCCTGGGCGTTGGTGGACCGCCTCTGCGCCGGGGTGCCGGAGCACTATATCATAGGTGACTGCGCCAAGGTGGGACAAGTTGGAGACGCGATTTCGGGAGGGTATTTCACGGCCCTGCAAATCTAGAAAGGGACTGATTAGGCGCCGTTTGAAAATTGGCGATGCGCCCGGCGGCGGGGTTTTCCGCCAAGTGGGCATGGAAAAGTCCCCCGGGAGCTTGCCTCCCGGGGGACCGTCTTATGGGTTCACACAGCGCACCGGATCGCCTGCCGGTCTGCGAGCCGGTACTGCCTGCCGTCCACAGACACGCAGACCGGGTCTCCCTCCGTCAGGCGGAGCCACAGGCCGTCCTCCGCCAGGCGCACGTTGATTCTGCTGCGCCCCAGGCACAGGTTAAAGGCGCAGCGGTTCAGAAGGGCCGTCCGCTTCGGGGAGAAGGACGGCGCCCCATCCCGCAGGCGGAAGCCGAACAGCCCCCGCACGATCATCAGCCACGCCAGGCCCAGGTTGGCGAAATGCAGGCCGTCCTCCGCGTTGTGGTGCAGGTCGTCGATGTCCAGCCGCAGCGACTGCTCCAGAAACGCGGCCGCGGCGCCCTCGTCCCCGAGATCAAGGGCGGCGATGGAGAACACTCCCCGGGACAGCGAGGAGTCATGAGAGGTGATCTGGTCGTAAAAGGCGAAGCTGGCCGCCCGCTCCTGGGGGGTGAACAGGTCGGGGAACAGCACCATGGCCATCACGGCGTCTGCCTGCTTGCACACGCGCTTTTGGTAGAGAAACAGGGGGTGATAGTGCAGCAGAAGCGGGAAATTCTCCTCCGGCACGGCGGACAGATCCAGCTGCTCCAGGTTCAGAATGTTCTCATCCTGGAGCAGCAGGTCCCCTGACTTACACAGCTTGATGTGCTCCGCCGCCCGGCGGAACTGGTCCAGCTCCCCGCTGGTGACGTGGTGGCGCGCCCAAAATGCGCCGCAGGCGGGGCGGTCCGCTTCGCGCAGGAAGTCCAGCCACTTCAGCACGCACAGGAAATTGTGCCGGGCCATCAGATTGGTGTATAGGTTGTTGTTCACCAGGGCCGAATACTCGTCCGGCCCCGTGACGCCGTTGATGCGGAAGCTGCCGTCCTCGTGGAAAAAGCCCAGGGACAGGTAGAACCGCGCCGTTTCCAGCATCATCTCCAGGGCGCACTGGGTGAGAAAGGCGGTGTCTCCGGTGGCGGACAGGTAGGCGTCCGCCGCGTAGGCGATGTCGCCGTTGATGTGGAACTCCGCCGTGCCGGCGGGGAAATAGGCGCTGCACTCCCGGCCCGACAGGGTGCGCCAGGGGAACAGCGCCCCCCGGTAGGACAGCTGCGCCGCCCTGGCCCTGGCCTCGTCCAGCATATCGAAGCGGAAGCGCAGGAGGTTTTTGGCCGTCTCGGGGAAGTTATAGAGGTAGAAGGGGAACAAATACATCTCCGTATCCCAGAATATGTGGCCGGAATAGCCCAGCCCGGTGAGTCCCTTGGCGGGGATGGACCCCGAAGCGGCGGGCGCGGCCATAATCAGCTGAAGGATGCTGTACCGGACCAGCGTGCCCAGCTCTCCGCCCTCCGCCTCCAAGCCAACCCGGTCATACCGCGCCCGGAGGGCGGCGGCGTGGGAAGAAAAGACCTCCTGGACCGGCCGGGCGAGACAGCCCTGAAGGGTCTGAACGGCGGTCTGCTCATCCCGGTGGTAGACCACGTATTTTGTGAGCTCCGCGCCGCCCTGAAAGGAGTAGGCGGCGTAGATGCCCCGCTCATCCCGGCCCACCCCCTCAAAGCAGCCATTGCCGGCGCATTGGGCCGCCGCGGCCGCCGTATTGCCGCTGCGCGTCAGGGTTTTGACGCAGACCAGCCGCTCCCCCTCGGCGCGGAACTGGGTGTCTACGCCCTGGGCGGCGCTGCATTTTCTGGGGTCGGAGGAGGTCTGCTCCGCGCCGCCGCCCGGGCTGAGATAGGCGCGGATGTTCACCCCGCCGCTCCCCCCGCAGGGCTGCGCCCGGCAGCGGATGACCAGCAGCCCGGGGCAGTCCAGGGGGACGCACCGCTGGAACGACACGCGCAGCCGCGCCCCGCCGGGGCCCAGGGCGGTGTAGCGGTGGGAGACGGTGCCGTCCCCGGTGTCCAGCGTCTGTTCAAAGCCGGTTACGGAACCGCCGCCGGGGCGGACCTCCGCCCCCTCCCAGAAAAGGCGGAACCCCAGCGCGTTTGGCGTGTAGACGGAAAACTCATTGTACTGGGGATAGCCGTAGGCGTTTTCACCGTAGACGATTGGCTCCCGGTCAAAAAAGCCGGAGAGGATGGCGGCGCCGGACTGAAAGCTGTCCTCCTCCAGCTCGCCGCGTATGCCCAGCGCCCCGCTGCTGAGGGAAAACACGGCGGCGTCCCTGCCCCTGTCCGCTGTGGCGCTCCGGGTGGTGAGCCTGCCGTGGGCGATGTGAATTTTCATGTTCTCGTGCACATCCCTTCTGGCCGCGCGCGTTTGCCGCTCAGCCGTCTTTGATCCGAAAAACGGTTTGATTTGTGGTGAGGCAGTCTCCCCCGATCCAGGCCGCATAGCTGGGCCAAAGGCGGTCCCGGCCGGTTTCGTCCGGGGCGGAAAGCTCCTCCGGGCCCAGGATGAAGCGCACCGTTCGCTCCTCTCCGGGGGCCAGCTCCACCCGCTGAAAGCCCCGCAGCAGCCGGGCCGGGTGGGCCCGCCCCGCGCCCCTGGGCTGGATGTAGCACTGGCAGACCTCCTGGGCGGTGCGCGCGCCGGTGCTGCGCACCGACGCCTCCAGGCACAGGCGATCCCCGGACCAGCGGGCCGACACCGGCCCATAGGAGAACGCGGCGTAGCTCAATCCCCAGCCAAAGGGGTAGAGGGGGGCGGCGGAGCAGTCCAGATAGCTGGCGATGTCCCCGGGGCCGTAGTAGCTGTCGATATTGCGCGCGGCGGTGCGCTGGCTGTAGCAGAGGGGGATTTGTCCCACGTGGCGGGGCAGGGAGATGGGCAGCTTTCCGCTGGGGCACACGTCGCCGCACAGGACGGACGCGATGGCCTGTGCCGCCTGGACGCCCCCGTGCCAGCAGCAGAGAATGGCGTCCGCGTACTGCTCCGCCTCACTCAGGCACAGGGCGCGCCCGGCGCACACCACGGCCACCACCCGCCGGCAGGAGCCGGCCGCCGCCCGCAGCGCCGCCAGCTGCCCTTCGGAAAGGGACAGCGCCGCGCTGCCCCGGGCCTCTCCCGTGTGGTCCCAGGGCTCGCCCAGCACCACCACGGCGGTTTCGGCCTGGGCCGCCGCCCGGCGGGCCCGCTGGGGGTCGTCGCAGCAGGAGAGCACTATCTCCCTGCGCCCGCGCAGCGCCTGGGCGATGCTGGCGGTCCGTTCCGCCCGCCCGTCCAGCGTCCAGCTGCCCAGATGGATGCGGCGCTGCCGGGCTGCCGCGCCGATGAGGGCCACGGGCCCGCCGGGGGAGAGGGGAAGGACGCCGCCCCTGTTTTTCAGCAGCACAATGCTTTTCTGCGCCAGCTCCAGAGCCGCCGCCGCGGCCTCTTTCCGGGCGGGCGGAGCGGGCCGGAGGCCCTGGCGGCGCAGCTTGACCCGCAGAACCCGGCGGACCGCGTCGTCCAGCCGCGCCTCCGGGCACACTCCGTCCCGGACCAGTCCGGCCAGGTGCTCGGCGTAGCAGCCGCTGCACATATCCACGTCCACCCCGGCCAGAAAGGCCAGGCGGGCGGCGTCCCGCCGATCCTCGGCGGCCCCCTGGGCCACCAGCTGGCCGATGGCGTTCCAATCGCTCACCACGATGCCGGAAAAGCCCAGCTCTCCCTTCAAAAGCCCGGTGAGCAGCTCCGCGCTGGCCGTGACCGGCACGCCGTTGACGTCGTTGAAGGCGGCCATTACGCAGTCCGTCCCCGCCGCTACCGCCTGGGCAAAGGGGGGCAGATACACACTCCGCAGCTGCCGCTGGGAGGCGTCCACGCCGCTGTAGTCCCGCCCGCCCTCCACGCCGCCGTAGGCCAGAAAGTGCTTGACGCAGGCGGATATGGCGGTGGAGCGCTGAAAGCCCTCCACCGCGCTGCGGGTGTATCGCCCGCTCAAAAACGGGTCCTCGCCGTACCCCTCTACCACGCGGCCCCAGCGCAGGTCCCGGCACACGTCGGCCATGGGGGCGAAGATCAGGTTCACGTGGTCCTGGGCGGCCTCGGCCGCGGCGAGCTCCGCCGCCCGCCCGGCCAGCGCGGGGTCCCACGCGGCGGCCTGGGCCAGGGGGATGGGAAAGACGGTATGGTGTCCGTGGAGCACGTCCCGCCCCAGCAGCAGGGGGATGCCCAGGCGGCTCTCCTCCCGGGCGATGCGCTGAAGCCGCTCCCGCTGGGCGGTCTGGTCCCGCCGGTGCTCCCGGCCGGCGAAGGGGGTATAGGCCAGCACCACCGAGCCGACGGCCCCGCTGCGCACGCCCTGCTCCAGCGCGGAGATGTCGTTTGTCAGGGGCTGCTGGTTCAGCTGCCCCACCTTTTCCTCCAGCGTCATCTGGGCCAGCAGCGTTTCGGCCCGCAGCTCTATATCACAGGTTTGTTCCATATGCATCACACCAGGGGGAGCTCGATCCAGGAGGCCCCGCCCAGATACAGGGTCTGGCTGGCGGGGACGCAGGGCGCTTCCTGCGCCCAGGGCCGGTTGGTATTGGGGTGGCGGTGGAAGGCGGGATAATTGGAGGACGAGACGTCCACCCGAATCTGGGACCCCGCCGGGAACCGCCATGCCGTGACCGGGAGGGGGAATTCCACCTCCGCCCTCTGCCCCGGCGTATAGGGCTGGCGCCGGTGGTCTCCGTCCCGGAAGGCCAGGGTGGAGATTCCGTCGCAGATGCTCACGGCGCAGCCGTCCGGCCGGACCTCCATCAGCTTGGCGGTGAAGGCGGTGTCCGGCGCGTCCGAGCTGACGGCGAGGCGGACGGTGGGCGCGCCCACAACGGTCACGGGCGCGTCAAGGGGCGGGGAGAGGAAGGAGCACACGTCGTCCCGGGCGCCGGGAGGGGGCTGAAGGGCGGCGCACTCGGGCTCGGCCGTCCACTCGTTGTAATTCATCAGCAGCTTTCCGCCCCGGCTGGGGACCGGGCGGAGGGGATCGTAGCGGTAGGTAAGGGAGGCTTCCTCCTGCCCGGCCTCCGGCGCGAGGAGGTGGCAGCTCCCCTGGCCGGGACGCAGGCAGAGCCTGCGCCGCTCCTTGGAGGCGGGAATGTCCCGCCAGTGCCGCCACTCCCCCGCGCCCATGACATAGGCGTCCACGCCGCTGGGCCGGTCCTGACGGCCGGTGAGCACGGCGTCGAACCACTCCAGGGCCAGCTTGACCTGGAACAGGCCGAAGCGGCCCTCGCCGGGGAAATCGGGCTGGGCCGGAGCCGCGTTCCCGTGGTGCCAGGGGCCCACCACCAGGCGGCTGCGGGCGCGCACCTCGGGCGCGAGGTGGGAAAAGGCCCGCCAGGTGGGCTCCAGGAAAATGTCAAACCACCCGGTCTGAAGCAGCACGGGTATGTGGATGCTTTGGGCTGCGGCGGCATAGCTCTTCCACACCCCCTGGTTCCAGTAGGGGTCCGACCGGCAGCTGTTGGAGATCCAGCCGCGGTACCAGGGGCAGGGGCGGCCGCAGACCGCCAGATCGGCCTCCATCTGGGTTTCGGCGTCCAACGCCCGCCGGAAGCCGTCCAGATCGGGCTGGCTCAGGTCGGAGCGGTCCTCTGGGTGCATCATCTGAGCCGCCCACAGCGTCCAAGTGGCCTGCTTGAACATCCCGTTTTCGTAGAAGGACCCGTAGGGATCATCGCCCCAGACCAGCGTGTAGATGGTTTTGACCTGGGGCGGCAGGGCGTCCGCCATGGCCCAGATTACGTGGCCCAGGTAGGACCCGCCGTAGAGGCAGATCCTGCCGTCGCACCAGGGCTGGGATGCGGTCCACTCCAGCAGGTCCAGGCCGTCCTCCCGCTCGCGCTCAAAGGCGTACCACTCCCCCTGGGAGCGGTAGAGCCCCCGCACCTGCTGGCACACCACGGCGTAGCCGTACCGCACCAGGGCCAGGATGCCGCTGTTCAGCCCGTCGATGGTGTCCACAGGGGTGTAGGGGTTTCGGGAGACGATGACGGGCCAGGGCCCCGCCCCGGCGGGAAGGACCGTCCGGGTCATCAGCCCGGCCCCGTCCCGGCAGGGGACCAGGCTGTCTTGACAGCCGCCCGCCTCATGGGTGGGGGGCGGGAGCTCTCCGGCCAGCATGTGGTGAATCTGGCCGATCTTCTGCCGGATGGTATCGTTCATATCCATAGGTTCGTGCCTCCTATTCCTTAGTTCCGCCCAGCGTCAGTCCCTGCACCAGGTATTTCTGCGCGATGGGAAACAAGATCAGGCTGGGCAGGATGCCCAGCACCGCCATGGCCATGCGGATGGTGGCGGTGGGCGGGCTGGCCGCCGCGCCGCCCAGCGCCCCGGAAATCGCGTTTTGAGACAGGGACGAGAGAAAGTTCAGATTGGTCAGCATCTGGTTCATCACGGCCTGAAGGCCCATGAGGTCCGCGTCGTTGATGTAGAGCATGGCGTTAAACCAGTCGTTCCAGTAGACGGAGGCCTGAAGGAAGCCCACGGTGGCGAAAATGGGCAGCGACAGGGGGAGCACCACCTGAAAGAACACCCGCATGGGGCTTGCGCCGTCGATTTCCGCCGCCTCCAGAATGCTGGCGGGGATGCTGTTCATGAAGTAGGTGCGCATCAGAATCACCTGAAACCCGCTGAGCAGCAGGTTGGGGACGATGAGCGCGGCAAAGCTGTCCCGCAGGTCGATGACCTGGATGAGGTAGGAGACGCCGCGCCTTGCCGGATTTCTCCGGTAGGTTTCAGCGC
>ERZ779621.684-NODE-684-length-12371-cov-5.001380_pt1 | contig 12371 bp, 9 predicted proteins | sample MGYA00514215_ERZ779621 | MGnify/ENA primary metagenome ERZ779621 (study PRJEB29562, sample SAMEA4376715) | mouse gut metagenome | isolation source: Cecum | study: EMG produced TPA metagenomics assembly of the A DSS colitis mouse model was used to assess the...
ACAGACGAAAGCATATTGCTGCCAATATAAAAAGCAAGAAGTCTCCAGAACAAAAGCGAATGCGAGGTGCAGGGCAACGTAAACCTTTTTAACAGACGCGCTGCCGAAAAAGGTCTTAAAATAAAAGTGCTTTCTGAGGGAAGCCGCTGTCTTATGCTGCTTTATAGTGAAAGCCGTCTTTCGGCGTGCCTGAACGTACCCGAGCGCAGAGCCATTCTCCGCCGTTTCGGCTATAAGGATGATATGACGCTCGTTGAGTGCCTTGACAGGCTGTCGGAAAGGCTGCGTACTATTTCGGAGTTTCCGCACGAAATAGGTGTTTTTCTTGATTACCCCGCTGAGGATATACTGGGATTTATAGAAAATAACGGAAAAAATTTTAAGCTTTGCGGCTGCTGGAAGGTCTATTCAGACACGGAAAGAGCCGCGAGAGCTTTTGAGAATTATGACAAATGCCGCAGATATCTCTTTAGAAAAATAAATATGGGCGAGGATCTGTATCACGTTATCCCACGTTTCACCAAATTTGAACATGGAGTTCATGGGTCGTAGTATTTCCGTCTGTTCCAAAATTAGCATATGGCAGTGTACCCTTTCATAAAATTTTCAAAATCTTCCTATTGACAGATACGCTTGGTTATTGTATAATTATATCAAATAACATAAATTCCGAAGTGATTTTGTCGGCGGGGGAAGCTTTCAAAACTGCATTTCGGGCAATATTAAGAAAGGACATATTATGGGGAAAATTAAAAAGATATTAAACAGGCGTACCGCTGCCATAGTCGGCAAAATCACGGGTACGTTTCTGGCGGCGGCACTGGTGGTCGGTGTTCCAGCCATGCAGAGCATACGCACCGCCGCGGCGGGCAAGGATTATGACGCAAACATAGCCGCGCTGGAAAAGGAAATAGAAGCAAAGCGGCAGGAGAACAAGGACAGAGAGGCTCAGATAAATAACTACACCGGTGACATAAACGAGAATAAGGAGGCTATTAACGCTATATCTGAGCAGATTGACGGTGTTAATGATGAAATTGCCGCTTACGGTGAGCTGATAAATGTCAAGATGAGCGAGATATCCGACAAGGAAACGCAGATAGCGGCGGTAGAGAAGTCGATAGACGAAAAGGGGCTGGAGATACTTGACAAGCAGGAGGAAATCCGAGTGCTTGAAAAGCAGAACGACGAAAATCTTGAAATGTTCTCGAAGCTCGCGAGAGCGCTTTACATAAGCGACAGCTCCGATACGATACCGCTGCTGAGCGGCTCGGATGACTGGTATAATTTCTTTGTGTATACCGATGTGGTTCAGAATATCAGTGCGCAGAACGTGGACTTTATGAACCGTCTGCTTGCCAACATAAAAAATCAGGAGCTTATGATAGATGACCTTAACGCGGACATAGAGCAGCTCAACCGTGATAAGGAGGATCTGCACACGCAGAAAGCCAAGCTTGAAGAAAAGCAGGAGGATCTGAAAAGCAAGCAGAGCGAGCTTCAGAACTTTGCGGACGAGCAGTACACGAGTTTGTATAATATTGCCGCTAAGAATGAAGCTCTCAAGGATAAGATAAGCGGCTTGAGCTACGCTATTTCGATAACCAACGACGAGATAGAGGAGCTTAACGCTTTGGTGGCGGAGGAGATACGCCGAAAGCAGGCGGAGAACTCGGGTCAAACCATATATTCCTCTGACGGCTTCCGCTGGCCGCTGGAATCCAAATTTCAGATGCTTACCACCAAGTTTGGTTATGACGCGTGGCGCGGCGGCAATCATTATGGTATTGATGTGGGCAACGCGGGCATAGGAGGCACGAATGTTTACGCGGCGCAGTCGGGCACGGTCATAACGGCTTACGGCGACAGCGGCCGGCACGGCGGCTACGGAAATTATGTGGTGGTAGACCACGGCGGTGGGATAAGCACGCTCTACGCTCATTTCAGCGGCACGGCGGTCTATGAGGGACAGACTGTAAATAAGGGCGATGTGCTGGGCTATGTCGGACAGACAGGCTGGGCAACGGGTAATCACCTGCATTTTGAGGTTCGTGTGAACGGCACGGCGGTAGACCCGCTTGGGTATACTTATGAATATGTATAAATTTTCGGGGACGGCTTTAAGTCGTCCCTGAAGTTTGCAGAAAAATTTACAGCAGCAATAAACAAGTAACAAAAGTAGTGCCTCAAAGGCAGTATAACGCTAACGCATAAATTTTTCACAAGCCGAAAAGTTTTGTGCAGCAATCGCATAAATGCTTAATATTATACGTAATTTTACGCAAAACTTCAACGCGCAGTCCACTGAGCGGGCGGAGCTTTTAAATCAAGACTGACGGAATCCGCCAAAGGCGGGGAAAGCGGTGCGAAAAATTTAAATTTAAATAATTGGCTTAAAAACGCTTTATATACAAACAACGGCGGCTTAATGCCGCCCTCTATTTTTGCAAAAGTGCTTGTAAAAAACGATAAAATATGTTATAATAAAAGCATAATGTTTATAAACAGCCCTTGTCCGCGCGTATCCGGCGGTTTTCGCGCCGCGGCGGGCTTGCTGTCGACCGAAGGAGAATTACCATGTCAAATTACGATTCCTATGAAAGCCCTTTTTGCACGCGCTACGCGAGCAGAGAGATGCAGTATATCTTTTCCGCGGACAAGAAATTTACCACATGGCGCAGGCTGTGGGTGGCGCTGGCGCGCGGAGAAATGAAGCTCGGTCTGCCCGTTACAGAGGAACAGGTGAAAGAGCTTGAGGCGAACGTTGACAATATCAATTATGAAGTCGCGGAGGCGCGCGAAAAAGAGGTGCGTCACGACGTAATGTCCCATGTTTACGCTTACGGAAAGCAGTGCCCCAATGCGGCGGGAATAATCCACCTCGGCGCGACCTCATGCTATGTGGGGGATAATACCGATATAATCATCATGAGGGACGCGCTGGAGCTTGTGAAGAAAAAGCTGCTAAACGTCATAGCCAATCTCGCGCGGTTCGCGGACGAGAAAAAGGCTGTTCCCTGCCTTGCGTATACCCATCTCCAGCCCGCGCAGCCCACAACCGTCGGCAAACGCGCCACGCTGTGGATAAACGAGCTGATGATGGATCTCGAGGAAGTGGAGTACCGTATATCCAGCCTTAAGCTGCTGGGTCAGAAGGGAACAACCGGAACACAGGCTTCTTTTGTGGAACTTTTCGGCGGCGACAGCTCCAAGATAAAGGCGCTTGAAAAAATGATAGCGGAGGAAATGGGCTTTTCGGATTGCGTTCCCGTAAGCGGACAGACCTATTCGCGCAAGGTGGACAGTCAGGTGCTTTCTACGCTGGGCGGAATCGCGCAGAGCTGCTCTAAATTCAGTAACGATTTAAGGCTGCTACAGAGCTTCGAGGAAATGGGCGAACCGTTTGAGAAAAATCAGATAGGTTCTTCGGCAATGCCATACAAGCGCAATCCCATGCGCAGCGAGCGCATAACCTCACTGGCGCGGTATATCATGATAGATACACTTAACCCTGCTTTTACGGCGGGAACGCAGTGGTTCGAGAGAACGCTCGACGACAGCGCGAACAAGCGCGTGTCCGTCGCGGAGGGCTTCCTTGCCGCTGACGCGATACTCAATATAATGATGAACGTTACCGACGGACTGGAGATATATCCCGAGATGATACGGCAGCGCCTCATGAAGAAGCTGCCCTTTATGGCTACCGAAAATATCATGATGAGAGCCGTTGAGAACGGCGGCAACCGTCAGGAGCTGCACGAGCTGCTGCGCACTCACTCTCACGCCGCCGCGAAGCAGGTTAGAGAGGGCGGCGAGAACGACCTTGCGCAGAGAATAGCGGCAGATTCCGCGTTCAATATCACCATTGACGAGATAAATGAAATGCTTGTCCCCGAAAACTATGTCGGGCGCGCTCCCGAGCAGACGGAGGAATATCTGAACGAGTTTGTAAAGCCAGTTCTCGACGCTAACCGCACGCTTCTGGGCGAAAAGGCGGAGTTGAACGTTTAAAGGTAAGGGGTAGGTATTTTGATAAAAAGATGGCGCACGTTAGCTCCCCCCGCGGGGGATAACAGGGAAATAACGGCGGGCTTCGGCGAGCTTGTCGGGGGGCTTCTGCTGCGGCGCGGTATAACCGATATGAAAAGCGCCGAGGCGTTTTTCGGCTGCGGCGCTCTCTCCGACCCTATGGAGCTGCGTGACATGGACAGGGCGGTTGAGGTGATACGCGCCGCGCTGGACGGGGGCGAAAAGATAACCGTTTTCGGGGATTACGACTGCGACGGCGTTACCTCTACCGCTATGCTTTGCGGATATCTCGAAGCTATGGGCGCTGATGTGGATTTTTATATCCCGGACCGAAGCGAGGGTTACGGATTAAATCTTGAGGCGGCGGGCAAAATACTTGACAGCGGAACGGAGCTGATAATAACCGTTGACAACGGCATTTCCGCCTATGAGGAAGCAAAATACATAACCGACCGCGGCGCGAAGTTGGTCATAACGGATCACCATCAGCCATCAGACGAGCTGCCCGTATGCGACGCCTGCGTCGATCCGCACCGCGCAGACGACATTTCGGCGTTCAAGGATCTTTGCGGCGCGGGTGTGGTTTTAAAGCTGCTGTGCGCTCTGGAAGAGGATGAAGAGTTCATACTGGAGCAGTACTCAGATTTGGCGGCGGTCGGCACGATAGGCGACGTTGTTCCGCTTAAGGGCGAAAATCGCTTTATCGTTCAGCGGGGGCTGGAAAATATCCGCAACAGTCAGAATATGGGGTTGGATAAGCTTATCCGCGCCGCGGGAGTGGCTCCCGAAAGCGTATCGGCTTCACAGATTGCCTTTTCGGTATGCCCGAGGCTTAACGCGGCGGGCAGAGTAGCCCAGAGGGGAGCGGAAAAAGCGGCGGAGCTGCTTTCCACGGAAAGCTCCGAAACCGCCGCGCGGCTCTCCGAAGAGCTTTCACTTCTTAATGACAGCAGGCGGCAAACGGAAAACGATATTCTTTCGGAGATAAACGAGCAGATAGCCCGCAATCCGAAAATTTTAAACGATCGGGTGATAATGGTCGCGGGAGAGGGCTGGCAGCACGGTGTTATCGGGCTGGCGGCTTCAAGGCTTACGGACAGATACGGAAAGCCCGCATTGGTAATCGGAATTGAGGGAGAAAGCGCCGTCGGCTCAGCAAGGAGCATTGAGGGCTTTAATATGTTCAGAATGCTTTCGGGCTGCTCCGAGCCGCTGACAAAATTCGGCGGTCACCCCATGGCGGGCGGCTTTTCGCTTCCCGCCGAAAGGATAGAGGAGTTTCGGGAGCTGGTAGGCGCTTATTGCCTGAAAAACTACCCCAAAATGCCTGAGGACTGCATATGCGCGGATATGGAAATAAACCTCGGCGAGCTGACGCTTGAAAACGCGGAGCTGTTGGAGCGCCTTGAGCCTTTCGGCGAGGGCAATCACCGCCCGCTGTTTCTTATAAGGGGCTGCACAGTGGCTTCAAAGCAGGCTCTGAGCGGCGGCAAATACACCTGCTTTTACGCGGAGCAGGAAGGGGCGAAGCTGAAGGCGCTGTGCTTCTCTCACCCGTTTGAGAGCTTTTATCCCAACGCGGGGGACAAACTGGATATAATCGCTTCCGCTGAAATAAACGAGTATAAGGGAAACCGCAGTGTGGAGCTGAAAATAAAAGATTTCCGTTTCCCCGATTTCAGCGAGGATAAATTTTTCGCGGCAAGCCGCGTTTACGAGGAGATATCGCGCGGAGAGGGCTGCGACAAAAGACTTGCCCCGAGGGTGATACCTCAGGACAGAGCGGAGCTTATGAAAGTATACGATCTGGTGAAGCGGTGCGGCGGCGAGGTATCCGCGGAAGAAATGGCGCTGAGGGGCTGCGGCATAAACTACTGTATGCTGAGGATAACGCTGGACGCTTTTGCCGAAGCGGGAATGATAGAGCTTTCTCCCGCGGCGCAGAGCGCGGTGATAAAGCCGTCCGCTGGGAAAAAAGACCTTTTCGGAGAGGGTCTGCTTTTCAGGCTAAAAAAAGAGCTTGAAGAAAAAACAACGGTCTGACGCAAAAATACTGATGTGTATTTTCGGTCGGGCTATTCGGGGGCTGTTATGGGCATAACTGACGTTACTACTATCGAGGAGCTTATCGCGAAAGTTAATTCGCTGGACAAGCAATACGATACAGAAAAAATAAAAAGGGCGTATGGGCTGGCGGATAAGGCGCACGAGGGACAAATGCGCACCTCTGGGGACAAGTATATCACCCACCCGCTTGCGGTAGCCTCAATTCTGCTGGATTACTGCATGGATACCGATACTGTTTGCGCCGCACTGCTTCACGACGTTGTGGAGGACACCGCGGTAACTCTGGAGGAGCTTCGCAGGCAGTTCGGCGACGATGTTGCGCTTATGGTGGACGGAGTGACCAAGATAGGGCTTGTTCCGCTCAATTCCAAGGAGGAGCAGCAGGCTGAAAATATCCGCAAGATACTTATGGCGATGTCCAAGGATATCCGCGTTATTATCATAAAGCTTGCGGACAGGCTGCACAATATGCGCACTCTCGGACCGCGCCCGCCTCACAAGCAGCGCAAGACCTCGCTCGAAACCATGAGCATTTACGCGCCCATTGCCCACCGTCTCGGTATGAACGCTATCAAGGAGGAAATGGAGGACATTTCCATACACTATCTCGATCCCTACGGCTGCAGCGAGTTGGAACGTTTGCTTGACCTGCACAAGGAGGAACGGGACAATTTTATTGACAAGATAAAATCACGCATACGCGAGCGTATTACCGACATAAAGCCCGAGCCGACAATCGAGGGCAGGGTTAAATCCATATACAGCATTTACAAAAAGGTTTACCTTAAAAACAAGAAATTTGACGAAATATACGATATTTACGCGGTAAGGGTAATAGTTCAGTCGGTGATAGAGTGCTATAACGTTCTCGGCGTTATCCACGATATGTTCCGTCCTATTCCCTATCGGTTCAAGGATTATATAGCCACTCCAAAGCCAAATCGCTATCAGTCGCTGCACACCACCGTGATAGGGCGGGAGGGTATCCCGTTCGAGGTGCAGATTAGAACGCTGGAAATGCACAACACCGCGCAGTATGGCGTAGCGGCGCACTGGAAATACAAGGCGGGTCTTAAGGGGAACGTGGCGGGGGAGAAGCGCTTCGACTGGATAAGGCAGCTTCTGGAGCGTCAGCAGGAGGCGGACGACGTCGAGCAGATAACCGACGCGATAAAAACCGACCTTGCCCCCGACGAGGTGTTCGTTTTCTCGCCCAAGGGAGACGTGTTCTCGCTGCCGATGGGCTCGACTGTAATAGATTTCGCCTACGCCATTCACACGCAGGTGGGCAACAAGATGACGGGCGCGAAAGTCGGCGGGCGCATGGTGAGCTTTGATTATCAGGTGAAAACGGGCGATATCATTGAGATATTGACCTCTGGCTCTCCCGGCTACGGTCCGAACCGCAACTGGCTGGATATTGCCAAGACCACCGAGGCAAAGGGTAAAATACGATCATGGTTCAAAAAGGAGCGCCGTGAGGAGAACATCGAGCGCGGGCGCGAGGAGCTGGAGCGTGAGTTCAAGCGCAACGGCATAGCGCTTGACGAGGCGCTTCTTATTGACACGGCGCATCGCCAGCGGCTGGACAAGATTGAGGATCTTTACGCGGCGATAGGCTATGGCGGTGTATCGCTGTCAAAAATAATTCAGCGTATCAAGGAGGACGAGCTTCGCCGCCAAAAGGAAGCCGCACCCGTGAAAAGCGCCGCGGAAAGCATTCAGGAAAGCAACAGCCGCAGCCGCAGCAAGGGTATCATAATAGAGGGTGTGGATAACTGTCTTGTAAAGTTTGCGCAGTGCTGCAATCCGCTGCCGGGCGACCCTATAATTGGCTTCGTTACACGCGGTTTCGGCGTTTCCATACACAAGCAGGATTGTATTAACGTAATAAATAATATGGAAAGCGAGGATAACAAGGAGCGCTGGATAAAGGCAAGCTGGGCTGGAGTGGACGATTCCACCTACCGCGCCACCGTAGAGGTCATAGCGGAGAACAAGACCTCTCTCCTCGCGGACGTTACCATGGCGATAGCCGCCAATCATATCCCCGTGCACGAAATGAATATGCACCGCTTGAAAAACGGTAACACCAACCTTGCCATAACTATCGAGATTGCGGGTGTGGAGCAGCTTACCAACGTGATGACAAGGCTTAAGAAGATAGCGGGCGTGATTTCGGTAGAGCGCACGGGCAAGCAGTAGTCATGCTGTCGGATTATCGGTTTTATATCGCCTGCGGGGCGCTGCTTATCCTGCTTGCGCTGTTTTTTGCGGCAAGAAGCTCTCGCCGCGTTACCAACTCTCGGCTTCGGAGGAAAATACGTCGCGGCGAATTTCTGCATTATTCCCAGTTTGAGAAAAACTGGATAACCGAGGGCGCGGATAAGCCCACGGGATATAAGTACGCGGATTTTTCGGGCTGCTATGTAATAATGATTTTTGACAAGCCCGTGCGAGGAAAGCGCTTTGTAAATTATGAAAATATTTATATCGGCCAGTCCGTCAACGTCTGCCAGCGCGTTCACAATCACTTTAACGGTAAGGGCAAGGGGGACGTATACGCAGATATAAAGTACGGAAAGGAAGTCTATGTCCGCATTGTTCCCGTAAAGCCCAAGCGTCTGAATGATATGGAGACTGCGCTTATTGAAGCCTTTGCAGCGACAGAGTCATATAATAAAACGAGGGGCGGGGCGAAAATCACTAAAAAATAATTCATGGGGGTATTATCATGATAGCTTCAATGCCTTTGGGCGCACTGGGTACAAATTGCTTTATCGTTACGGGAGAATCGGGCAAAGCCGTGGCAATAGATCCCGCTTCTTCGGCAGAGGTGCTGCAATATTTGAAAGAAAACGGGCTGACTCTCAGCGCGATAATAATTACACACGGTCACTATGACCATTTTGCCGGCGCGGCTGAGCTTAAAGCGGAAACGGGCGCGGAAATAATCGCTCCCGAAGCCGACAGGGAAATGCTGCAAAGCGCGGAAAAAAGCTGGGCGGATTTTATGCCAGTTCCGTTCCGCCCTGTTACTCCTGACAGGACCTTTGCTGATGGTGACACTTTTTTCGCATGCGGCATGGAATTTTCAGTCATGGCTGCCCCAGGGCATACGGCTGGAAGCAGCCTTTTGTTCTGCAAGATTGGCGAAGGCGAAAGGTCAGATGTGATTTTTGCGGGGGACGTTATTTTTAACGGCTCATGCGGAAGAACCGATGGTTATTCGGGCAGCACCGTTCAGATGAGAGAAACTCTTCGGAAAATTGCCGAGCTTGAGGGGGATTATGATATATACTGCGGACATGGTGTGGGAACAACCTTGGAAAATGAGCGTTTCTGCAATCCCTACCTTTCGGGTCTATAAATTTGGCGGTTTTGTGCAAAACGATGTTTTTGTTTGATATTATATGCATATTTTGTGCATATTTGCTAAAAAATATAACATTTTTGATGATATATTTATTTTATGGCTTGACAAAAAGAGGTTTTTGCGGTATTATTGATATAGGCGGATTGTGGCTCCGCAGCGGGGTAGTTTATCCCGAATAAATCTGGAGGGCTTTAATATGGATTCAAATGATAAGATTTTTGGCATTCTTGGCTACATAGGTATTCTGTGGCTGATTCCTTTGTGCGCGGGCAAAACGGAGTTCTGCCGTTTTCATGCCAATCAGGGTCTTGTACTGTTCCTTGCGTGCATAGTTTTGGAAGTTGCGGGTTCTATACTTAGCTTCATTCCGATTGTCGGATTTGTTGGTTTAATAATCAGCAGTCTTGTCGGTCTGGCATATCTGATCTTTATGATTATCGGCATCATAAACGCTGCGCAGGGTCAGATGAAAGAATTGCCCATTATCGGTGGCATCAAAATTATCAAGTAATTAAAATCAAAAAAGCTCTCCGCTCCCGAATCAGGGGCGGAGAATTTTTTTGAATAGCTGAATAAAACGAAGTTAACACAATCACCCTGCTTTTCGTTTGAGCAGGGTGATTGTGTTTTTATCGGGGTTAGCCTTATCACTGCTTCAGCATTTCGTGAATAGCTTGGCTCAGCTTTCTTACCTCATCGCTGTTCATCTTTGCGTCCTTTTCGCCTACAAAAGTCTTGCAGACGGGGCATACTACGCCTATTTTGGCGGATTCTGGAGTGAGAGCCAGCATTTTACCGCATTTGGGGCACTTTCTTGTTACCATATAAGCCATTTTTTAGTCCCCCGCTTATGAAATTACTTTGTAATCCTTAGCCTCTACCGCCTTTTTCAAAAGCTCAAAATCCGTTGGCTGAGTAAGCGTTACCACAGCCGTACCGCTTTCGTGGCTCACCTCGGCGCTTTGCACGGTGGGCAGCTCCTCAAGAGCTTTTTTGACCGCCGCTTCGCAGTGACCGCACATCATGCCTTCAATTTTCATGGTTACTTCCATATTCATGTCCTCCTTGTGTTTATGTTTGATTTTTCTGTCCCGCTTGGAACTGAAAATATTGACCAGATTAAGCCGCAGAGCATTTGTTACCACGCAGAAGCTGGAAAGGCTCATTGCCGCCGCGCCGAACATGGGACTAAGCCGCAGCCCGAAAAACGGTATCCAAAGTCCTGCTGCAAGCGGTATGCCGATAACGTTGTAAATGAATGCCCAGAAAAGATTCTGCCGTATATTCCCAAGCGCTGCGCGGCTTAAACGTATCGCGGCAGGAACATCTGTAAGGCGGCTTTTCATAAGCACCACATCCGCCGCGTCGATGGCAATGTCCGCCCCCGCACCCACGGCAATGCCTATATCCGCTCTTGTAAGCGCGGGCGCGTCGTTTAGCCCGTCACCCCCCAGCGCGGTTTTTCCCCTTGTTTTCAGGGAGCGCACGACCTCCTCTTTGCCGCCCGGGAGAACTCCCGCAATGACCTCATCGACACCCGCAAGTTTTCCTACCGCTTTCGCGGTACGCTCATTGTCACCGGTTAGCATTACGGTGCGTATCCCCATATTTTTTAGTGCGGCAATGGCTTCCGCACTTTCCTCGCGTATGATATCTGCAACCGCTATCATGCCAATTAGCCGTTCGCTTTTGCAGAAGAACAGCGGTGTTTTTCCCTGCTCCGCAAGAGCTTCGGAAGCAATTTTCATATCTTCTGGTATATCGCAGTAGGTTTCCGCAAGACGCAGATTGCCTGCAATGTGTTTTTCGCCGCCCAGAACCGCTGCAAGACCGTTTCCGCGCAGCGCTTCAAACGAGGTTACCTCCCCATCGGGGGTAAAACCGTGCTCTTCACCATATTTAATTACAGCCCGAGCCAGCGGGTGCTCGCTTCGCTGCTCAAGAGCAAGAGCGGTTTTTATCAGGTATTCCTCATCTGTTCCGGCTGATGGAATAATATCCGTTACGGTTGGTTGACCTTTGGTGATGGTTCCCGTTTTATCCAGCACGACAATTTCGGTTTTACCCGTTTCCTCCAGCGAAGCAGCGTTTTTGAAAAGTATACCGTTTTTCGCACCCACTCCGCTACCGACCATTATCGCCACAGGTGTGGCAAGCCCAAGTGCACAGGGGCAGGAGATAACCAGCACGGAGATACCGCGCTCAAGTGCAAAGCCCGCGCCCTCTCCGGCTATCAGCCAAACCGCCGAGGTTATCAGCGACAGCACGATGACCGTCGGTACGAATACCCCCGATACCCTGTCCGCTATTTTCGCGATAGGAGCTTTAGTAGCTGCAGCGTCGCTCACCATTTTAATAATGCGGGACAGCGCCGTGTCCTCCCCCACACGTGAAGCGCGGCACTTTACAAATCCCTGAATATTTATCGTGGCGGCGTTTACCTCGTCGCCGATGATTTTATCCGCAGGAATGCTTTCGCCCGTAAGCGCCGACTCGTCTACCGCAGTTTCTCCGTCAATTATGATTCCGTCAACGGGAATGCTTTCACCAGGACGCACCACGAAGATATCCCCTGTTTTCACTTGTTCTATTGGAACGGTTTCTTCTTTTTGAGCGCCCTCCGCGCCGCGCAGCACCGAGGCAGTTTTGGGCGCGAGCTTCATAAGTCCCTTAAGCGCGTCGGTCGTCCTGCCTTTTGAATATGCCTCAAGCAGCTTGCCAAGAGTTATCAGTGTAAGTATCATACCGGCGGATTCAAAATACAGCTCATGCATATAGGTCATAGCCTTTTCCGCGTCGCCATGAAGCTGTGCGTCCGACATCATGAATACGGCGTAAATTCCGTAAACAAAAGCAGCAGCTGAGCCGAGAGCAACAAGGGTATCCATGTTGCGTGCGC
>ERZ779621.694-NODE-694-length-12237-cov-21.515022_pt1 | contig 12237 bp, 11 predicted proteins | sample MGYA00514215_ERZ779621 | MGnify/ENA primary metagenome ERZ779621 (study PRJEB29562, sample SAMEA4376715) | mouse gut metagenome | isolation source: Cecum | study: EMG produced TPA metagenomics assembly of the A DSS colitis mouse model was used to assess the...
GACAGGCTTTTCCCCACATCGGGTTCTGCACTAAACATTCATATCAAACTTTGGATGATACGCATCCTCCAGCTTTTCTTTCTGCATCATCGCCTTTGCCGCCAGCTCGGATTCTGCTTCCACATACTTGACCGTAATCTCCTGCCCAGGCGCTTCCAACACGGAAACCTTCTCTGTGCCTCCATCCAGCTTTTCAGCCTGTTCCGCTTTTTCCTCTTTCCGCTCCTTTACTTTTTCTTCTTCCTCTTTCTTTTCCTTCTGCTTCTCCAGACGCTCATCCATGCTCTTCTTCATTCTTTCCGCATTGGTCATTCCTGTTTCGGTTACGGAATATACGGTACTCTGTATGCTGCCATCCTTACCTACCATCCATGTCTGCTCGTAATAGGTCACTGTCCCGCCCAAAGCCTTGTTCTGGGCAGAAAGCTGTTCATACCCCTGCTTTTCCAGATCCGGTATCTTTTTCAGGAAATCCTCCAGTTCCTTCGCTTTTTTGGAATCTCCCGAACACTTCTTCAGATACTCGCTGGATACCGCCACATTGCCTTTAGACATACAGTCATAATTTTTCTGCAAATAGGAATAAAAATCCGATACCGCCTTTTCCCCAGAATGCTGTGCATTCTGTGTATCCTTTGCTTTTCCCGCCTGTGCAGGCGCGGCTTCTTTCTTTGCCGCCTCATTTTTCTGTGCTGAATATGTACTTTCGTACACATTGTTGTACTCGCTTCCGATTCCTGAAATTGCCATGATTTCATCCTCCATTCTATTTTTTTAATTAACAGGAACGTTTGCCTCACGCCCCGCCGCATAAAATGCAGGCTACATCGGCAATATACATATCCCTGCTTTCTGTAATATATCAGACCTTCATATCCAGACCTTTACCGCCTTTCGCATACAAAGCATTTACACTGTCCTGATAAAGCGTATCTCCCGCAAAAATCTCATCTAATACGTCATGGGAAATGGGTTTCCCCGCCGTCCATGCAGGGTCTTTTGCCTTTACTGCCTGCGTTACCCTTCCTGCAATTTCCAAATGGAGCTGGTTCAGCGTCCACGGAGCCGCACGGCGGGTCTTTAAATCCAGCGTCTTTACATACGAATGGATTTTGTCATAATACGCATCTGTTTCAGCCGTATTATTCCCGGACATTCCGCCATATTTATAAAATTCTTTTTTTACATCCTCATAAACATGCTGTTTCATTTCGTCCGATACATTGACAATCCGTTTCCAGTCTGTCTTTCCCGTGATTTCCATGCTTTCCACGCCATAAGAGTTTTTGAAATGCCCGGAAAGCAGATCATCAATTGTATTTCCACCTGCGCCGGAACGCTTCGCCCCCTTCGTATTTGCCCTGTTTCCGTTCACCCTTGATAAAAGCTGCCAGATTCCCTGACTGTTATTTCCTATACGCATGATAAAATCCCTCCTTAAAAATCTTATCTGCGGCTCCTCTGTCATTCGGAACCGCCCCATGCCCCCTTGTGGTAAGTCCGGGCATGATCTTCCTTACTTCAAAATGCTCGCCGCCTCATATGCTGCAATCGAAACCGCCTTGCTCTGGTGATACCGTCTGTCCGTTTCCTGTGCCAGCATTTTGCGTTTCAATGCGTTTTCTTCGGCAATCCGTTCATATTCTGCTGCTTTTTCTTCCTTTTCCCGTTTCCGTTCTGCAAGCATACGCAATTCTTTTTCAGACGGTCCCATAAAGCCGCCCTCTGTGCAGGTAGTCCAATTTGCAATTTCTCCATTTTCATCTAAACTAATCAAAACAGAAACAGCTCTAGGCGGCATTTGAGATTGTTGTATAAATGCGTCTACAGTATTTGCCACTTTTTGTGCCAGCGCAGGGGCATTATCCATTTTTTCCTGTAAAGCAGGGGGCACAAGAACTGACTTTTTCCCGAATGTTGATTGATACCTTGCTTGACACTCCTTACTATTCATTGCCGGTGCTGCACCGCTCGACTTCCAGTTTACCACTTCATCATAATCTACATTATCATCAAAAAACTTTTCAAAAGGGAAATCAGTCCGACACCATATGCCAGACGGAATTTTTGAGGCGTCCACTTGATGAATTTTCATTTCAGGATATTTCCCCTTCATCATTTCCTCAAAACTCATTCCCAACACGTTTTCCTGCCTCTCCATCTTTGCCGCCGCAAGCTCCGCAAAGCTCACGCCCTCACTTTTTCCTGTCGCATTCTTCCGGTACTGCTCCGCCAGATAGTACCCTCCCAATTTACCTGCCACTCCGAAATCCATCTTCCTCTCTCCTTTCATTTTTCATCATCACGGACAGGATGAACACCCTGCCATTTACCTTGAAATCCATTGTTCCCTGATACTTTTCAGCCGTGCTTTTGATGTTAGCAAGCCCTATCCCGTGAGATTTCCTGTCCGCCTTATCCGTCACCGGGAATTCCTCCTTCGCCTTAAACACCAGCCGCCCGTCAAAACTGTTCTCCACTTTCAGAATGAGCAGGTTCCCTTTCTGCAGGGAGCTTATGCGGATAAAGGCATCCGCCCCCGACTCTTTCGCTTTCAGCTTCCGGCAGGCTTCAATCGCATTATCCACCGCATTCCCCAGGATAATGCCTATGTCATAGCTGTGTATCTGAATCCCCTGCGGGAGTATCAGCTTATCCGCATCCATCCTTAAGTCAGGCATATCCCGCACCGCCTCATGGTATTTCATGTTGAGCAAGGTATCCACCACCGTGTTCCCCGTCCTGAACCGCACTTCCAGCTTTTCAAGCCCTTTGTTCATCTCCGACAGGTACTCCTGCAGCTCCCCGCCCCCTTCCACTGCGGAAAGGCGCTGGATGACGGCAAGGGTGTTCTTCATGTCATGCTTCATGCCCCGTATGCCGGAATAGATGCGCTCCATCTCCTCCATGTGTTCCTGCAGGCTGCTTATCTGGTTTTCGAGGACGATCCTGCCGCTCTTTTCCCTGTTCCAACAGATCATGTCCTGGAACAGCTTCACCCCGTAAAGGATGGAGAGCAGCGACAGGAGCAGGATTGCAGGAATCACGATGATAAGGATCGGATACCCGTCATACAGCATTTTAAGGACGCCGTCCTCCAGCGTGATCATGATGATACGGAGGAGCATACAGATCATCAGCCCCACCGCTGCCGGAGTAAGGATAAAAAGCAGTTCCGTCCTATTGATGCCGTAGTTCTTTTCCTGAAAGTTCTGTGTTATTTTTTTCAGCGAAAAATACAGCATCAAGGCGCTAACCAAATACTGGAGAACTAACACAGTTGCTGTTCCAATCCAGACTAAAAGTGCAAGGCTCTTTTCTGATGTGATAATCCCCTCCCTGACACACCAGTTCCACACATCAGGCAATTTATTCCCCGGCTTATTGGTCAAAATTGCTGCCACATAAGAACTGATGTCCAGCAACGCCTGGAACGAGACCACAAGGAAAACCGTGACGGGGCGGAACGCCTTATAGAAGCACGCCGCAAGGGCTGACAGGATACAGAGCGACAATGCCAGCGTCCCCGCCGCCACCCTGTAATCCTCATATCCCGGCGGGGAACACCACGCCACGGCTGTCCGCAGGGCCACATATAAGCCCGCCACATACAGACCGTTCCATCTGCCCCTCATCCTTGTTTCCAGAAAGCTCCCCAAAAAATACTGCAGGCAGTACCCCTGGAACACCGTCAGGGCCGCATATAACACATCCGCCATCTTAAACACTGGACACACCCCCGTTCTGCAGGTGCCACATATAGGCTTTCACAAACTCCCCATACTTCTTTTTCGTCAGATACACCCTGTCACCGCCCGTGAGGGTTATGCTCTCGCCGTCATATTCCGTGATGCAGTCCATGTTCACGATGTACGCACGGTGGCAGCGGTAAAAATTCTCCCCAAGCTGCCCCTCCAGCTCATCCATCGCCGCATAGATCTCTATGGCCTGCGCCGCCCCTGCGGTGTGTATCTCCACTTTCTTCGCCCTGCTCTCGATATACAGGATTTCGGACTGGTCAAGGGTAAGGTTCCGTGACTTGATGAACAGCACACGGCGCTCCTTCTTCTTTGCGGCCTCCCGCACCGCCCTTTCCAGCACTTCCGCAAATTTCCTCTCATCTATCGGCTTTAGCAGGTACTGGAACGCATAGAGGTCAAATGCGTCAAACACATAATCCTTGATGCCCGTAATGAACACCAGCACGGTATCCCCCTGCTTTTCCCGCAGGCTCCTTGCCGCCTCTATGCCGTTCATGCCCTCCATCTGTATGTCAAGGAAAACAATGTCAAACCGTTTCTCCGATGCGAGCAGCTCCTCGCCCGTGGCATAGGCTTCTATGCGGCTTTCCGGCTGCTGTTCCTCCACCAGCCCGCATATATGCTCCCTGATCGCTTTCTCGTCATCCACAACTGCAATATCCAAAATCCATCACCTCAAATCCCTATAGGCATTCACTTCTTATATCGGCAGAAATTTTCCGTTTTTCGGGCGGAGGGAACGAAACGACCACTTTTCGGGAACGAAAGGCAGAAATGCAGTACGGAAATTTCAAAATCAGCCCTAAAGTTTTTCGCCATTCGTCCGATATAGTGAAAACGCAAACCGCCGTGTAAGCATATTCCCTCTTATTTCCCCGCTTTCCAAGGAGACTGTCCGAAAAATAAGAAAAAATAGCGTAGAAAATACCGCCAGAAACTTGTCTATATGTGACAATCTGGCGGCAGGAGTATTTTTTCGTATACTGGCCGGAAAGAAAACCATTTTCAAAAGAAAAAGGCATGTATCAGGTCAAAATCATCTCCATTAGTCCGTTTACCCCAAGGAGGTTTACCACTCTTCGGAAATTGTAGGCAAGGAAAGAAAGCCCCATTTCAGCGGCTGCCTTCTGCTTTCCTTTTGTCAGCAGATAACCGGCTCCGTGCCATCTTTTCACTGTTCCATATGGATGTTCAACCACAGTGTTCCGCTTCCGTAAATGCTGCTGGTTGGGGTAGAACCGCAGGATCACCCATTCGTCCCATGAACTTTCTTCTTCGGATAACGTGATCACTTTGAACCGGCGGCTCGTCTTCCGGACAATTCTGTTTTCCCTGGCTTTTTCATAAAAGGCTTCTTCTTTCCGTGTTTCGCCCTCTTTGAATGAGACGATCCGTCTTTTATGAAGTGTACATTTGTTGGGGCATTTCAAACAGGCTGAAAGTCTGTGATACCTGCGGATGCAGGGATCTTTTTTGCCATTCGGGTGGCCCGGACCTGCGTAGAACAGCGTCTGACCCATCGGGCAGATAACTATGTCTTTTTCAATATCGCGCTCAAAATATGGATGTAACGGTGGTTCCCGCCTGACTTCCACAGGCGCTTTCTCCAATCCGCCCTGTGCTTTCATTTCTGCATAGGAAACCACTTCCCCGGTTTCTTTATCCAGATACAGGCTGCTTCCCTGTTCCCGGCGTTTCACAACTTCCAGCTCCACATCGCCCCGATGTAGAATCTCAGGCAGCTCACCGGCTGATATGCACTGAAGAATCGTATCCTTATCTTTTGAAAACAGCATTTCCCCGGTTACTTCTGTATCGGTTTTCTGGAACCGGAACATCCTGCTTTTCTCGCCTTTATTTGGATGCGTTGTAGGAGTATCCCCATTTAAAAGGCACTGCAGGATTTCTTCATCGTTGCTGTATCCTCTGTCCGCGATACCTTCAAGGTTTTCCACTCCTAATGCGGCTTTTGAGGCATTGATACCGTCTCCAAGCAGATGCCAGTCCGTGCATTCACTCGTTACATCATAATGAACAATCAGATGGTTTTTCGCTTCTACCGCAGTCTGCACATTGAAGCTTGGCCGGATGCCGTCCCTCGTTTTCATAAGACGGCTTTCCGGATCGGTAGTGCAGATGTGGTTCTCCCCGCTACCTGCCATCTGTTCCAGTGCTTCAGTCAGCTGGGCTTTGCGGCGTTCCAGATAATCCAGCACACCGACGATGTCTTCTTTTGTCAATGCACCCGGCCTGGATTCGGCGGCATCTGCTTCATCCAGTTCTTTCATGTACCTGCTGATTTTTTCTTCCACATCCAGAAGAACCTTCTTGGCATTGCTGCTGACATAACTTTTATTGTCAGCATTTACCGCACGGAATTTTGACCCGTCAATTACGACTGATTCATGCGAAAGCAGCCCCGCTTTGTTGCACAGCCTCACAAATGCCCTGAACACTTCCCTGATTGATTTCGCATTGTCTTTCCGAAAGTCTGCAATGCAACGGAAATCCGGGACAACCTTCCTGAGAAGCCACATCAGTTCCACATTCCGGGATGCCTCCTTTTGCAGCCGCCTAGAGGAACGGATGTGGTTCAGGTAGCCATACATATACAGCTTCAGCATATCGCGGGGATCATAACCGGGACGACCTTCTTTTGCAGGATCCGCTTTGAAGCCCATGAGGGATATATCCAGTGAATCGATAAATGCATCGATGGCACGCACCTCATTATCCCCTCCAACATAATCATCGAGGGTATCAGGCAGTAGAATTACCTGATTCCGATCCGCTCCTTGAATGTACCCCATGCCTGCTTCCTCCATTGTGGTTTTGTTGACTTAATGATACCATATCCCAAACCTTGACTCCATGTTTTCCGGAGTTTTCGGACAGTCTGCAAGTAATTTCCGTTATCAGGCCGCCCGGCCTGCCTGCGGAAAAGGCAGACCGCAGCATATGGCGGATGATGGCCATAGTGCGGCGGTCTGTGCATACTATCCATTTATTTAATTCAACATAATGCAGACATAAACTTGACAAACAGATATAACTTCTCTGAACCTGCAATGACTTTATTGTGGAAAAACGTGTGTTTCTTCTCGTTCTGCTTTTTCTTATGATTGACTATACGCTGTTTTGCCTGTTCCAATACCTGTAAAATCTTTTCTAAATTTCTGCTTGCTCTGTTCCTATTTTGTTATTCCTGTTCTTTATATGTTGTCATTTGAGTTTCTTTTAACCTCATAGTTCTTCTATTAGTTTAATAGCAGTAAAAATCATATTTGAACGTACATTCTTTTGGTTATCCCAATTTCTATTGTCCCATTTTTCACCGCTTACATCATCACCTACATAAAGCAGTTGAGCTAAAGGAATATCATAATATTTAGATACAGCAAAAAATGCTGCTGTTTCCATTTCAACTGTTATACACCCTTCATTTCTTCGCAACTCAATCATTTCAGGGGTTTCTCTATACATAGCGTCTGTCGTCCACGTTTTTCCAACCGTATATGGTATCCCTAATTTTTCCAAGCCAGAAATAATAAATTCTGCGGTTTCTTTATGGCACTCCACTTCTCGTGAAGGTTCTAAGTAATGATAAGATGTTCCCTCGTCTCTGACAGCAGCAATCGGAACAATAATTTCACCCACCTTGGAATCCTTCTTAATGGAACCCGCACCGCCACATATAATAAATTTATCACAACCCATAGCATGTAATTCTTCAATAGTCCCTGCCGCACCAGGGGCAGTAGAAAATGGCATTGTAATGCAAATCCTATCTTTAGATACACTATACTCATAAATAGGAATATCTAAAACCTCGGAATGAAGATGCCCGATTACAGGGAGCTTTTTCTCCTCAACAAACTGATTAAGCTCTTTCCTAAAAAATGTGATAACACATTTAGAAGGAAGCATTTTTTCTAAAAAATCTGTAGGTTTAATAATGGGATTTCTACTTGTATCATACTCACAAACAGGGTATCTATCTTTAATTATCATATCTTATTCCTCCGCAAATTCGAATATATATTACCACTTTATAAAAATTTTTCAAGAAAATCTTTTAAGTCGATAAAATCTAATATGTATTTGTGACTCTCATATTCGGTAATCTCCATTTGATGGTCTTGATAATACTTTTTCACTTTTTCTTGTATTCGATTTGTTGCTTCTATATAGTTTGGAGAACCTTCATAGATTGCTCCATAATATTTTATCTGTTCGGGTTGAATTTTTGCCATCATGTATTTAATGATCTCGAATCTTGAAAATATAATTGAATTATCACCTTCCTTTCGCAGGATACACACACTTAACATTTCAGGCAAAATGGTCATATCAGTACAACCATTTTCAAAATTTCTCTCATTCTTGATTCCTGTTCCGTCAAACTGCAAATAGACTCCTTCACCCAAGTAATCAGAGAGACTTTTCGATTTTAGCAGTTTCTTTCTTACAACCTCATCTGATACTTTCATCTGTTCCTTTCTTATTCTATCAAATACAATATCGAAATCCACATATAGAGCAACGGCACCTTCAAATCCCTCAGAGAAAAATACCTTGACTTTCTCTTCTCCAATTAGTTTACCGTTGTTTTCGTTTTTAGGTATCAATCCCTGTGACATAATTGAATGAAGATTATTTAATGCTGTCATATGATAATAATACATACAGTCTTTCCTCTACTTCTCTATGAAAATTCTGATTTGTTAAATTTTTCAGTTTCATTAGCTTATCACAAACGTATACACAATTCCATTACATTTTGCTTAGACTTATTTTGACTTATTATTAGCAATCATTATCTGCATTGCCATTTCCTCTGTTTTGCACTAATCGCTCTTGACATACGATAGCTGATGTATAATTTCGGAAAGGAAATATGTCTTAGATACTTCATCTTGCTTTATAAAGCTATATATCAGTAAATGGCTGACCTTATAATCAGCAACAAATACTATCTACGCAGAGTTATTTTCACGAACTCTTTCTGCAAATGCCTGTGCAGACAGGTCTGTATTGCCATCTCTTCTCATACTTTCAACCAATATAACAGTATTACTCATTCTCTGTCCATCCTCCGTATCATTTAAAACTTTTGCTGTTTCCTATTACTTCGGCAGAAAGCCGCTCCTGCTAAAGTAAAAGCACCCACTGAATTGTACCATAGAAATTTTCTGTTTTTCACCCGATGGCACGAAAAGACTATTTTTCGGGAATGGAAAGCAAAAAAGAGCCGTCACATCCAGCCCTTTTCCTTTTTCATTATTTCATTCTGTTCTTATCTTTTTTCTGTATACTATCACGCAAAACTACTGTATTATCACGAAAACTGCTTATACAATCACGGAAACTCTTATATTATCACAAAAACTCATAGGCAGTTTCCGTGTTCGTATAAGGGTTTTGCCTGATAGTATCGACTTTTGCCTGATAGTACAGCAGTTTCCGTGCGAGTATCCGAGTTTCCGTGATAATATCCGACTTTTGCCTACGAGTATAAACTATCAGGCAAAAGAACCCCAGAACAACCGTTCGTACCCCCGCTAATGTAAAAATGCCCCTAAAAGCACACAAAAATAATGTAACTTTCAAAGCTATGTAGTGCCGAAAGTGCCGTGTTTACGGGCTTTGTAGGCTTTCCGTGTCTGTATCTGCCGGAAACTAAGACACCATTGGATGCCAAAGTTATCACCCCGCTAAAACGTCCTAAAAGTATGTATATTTACTCCACACGATACATAGATATACTTTTTACTATATCATTAATCTCATCTCCGTGCTTCCGTGAAAGATATTCCTTTGCCAATTCCAAACATTTTTCTCCATTCAGATGAAACATCTCTATAGTTTTTCTAGCTTTTGATTTATGATAATCATCCGCATCACTTTTCGGAATAGGAAATATCCCCGGACTTCCATCCGCTAAAGGATATATATCAAAAAAATCTTCAGGATTATCTAGATAAGGATGAACAATGGAAAAACTCCATTTTGAATAATCATCATCGTTTTTTGATATTACTGTATCTTCTTGTCCTTTGCACTCTGGAGAATTACAATTATGACAAGCATAAACTAAATTCATTGGCAAAAACATACATTCTATATGTTTGGGCCTTTTTTCTCCACCTTTAGGGGCAATATGCTCAATTTCTGGATTCCTAGTCTCTAAGGGCAATTCACAATATGCACATTTTCCCTCTTGTAAACTGTATAATTCTTGCTTCATTAACACTTTAAAATTCTCAACTATCTCATCTTTTGAATTCCAAGCACCAGCTTTTAAATAATTCTTATTTAGTTCATTTAATATTGCATCCGGTATATTGTTAGTACTTGTTAGTCTTTTTGTATACATTCTATGAACACCTCAGCCTGATTAACTATTGCACATAGGGGATCATCTTCATTATAAATATACTTCTTCATCTTCTCCGTAAGTTCAATTATCTTATTAATATCTATATCAGTACAATCTTCGGCTTGAATCATTGACAAAAGTTTACGCAAATCACTCTCAAAATAGTAGTTTCGAGTGGTTCTCAGCCCAAAAACATTATAAATTATATTTTCCGCTGACCATGCATATGTGTCAAAATTTAATAATTCTGCTTTAGGCCATATATTATTCTCTTTACTAAGGGTTACTATTGAAGATGTATCTCCTTGTAAATCCGAAACTAAATAGTGTGAATGACTTGCTAAAATAAAATGACATCCTCTGTATTTTTCAAACACCTTTTTCAGCAAGGATATATACTGAATCTGCCATTCTGGGTGTAAACTTATTTCTGGTTCATCAATTAGAATCAGTGAATTTTCACTGATAGCGTTTAATATACCAGAAAAAGCAAATATCATATGCTTTTCTCCAGAGCTGCAATTCTCAAAATCAATTTTTTCTCCTGTCTTGTAAAAAGAAATATTAGAAGGTCGAATTATACCATGCTTAATCAAATTACTAAGCTTTTCACCATTAATTACATAATTCACAAAATAATTCATATCACAATCAGAACAATCAACTTTTATAAGTGTAACATTTGAATTTTTCCCTTTTGAATTATTAACAAAAGTAATTTCAATATCCGAATCAAAATGTAATGCTTTCAAAACCATATACATCTCTTTAAACAGACCATCACATAATATTTGCACAACACTCTGCATTACATTACTAATTACAGAACTTGTATATGTGGCATTAGTCGTTTTTCTCACGCCAAGATACCTATACATACCACTATTGCTTTGCTTTTGATTTGGATCAATAAATAAAAACTTATCATTCACCATAAAGGAAACCGCCAATACATTTGTAGGAAGTTCAACATCATAAAGATCTATACTCACTCCATCCTTTTTACAAATAATCTCACTTCCAGAATTTCTGTCTATTACATATTCATTTCCCTTAATAAAATATGATATTGAAAATTTTTCATAGTGAAATTTGGGTTTTCTCTTATATATTTGTGCCTTATCTAAAAAAATAAATATATCTGCTATAGTCTTTAGTAGAAAACTTTTTCCTGTTCCATTTTCACCCAAAATTAAGGTTGAAAAAACACCTTCATTCCCTCGCTTTTCATCATCTATAAATTTCGCTTCAATTATACATTTTCCATGATTTTCTATCGTTATTTTTCTAAGTAAAAACATATCTATACCTCTTATTCCATCTTATGATGCAAATATCTTATAAAAACTAATATATCACAATTTCTTATTGAAGAATAGATATCATTTCCTCTGTTTTTACTACTGTTCTTCGAAACTCCAAACTATCACGGAAACTCATATACAAACACGAAAACTCCGAGCAGTTTCCGTGTTTGTATTATATCACCCATATTTCAACAGCATTTTCCATCAAACTAATACGCCTTTCAGCCAAAACCGCCAATATCCTACACCTTTTTACCTTTCCGTTTTATACTATCACGGAAACCCCTGACTTTTGCGTGAAAGTATACTTTTGCCTGATAGTACGATTTTTTCCCCTATCGCCATCCTATCAGCGGCATCTAAAAACACAAAAAAATGGGGTTCACCAACCATTCCAGTGAACCCCACCAAGCCTTAAAACCCTTGATTTTAAGCCATTCTTCAATACTTTTGCCTGCGAGTACCCAAAATCCTATGGCATTATTTTTTTATTGCCGCCTGTGCCGCTGTTAGATTATGATGACTTTTACCCCTGGGGTAAATGATTTACCCCCTTTTACCCCACCTGTGCGGAATTTACCCCACCCTATTTTGCGATTCGACAAATCGACAAAATCCATACTTTTCAGTGCGGCGAAATCGCATTAAAGCAGCCTTAAAAGCTGTAGCAGCTCATGCGACTCCTCCGTATCTGATGCGGTCTGCCTGGTATCAAACTGCGAAAAACGGTTATCGCGGTAAAATGATAACAGCTTTTCCTCATTTTCAGCTTCCAAAAATGTCACTATGC
>ERZ779621.695-NODE-695-length-12228-cov-42.861908_pt1 | contig 12228 bp, 9 predicted proteins | sample MGYA00514215_ERZ779621 | MGnify/ENA primary metagenome ERZ779621 (study PRJEB29562, sample SAMEA4376715) | mouse gut metagenome | isolation source: Cecum | study: EMG produced TPA metagenomics assembly of the A DSS colitis mouse model was used to assess the...
ACCCGTCGCACAGCGCGGCGTGGATTTTATTCCCGTCTTTGTAAATGCGGCCTTCATAGGTGAACTTCCAGCCCTGGCCGAGTATGCCTTCCTGTTTATTGGTGGAATTGTACTTTCTCTGGACTTTCAGCGGCGCACACGCGTCCATCAGCGTGAAGTCGGTGGCGGTGATCAGGAACGCCCCGGATGCCGCGTCGATGGGCTCGCCGAACAGCTGCCCCATGCCGCTCTGGATCAGGTTTTCCTGGAAGGTCTGCAGCACGTCGATCGGACGTCCCGCGATCAGGTCCGTCACCAGGTCCACCCCCGTTCCGGACGTCGCGCCCAGGAGGGTGCCCGCGATCTTTTTGACCACCTTGGAATCCGTCTTCAGCAGCCCCTTGCCCCACTCCGTGAAGGCGGTGCCGAAGGTCCCCTTGATCGTGCCGCCGATCGCGTCCAGCCCCAGGTTCTTTAGGTCCACTTTCCCCGTCGTCAGGTAGTCGTTGACCATGCCCGAGAGGACAGTGCCTCCGGTCTGGCTTAAGAAGTTGGCCACCTTCGTCTTCTTGCAGATGCCGTCCCAGAACTTGGTCGCCTTCCCCTTGATCTGCTGGAACTTTGATATCAGCTTCCCTCCCTTGGCCGCCTTCATCAGCGCTTTCCCGCTCACCACGTCAAACACGATGTCCGTCACCATGGAGGTCATGTCGTAGAGGAACTGGTTCCCCCCGAAGACGGTGTCCCGCAGGAAGTTGGCAGGCTGCGAGGCGTCCAGCGCGTTCATCTTGCTGTAGCCGTCCAGCCCCTCCGCGATGTCCGCCACCGCGAAGGTCGCCTTCACCCCGGCCGCGATCAGCAGCGGCGCGGTCGCGCCCCCCGTCGCCACTGTCAGCGCGGTCAGACCGACAACCGTCACCAGGCTGATGACGCCGTTCAGGAACTTGCTCTTGCTCTCCTTCTTCTTCTGGATCATATTCTGCTGGACCGCCTCGTTCTCCGCCGCGCGGTTTGCCTCGTCGTCCGCCCCGATCTGCTCCTCGATCTCTCCCGCCGTGGGCTGCGCCTGCGGCGAGGAGTCCGCGGTCTGTTTGATCAGCGCGGACTCTATGTCGACCCCCGACTCCATGATGACAGCATCGTCCCCGCTGTCGCCGATCTGCAGCGTCGTCCTCTTCTCCCCGCAGACCATGAGGTTCTGGACCGGCTCCTCCTCCCCTGTCACCAGCTTTGTCTGGGTCTTCAGTGTGATGTCCTGTCCCGTCAGTGCCACGAAGCCGCTGCTGTCCAGGTGCAGCCGTATGGCGCCGCTGCTGTCCGGAGCGAAGTCCATGTTGCTGGGCGTCATGTCCATGGCGTTGCCGCTGGGATCAGAGAACCGCTTGTTCTCCGGGCTCTGCCCTCCCCCTGCTGCCGGCCCTGCCTCCCGGACTGCATGGACCGCGACTGCACTCTGCTCGTCGTGCTCCGGGAAATAGATCTGCACGCGGCTCCCCACTTCCGGCATGCAGTAGATGCTGCTGCTCTCGATGGCGTAGGTGAAGTATTTCATCTGTTCGGACACTTTGGATTCTTTTTGTTTTTTATCTTTTTTGTTTTTTTTGTTTTCTTTATTTTTTTCATATTCCACGTCAATATCAAATTCCACCTGCACGCGGTTGCCGCTGCGCTCCTTCACCGTCGCCGGGAGGCTCATGCCGAAGATCCTGGGGTTGCGCTCTCTTTCCCGTCTCAGCCCTGCCTTTCTGGACAGCCCGTATCCGTAGACCAGCTCGCCCTTTTCCGTGTGCAGGTCCATCGCCGTGACGACGGCCTCCACCCCGTTGAACAGAAGAGTCTCCCACATGCGCAGGCAGCGTCGGCTGCGGATATTCCAGCCCGTCACCTCCTGGGACAGGATCCCTTCGGGTTCCAGGACACGGGCATAGTGCAGCAGATCCTTCACCAGCACATAGTCCTGCCTGTCCAGTTCTGTCCCGTATCGGTTGTCCGGTGTGCCAAAGTATACCCGCCCACAGCTGTCCGTCGCATCCGTCATCAGATACCCGCCAAAATGGCTGCACAGGCGGCGCAGGAACACCCAGTCGCTCTCCTCATACTGGAGGAGCATCCCCGGGATCTTTTCCCCGCCGGAGACCTTGTCTATGATATCTCCCCCATCCTGATCGGCAAGCACTTTCTTCGCCACATCCAGATAGGTCATCGCGCCATCCAGGAAACTGCGGCTCTTGTCCACCCGCTCCCAGTCCTTCGTGTAGGAGTAAGCGTCCAGATGCAGGTACCAAAGACCGCGCTCTTTCTCGATCGATACATTTTCCAGTTTTCCCTGAAACAGGATCTGCCCCTTTGTTGCCACTTTTTCACAGACTTTAACGGGCAGAACCGACGCCAGGTTCACATAGTCATTTGCATTCTCTTCATTTACCAGCAGTTTCATGGAAAGATATGCATGCTGGTTCAGTCCCAGGGTCAGATGGAATTCCTCGACTTCCAGCAGTCCTTCCAGGGTTAGTTCGATCTCCAGTTCTTTGTATGTAAGCGTCATGGTTCTACCTCCTATTTTACAATCAGTCAGATATTCATCCGGCTAATCCGGATTTGCGATTACTTCCTCCAGCCGGTATTTTGTTTCTGTTTCACTGATTTTGAATGACAGTCGTTTCGCTATATTCATTTCTCCGCCCTCATCTTTCTGGCAGACAGTGACGGATACCCTCCCTGATGTCATGTTGATCTCATACCCGTCATATCCGGGATAATTCAGGGACATCTGTTCTTCCGCCAGTCCCAGGATCTCCTCCAGCATGGATTCGTCCAGCGTTCCATCCATATAGACTTCCTCGTTCCGTTCGTATGCTTCTGTCACGATCCATCTGCCGTTTTCCTTCAGCAGGCGTATCATTCGGTGGATGGATTCCGTCCCGTCTTCCTGCCTGTACGTCCCGTCTTTCTGTCGGTAATATAAATAAACAGCTATATATTCCATTGTTCCTTTGCTGCTTCGTTCCTGCCCCACGATCATCCTGCCAAGATCCCACCCGGCTTCCCCGAGCCGGAGCAGCGCCTCTGTTTCCCCGACAAGCGCCTGTATATCATCTCCCCGGACGCCCAGCTCCACATCCTCCTCCAGCAGGTTCTCCCGGACCAGCGGTTTCTCTGCCAGTTCATCATAGACAGCCCAGACAAAAAGCGCGGCCGCAGAAAGCATGATGGCAAGGAGAATCCCGCAGGTGACATATAATATCTTCTTTTTCATCACTGTCCCCCCAGCTTTTCCAGTGCGGAATTGTATTCTTCAAAAGCCTTGTAATACTGCCACGTAACGTTTGAGTACTTCTCCGCCAGCTCGCCGGATCCGTTATAGGCTTTCATGATCCTTTTGGCATCGGCGCCCTCGGGCAGTGTGCTTCTCTTGTAGGCCAGAACCCTGCCTACCATGTCAATGTTATAGTCTTCATCCTGCAGCTCATTCCAGAATTTTTCCAGGTCCTTTTTATCATTCCGGTCATAGTTTGTCTTTTCATACCAGTTCGTTGCGTCTATGGCTGTACTCGCAAATATCTGTCCAAGGCCGGTTGATGAATCCTTGCGGTACACGATGGGCGGAACCGGTACTCCCCTGACCATTTTTTCCAAGAATCCGGCTTTTTCATATGCTTCCAACTGGTGCTCATAAAACTGCGACTGTCTCACAATGGAATCCGCTACAGGATCCCCTACATTGTAAAACCGCAGTTCCTGGAAAAGAACTGACTGTATCATCTCTTTATCGACATTGTACTTTTCAGACGCCGCCTCAATCGCAGCATCGTGGGAAAGCACTACCTCCAATGCCTCGTCATTCCCCATGCATGGCAGTGTTGCAATCCTCTGCCCCGGGGTTATGTAACCGTCCACAGCAGTGTCTAACGATGCCTTCAACTGTTCCTTTGCAACTGCGGCTCCAGCTTCCCTGGCTACAGATGCGGCGACCGCCGCCGCGCCTGTACAGATCCCGACCGCACCTGGCGTCCCGGATCCTGCCGCCGTCCCTGCTGCCCCTGCAGCACCGGATTCTGCTGCGCTGGCTCCCGCTGCTCCTTCTGCCTCTCCGCCGTCCTCATTCTCGTATGACTCGGCGCTTCCGGCTCCTTCGACCTGCCCGGAGTCAACGATCTGGATCTCCCCTCCGAACAGGCACCGGATCTTTGCCCCGCCAAGCAGGGGGCTGTTCCCCTTCGTCTCCACGCCGTCTTTTCCGTTATCCCACTTTGTCCCGGGAGGAATCGTCGGCGTGCACACGCCCACGACCCGAGGGACGCCCTCCTGGGCTGCCTGGGTCTTTGCCTTTTTCTTTCCGCCTGTAAAGAAGTTCATCACCTTGTCCAGAAACGTATCCGGGCATGCCGCCAGCACGGCTGCCTGCATTGCCGCCGCGGCCGCCTGCGTGCTCGGATTTTCCATGCTGTAGCATCCCCCGAAGCACATGACGTTTACCATCGGCAGGGAATCGTTCACGGTCATCTGCGGCTGCTGCCTTAGATACACGCCGTGCGAATTGCCCAGCACTGCACAGCTTTGGCGCATCCCCATGCTGCATGCGGTAGCCGCTGTATGTACCACATAAGTATCATTTAAATCTGCCATCACTCCACCTCCACTTCACGGAATATTATTCCGATCACATTTCTTCTCAGCAGGCTCTCGACAATCTCAAGACTCACAAAGGGATTGCGGAACCGCCTGTCATTGAGCCAGAATACATGATGCTCCCCGACCCGGCCCGAATCGAGCACCAGCCTCTTCACGCTGCCGTTTGGATAGAATTCTGTTTTCTCTGAGAGCATATCCATGCTGTCCAGCAAGAGTGTGTGGTACGGCAGGATCACCCCGCGCTCTTTGCTTATGATGGCCACGGACTTGAATACCATATCATCTTCATACATATCCAGTACCTTTTTCACCGTATCGGAAACCATCGGAATCGGACTCTGAATAAAATCCGGCGCGCATTCCCCGCTTTTTTCAGTCAGATATAGTGTCGTGGAATCATTGATATCTTCCGCGTCCTTTTTGTAAAAGATATGGCGCGGCCCGCAGATGTCAAAATCCCTGAATTCGATCCTGTCCGGAAGACTTTTATCCTGTTCCATTGTAAAAAATCTCACCCTGCATTCCTCCTGTCCACCAGTATCGCCTGCATCTGTTCCGGGTCCAGATGCAGGAACGCAAGCTCCTGCTCCTTGAAGACGGCGTTCTCCAGAACTGCGCCCGCGAAATCATTGTCCTCCCATACGCAGTTCTCAAAATCCGCCTGACGCAGCACAGCCCCTTTGAAACTGCATCCCTGCATGCGGCAGTTCCTGAATCTCGCACCGGTCAGCACAGCCTGATCAAAGATCATATTTTCCAGACTGCAGTCCTCAAACTGGACAAAATGAAGCAGCTTCTTTGCACAGTCTGCATTTTTCAATTCCGCGCTGTACCAGTAGCTGAATATCATGCTGGTCTCCTCATTTTGGGTCTGACGCAGCGCCCGCTCAAATTCCGTCTGGCTCTTGGGTTCCCTGTTCACACATGCGACCAGTTCACAGGCATCCCGGTATTCCCCCCAGTATACGGACCAGACATCGGTCTTCTCCATCGCCGCAAAATCCTCGTCCTCCTCGATGTCGCGAAACATATATCTGGCCTGCTGCGCCAGGACGAGATTGCATCTCATCACACTCTCCTCGACCAGGTATTCCACGTCGTAGCTATTGACCTTTCCCATATATTTCCCGACACCTGACATCAGTTCCTCACGCACCCCGCCAAACACAGAAAAGAGAAAGTCAAGTGGGAAACAGACCTGTGCCGGTTCCGTGTCCAGATACCATCTGGCATCCATCGCCTGAGCCATGGCCTGCCAGGTCTGCTGCAGGATTCCCGTCCTGAGCAGTGATATATGGAAAAACATCAGCTTTTCCTTTTCTAACTGCTCTGCCTCCTGCCGCAGCCCGGAAATAACTTTCTTGATCGTCTCTGTCAGTTTACCTGTCTGGTTTTCCAGTTCCCTGCCAAATGCTGCCTCGCCTTTTGCCAGTACCGGCTGCATCTCCTCCCGAAACCGTGTCAGCGCTTCCTGTCTAGTCATGGTTCTCCCTCCCGCATCAGTCTATTTTTACCTCTGTTCCCTGCACCTGCAGCATGCCTCCCTGCTGCATCTGGATACTTCCGCCCTTCGCACAGGACACGACTGCCGCCTGGGCAGCTGAGAGATTTATGTCTGTCTCCGCCGTCAGCTCCACGTTATTCGTCGCCCGCACGAGAAGCGTATCCGCCGCATACAGCGTCACATCTCCGCCGTTTCCCATGGTAACGCTGGCCGTACCGCCATTGCAGGATATCGTCACGCCGTCCTCCCCCATCTTGAGCTCCTGGCCGGAAGGATTTCTCAGATACTTTGTCGACGGCGTTCCCATCCGGTCCGGAACACTGTCGTTCTTCCCGTCATAGGAACTGACCGCACTGACCGCGATGGCGTCCTTTGTGTGCTTGGTCGGAAAATATATCCTGACTTTGTCCCCTTTTTCCGGCATGTAATACCACCCGCTGCCATCCTGCGATGCCGACAGCGTGGAAAAAGGAAAACAGTGGATCTCCGGCTGGTCATTTTCGTCATCGATCTTTAGATGCACTTTGATCTGGACACCCGATACTGCAAGCACCGTCCCTTCCAGAGCCGATCCGATCAGATGCATGGGATATTCCTTTCGCGCCAGGATCCCCCCTGCTTTCTGAAGTTCGCAGCGGCACTCAAAGATGCCCTTGTCCATCTTTCCTGAGATACTCCGCACAGCCAGGGGCTGTCCAAAGGTTTCCAGCGTCTCAAACAGTTCCGGCATGATGTCTGTGCGCAGTCTGATGATCTGGAATTTGTCATCCCCTACTCCTTTGCCTGCCTGTTTCCAGTACTGGTATTCCCCCATCTCTTTGCCAAATCCCACGACTTCGCAGTTCCAGTTTCTGTAGGGAATCCTTGGCACACCCGCATACAGCTGGATGTTCTCCGCCGCCGGATGGCATGTCAGAGGGGCATTCACCATGGAAAGCATACGCTTTAGGAACTGCCAGTCCGTCTCCCTGTACTGCACCGCGATCTCCCCTATGGGATCATCCGGGATCGACAATAATATTTTTGCATCGGTATATTCTAACAGGATGATCTGTGCCAGCTGACTGTATGTCATATCGACATCCTGGAATGAGCGGGAGCGTTTCTTCTGATCCATCAGGATACTCCTGGTTCTCCCTTCCGCCTCCACATAACAGGTATCTCCCATCCCTGACACCTTCACACTGGTAAACACGCCGCCAAACACCAGGCTGCCGTCCGCAAGGATCTTTACCGGCGTTTCCTCCTGCATGCCATAGATCAACTCTTCGCCCTTCTCCGACTCGACATAACCGGAAAGGCGGCACCAGCCATGATCCCCCGGCTCACATTGGATCTCAAGTTTATCTAAGCGTGTGATAGGAATTCCTTCTACCACAAGCTTGTCTGCTGCATATGCCATGTCTGCCTCCTTAATTCTCATTGATCAGCGCGCCGTGCAACTGAACCTGTCCCTTTTTCATCTCAATATCCGCCCCTGTCTGGCTGGCAATCCGGATCGATGTCTGCGCTTTCATGATCACCTCATTCGACGCAACGATGTTGATCGCCTTTCCGGCAGAGAGGGTAATGTCCTGTATCGCATCCAGAATGACCTCTCCTGACTTGTTTAGATGTATGCTTCCCTGGCCTTCCCCCGCCGCGATCACTACGCCCTCTTCCGTAAACTGCACCTGGTTTCCCTGGGCTGTCTGCAGGTTTCGCACATTGGGATTTCCCATAGGATCTGCATCATTTCCTTCCTCCGGCGCATGGGACTCTATATTGGTCACGACATAGGCCTCCTTCTCGTCGTCCGTCGGAAAATACACCCGCACGCTCTCCCCCTCTTCCGGCATACAGTACCAGCCGCTGCCATCTGACGAGGCCGCCACGGTCGAGAATGGGAACCAGTAATTTGATGGTTTCGGCTTTTCCGAATCCACTTCCAGCTCCACTTGGACTTTGTCACGTTTTACCGCTTTGATGGTGCCGTTGATGGAAACCCCTGTGATTCCCGGGTTCATATAGGAGAGGATCATAAGCCCCTCCTTCTGCGCCATATGATATCGGGTTGTGAGCAGTCCCTTTTCGATCCTTCTCTCGAGCGACCTGATGTACCAAGCATTTCCCTTGTAGCTGATCTGGTTTCCCAGCCCTGCGATATCGCATGACGTGACTGTACAGACCATATTCTTGAGACAGGATATCTCCGAAAGTCCGTTCTCCTTTCTAGCCTTGAATTCCTCAAAATCCTGGGAGAGCTCATAGGGCAGATCATCCCAATTCCATGGTTCTGCATCCGGGGAGACTCCCGCCTGCACACGAACGGCATCGAATGCAGGATCCGGATACAGCGCCGCATGATATTTCGCAAATACCCGTTTTAAGAACTCCCAGTCTGTCTCTTCATACTGGACCAGGATTTGTTCGATCTTCTCTTCAGGTACATGTACTTTGTAATCCGCTCCGGGATATGTCTTCATGATTTTGTCTATCAGCTGATGTGTTGTCATATCAAGATCCTGATATGCGATCAGCCTCTTGTCCGTGTCCATGAGCCGCGTGGCATCCCATGCATCCAGCCGCAGGATCAGGCTCTCCCCGTCCTTCACTGTCTGTACTTTATCGATCACGCCATAGAATAGCGGCTTCTCCTTCCCGTCCTTCTCGTACATCAGTGTCAGTGTTTCCCCTATGCCGTGAATCTCATTTTCCTTTGCCTCCCCGCTCAGGACGGCCTCTAAGTACATGCTCCCGTGCTGTCCCGGTTCCTGCCGGATCTCAAGTTCACGGATGTACTCCGTCTTCATGGACGACAGAAATAGTTCCTTGTATGACACTGCTTCACTTTTATGATTTTTGTTCTCCTGCATGATCTGACTGTGCTCCTTCCTGACCACTCATCCACTGGTCCAGCTCCCATACCATTGCTTCCATGCAGACTCCGTATGTGTCCGCATCCTGCGCAAGACAGTTATAATTGCCGCTAAACCACTGAAAACGATCCTTAAACCGGAACATGATGTTCCATACCACGCTGCTTCCTGCCGGAACCTCAAAACATATGTATTCCAGTGTCTTGCGCTTTTCCTTTTTGATCACCTTTGCATGCATACGGTTGGCTGCCATTCCGTTCACCAGCAGATTTGCCCACTGGTTCAATGTGACAGCCTTTCTCTTTTCCGGATTCCAGCTCATGATCTGACCGACATTCCGGTCATGATTCACTAAGATAAGCCCGCTGTCCTCTTCCTGTGACGCCTGATAAAAATTTTTAAACATCACAAAGGGAATCTCCTGTTTAAAATATTTCCGGATTTCAAACTCCATGAACTCACCGTTTCCCAGATCCAGTTTCCCCTCGTGGATCCCCTCCAGGGCTTTCTCCACTGTCAGCGGATCATTCTCTGTCGTATCCGCCTGCTCCTCCTGTTCCATCTGTTCCTTGATCCTGCGCATCCGCTCCAGTTCCGCGATCTTTTCATCTACCTGCATAAAATAATCCTCCATTTCTGATATACCTGCCAATTTGGCCTGCTGTTTATCACCACAGTATCACCTGCCGCTTCTTTGCTTTTTCACCTGACTGCTCTGTCCTTCCTGTCTGCTCCTGTCTGAGCACTTCCTGCAGATCCATATACATACTGTAGTTCCCGTGCCCTGTCTCTTTTCTTCCCAGACGTCTTTTGAGATAACTGTTCACACAGCCCGCTGGTATCTCCCCCTCATTTGCGAGGACATTCATCGCAAAACTGATGTCATATACATTCTGCCCCCTGCTCTCGAGTATCTCCTGCGCAAACTGCTTTAATATGGCAGGCCATATCGTCGCCTGCCCATACGAGGCATAGGGAGCATGGATCCGATTGACCGTATCATATCCTGTCGCATAATCCTCAAAGCTCTCATATGTGTCCCGCAGTCTTGCCCCTTCCTGCAGCCGGAACCGGCACAATTCCATTTCGCAGGCAGCATCTGGTTTTTGCTCATTGAGCACGATCCTGGTGCTTCCCTCTATCTTTCCCTCCTCGCGAACCTGCGTCATGAACTGAACTTTCAGGTATCTCATAATATCCTTTGACAGGCATTCCATCCTGCACGGCTCTTCCATAAAATACAGATTTCCTGCATGGTAAAGGATCCCTGGAGCAATCTCTAACTGCCCGCTGTCCCATGTGATCTGACAACCGCATATGATCCCGTCACTATACCCCTGATACCGGAGTTTCAGGTAGTTTCTCGGATAATCTCGAAGCTGTTCTAACATTTCTATGCGCAGCACTCTCTTCTTTTGGAAAATGGGTTCCTCATATCTGAACATCTATTCACCTCCCCCGACATGCTATCTTTTATCCCAAACTGAACCCTTTGAATCTGCATCTGGCAATGTCGTTCTTGTCGAATTTATACAAATATTGTCGACTTTTTGTTTTTAATCCTACCATCTATACCAAAAAAAGATTATGACGTTAACCGAAAATATTTTTTTCGGAAAACATCATAATCTTTTATCATGCCGCGCTGGTCAGAATGCTTTCTGCATAGTAAACTTTTCTTCCTGTCTGAAGAAATTTTCCCGTTTTCATTGGTCTGTAAGTGAGTCTGTAGCAGATTGAGTTTGGCAACTCCCCCAATACTTCCTGTCCTGCGCCAAATACATCGTTCTGATACTGATTTCTAAGCTCCCCATTTACAACAATAATACCCTCTGGTTCACCCCGAGAGGGCTGGTGATGTCCACCACACGTTCCAGGTAATCATAGCGGTTCTATGTCTCACGCCCTTCGCTGTCCCATGTGTGCACAAGGTCATGGTTCCCGTCATATTTGTGCCACACCGTAAAGCCGTCAGGCGATACCTCACTAAGCTGACTTTATTAGTCATTAGGTTAAATTTAAACACCCTAAAATTTGAATCATCAAAAATATACTCTTCTATCATTTTTATACTATAATTGCCTGGCAAGAGGTTAAATTTACAATGATTATAAATCCACTCCTTACCATAATCACATGCTGCAAATAAATACAATTCTTCATCTGTCACTTGATATTTTAAATTTGTATCAATAAACTGGTCATCTTCAATTTTGCTAATTTCATTATATAATGTATCAAACTTTAATCCCTCATTTAAATATTTTTCACCAACATAATTTATCACCACTAAAAATCCACCTGTATTGCCATGTGAAATCCAAGTGCTCGAAGTAATATCATCACTTATCACAATGCATTTCCCTGAACCTATGCTAAGTTCTCCTATATACTCATCGATAAGACAAGTTTCCTCATAATACTCACTTGCCTTTTTGTATTCATCTTTATTTTCTCCCTTCCATATTTTTAAATACTTGCTTTCTAATAAAAGATGTGGTCCTCCATCACATTCAATCCAAGTAATTTCATTATTCATAATGTAATTTATCTTCCTTTCCATAATAAAAGTTATTCTTTTCCCCTTTATCAGGCTGCATTGTTTACATCGGAGATACTCTGGATAGTCCTGTCTCTCCTCCTTCTCATTTGGCACTTTACATCCAGCACATTCCCTAATGGTTTCTACTGAATCACTGTATATATTATTCTTCAGAATTCCATATTTCTGTTATATCATATCCTATTATATGATTTTTTTGTAATACCTTTACAACTTCATCAGTTATGTAATTACTAAAGCTACGACTCGGTTCATCCTTTATCCTAAAAATAGGTGGAAAGCGCAATCCTTTTTTTAATTCATACTTTACGATTTTTGTTTCATACATAGGCGGATATAATTTTGTCACGCAATTGTCATAATCTAAACAATCCAAAATAATTATTGGATTTATTAAATATATTTCTTCCCCTTCTAGGTCTAAAGGAAGCAGTTCACAATAAGGTGTTAGCAGATCTTCAAGAACATCCTTTGCAGATGATGTTATTGCGAATCCAACAAGCCCTCCAACGTCCATAATATCTGGTTTAATATTACTTCGTTCACCTTTAAATGCTACCTTTGCCTCTATTTTCTTCCAATCTTTTGCAACAGGCATTCCCTTAAACTCAGCTAAGTATCTTTCATTTTTTATACCTACTTGAGAGTAAAAAGTTTGTACCACTAAGAAGCCAGTGAATCCCAGTAAATTC